>Ga0302116_1000951_pt1 | contig 17576 bp, 16 predicted proteins | sample AG5_SCM_MG_FD_203124 | JGI IMG/M metagenome (GOLD analysis project Ga0302116, IMG submission 203124) | Marine microbial communities from Western Arctic Ocean, Canada - AG5_SCM | ecosystem: Environmental > Aquatic > Marine > Oceanic | place: Canada: Western Arctic Ocean | collected 2017-10-01 | reverse complement strand
ACACGATGAAGTCTAGAACACCCAAAATTGACGACGTCAAGAAGAGCCATCTGCACCTCTCATCGTCGCCAGGAAAGACTTCTCGGTCGAAATCGAAATCGAAAACGAAAACGAAATCAAAATCGAAGCCGAAATCAAAATCCCCCCAGGTGATGATAAAGACCCTCCTCGCCGGGGAGTCAGACTCGTACGAGAACCGCCTTTTGGCGAGGAACAGAAGCGCCAGCGCCATTGCCGCGTTGACGACGACAATGGCGAGTGGTAGTAGTAGTAGTAATAGTGCATCCTTTGCGTTTTTTCCGAATCCTCCTCCTCCTCCTCCTCCTCCTCCTCCTCCTCCTCCTCGGCTGGAGGAGGAGGAAGCCGATGCTCATCGTCAGACCCTGACGACGATGACGTTGGACGAGTACGATTACAGGGAGGAGAATGGGGGGGTCAGGTTCGACGAGAGTGTGAGGCATCCGTCTAGTCCGAGCAGGAATAACTTCACGGCGATGAGCGGGATGACGACGACGAGCAGGGCGAGTACACCTGGTAGTCCAACCTCCTCCACCACCACAGCCGTGAATTTTAACGGTGTCATTGGGGGGAGGCCGGTGAGCCCCTATGAGTTCACGAACGATAACGGGCACAGTGTAAACACCGTGGTGCCATTAGAGGAGTACGAGCGGTTGTTGCTGAGTACGGCGCAGAGTAAGAGGGCGAGTCGTCGGGCGAACTTGGCGAGTCAGGAGGCGAAGGAGGTGGGGAGGAGGAGGAGGGAGAGGAGCGTCTTCACCGAGGGGGGTGAGGACGATAATGAGGAGAATGTATATGGTATCGGCAACAACACCTCCTCCTCCTCCATCACCAACAGCAACATCGCTCTACAAGATGGGAACGAAAACTTCCTTAAGCTCCTCCAGGACCACGAGCGGACCCTCACCGTCCACTCCCAGTCGCTCGGGAAGAAGATCCAAAACGTGATCGCCGTTCAGCACAAGGCTCTCCCGCTTCGGTTCCTGTTCACGGTCCGGGGGGGGGCGGACTACTGTAAGCTCAGGCTCCGGGCCGCGCTCGGAAACTGGATCCGGGGGTTTGAAAAGGCTCAGATGACCGTCGCGGTGGGGCTGCTTAAGATCAACATGGACAACATTCGGAAGGAGGAGATGACGCTGGTCTACAGGCAGCAGGCGGGGCGGAGACTGCTGAAGGTTATTATCCTCGAGATTGACCTCAGGCTGTACAAGAGGACGTTCGGGAGGTGGAACAGGATCACGGCTTGGATGATCTACAAGGAGAGGGACGAGGCGGCGACTAGGATCCAGGCGACTGTGTTGAGGTATAATGGACTGTGCGAGTTCATTAGGTTGCACGACGAGTGTCCGATTGGAGGGAGGTTGAGGGATATTCCTCTCGAACCGTACAGGAAGGACATCCCCGGGGAGGAATCCAAGGGGGTTACCTGTAGGATCTACCCGAGGGTGAGGACGGAGAAGAGGAGGTTCTGGAACGCGAGCCTGCTCATCGAGACGCGGTACAGGATGGTCAAGGTGCGGAAGCACTTCCTCCTCATGCAGGTTAGCTCGATCATATGCGAGAGCGTTTGGAGGATGTACGCCAAGAGGAAGGAGTACATGGTTCTTCGGAGCTACGCGATCGTCCTCGAGTCGATGGCTCGGATGGTCGTAAAGAAGTGGCAGTACAGGCGGCTCAGGGTCGCGTCCTTCGTCGGTCAGAGGATCTACAGGGGGCACCTTGCTAGGATGGAGTTCATTCGGAGGCAGAAGGCACGGAGGACGAGGCTGGAGGTGAGCGAGCGAAATGCTGCGAGCGAGCCGCAGCATGAAGACGAGAATACTCGCGATGAATCAACACCCGCGCAAAATGTGACAGACTGAAATGGCTACATCCACAAACTAATCCACTCAATTCTTTGACTCGCTTCACTCGTGCTCTTGCTTCATTGAAAATGCGCACAACAATCTCGCTTAATTTCGCTCGGCGCAGCTCATTCTCTCCCAGCCGCCGGTCATACAAAGGAGGTGGAGGATCAAGATGGCCAAGCGGGTGCTGGAAAGGAAAAAGGCGGACAAGGTGGAGCTGTTCAACGCGGCGATCAAAATGCAGTGCTTCTGGTACAAGAGGCAGGACAATTTTTCCACCTTTGTTCTACTTGGTTGTCTTCGGGAAACGGACAAGCTGGAGAAGATTTTCAATAGCCAGATCAAGATGTACGGGAAGATAAGCCACGCGAAGAAGATCCAGAGGACGTTCAAGAACCACTTTTACAACAGGCAGACGACGTCGATCTTGAAGATACAGTGCATGGCCCGGGCGGCAATGGGGACCAACTTGGTTGAGGTGAGTGAGAAAATAACAAAACAACAACAAAAACAAGTACAAAAAAAAGGTTTTTACAAAAACACTTCATGTCCGACTGACTTAAACTACGAACACAACTACTTAACCAAAACCACACAAACCAATACCAACCCAATACCGCAGCGCCTAAGACTCGAAAAGTGGGCAAACCGAAAGCTGCGACATTGGAGCCGAGGAATGATGAAGAAGCGGAACAAGGCGGCGACGAAAATAGCCTTTGCCTTCTGGAAGGGAAAGCAGGGACGATTCCTAAACCACTTGATTGAAATGTCTCAGCGGGACGATAACAAGCACCTGCTAGTTGTGAAGAACCTCCGGGACGCTGCTGCGACGACGCTGCAGGCTGTGACTCACGGGGTTTGGGTGAGGAGGTTCATTGGCCGGACGATCTCGGCCATCAAGATTCAGAAGATTTGCAGGGGCTTCTTGGGGAGAGGCATCGCGCTTGCAAAACTAAGAAACATCCAGAACAGCGTCGTGAGCAGTTTCATGGAAAGAATGATCAAGGAGGCGAAGCTGAAAGAAGAGTACAGAATAAAGAAGCTGAAGAAGCAAGCTGCCACGTTGATTCAGTCCGCAGCCCGCGGCTTCAAGGTCCGCCTGTTCTTGGAACGAAAGGTGAGTGAGCGAAGCGAGCGAGCTTTGAGGAAGACGAACATACTCGCGATGGATCTCGCGAAATGGTTGCAGACATAATGGCTACATCTACTACTAAACTAACCCAAAAATTCGTTTGCTTCGCTCGTGCTTCATTAAAAATGCGCCTCGCTTCGCTTCACTCGGCGCAGCGGGCGCGGGAGAAGGAGCGCAACGATGCGGCAACTTACCTTCAGATCAAATACCGCACCATGATCCAAGTCAAGAGGGCGAGGACGAAGCTCCTGCGCATGAAGCGCCGCCTCATCAACCCGTTCAAGGAAATTTCCAATATTTCGACCCTCGTCACAACGTGCCTCAAAAAGTCCGACAAGTCCTTCTCGTCCCATAACGCCATGTGCGGAGTAGACCTGGCTCAGTTTTGCCAGCGAATAGGCGTCTTGGGAGACGTCTACCCGGTCATTTCCAAGAACAACGTCCACGACACCAGGCACTTGTTCAAGCTGAGCGACTCTCAGCTCAAGCACGTTGGGATCAACGAGGAGATCAAGGGAGACAGGCACAAAGGGATTTTGCATGCGGAGACTGTGAGGAAGGTTATATTGGCACTTGGGGATATTGGGAGGGACAATATACCTGAGGCTGACCGCACCGAGGAGCAGCAGCAACTCTACAACGACTTCAAGTTTTTGAGTCACGTTCCTCAGCTAAAGGCGGTGGAAATTAAGAAAATTTTCGAGGGGGTTTACGGAGAAAAGTTCGCTAGCAGGGCGAACCACTTTGCCCAGGGGCCGTTGTTGAAAATTAAATTGACCACTCTCCAGCTGAAGAGGTTCTTCAACACAAACGAAACCCCCGGCAAGGCAAAGGAACATTCCAACCTTTTGCTCACCAATGGCGACCCCCCCTGCTTGTCCGATCTCCTTGACTTTGACGTGACGAGGATTGAGAAGTGCGCCGACGTGTGTCTTTACGCGTGCGAGCAGTTGGAGAGCATGATCAAGGACTTTCCCAACTTGTACTACAAGTTCCACTCGGCCGTGTTGACCGTTCAGGGCGACACTCAGAAGAAAAAGAAGGAGCAAATGATCGAGAACGGCCCCACTCTCGCCATGGTTCGCACCCACTTGAAGCGGGACAAGGAGAACTGCGAACTGTTGTTTTATCTGTTGAATGGCATCAGGGAAATGGACGGTGGCGCGCGAGTTGTCCAGGTGAGAAAATTTTATATATGCATAATATTTTGCATAAAAACAACAGATTGCTAACTCAATCTAAATACGGCGCAGAACGCCGCCAGGGGCTTCAACGCGGGCAAGCTCATGCACCTTGTTCGCGAGAGAAAATTCGTTACGAAGATGAAGGAGGATTACATTTACGAACAGACCCACAACTATGTCTTGGATGTGTACAACGCCGACCGCAAGAAGGAGCAGGAGGAGTACGAGCGGCAGTACAAGGAGTGGCAGCTGGCCGAAGAGAAAGCTGCGATTGAGTACGAATTAAAAGATCTGACAAAATACGGCTGGGAGGAGGAATACAGAACGCCGTCCCAGGACAACGACGAGGACGACGGCTGGACCGTGTGGATAAAAAAGGTCGAGAAAAGGGTGAAGCGGGAGATCGTCATCGAGCAGCTTGTTGTTGAGGTGCGCCCGATCTACACCTACGAGGAATACATTGCGAGCAAACCGATCCAGAAGCTAATTCGCATTTTCATGGCTAAAACCATGGTGAAGCGAATAAAGCGTGACCGGTTGAAGAAGGAAAAGGAGGAACAGCAAAAGCGCGAGGTGAGCGAGCGAAGCGAGAGAGCCTTGATGAAGACGAGAATACTCGGACGAATACCGCGAAATGGCTACATACATAATGGCTACATCAACTACTAATCTAAGCTAAACTAAACTAAACTAAATTCTTTTGACTCGCTTCACTCGTTTTGCTCTTGCTTCATTAAAAATGCGCACAATCTCGTTTCGCTCGGCGGCGCAGTGGAACAGACTGCAGAAGGAGCGAAAGCGCTTGGTTACACTGAAATTCAGCTACAAAACAGTTTCCCCCAACGAGGACAATGGCGACGATTTCGATCCCGATTACGTGATTTATGATGGCGATGATAACCCCGACAGCAAGCAGAACCACAACGAGGAGGACGATTACTACTACGACGAAGACGTCAACGAGAACGACGAGCAAGATCACTTCAAGGAGGTTGACGCCTTAGTCGACAACGACACCAAACTTGCGATTGGCTCTCCCGTCCAAGCATTGTTCGAGCGGGGCGAGGTTTTCTACGCTGGCACAATTTTCCAAGTCAACCCAACGGAGTACATTTCTCCAGAGGGAATCAAGTGGTACCCCAAGAATACCTTTGGAATCATTTACGATGACGGTGACTTCGAACCTGCCGTCCACAGAGATTACATCCGCGTGGTCAAGGTTAAGGAGGGGATGAGTGTCGAGTGCCAAATTGGTGGCGTGGACGGAGCATTTTTCCCCGGCCAAGTGGTTGGGAGCAACGTCAGAGACGGCAAGTTGCTGAGCTACAAGATCAAATACGAGGACGGAACGGAGGAGAAGGCCGTGACGAGGAGGCGAATTCGCGTGAGGTGAGATGGGCGAGAGCGAGTTTTTAAATTTTTTCGCAAAACCCTAACACAACCACGACCACAACCACAACCACGACCACAACCACAACCACAACCACAACCACAACCACAACCACAACCACAACCCGCCCTCCCCCCCCCACACACAGCACCGAGTACATGGAAGATTGCAACAAGCAGCTGAAACAGCTGGAGAAATCGAGGAAAGACAAGATGCTCATGAAGGCCCAGGCCAGAAAGAAACAGATAAAAAATTGGTTGAATCGAGAGCGGAAGCTGGAGGACATACTGGTCGATTACGAGAAGTTCTTGGGCTTGAGCATGGCTTGGATGGACTACGACATCAAGGTTGCTCACATCATAGATGTGTTCCACAACGGGTGGGACGAGCGCCACCCGAAAGAGATCATGGGACATGTTAAGAACTTTGGAGTTGTGGAGACGAAGGTGGCGGGGGCGGCAACAACAACAGCGTTGGCAATGCTCGACAGCGACGACGAGGATAACGCCAGCATCAATACGCTGAACAGCGGAAGCACGACAAATTCCAAATTAACAAGAAAGAATAGCAAAATGAACCCAACCATCAACAACAATAAAGGCAGTGGCAACGTCGTCAACAGCGCAGTTCCAAAAGAATGGAACAACTTAAAGAACGTCAGTAAGATGAACCTTAACGGCATGGCGAAGTGCAGCAAGGATCTAAACGACCTGGTTAGAAAACGGGTGAACTGTGTGCTGACGTTGAAGTACACGAAAATGGCTATGCCATATGGGTGGGTGGAGAAATTAAATTCGAAGCGGGATGTCGTGGGCTACTTCAACACGGATACTGATGAAGGTGAGCGAGTGAGCGAGCGAGCGAATGCAAAATATGACACAACTCACCCAAAACCCCAAAACAAACAAACAGTTTCCAAGGAGCAGCCGGAATTCACGTTTGAGGAAGAATTGGCCACCCGCAAACTGCAGTCTGCCTGGAGGGCCCTTGAGGGAAAGCGTTCGTTCGAAAAGAAGCTGAAGAACGAGAGCATATTGGGTGTTTTGCAGATCAGCGTGAAAGAATCAGCTCGGCATGCTTGGTTGAACTACAAGCAGGAGGGAATGACACTAGAGATGTGGCTGACCAGGCTTGGTCTTGGATCCCACTACACGCTGGCGAATACGAACTACCTGAAAGAGATGCGAAAAACTACCAAATCTCAGCCCACCAACTCGAATTCGAGGCGGGGCACGGCAACCAACAACGACTTGATGACTCCTTCGGGGCGACGTTCGTCACGATTGGAAAGTGGCACTCCGCAAACTCCATCAGGCGGCGGCGGGGGCGGAAACGACGGTGGTCGACGAGGCACGCGCCGCGGCACTTCCTTCGATCTCCTCTCTTCCCCCCAAACCCCCCACCATCCAAGCACTCCAAACAATTTCCGCATCTCTGAAAATTCTCCTCTCTCCCAGAATAGAGCCTTGGCTACGCCTTCCTCTCGGGGTCGCTCCAGGTCTAGATCTGGCGTCAGCATGATTGGCAACCGCAGCAGCATGTCTCCGGACACAGCAAACCTGCGGCGAAAAAGTTCAGTCTCTCCCAGCGGGGGTGGTGACGCACACGGACACCGCCAGTCAATCATATCCTCCAGAGGCAGCATGGGAGGAGCGTCGGACGACGGCGGGGGCTTTGGAGCCCACGCCAACCACGGACCACCCCAACTCACCCTAGACGTTTTCTTGCGCAAGTGTAGATCCGACGATTGGCTGAAGCTCCTTGGCTTCAAGCAGGTTTCCGCGATCCATTTGATACAAGCAATGCAGGCGCACTCCATCGAGGCGGCCAAGAACTTCTCCTTCCTCAACTACTACGAGAACGAGCACGATTTGCGAAGTATCAAGATGTGCGTGAAGGACAAATACGAAAATTTGTACAATATTGTTTCGAAAAAGTACAAGAACAACCCAAATCGAGTGGAGAAAATCGTCGACGAGCTCCAGAAGAGCAACTATCCAATCACAATTCAGCAGCTCACTAGCTTTCTCGACAGGTACGAGGGGAAGCCTGCAATGGCTCAGGAGAACGTCGTGAAGGAGATGGTCAACGTGAAAACTACCTCCTCTGTGAAGGACGAGAAGGTAGCGTACAGCATTTTGAAAGCTGGAATTGATAGGGTGAGCGTGTTGTTGAGGAATTTGGGCGTGACAGCTTTGACGGAAAGGCTGGAAAAGGCCACAACGGAAGCCATTAGGGTTATAAATGAAGGGGGAGCGTTGGAAAAGATATTCGAGGATGAACAGAAGTTTGGTTTGGTTGAAGGTGGCGGTGGCGGGGGCGGGACGAGGATGTCGCAAGCACAGCCGAACACGAACACGAACACGAACACGAACACGACAAGTAGCGCAATTCTCGCAACGATGGGAGGAGGAGGGGGGGGCGGAGGTTCCGCGGCCGCCGCCGCTGCTGCTGGGAGCGACGACAATCGTCTGCACAGCGGGCACGAAGCAAAGGCTGGGTTGATCTTGCGAAGAGACGGGTGCCAAGTCGTCATCGACTGGTGGCAGAGCAGCATCCTTTGCCAAAAAAGGTTTCGCGGCCACGTGCAGCTGGTAAACTACAGAATTTTGGTCAAGAAGCGTGTCGCAAACGCAACGAAAATCCAAAAGAATGTTCGGCGGGCCATCTTCGCCACTAATTTGAAATCGCATTTGCTTAACCAGCAGAAAAGCAACTGGGAGCAGCTGTTCAACGAGGACAACAACTGCTACTACTGGTTCAACAAGAATACGTTGGAGAGTGCTTGGAGCGAGCCGTCGATTCCGTACCGACCCATGATCAGGGACCGCTTCACCCAGGTGTTGATGCAAGCGTGGCCGAACCTGGACATCGATGATGTCGAGGAGGTCCAAGCGAGTCCGGGCATTTGCATGATTTGCAAGGTGAGCGACGGGCGAGCGAAGCGATCGAGGTTTGTGATAGAACCACTCCTAACCCAAACTCTTATCATTTTGCTCGGCGCAGGACGAGGACGCGACCAGGAGCTGCAACGAGTGCGTCAAGAAGAACAGCAAGATCAAGTGGGGCGAAGGGAAACTTCACTTCTGCTTCATTTGCTACTCGACCTTCCACAGTGATAACCTGGAAATGAAAACACACAAATTCACAATTACCAAGAACAGCGTGTGTAAGCCGCTGGCTTGCTGCGTTTGTGCATCCCTTGCGACTAGGAGATGCATGGGCATGAAGATACCGGCAGAATGCTTCGAGAGGCTAACCACGTTGGTGGTGGAGAGCTTCGAGGATACAGAGCACATTCGCGTTGACGAGTTTGTCGAGAAGGTGGCGGGACATCTGCAACTTGGCGACTACATAAGCTTGGAAAAGACGAAAAGCCTTTTCAGCGACTGCAAGGGAAGGTTGGACGAACACAGATCCAACACGGAGGTGTGGAAGAGGTTCCAGGACCACCTGACGAGCTTCGTAGAGATGTGCGACGACAACTTTTGCAATGCTTGCTACGAGGACTACCACAAGAAGGGGAGGAGAAGCAAACACCAGTGGTTTGGTTTTAAGGAGGGGGCGGATGTTTGCGTGGAGTGCGAGATTTTGCCCGCGACGAAATGCTGCTTAACTTGCAGGGACAACTTGTGCACAATTTGCAGCAGCGAGACCCACGCTAGGGGCAAGAAAAAGCGCCACGTGATGGAAGATGTGAGGGAGAGTATCGAGCCGCACCAGAGCTACTGTGTGTGCTGCGGAACGCGGGCGGGACTGGAAGGGTGCGAATTCTGCAAGATGCCGCTGTGCCATAGCTGCAAGGCATTCAAGCATAAGGGTGAGTGCAAGGTTCGGATCAAGCTGGTGGGAGAGGACGACGCGGAGTTGGAGTGCAGCGTCTGCGCAAAGGTGCCGGATACAATGTGCGAAGAGTGTGGCGACGTGTACTGCAGCATCAAGTGGATGGGAAATCCTGGTTGCTTTAAGAAGATGCACAAGAAGGGCAACCGAGTGGGGCACACGTTGGTGCCATACACGTTTCTGGTGGAGAGGGACGAGAAGGAGAAGCAGGAGAAAGAGGCGGAGGTGAAGGAGATTGACGCGGAGAAGAAACTGGAGGAGAGGGGGAGGAACATGGACCAAATGTTGGAAGAGAAGGAGAGGATCAAGGGAGAGGAGAGGGGGAGGAGGCTGGCGGCCGAGGCGAAGGCGGAATTTGAGCGAAGGCACACCATCAGAATGGTCGCAGCGGCGAAGACTGGATTTTTAAATGTCAAGCTGCCGAAAATAGTGGTTGTTAGTGGAGCATTGCAGTTGAATTTGTTAGCGGTTATTAAGAGCAAAATCAACAATTACGGGCGGCAGGATGGGCTGGTGGATGTGGATGGGAAGAAGGTCGGGAAGAGCAGAGGGAGCATGGTGGTTGATGCGAGGAAGGCAAAGGAGAAGGCGAAATTGAGCAGGAGAAAGGTCGATTGAAAAATAACGCGGCAAAGAAAAAGGGGGGGGAAAAAACCCTGCTGAAATTAAGAGGTAGAGGGTAGAGTGTTCGTTTTTGAATTTATTCTGCTGCTGAGATTATCAAAATGGACAAAATGGTCGTAAAGATCCTGTGTTTTTATTCATTTTTGTCGGGGTCTAACAGCCAATCAAGGGCACGATTGGAACGGAGACTGGCCAAACCTCCGCCTCCCTGTGCACCGACTGCCCCCCTGGCAAGTACAGCGACATCCTGGTTTTCCCTGGACCCTCCTGTACAGACTGCATCCAAGGCTACTACAACCCACTCACCGGTTCCAACTCCAACTCCTCCTGCGTCGCCTGCCAAGATATTTACTTGGAAGGGATGAAGATATCCCAGTCCGGGATTCCCTGGTCGTCTTCGGCGAACGTGAACTGCAGGCCCCCCGGGAGCTTCTCGCCCCACGCCTTGTGGAAATCCGCGATGCTCTGTCCGATCACGGCGAAAACCTTCACGCTGAAGCGCATCCCCTTGGACATTCGTCCAGTCGTAGAAGGGTAGCGCTTCACCTTCAGCTTCAGCTTCAGCTTCAGCTTCAGCTTCAGCTTCACCTTCTCCTTCTCCTTCTCCTCCAGCGCCAGGAAGCCTGCACATGGTCCCACCCCGTCTCGGAACGACGATGCCCGCGCCGAACGCAGGCTTGCTCGCCCTCGATTTCTCTCGGATCCTCTTTCGCATACTTCACGAGCTCAGAGATAAAACTGCGTCGTGGTTCGCGACGCGGTCGAAGACATCGGGAACAGACGCGCCTGCACCCATCGTGAACAAGAACTGTGCTGTGCTGTGCTTTAGGGTTACAGAGCTGGCTCTTAAAAAAACAATCAGAAATTAATGCTAGCACTCATATAGCATAAAATGTTCAAGATTGTATCAAGATTGTTTCAAGAGGCTAAAGTGTGGATATTTTCAGCTTTGCTATGCTATAAAAAATAGCATAGATTAAGTCTGTAAAAATTGTTTGTTTGATTTACTCCTTTTTCACTTGCACACTTAAATCATTCGAAAATCAAGCTCTCCTGAATTAATAGTTGTGGCACGTGTGTGGGCCTACAGTATTTTGATTAACATCAGCTGATTCTGCAAATGTTGAAAACCAGTTATTTCAAGATCCAATTGGAAAGCAAGCTGCTGCAAAGTCGCATCCCAGACTCGATGGCAGCAAATAAGAATAAAACTCCAACAAACGCTCGACGTGGCTCAATTTACAACAAAACTGGCACCAAGTTAAGCTCCGCCTCTGGGTCTCCGTTCGGGGTGATATCCTGTCTCCATTATTCGGACGGGCAAGTGTACATCACGGATGAGATTCAACACTGCGTCCATGTCTATGATGTTGTCGGAAAATTGATTAAGAAAGTTGGAACAAAGGGCTCGAACGACTCCCAGTTTCTGCTTCCAATGTGCATTGCCCTTTCAACCAACTCCCAATTAGCCGCCGTGGCGGACTCGAACAACCACCGAATCCGACTGTTGTCTCCAGATTTGGAGAGATCTGAGGGCAAATTTTCAGCCCATGCTCACGAAATCAAAAAGGGAAAGCAGCCCGGAGAGTTTTTGAACCCTCAGGGGTGCATTTTTACGTCCACACCAACGGGCCGTGGTGACACAAAGACAGTTTGCTCTGATTTTGGCGAACTTTCAGAAATCACAACTACACAGTTGCCCTTGCTAATAGTTGCAGACACAGGCAACGACCGAATACAAGTACTCTCCTTGGACAAAACCGACAAAATCCCGCCTCTCGTTTTTGGAACGAGCGGGACGAAAGCGGGTAGCTTTAAGGAGCCTTCCTCTGTGGCCTACCACGATGGTTGGACTGACAGAGACAAAAAGTATTCCAAACGATGCCAGAAAATGAGATCGGATGGCGTCAATGCTCCTTTCTACTTTATTGGCGATGAAATTTCGCGCGCTGAATGCTTCGAGCAGCTGCAAAAGGAAACACGACCGGGAGGTGAGCAGCGAGCGAGCCTTGAGGAAGACACGAGCGACGAATCCCGCGAAATTGCTACATACAAGCTATTCATGGCGACATCCACTTCTGAACTAACCTACTCAACAAATTTTGCTCGCTGCAAACGTGATTTCGGTGAAAAATTGCGCCTCTCTTCGCTCGGCGCAGCTTTTCTCGTACGGAGAGGAACTGTTCCGGACACTTTTCGGCTTCTCCAAGTGACAACCCAATCGTTTCGACAAGGAACAATAGTGGAGAAAGCCATCCAGATTCGGGGGATTCAGTTTTTCTGCCCAGACGACAAGAGAGACGACGGAATGCCAATCCTGTACGATTCCCTTCAGGCTCTGATTGAGGACGGCGAATACATCGAGGTTCGATGCAAGAGGGAGAGCCGCAAGTTTGGCAAAATTGCGGTCGTCGACACAGGCAACGATCGCATTCAAATTTTAGGCTTCCTCCCGCCTTCCTTCCACACCCACAGCGAAACTGGAAAAAATGTAATTCTTTTCCCTGCGTTATTCTCGCCACTGCAATTGATTGGATCGGGGAGCAAGGGGGCCAAGCAAAATTGCCACTTAACTGCCCCGCGCTGCTGCGCCTACAATAAAAGCGGCGATTTAATTGTCTGTGATAGCGGTCACTGGAGGGTCTGCATGTGAGTGAGTGAGTGAGTGAGTGAGCGGAGTGAGCGGAGCGTTGGTATGGAAGACTCGAGCAATGAAATGCTGAACTAACACGCTCAATTTATTTTCGTTTGGCTACAGCTTTGCACCGGACGGCGAAATGGTTCACACCATTGGCTCCAAGTTGGAGCTGACCATCAATGGGTTTGGCAAACCCCAGGCTGCCGGCTTTGGGCGTGACTGCGCGGGGAATCCATCAGGTGTGTGAGCGAACGAGCATGCGAGCCACCACTAAACTAACATTTTGTTATTCCACTCAATTACATTCGTTTTTTGTTCACTCTTTCCCCCTGCTCCATTAAAAATGCGCACAATCTCGCTTCGCTCGGCGCAGTCATTGTGGGATACGCAAAAGGTGGTGTAGTAGGTTACTCTGTCCCCCCCGAGAACACGGCGGGCGATCTATCCGATCTTCCCCACGCCTTTTTCTTCAATGTTTTTAGCTACTTAGATTACCGAACAGCAAGCGTTGCGGGCATTTCGTGCGTATTGTTCCAAAAAGTGTTTTTGGAATTAAGAGACCGGTGGGATTTGTTTCCCCTGCGCTCAGCGGTTTTCATGAGGATTAAAAGGCTTTTTTTGGATTGGGCGCGAACACCAGAGGGGACGAGAATAGAAAGCAATCAAACCTCAAGCAGGTGAGCGAGCGAAGCGAGCGAGCCTCGATGAAGACGAAAATACGAGCCACTAAACTAACATGGATTTATTCCAATCTACTTATAATGCTCACAATCTTGCTTCGCTGGGCGCAGAGATAAGCTCATCGCGGAAGGCGAGAGAGGTACGGACATGAAGTGGTGGACTGAGAATTACGGGATTAACAAGAAAACTCCCAAACACGGCGATACTGATAAAAGTGAACTGTCAAAACAAATTGCAGCAGAGAGAGGTCGACGGGAGCTCAAACGTCTCGAAACCGAGCGGATCAAGGCGGGCGGCTCTCGCTATACGAAAGAAAATCTGAACGAAGAAACGGTTCGTAATTGCGAGAAAGAGAAAGATCTGCAAGACATGGTGAGAGCGCTAGACCTCACAACAGAAACAGATTGGAAATGGAGAAAACTCTGCGCTGACAAGGAAACCGCCGCGGACGAAATTTCGAAACGCAAGGGTAAGTTCCTGCAGCAATTTGTAATAAGCTACTTGGCGCCACCAGTGGACGAAACGATATTGAAAACGTGCAAGGCCTTCTGCGATTTTGACGTATCCGCCCGGTGTGCTGTGTGTGATCTTTGCGGCCTCCAATTCTTCTGGGCAAACGAGAAAGCTCTCGAAAGTTTGTTTACCAAGATGAGTACGAAAGGAACGAGGATCGCAAGTTATAGCGAAAAGCTATCCAGGGCGTGCGAAGTTTTCAGAACCGAGAAGGAGGAACTCGCAAACGTTTTGGATTACTCGCAATTTTTAGGGTTCATGACATGCGTCTACGAGAAATACCTAGGACTACGAGATTGGGTTGGTTTCGATGAGGGGGGGGTTAGAAAACCAGATATGAATAACACGTTTAATTATCAAGTTGGAAGGGCGAAACTCCTTGTGGAACAAATGTTCAATCCGGATCAGGGAAACAACGGGCAGCCTATAGAAACAACACATAGAGAGTCCGTGCGAAGCATAACTAATTTTTAACTGGAAAGTTTTGCCTAAATTTTATAGTGGCGAGTCTTCATCGCTTCGATAAATTTCTCTCATTGAGTTCTTCAACCCGTACGGCAATTCTTCCTCGTGATTTTCAAACAGAAACATAACGAGGCCCCAGGTGAGCGCCGCAACGACCTTGTAGCTCTTGTCGAAATTGGTTTTTATGAGTTTTTTTTTTTTGAGAACCTTGAGAGAGGAGAGGAAAACCCTGCCCATCAAATATAGCACAACCTGCTCGTTCACAGCATTGTGTTGACCCCAAACTGCATAACCGCCGATTGCACCCGCAAACGCAGAGTGCCACTTGTGTTCGGGTCTATATTTAAGTGCGTGCTGATTGTGCTTTTTGGACTGGAGAAGGATTATAATTAATTTGTAGACGGCCGCAAACAGCCCGAGCGATCTAGCGTGACTGTAGGTTTGCGACACGATCCCCGAAACCTTCTTGTTGACATTCTTGTGCCGCGCAAAAAGAGCTGTCATGAGGATGGCGTGGGGTATTCGGACTCGAGCCGCGTATCTCACCCCAGCTTGAAGAGCTTGGAATGGTGCGGGGTTCATCGTTTTGCTGTGGTGGTGGCTCCGGCGTTGCCGACTATAGTTGTGGTGTGGTTTGTGGTTGTGGTTTTGTGGTTCTGGCTCTGGCGTTGGTGCTGGCTGTGGCGCTGGCTGTGGCGCTGGCTATGGCGCTGGCTGTGGCGCTGGCTGTGGCGCTGTTTGTGGCGCTGGCTGTGGCGCTGGCTCTTACGCTGGTTGGTTGAGTTTTTGGTTGGATATTTTCAAAGTTTCACAAAGTTTCAAGTTAATTCGCGGTCACACGAGCCTGGATTTAAAGCAAGAATCCCACAAAACTCGCCTCGTCCCTCGTCCTATCCCATCGTCCCATTCAATACAATTAACATGAGTCTCTTTGACATTTCGAGAGATGTCAGCTCTGCAACATTTGGGTCGTTCCTTTGTGCTTATACAGGACAGCCCTTCGATACCGTGAAGGTTAGGCTCCAGTCTGAGCTTCTCCAACCACTCACATCCTCGTCCAAATCCCCAAAGATCAAGCAGGGAACGAACCCTTTTGCAATGACAGCTAAAATAGTCAAGCAAGAGGGGATTTCCGCGCTTTGGAAGGGTGTTGTGCCTACTGGCATGGGCATGGTATTGGAGAATGCGTGCGCATTTGCAGTAAACGAGCAGCTGAAGCGGTTCTTCAAGAAGGGCGATAATTACAACGACGACAATAAAAATCCCGCACCAAATCAAAATTCAAATCCAAACACGATGATGAACCTGCTGCAACACAAGCTTGTACAGCCCTTCTTCATTGGTGCGATTTCAGGATTCACGTCCGCCTTAGTATTAATTCCGTCTGAGGTGATAAAATCCCGGACGCAGATGGAAACAAAGCAGGGCGTGGGGTCTTGGGATATATTCAAAAAAATGATAAAGACGGGGGGAGCGAAGACAATGTTCACAGGTTTGGATGCGCAATTCGCTCGGGACATACCCTTTTACATGGTGTTTTTTGGCAGCTACGACGCGCTGGTCTACTCTGGGAAACAGCTTTTCCCGAACACGAACCAGGAAGTTGTTTATTTCATGTCTGGCGGCTTTGCCGGCATGTTTAGTTGGGCCGTGGCTATGCCTTTTGACGTCCCCAAAACGATGGTACAGACAAAATGGGGAGGGCGAGTTTGGGGAGGTGAGTGAAATGAGCGAGAGATTGCGTTCGTGAGACCAATTCTAACTATATTTATATGCCGGCAGACTACACACCAATGTTCAGCAAAATTTTAAGGGAGAGAGGAGTTCGCGGTCTTTACGCCGGTTTAGGGCCTACCCTAGTCAGAGCGTTCCCGGCCAATGCGGCTTTATTCCTCGGAGTAGAGATGTCCAAAAATTGGTTCGACCAGCTCTTCGGATAAAATTTTATCTAATTTTTGACACACTTACAATTTTGGAAAAAAACACCCTTTTCACAAAATTCAATATTTTTTACATGTCGTTGACGACGCACTTCGGACACATCCACACCTTCTTCGTTCCCTGACTGTGGTCAAAACCGACGCAATCCTCCCCGACAAGGTGCCAGTTCGTGCACCTCCCGCACTCGATCCAGAACACCTCCCCGACGTTCTCCTCCTGCGTCTCGTCGACCATCTCCTCGGCCAGCACGTGATCCCCGCCGCAAACGCAATTTAGCCACTCGCCATCCCCAAAGCTAATAGGGGGAGTTTCGACCGTCGTCTCAAGCCCCAGCTCCCTCAGCTTTGCCTTGTTCGCCTCAATCTTCAGCTCCCGCTCACGCTCGTAGACGCTAATCTCGTTCCCACTGGCGCCCATGACGAACCCCTGTCGCGTGGATTCCCCAACCGAAATTTTTTTTCTCTTGGAAATGTCCTGCGTGGCCGCAATTGTGGCCGCGGCGGCTTTTTTGCGGGAAGCGACGGACTTGAGGAAGGCCGGAATGCCGAGGTCCTTGATCGCCAGGGCAGCTGAGTGGGCGGACTGGAGGTCATCGACTGTCGAGTGGGCGTGGGAGTGGGCGGGCGAGGGAGGAGGAAGAGGAGAAGCAGCCGGGGTGAGGAGCTCGTCGGACATAGCGGTGTCTTGCGAATCATAGGAGCTGCTGCTGGTGTTGTTTTGGTTCGAAAAGATTTTTTTCATTTTGTCGAGTTCGCCCTTGAGTCTGACATCGTCGAACTGCGCCGAAGCGAGCCAAACGAATTGGGTGGGTGGGTGGATTAGCTTAGTAGTGGATCGTATGCTCGTCTTCATCAAGGCTCGCTCACCTCCTTTAAACCCTCCCCTTCTCCGCCCGCCCCTTTCTTCACCTTGCCCCAACCCCCGGCATTCCCCAGGTAAACCACCACGAACTGGGAGAGCGAGTGAGCAAAACGTAACGAAAATTTGAGTGGGATAATTGTTTGAGCGAGACTCACCTCCCCCCTGTACAATGGCCCCTGGTTCGGGTGCACAGCGTCGTCCTCGTTCGGCATTGGGAACCCGCTGCGCAAATTGAGAGGTGTTTAGTTTTTGTAACTAGATCGGTTTTCGTCTTCCCCAAGGCTCGCTCGCTCACTCACCTGTTCTTGACCTCGGCAAAATTGTTGAATCTCAGCACCGGCCAATACACGCTCACGGTCGCCGAGAATTTGTACAGGTGGTGCATCAAGTGAGCCGACTTGGGTTTCTGGGAGTTTGTTTTTTGCGGCAAGAGGTTTTC
>Ga0302116_1000949_pt1 | contig 17589 bp, 12 predicted proteins | sample AG5_SCM_MG_FD_203124 | JGI IMG/M metagenome (GOLD analysis project Ga0302116, IMG submission 203124) | Marine microbial communities from Western Arctic Ocean, Canada - AG5_SCM | ecosystem: Environmental > Aquatic > Marine > Oceanic | place: Canada: Western Arctic Ocean | collected 2017-10-01 | reverse complement strand
GTCGTGTCTCCTCGTCCGTCTCCCGCGCCGCCCACTGCTTCGCCTGGGTGATCATCGGCACAAGACTCGCGCCGCTTCCCGCGGAGGACTGCAGGAACCTGTGCGGCAGGAGCTCCGTGGCGGTCGGTCGTCTCGAAGTCTCCTTGCGAAGGCATTGATTGATAAAGTCGTGAAACGCGGCGGACCACGCCTCGTTGTTCCCCTCAAACTCACGCCTCGCCTCGTGACTCGCCAGCCGCGGGGATGGCTCCCTTGTGATCATGAAGATGACGCGCATGGGGTGGACGTCGTGCCTGGGCGGTTGGATTTCCGCCATCTCGATCGCGGAGATGCCCAGCGCCCACACGTCCACTTTTCCGTCGTAGCGGGATTCTTGAATCACCTCCGGGGCCATCCAATGCGGGGTGCCGATGAAGGTGTTGCGCTTGCTCATGGTCCGCGTGAGCTGCGCGGCGACGCCGAAGTCGGCGAGCTTGACCCCGCCGCTCTCCGTGAGTAAGATGTTGCTGCACTTGATGTCCCTGTGCACCTTGAAGATGGAGTGGAGGTAGACGAGGCCTTTGAGCGTCTCGCCGCAGAGGTACGCGATCTGCGCTTCTCGCAGCGGGCGGTTGGACGCGCTGAGGATGTCGCGGACGCTCCCGCCGCCGCAGTGCTCCATGACGATCCAGAGGTACTCGTTGCCCATGAAACTGCCAAAGTACCGCACCACGTTCGGGTGGACGCACTCCTGCAGCACCGCAATCTCCCGTCGGATGTCTTCCAGCCCCTCCTCGTCCTCCCCGGAGAGCGGGATGACCTTGACGGCGACGATCGTGCCGCTGGGTCGGTGCCGCGCCTTGTACACGGCGCCGTAGCTCCCCTTGCCGAGCTGCTCCAGCAGCTCGAACAGGTCCTCGGGGCGCCCCGCCGGCTCCATGGTCCCCTCGACCCCAGCCAATGTGCCCTTTTCAGAAGACGGGCGGTCCGATAAATACTTGTAATAAACCCGCTAACAACGCGACGCCCCAGTTCCGAGCGCGTCGGGGAAGGCTGGGAAACATGGCGTCGTCCGCGACGATGTTGGCTCCAATATTGGCTCCATCGACCGTCCCGCGATGTCCGGATCGAATCTCGCGTCGTCCGCATCGGCCGGGCACCCGCGTCGGTTTCTCCGTCAAGGGAGAACCCGACACACCCTCGCGCGAAGAAATCGCGTGGCGATGCCCGCTCGGGCTGCCCACCAAGGCGTGGTCGCTGCGGTTCCACGTCCTCGCGGACATGGTCGCCGCCGATCCGACGGAAGACGCCTCGGCATCATCGTCATCGAGCCCGGTCGTCGCGGACCTGGGATGCGGCCACGGCATGCTCGCGCTGGGTCTCGCCGCCTGCGGAAGGGTAACGAAAGCCATCGCGGTCGACGTCTCGCCGGACGAGGTCGAGGTCGCGAACGCGAAGGCGGCGCAGGCGAACGAGGCCATCGATCAGGCGAACGCATCGGGCGACGGGATCGAGTTGCCGTGCGTCTCGCCGCTGCCCATCGACGTGCGGCTCGGCGACGGCGCGGAGGCGTTGGTCGCCGGGGATGGGGTGGACGTCGTGTGCGTCGCGGGCGTGGGCGGACGGACCATGGTCAAGATGCTCAAAGCCGCCGGGCTGCACGAACGATTGAGACACGCACGGAACCGCGACGACGACGACGACGACGACGCGTGCGCGAGCGTGACGAGGCTGGTGCTGAACCCGCCCGCGACGGACATCCCCGAAGTCCGCAAATGGCTCATGGAAACCGACGCTTGGACCGTCTGCGACGAACGGCTCCAAGTGGAGAACGGACAGATGCACGCCGTACTCGCGGCGACCCGACGTGCTCGCGCCGCTTCGGATCACACGCCGAGTGTTGAGGTGCTGGTTCAGGTCGATAAAGAGCCGCCGGACGACACCACGTGGGGCGGGTCCGGAAGCTGGTCCGGCGGCGGCGGCGACTTCCAGAAGGTGGCGGACGTCCACGTGGGCCCCGTCCTCCGGGTCGCTAAACCCAAGATCCTCGGTCTGTTCCTCCGTAACCGCGTGGAGTACTTCGAGGCACGACGCCGCGGGGCGCTGGAGACGCTGAGACGGGCGCGGGCGGAGGAGGCGAGGTCGCCGGCGGTGGAGTGTTCGCTGGCGCTGAGCTCTGAGGACGAGGACGCGGTTAGTTTTTTGTTGGAGGTTCGGGCTCGGAGGGTCGCGGCGGAGGCGGAGGTGGAGCGGCTGTCGAAGATCGTCGGTGTGATGTCGACGGTGCTCGGGGAGGTGAACATGAAGGCGTTGGACGAAGCCGGGTTCGGCGGGACCTTGGACTTACCCCAGGCGAGGTAGTCGCCGAGGCGGTGAAAATGATTCCTAAAATTTATTTATTCGTCATCCGCGACGTCCACTAAGAGTTCCCTCGATAATATCTCAGCCTTGGCGTGTATCCTGAGCGACTCCGCCGTGAGTTGCTCCATCTTGGTGCTCGACACCTTCATGTCCGTCGCGAAGGCGTTCGTGAGCATCTGTTTCCGTTTCGCCGGGTCCGCCAGCATCTGCGCCATGAATCCCCCGTCGTACGCGAACGAGTACGTCATCAACAGCTCCGTCCCGGCTTTAACCTCCTTACTCGCCGCGATGGCGACCATGCCGCTGGGAAACGGCACGGCGTGGCAGTTCGTGCCGTTCGTGGTCTTCACGAGGTATCGTTGGGCGGCGTCGATGTCGTCCGATGCCGTCGGGGGAATCGCGGCGTCGTTGACGAGGTGCCCGAGGAATCCGGGTTGGATCGGTGCGTTCGGATCAGCCTCGATGCGTAGCGCGGCGGATGCCCACTGAGGGTTGCCGTTGAACATGGCGTAGTCGGGTTTGGGTTCGGCGTACGTCTCGGGTCGCCACACCGACGCCGGGGACGTCTCGTCTTCCCGGTCGGCCCGGAGCGACAGCTCGTTCGTGGCGGGGTAGAGCGTGACGAGCTCGTGAGGTTTTAGGTCCCTGGCGGCGAAGACGCCGCGGCCGTCGCACACCGTGCTCGGGCCTTCCTTGACGGCATCGGCGTCGACGTGGAGATACGGGAGGAAATCGGGGATCTCCCGGAGTGCCGTGAGGTGCCTCGCCACCGCCGCGACCAAGCGCGCCTGATCCCCGTCGTACAGCCGCATCTGTGAGATCCCGCCCGAGGCGAACATGCGCTCAGCGACGTTGCGGCCCTTGGGCATGAGCTGATTCGGGCCGGGCTTCGGGGGCTTGGGGCGGCGTGTGGGCGGCGAGCTGGTCTTGACGGGGGGAGGGGGCTTCTCCATGGCGCACATCGGGCCCGCGCGCCGAGGCGCGCAACGCTGCATCGCGAACGACGCCATCAATTATGACGAAGGATACCGGGATAAGGGTGCCTTTTACTTTACAACATCGAGGCGCCGGGACCGAGAGGTGCGAGTGGGTAATAGAGTTTGTATCTTTGTTTCAAGATGTGTACAACTAGGTGTTTTTAATGGCTCCTAAGTCGCGCCCACGACGCCGCGACGGACGGTACCGGTACGTGCTTGTACGGTCCATCCATCCGCGCCGACGCCGACGCGCTCTCTTCTTTATTCTTTTTGGCAACTCGAGACTCACCTCACCGCCAAAACCTCACCGCTCCCTCTTCTCTCCAACCGCATACACTCACGCGGGCATGTAGGTGGAGGTATCGATCTGCTCGGGCAGCTCCTTGATCTCCACCTCGAACCTCGCGTGCACGGCGTCGAGCACCGCGGTGTCCTCGTCGGAGGAGAGGAAGGTGATCGCCAAACCCTTGGTGCCGAAGCGACCGGCGCGGCCCACGCGGTGCAGGTAGGTATCCGCTCCGTCGGGCATGTCGTAGTTGACGACGATGTTGACGCGCTCGATGTCGATGCCACGCGCGACGAGGTCGGTGGCGACGAGGATGCGCTTGTTGCCCTCCTTGAAGGACTTGTACCGGGCGAGTCGCTCCTCCTGGCTCATGCCGCGGTGGATGGCGATGGATGGGAAGTTGCACTCGGTGAGGAGCTTGTCGAGGTAGGTGCACCGCTGGACAGACTTGGTGAAGATGACCACCTGGTTGAACATGAGCGCGTCGAGGAGGTCGTTGAGCTTGCGGTTCTTCTCAGCCTCGGTGAGCTTGATGTAGTGCTGGACGAGGCCGTGGAGGGTGAGCTTGGTCTCGTCGTCGACGTAAATCTCCATCGGGTCGTTCATAAACTTTTTGCACACGGGGCGAATCTCTTTGGACAGCGTGGCGGAGAACATCATGACCTGCTTGTCGTGCGGGGTCATCTTGAAGATCTCCTGGACGTCGGAGCGCATGTCGAGCTGCTCGAGCATCTTATCGCACTCGTCCAGGATGAAGTGGCCGCACTGCTTGAGGGAGATGTCGCCGTCCTTCGCGAGCGCCTTGCATCGACCGGGGGTGGCGACGATGATGGATGGGGGTTTCTCCTTGAGCTCCGCCTTCTGTTGCTTGATGTTGACGCCGCCGAAGATGACGGAGACGTTCACGGACGGGAGGTACGCGCTGAAACGCTCGAACTCGTGCTTGATCTGGTACGCGAGCTCGCGCGTGTGGCAGAGGATCAGCGCGCCGACCTCCCCGGGCACGGGCTCGAGCTGCTGGAGCACCGCGAGGACGAACACCGCGGTCTTGCCCATGCCCGACTTGGCCTGGCAGATGACGTCCATGCCGAGGATCGCCTGGGGGATGCACTCGTGCTGAACTGTTGATCGCATCACGGGAGGGGGGGTGGGTGTGGGTCAGGCGGGGGATCGGATCGGGCGGCGAAGGCATCGCGTCGCGGCGAGATCTTGGCGCCAAAAGCGCCGGGCGCAATTGGCGCAATTAATTAATTTCCAGCGCCGATCGCGAGCGCTCGATCGGAGCGCGCGTGAGCTCGGGAGCGCGATTGGGCAGGCGGTGCGGTGGACTTACCCTCGGAAGGGTGCTCGAAACCGCAGTCGACGATGGATCGGAGAAGCTCGGGCTTCAAAAGGAAGTCGCGGAAGCCGGTTGAGTGGATCCCGACGTATCCCTTCTTCACAGCCTCGCCGGACTTGGCGCCCGCGCCCTCCTCGGCGGCGACCTCCTCCTCCTCGTAGTCGAGGAGCTCCTCGTCCTCTTCGACGGGCTTGTCGTCGGCCATCTTGGTTAACGGTTTTGTGTGTGTGGTGTGGTGACGAGGGCGACGTCTGCTGTGCAGGCGCGCTTGGTTGTGCCGGCCGACTTGGACTTCGATCGTGGATCGTCCAGTTGGGTTTCTCTCTCAGTCGGCGGTTCGGGAGTTTCTCGGACAGGTGGCCATTTTCTGGCAAAAACGTACGGTAGTCAGTCAGGCGTATTTCCTGTTGGAGAGTGTAATTTATGTACTTTTTAAACTGTTTGCATGTCATATAAATTCGAAATTACCGAAAATGCCCCCACATGCCGAGCGTTTCTGGCAATTAAATCTCGGTCAACCCGACAACGACCCAGAAGGAAGGGCGCCGAGCCGCGGCGACCGGGGCACGCGGTCCCTCGTCAGGTCGTTCCGCCCCTTCACGTCCTACACTCACGAGTTCATATCCGGCACGAACGACGCCCGGCCGCCCGGTTAGTGGGGGGATTCAGCGTCGACGTCGGACCTGGGGTGAGCCAACGGCAAAAATGACGACCGAGCCGAAGAGGCGCGCGCTCAAGTGGATCGGCACGCGGCTGTCGGATCACAGGGCGGAGCTCGTGGAGGTGAGGGACGAGGTGGACTCGATGCGCCGCGCGATGGACGAGAGGATCGCCACCGCGGGCAAGGCGCTCACCCGCCTCGCCGCGGAACGGGGCGACCTCCAGCGCGAGCGAGATCTGCTCAGGCAGTCCCTCGCCGAGAAGTCACGCGTCGCCGCGCGCCTCCGCTCGGAGCTCGAGCAGTCGAGGGCGACGAACGAGGAGCTCATCGCGGCCGCGACGCTCCCGGCCGCGGCGCAAACCAGCGCGCAGGTCGTCGACGATCCAACCTCCCCGCCGGAGAAGTCCGGCTTTCGCCACAACCTCGCCATGGCCGGCGAGCTGCGCGAGACGCGAGCCGAACTCGCGGCTTTGAGAATCAAACTAGAGGACGCCGAGGAGGACGCCGCGCGGTCATCATCGCGCGCCGCGCTCGGATCGTTACCCGCGCAGGCGGAGACCCGCGCGCTACGAGGCGAGCTGGACGCGACGCGCGCTGAGCTCGTCGCGATCAATGATGCATTCGCCGAAGCCGAGCGAAGTTGGACCGAACGATCGGCGCATCTCGCCGAGTCGAGCCGCGAGGAGATTCGCGAGCTGAGGCGTTCGCACGAGCGCGCGTTGGCGGGCGCGATGACAGCCACGAACGAACGTGACGTGCTCACGGCGGCGCACGCGGAGGAGACCGCGGCGCTTCGACGCGACGCGGCTTTAGCGGCGGGTGAGTTTGAGTCGGCGATGTCCGCGGCGACGTCGCGGGAGACGGCGGCGACGGAGGGGAGGCGGGAGGCGCTCGCGCGGCTCGCGGAGGCGAACGTCGCGCGCGACGACGCGTTGGATGACGCGCGCGTGTTGCGCGGTAGGGTGGTGGCGTTGGAGACGGAGTTGGAGACGCGCGATGCGGAGCGCGAGTCGGATCGGGCGGAGACGCATCGGCTGAGAGATGAATTACGATCGGCTCGAGAGACGCAGATCTTACCGGACCTCGCCGCGCTCGACGAGATGGAGTCGCGGCTCACGTCGCTGGCGACGCGGCTGCGGGAGCGGGAGCGGGAGGTGCGACACCTGACGGCGACGGTGGAGGGGCAGGTGTGCGAGCGTAGGTCGCTCGTCGAGGAGCTTCGAGCGGCGAAGGAAAACGCGGCGGTGAACGAGAGACGGTTTGAAAAAGAGCGGGAGCGGCTGCTTCGGTCGCGTGGGCGGCCGTCCGGGTCGCAAAACGCGGCTCCGAACGGGAAGGACAGGCCGATGACCAAGTCCATGTCCCGCGCGTTCAAGGGACATGGACTGAGGTATTAGACGTAGTGTACCCGCGACGGCGGCGTTTCGAGTGCAAGTAATAAATTTGCCAAGTGGATTTTTGAGTTTTCCCAGATTCGAGCATCATCCCTGAAGCGTCGCGCTCACCACAGTGCCCGCGCGCATTCAGCATGTCGCCCGCGGATGATCCGGACGCGCTCGCGGATACGCTCGATGTCGCCGACGACGCGCCAGACGATGCCGTCGAGGCGGTCACCATCGAAGATGAGCCCGAGGATGACGCCGAACGAGAGGCGCTGATTGCTTTTCGCGAACGTTTGACCGAGGAGGGCATCGCCGTTCCGCGCACGATGTCCGCGAACGGCGGTGAACCCGGCGTGTGCCTCCGGTTCCTCCGCGCGCGCAAGCTCAAGGTGGAGAAGGCGCTCAAGATGCTGAAGGACTGCCTGGCGTGGCGAACGGAACACGACGTCGATGCCGTCTTAAACGAACCGCTAGATCTCGACGAGTTCAGGGCCAACGCGAAGATGTACCCGGCATCTTACCACGGCCGCGACACCCTGGGAAGGCCGGTGTACATCGAGCGCACGGGCAGCGCCAAATTCGCGGACCTGGTCAAGAAGCTCGGGCACGACGGCTTCGTCCGCATGCACCTACGCGCCATGGAGTACCAATCACGAGTCTTACTTCCCAGCGCTTCGCGCGAAGCGAACAAGCTCGTGTCCAAGATGTGCAACGTCATCGACGTCGGCGAGCTGTCTCTGTACGACACCGTGTCGCACAGCGAGGTGCTCGCGGTGCTGCGGAAGATCGCGCAGATCGACCAGGATTATTACCCGGAGAACCTGGGAGTCACCTTGGTGGTGGACGCGCCTTGGAGTTTCACCACGGCTTGGAGCGTGGTGAAAGTGTTCCTGGATACTAAGACGGCGGCTAAGTTCAAGGTGCTCGGCGGCGGTCGGGCTGGGGTGGAGAAGCTGACGAAGATCATGGGCGAAGGACGGGTTCCCGCGTTCCTGGGCGGGACGTGTAGGTGCGACGGGGGATGCGTGTGCTGCGATCCGATAGTCGGAGAGACGGTCGGCGTGCTGACCAAGGAGCAGCTCGAGTACGGCTGTTTTCACACCGAAACGAAAGGCGGTGCGCCACCGGTGACGACGGGTGACTCCTCCTCGATAGTTTAGCGTTTAGGATGTAGTATTCGAGAGTTGGATACGAACGCGGCGTGGGGTAGATGGGGGCGCCGTCGCCAAAAATGTGAAGGTCAAAATTCGGAATACAAGGTGATGAAAAAAAGTGAAACAAGGTGATGAAAAGTCTGAGCCCCCGCCCCCCGCCCGGAGGACCAGATGTGACGGATTGAGGCACAGTCGTCGCGACTAACGCCTGCTCTCGACATCAATCGGTTGGTCGAGTAACCGCGGTTTCGCGCCGACGAGTTGCCGTAAGCGTGCCGTAAGTGTTCCTGGATGGACGTGACGAACAAAGTATAACACCACCGGCCAGATGACCGCGACGATCAAGGTGGCAACCATGAAGGTTCTCTCGTCACGTTTCGGGCCAGCGGGACCGGGCGCTCCTGACGTGCCGTTCAAGCCTGAGGGGCCGGGCGCACCCGCCGATCCGCCGGAGGAAGAGGATCCGTCAAACTTCACCTCGGTTGGATCCCAGATGAGCTGATCAGAGGAACCGACGCCGACCCTGCCGTTGTAGTTACTACCCCAGCACTTGAGGGTGTCGTCGTCGAGGATCGCGCAGGTGTGCGCGTACCCGGCCGACACAGCCTTCGCGGTGCGCCCTGAGCCGAGGTTCACCACCGCCGTCGTCTCGGGGTCTTCCCTCTCCGTGGTGTCGCCGTACCCGAGCCTGCCGTAGCCGCCATGACCCCAGCACTTGAGGGTGTCGTCGTCGAGGATCGCGCAGGTGTGAGAATCTCCGAGCGACACAGCCTTCGCGGTGCGTCCGGAGCCGAGGTTCACCGGCCCAACCGGGCTTGTAGCGTATGTGTTGGGGAGTTTCAGCATCCCGAGCTTGCCGTCGTCGTTCGAACCCCAGCACATCAACGAGCCGTCGTCCATGAGAGCGCATGTGTGATATTGTCCGGTGTCGATGCTTTTAACGGTCGTGCCGATCGCAGCCGCCCGCGACGCGAACGACGCGAGGACGACCAGGATGACGTGTGCAATTCCGAACGGGTTGAATTTTCCCGGCCCTGACGATTGCGCACGCCGTACCGAGGGACGGCGAGGGGCGCGGCCGAGCGGGTTCACGGAGTGGAGCGAAGATGGCATAAATCGTGTCCGGTGAGTGTCGTCGAAGTCGATGCGGGTGCGAAGCGGAAGAGGCGCGCGTCGCGTTTTGCCGCTCGGGGGGGGGTTCCAGTGCGAAAATTTGGTTTTCGGGTCGCCGCTGGGAGAGGAAGGGGTCGTTCAACGTTTTATTTTTACGTTCGGTCGTTCTGTTGAGTTTGTGCGTTTCGTGCTCATGATGACTGGTGCGAAAACCCGTTCCGTCGACGTCGCGCGGTACGGAGTGACCAAACGCGCATCGAGCCGCGCGCTTCGCGCATATGAGTGCGGGTCGTGCTTACGTACTGTGCCGTGCCTGCGGCGCGCGGCTCAGATCGGATGCAGGTCTCCGCGTCGGAGCACCACATGGTCGCCAAAGGCGCGAAGGGGGTGGTTTCTGATGGTTTTCGCACCAAAAACCCCGCGGGGCAGTCACGGGAGTGCAGGTGCTCTACTTGTACTTTTTTATTAGAAGTGATGAGCATCGTCAGGAATCGTGCGTGCGCATAAGCCAGCGCGCCGAGGCGAGGGGTTCGTCGCCGGGTCCGAGACCGTCCCGGGGTCCTGTGCGGAACCGTGATGCAGAGCTCCTTCCAGCGCCGCGGACGTCGTTTCCAGAAGAAGCAGGCCGCGGCGGACGCGGGCGTCGTCGGTGCCTCCGCCGCCAATGTCGACGCATCGCTCCCCGGGCCGTCGTCATCGTCATCGTCATCGTCGTTGGATGCAGTCGCCCCGCGCGTGGACGTCGCCGCGCCCGTCGCCGGCACGCGCCCGGGCCTCCACGGGCAGACGCTCGTCAGCACGGGCCTGGCGGACCTCGACAACCTGCTCGGCGGCGGTCTACCGCTCGGCACCGTCATGATGCTCGGCACCGACGGCGACCCATCCTCCGTCGCGGGGAACGCGTGCACCCTCCTGCGATACTTCGTCGCGGAGGGATGCGCCAGCGGGCACGTCGGGATGTGGATACACCCCGAGGCGGGCGGCGCGAGGAGCATCGCGCGCTCGCTCCCGCGCGTCGTCGTCGACAAGTCCCATCACGACGACGACGAAACAGAAACGCAAAAACCAAACGAGCCAAACGGAGACGCCGACGACGGCCTTCGCATCGCGTGGCAGTACAGGCGGTACCTTCGGCAGGGCAAGGCGCTCGACGACGGCAGGGTGGGCGGCCAAAGGGACGGCCTGGGCGCGGGGGTGTCCACATCCGGCGGAGCGAACTCGTCGTCGAGGGTGGACCCGAACAAGAGACGGAAAAACGACGGCGGGGTGAGACGACTTCCAACGATTTGCCACGGGTTCGACCTCACGCGCGAGGCGGACCCGGCGGCGGTGGACGCCGCGGACCTCACGTGCGTGGCGTTCAGGCACCCGCCGTCGCTGGGCGCCTTGGGGGACGGGCGCATCGACGGCCTGGAGGGTGATTACTCGAGAGCTTATGAAAAAATCCGAGCCTTCGTGGAGGACGTGAACGGTCGAGGCGGCGAAGCGGTGGGCCGCCTCGCGATCCACCCCGGGACGAAGATCGACGAAGACACGTGGCGCGCCACGTGCAGGTTCCTCCGCGCGCTGCGCGGGCTCCTCCGGGGCACCCGCGTGTGCGCGGTTTGCGTCCTGGCGTCCTCGGCGAAGTCGCGAAGTCACGGCGCCGCGCTTCGGCATAATTTCGACGCCTGCGTCGACGTGGAGTCACTGCCGCAGGCGCCGTGCGCGATGGAGCAGATGCTGCCGGATCCGTTGCTGTGCGTTGGGCTGGTGCACGCGAGGCGGATCGCGTTTCCCGGGGTTGTCGGCGCGTCGCCGTTGATGCGAATGGATCCAACGTACGCGTTGCAGCTGCGGCGGCGGCGCATGGCTATCGCGCCGCTGCAACTCTCGCCGGAGGATGCCACGTCGACGCGGCCGGGCGGCGTGAGCAGGAGTAACCTCACGGCGCGGGGCGACGACGGTGGGAACCAAGGAGCGGCGGTGAAGAAGTCGACGTCCGGGGGGCTCTGCGGCGGCGGACCTTCCGGAGATCCGAGGAACGACCCGCTAGACTTCTAAAAGTCGGGCACTCTAGATACTCGTACTCGACGCGTTCTCTGGATATAAAATAGCTAATAAGACGTAACTAACCACAAACACGACCTACCCCGTCGCCTTCGCCACCTGCTTCGCGAGCGTGCTCATCGCCACCTCCAGTTTCGTCCACTCCTTGTCCATGAGACTCCAATCGATCCCGTCGTTGGACAAAGAGTGCCCTTCGCCGACGCTCCCGAGTCCCCACAGCAACCCGCCCCACTTCACCCCCGCGAACCCCATCGACGTCTTCACGATCAGCGCCGATATGTACGCCACCGCGACGTAGATCGCGGCGGTGCTGTACGGCACGCGGTCGGTGAGCTGCGGCATGGTCACGTTGAACACGGTGAACCCGCCGCTCTTCACGCGGCTCCGCATGCGACCGCCGACGGAATTGGGAACGAAAGGAACGTCGTCGCTGTCAGTCTCCGAGTCGTAGTCATCCGCGGGGTCACTCATCCCAAGGGTGCTCGCGTCGCCGCGCGTGTCGTAGTGCGTGGATTTAGTTCCCCCGGACGGGCTCGCGTCACGAGCCGCCGCGCCGAGCGGGTCGTCGACTTCGTCCAGAGTTTTTCGCCTGAGCCACGTGTGCGCGGTGCCCGGCGCCTGTGCTTCGCCACCTTCCGGCATCCCCGGCGTCCGCGCGTTGGCGAAGGATACCCTGTGCTGTTTGAGCGCCGTGTTTGGCACCGGCTCGGTCTCCTCGTCGTCGCTGTCGTTCATCCATTCGTACCCGGGCGGGTGTTTGGCGATCTTCGGCGAGAGGATGCCGCCTCCGTGCGAGGATGCCGCCTTTGACTGGCCTCCCCGCCTGGCCGTGACGTTGACGTTGGTTTGCGCTGGGGGACCGACGCTGACGTCGTCGCGCGCGGTGCCGAAGCTGACGCGCTTGTTCGTGGTTCCGCCGGATCCCCTGGGCGGCTTGCGCACGGTCGCCGGGAGGTCCTCCTCCTCGCTCTCGATGTCAACTTCCTCTTCATCGTCATCTTCATCCTCCTCGTCTTCGTCGGGGATGAGGTCAAGGAGGTACTTCCTCGCGGGGGCCGTGAGCGTGTACTGCGTCCCGTTCTTACCCCCGTCCGCGATGTACCGCACCGTCGCCCACTCCGTCGCGGTCACCACCCCGCCGTCCTGGACATCCTCGTAGATTGACTTGGCGACGGGCAAGGAGATCTTGTCGGCGTCGTCGGCGATGGCCAGCGCGCTGTCGTCGTACCTCACGCGGTTAATCTGCCGGTACTGCTTCTTCGACGTGCCCGGGGTCTTTGTGGAACGGGAACGGGCGGCGGAACGCGGCGCCATGGTCCGCGCGGGCACCCTCCGCGCGCGACTCAAATGGGACCAACGGTACAAAAATCGGACGGCACCCTGCCCGCAAAAATAAATCGCGACGGAGGGCTTTTTTGGTGTGAAAGCCGAAAGGGCGCGGTTCAACATCACTCGTCGCCGCACCGCGTCGTGGGATCGGGTTTGGCGAACTGAGGCGCGAACCATGAGCTCCAGGTCGTGCCTGATCGAGGAGTCCATCGTCGAGTCCCAGTACGCGAAACTCCTCAACGACAGAGCGGGCGCTCACACCGGGCTCGTGATTGGGAAATTCGGGGTTGGCAGCAGGGACTTCGTGCTCGCGCTGGTCCCGACCCCACCCGATGAACCCGGAGATGCGCCTAAACACACGAAGGGCGATACTACCCTGGACGTCGACGACGAGTGGATGCTCGAGCACGCCGCGCACGTGTCCAGGATGCTCCCGGGCGGCCTGTTCATCGTGGGGACGTACGCATTCTGCTCGGACGCCGCGAAGGAAGTCGCCACGCCGGCGCTGATGAAGGTGTGTGGGGACATCGCGCGATCCTCCACGCCCAAAACCCACGCGGGGACGCACGACGAGACGCTCGTGATGCACCTCTCGTCGGACTCGCGCAAGGTCAAGGTGGTCCGGTTCAAACCCGGGGAGACACGGTCCATCCCAGCCCCGGTGGAACACAAGACGGGAAACGTCATCTCAAACCTGGTTCGACTCGACGCGACGTACGACGTGGATTTGACGACACGCGGGATCGAGCCCGGGACCTCAACGCAACAGGCGTGCGCCCTCGCGCTCCGACACGAGGTCACGCGGGTGCTCACCAGCGGAGGCGCGACCGTGGGGGGGCGAATGTGGGCCAACGACGCCACGGTGTCGTCGGTGCAATCGTCGGTGTCGAACGGCGACGGCTCGTCGGGCTCGGCCGATGCGGCGCTCACCGCGGAGCTGCTCTGCGCGCCACGATCGACGACGCCGCCCGGCATGCACGCGTCCACGTCCGGCGGCGGCATCGTTCGAATCGCCGGGGTGGTCAGCGCGAGGTGCTACGCGTACGGGCGTGAGTCCATCGGCCGCGCCGTCGACGATCTCCGCGCCGACGTGGCAAACTCCATCCAAGCGCGGTTCAGCGTCCTGGTCGACGCCGCCGACGACGAGGTCGCGAACGACGTAACGCCCGTAACGGCTGGACACGAACCGCTACACGCACCGATCCGACACCACCCGTTCAACCGCGATGGGGTCAACGAGGACGTCACGCTGGCCCTGCCGCGACGCGCGTGGGCGCCGTGGCTCGGACGCGACTCAGCGGGAGTTCCCGCGTGTGACTACCTAGACGTAGGCGAGTCCGCGAACGCCGTCGTCGAGAGGATGGCGCAGGTGCTCGGCGTGTCCGGGATCGACCCGTGCGTCGTGGACACCGAGTGCGAGGCGCCGGGTGACACCGACGGCGTCGCGCGGGACATCGGCATGCGCGGGGACGGCGAGGCGACGGGTGAGGCTGGGGATGATGGCGGCGGAAACGGAAACGGAAGATGGAGGAAGAGATTCGATTGGGGAAGCAGGCCGACTTCGCCGGCGTCCACGGGGACGACGGCGCGGCCGAACACTCCGGCGGATGCCTTGATCCCGGGACGCGCTCTGGAGAAGGAGCTGGCGAAGCGGGTCGCCGGCATGGACGCGGCGGACGTGAACAAGGCGTTGTGGCTGACGATAGGCGCGGGGGTGGTTCTGTTGGCCATCTTCGCGCAGCTCGCTTTGAGCGGGTATTTTTAGAAACGCTTTTTGGTCAACGAAAAAGTCCACATCGAGATGCCCCGGCGCGGGGACGACCGTAGAGGGTTCACCGTAGAGGTCCGCGAAACCTTCGCGCGCCTCACCCGGCAGGGCCTCGGTCCCAACGATGCCGCCGCGCTCGCGTTGAAGCTCGCGGCGGGCATCGCGGAGTGGCCGCTCGACGTCCCCGCGTTTCTCGGATCTATCGAGCGGTGCAAGGATGCCACCCTGCGGTCCGGGGAGAAGCTGTCGGAGCACCTGGGCGTGAGCGACGACATCGAGCGCGTGTTCTCCAGCGCGGATGCCCTCAACTCCAGCTTCATCGCGCACACGTCGGCGCGCCATGACGACGAGCCACGCGACGACGACGACGACGACTCGCTCTCGGGCCGAACGGAGACGACCGCGACACCGCCGCTAGATCCCGCGACGGCACGGGTCAGAGACGCGCTTAAGCTCGACTTTGACGAACTCCTCGACGTGTATCAGGCCATCGAGTCCCTCGGCTCGCTATTCGTCGGCATCTTACTGGCGTCCTTCGGGCGGCTACTCGGGTCCTTGGGCGACGGGCCCACCGCGTGGTCGCACGCGGGCCCAGCGTTGATCCGACTAATCCTGGTCGTCCTCGAGTGTCCGGCGCTCATCGAACCCGCGCACTCGGACGTCCTCGGCCAACTCCTGAAGCTCGCCGCGTCCCTCCCGGACAGCGCCACGAACGCCATGGTGCTCTGCGTCCGCGCGTGTTACAAACGCGAGCAGTTCAGGCGATCGCTCGCGGTGACGCAGCAGTTTCTCACCGTGCGAGTGTACGACATGAGAAGAAGGGGCGTCACCGACGCCTCCACTACGCACGCCGCCGCTTTCCTCCGCGTGCTCTGGCGCGCCAACACAGCTGTGTCCGACCCGGGTGCCGACGTGGGTGCCGAGCGAAGCACGCGTATGCACCCGTACGCGTTCGTGCCGTTCGCGGATTTCCGCGTCGATGCCGTGAACGGCGAGGAGTTTGACACTCGGGAGGACTACCGGCGGTGGCGCCGACCCGACTTGCGGGCGTTTTCCTTTTGCGACTACCCCTTCGTGTACGACCCAGCCGCCAAGGCGCGGATCCTGCAGCTGGAGTCCGCCATGTTACAGGCGCACGTGTTCGAGCACTACGCCCTCGGGTCGCCGTTACCTGACCCACACGCGGTGTCTACAGATCTGGGTAATTGCCCGTACCTGAAGCTCGAGGTTCGGCGCGACTGCCTCCTCGCCGACACGATGCGGCAGCTCACGTACCACGTCCGCTGCGGCGACGTCCGCAAGCCGCTTCGCGTGCGGTTCGTGGGCGAAGAGGGCGTGGATGAGGGCGGGGTGCAAAAGGAGTTCTTCCAGCTCATCGCCCCGCAGGTTTTCAGCAAGCGCGTGGGTTTCGAATGCGACGAAGAGACGCATTCGGTTTGGTTCGCAAAGGGCAAACAGCCCTGGGCCGAGTACGAGCTCGCCGGCGTCATCGTCGGACTCGCCGTGTACAACGGCCACGCGTTGGACCTCAAGCTGCCGAAGGTGGCGTATAAGAAGCTCATGGACGAACCGATCGGGTTGGACGACCTAGAGGACGTGGCGCCGTGGCACCACAACGCCATGCGGTGCCTGTTGAGGTGCGAAGACGAGACGGAGATTGAACGCTTTGGCTTTTCCTTCGCCGCTACGTACGTCGAGGACGTGAGCGGCGAGTGTGTGTGCGTGGACCTGTTGCCGCCGAACGGTGAAGACACGCGCGTGGACATGGGCAACAGGCGCGAGTACGTCAACAGGTACGTGGAGTGGTACTTGGTGGACTCGGTGGCGGCGCAGTTCGATTCGTTCCGTGGGGGTGAGTTTATTTTTATATTCGTATGGGCAATTGGTATGACGTGTTTTCTTATTGCGACTCAGGGTTTGAGCGGCTGTGCGGCGGTATCGGCGCCTTGTTCCGGTCGGACGAGTTGGAATCTTTAGTCGTGGGCGCGCCCACACTGGACTTCCACGCGCTTCAGGCTAACTGCTCGTACGAGGACGGGCTGTGCGTGAACGACCCGTTGGCGACGTGGTTCTGGGCGGTGGTGCACGACGACCTGTGCGAGTCGCGTCGGCGTCGGCTGTTGTGTTTTTGCACGGTGCGTTTATTTTAATTATCGTATGGGCAATTAGAATGACGGGTAAGTGTTTTGTTCACAGGGGAGCGACCGAGCTCCCGTGGCGGGTCTCGGGTCGGTGCGGCTCGCGGTGAGCGTGAACGGACGCGACGACGCTCGTTTGCCCACGGCGCACACGTGCTTCAACCACCTGATGCTGCCGAGGTACTCGTGTCGCGAAGTTTTGAGGGAGAGGCTGACGACGGCGATCGACAACGCCGTCGGGTTCGGGCTGCAGTGAGAGCGTTTCTTAGTCACAACATTTGTGGAGTGGAGTCCTCCTCGCTCCGGAAGATGATGAATACCCATACGTTTCTAACAGCTTTCTTTTGGCTATCTACTTCTATAACTAGCTAGTTACAGTGTCGTGGCTCTTAAAATTTGTTAAACCACAGTGTCATGGCTTAACTACTTGGCTTCACATCCGGGAGCCTCGTACGCCATCCACGCGCATTTCTCCGGCGTCGTCATCCCGTTTCGCACGTTGAAGTCGTAGCAGGCCTTCTCCATGTCACAAGGGCCGACGTGGCAGCTCGCTCCGCCGTAAGCCGTGTCGCACGACGTGCACGTGCACGCGTCGGTTATTCCTCCAACCGTTCCACCGTTGATGCAGTAGAAGATACCGTCGCCGCCATCCTTGGCCGAGTCATCCGAGGCGCTGCACGCGCCGGCGGTCTCGCAGCCGTTTCCCTCCCAACCAAGGTCGCATGTACACGTGCACGACCCGGTGACGCCATCAACGCTGCCGTGCTCTCCGCAATGGATACTACCGTCGCTTCCATCCTTGGTCGAGTCCAAAGGGTTGGCGGTGCACGCACTCGCCATCTGGCAGCTCGTGCTTTCGTATCCTGGGTTACAGTCTGTGCACGTGCATGAGCCAGTGGTGCCACCGATTGTGCCGCCGTTGACGCAGTAGAAGGTGCCGTCGCTGCCATCGTCGCCCGGGGTCGACGATGCAGTGCACGGGTCCGCCTGGCACTCCGTCGTGTCCGTGAGCGTCCCACGGAGGCACGACCGCGAGCCCGAGAGCGTGTAGCC
>Ga0302116_1000948_pt1 | contig 17612 bp, 15 predicted proteins | sample AG5_SCM_MG_FD_203124 | JGI IMG/M metagenome (GOLD analysis project Ga0302116, IMG submission 203124) | Marine microbial communities from Western Arctic Ocean, Canada - AG5_SCM | ecosystem: Environmental > Aquatic > Marine > Oceanic | place: Canada: Western Arctic Ocean | collected 2017-10-01 | reverse complement strand
ATTAATTGATGACGAGTAGGGCATTAATGAGAAGTCTTTATGCGCCTGTGGTGCCTCGCAAGGTGCCTCGCAAGGTGCCTCGCAAGGTGCCTCGCAAGGTGCCTCGCGAAGCTCAGCCTCCAACTCATCACTGACTGCTTAGTGCCTTACGTCGTCCCTGGTTTTGTTAATTCACTTTCCATGCCAACTTTTTTCCGGAAAGCTAACTGTCTGAATACTATGGAAATAATGTTTAAGTGTTTCGAATACCAATAACCTCTGGACAGTGAAGTTGAATCGAATTAACGAAGTATTAGTGAAATTGGCCAATGATCTCAGGCATCGGCTTGTGGGTGTATACTTCACATCTTGTACAACAGTAGATTAACGGTAGTTTTATGAATGGTGCGATGAGTTTGCTTAAAACGTTGACGAACAATGGCGTTGAGGTTTGTTTTACCAATCCCGGGACCTCGGAAATGCATATGGTTGCGGCTATAGGACAAACCGGCGAAATGCGGTCGATATTGAGTTTGTTTGAAGGAGTCTGTACGGGTGCCGCAGATGGTTATGGGCGTATTGCAGGCAAGCCGGCCTGCACTTTGTTGCACCTTGGGCCGGGTTTATCTAACGGCTCAGCTAATCTGCACAATGCCAGGAAGGCTAATTCACCGGTGATCAACCTGATAGGGGATCATGCCACTTACCATAAGAAATATGATGCGCCGCTTAACTCAGATGTTATTGGGCTTGCAAAACCTGTTTCCCACTGGGTGAGAAGTGTTGCCGATGCTGTTTCTTTACCCGGCGATGCGGCGGACGCGGTTGTTGCTGCGAATATAAAACCTGGACAAATAGCGACCCTGATCGTCCCAGCTGATTGTGCATGGGATGAATCGGTTGACCCCATAGGGCAACGGGCAATGCCGTTGGCGCCTCTAGTGAATGCGGATTCGATCACTAAAGCGGCTGAAATGCTGGGTAATGGCAAGCCAACCGTCATCCTGATGTCCAACCTTGCCCTGACAGAACAATCGCTTCGATTTGCAGATCAGGTGGCGCAACATTCAAACGCCCGGCTTTTTTGCGATACATTTACTTCAAGATTGCCGCGAGGCGAAGGCCGCTGCAGTGTAGAGCGCCTCGCATACTTCGCCGAGCAGGCGACTTTACAAATTGCTCACGCAGAGCAGTTGATTACAGTGGGCACCAAAGCACCGGTTGGTTTTTTTGCCTATCCGGGTAAGGTTAGTGAGTTCTATCCTGAGGGTTGTGAGATTCATGCGCTCGCAGATGTGCATGAAGATGCTGAAGCTGCACTGCAAGGGCTAGTGGCCGAACTCGGAGCGCAAAATCAGGCCTTTAGGCTGAACCCGCTCAGGTACCCTGGCTTGTCTACTGGTGAAATCAGTCCAGAAAGTATTGCTCGAGCTTTTTCGGAGTTCCTGCCAACGGACGCGATTGTCGTTGATGAAAGCGCAACGGCGGGTTTCTTAACCTATCCATTAACTGAAACTGCGGAACCCCATGACTGGCTATCGTTGACTGGGGGGTCGATCGGTTACGGCTTACCAACATCTATCGGTGCAGCAGTAGCGCGACCAGAAGCCAAGGTCGTTTGTCTGCATGGTGATGGTGGTGCCATGTATACGATCCAGTCACTGTGGACGATGGCGAGAGAGCAGATGGATATCTGTATTGTTATTTTTGCTAACCGAAAGTATCAGATTCTTCAGATAGAGCTGGCAAGAGTCGGCGCCCAGTCGATGAACAAGAAAACTCTTGATATGTTGGACCTGTCTAATCCAGATCTTGATTTTGTGGGTCTTGCCAACAGTATGGGTGTGGCCGGATACAAAGCAACGACGGCGAATGAGTTCAATTTGATGTTTGAGCGCGCTATGAAAGAACCAGGCCCAAGGTTGATTGAAGCAATACTGGATGTTGATGTGTCGGGGTTAGGCTAGGTGATTTCGCCGTTGATGAGCCGCCTGGCTCGGGTGACTATTTTGGAGCAGCGTGAGTAACTTCGATAAACTGCGCGCAATTTCCTTTCCTGAATTTCTGGTGCTGTTCGTGTCTTTGCTGACACTGCCTGTTGCGTCAGTGTTGTTGAAACTTTGCGGGTTCCGTAAAACTGAACGATTAATGGCAAGGTTTAGTCGCCTGGATATCCAGCGGGGAGTTTCTCAGACAAGAGTTAATAGGATAAGGGTTAATAAGGTAAGGGTTAATCAGGTTGCAAAAATGGTCAGCATCGCCGCGGTTTTAGTTCCCTACCAGGCGCGATGTCTTGAACAGGCGATGACGGTCTGGTGGATGCTCGGAGTAATGGGAATAAGCAGCACGATCAGACTAGGGGTTAGTAAATCTGGAGGGTCGATAGAAGCACACGCCTGGGTGCTCTATAAGGGTGAAATAGTGATTGGCCAAATGAATGACCAAAAAGAATTTACGCCACTACTTGATATCAATATCGAACGTCAGCAATGAGCTATGAACAAGCTGTGATTCGACGCTCAACTGACCTGGATAATGGGTTTAACGCTTCTTACGAGTGCGGCTTCATTGCGACACTTCAAACTAAGATGTTCACGCAATTTGAACGGGGTCGAATGGTCATCAACACCAACCCGTGGGGTAAAGCTAAGGTCCAGGTGGTTCAGTTCCTGATAGGTCGTTTTGATGGACCGTTGCGTCAATGGATGCGCCATTACGGTATGGTTAGACTGATGTCCGGTGAGTGCCGTAGTTTTTTTGTAGGCAAGGAAACTGCCCAGAAATTTGGTGGCAAACCAATAGTCACAGGTGGGAAATGATCTCTTCACAGGATACATATCTGGCTGGCATTATTACTGGCGAACAGACGCTAACGAAAGAACAATATCCTTGTTGCGAGCGCGAAGGCTTACTTCCTCTGGTGAAAAAACTTGAACCGGAACTCGAGGAGCAGTTCCGAAAAGAGAATTCCCATACCGTTGCGGTGGAACTCGCACACCAACTGGTGGTAATCGACCTGTTGGATCAACTGGGAGAGGCTGGGATCGATTGCCTTGTCTTTAAGGGCACCGCACTTGCCTATTTACACTATGAGCGACCCTGGCATCGCAGCCGAGTTGATACCGATTTGTGGATTCGAGCGAGGGACGTTGATGCGGCATTTGCCGCTCTGCGCGACTCGGGGTTTGAACAGCAGGTGTCGATGCCAGGCCGAATTGCATGTGGCGAGTGTGCTTTTGAACGAACTGATCGGTTCGGTGCGGGGCACTCGATTGACCTGCACTGGCGGTTCAACAACAATTGGATGCTGGCAGGTGCTGCCGAATTTGAAGAACTTTGGAGCGGCAGAATCCCACTGCCGGCGCTTGGGTCTTATGCCTGGACCTGTACTAATCCGTTTGCGTTGTTAATCGCCTGCGTTCACCGTGGCGCGCATTTGGGCGAGGTTGCTTATAAAATTGGCGACTTCAGTCGTCTCGAATCGGAAAGTACGTTATGGCTCTACGACATTCACATATTGTCTGAATTGCTTTCAGATTCCGAGTGGGTGTATTGGTCGGAGCTAGTCATTAATCGGGGGTTTTCTGAGTTTTCGATTTCGGGACTACAGCGAAGCCGCTTGTTATTTGGTACGAAAGTCCCGGAATGGGTGCTGAGTGATCTTCGGGAGGCTCCTGGTCAACTCTCGATGAACAGCCTTACAGGTCGGGTGTCCAGTGAGTGGCAGAGCTTTCGTGCGCTCGATGGACTCAGGAAGTTCGGCTTCATCAAACAACAACTCTTTCCTGATGAAACCTATATGCGGGCCAGGTATCAAGGCATGTCACTACCTTTGGCCTACCTGAAGCGATTTTTTTCAGGGTTGGTTAAAAGGATAAGTTGAACCCTGGTGTTTAGCCGCTGCCAACGGCTCAGGTTCAACCTCTGCTATCAATGGCATTGCACTGATATCCTGGTGCAGAGGTTGAATCTTACCAGCGTAGGTCCATCAGGAATTTGAGGTAGGCACCTCGTTAAAGGGGATGCCCTTATCGACCCGAATATCCTGGGGCAGTCCCAGGACTCGCTCGGCGATGATGTTGGCCATGATTTCATCCGTACCACCGGCAATCCGTAAACCGGGTGAAGCCATGTAGGTTGCCTGGAACATGCCTGCCGCGTCGGACAGTTCCGGATCCCAGATAGCGCCGCCTGATTCCAACAGATCCAGTGCGAAAGAAGCCATGTCCTGTTGTTTTGGCGCACCAACCAGTTTTCCGATGGAGTTTTCAGGTCCAGGAATTTCCCCGCGAGACAGTGCGGTCATTGATCGATAGCCATTGAACTTAAGACCGGACTCTTGCGCGTACCAGGTGGCAAGTTGTGCTCGAACATTCTTGTCCTTAATCGCAGGAGCGTCGTCAATGTTTACCCTTGTTGCAAGATCAAAGACGGAATCGAAGTTGACACCGCCGCCGCCGCCGCCAATGGAAGCTCGCTCGTTCATCAGAGTAGTGAGTGCTACCTGCCAGCCTTGGCCAACAGCACCCAGACGTTGGGAGTCAGATACGCGGACGTCAGTGAAGTAGACCTCGTTGAAGTTCGCACCGCCCGAAATCTGCTTGATGGGCTTCACTTCGATACCTTCCGATTTCATGTCTATGAAAAAGTAAGTCAGTCCCTGGTGCTTTGGCGCAGTGGGGTCGGTTCGAAGTACCAATACACCAAAATCTGAATAGTGCGCGCCTGAAGTCCAGATCTTCTGGCCATTGATAATCCAGTCGTCGCCATCTTTCTCTGCTCTTGTGCGAAGTGCAGCAAGGTCTGAACCACCGGCTGGTTCACTAAATAGCTGACACCAGACTTCTTCACCACTGGCTAGTTTCGGAATGTACTTTTTATTTTGTTCGTCCGTCGCCCAAGCCATCATAGTGGGTGCACACATACCGTGGCCGATACCAAAAACGCTATCAGGGGTATCAAAATTCGATTCTTCCTGGTTCCAGATTACCTGGTCAATGGCGCTTGCATTACGTCCACCATGTTCTTTTGGCCATCGAATACACGCCCATCCCGCGTCGTATTTTCGTTTCTGCCAGAGTTTGGCTCGGCCAATATAGTCCTGGCCCTTGAGTTCCTCAGGTGTCGGTATGTTTGCTGATAGCCAAGTTCTGACCTCCTCTCGGAATGTCGCTTCTACCGCTGTGTCGTTAAAATCCATTTTCTTCTCCTAAAAAATTTATCTAGCAACCGTCCTCGGTTACTAAGCTGCGCGCTGCTTCTCGATGGCGGTAATAAGTTTGTCTTGCCAGGTTGCTTCGCTTCCGATGTTTGTCGCGAGCAGCTTGGAACGCCGATATGGGAACTGGCAATCAAATTCCCAGGTGAACCCCATACCCCCGTGAGTCTGAACGTTCTCCTTGGACGCGTAATAGTAGGCCTGAATGGCAGAAACTCTAGCCGTGGCAGCGGCAATGGGCAGCTCTTCAGCGTCGGTGCTGATCGCCCAGGCGCCGTAGTAACAGTTAGATCGGGCAAGCGTGTTTTTCACATAGATGTTGGCAAGCTTGTGCTTGATAGCCTGATAGGTGGCTATCGGCCGACCGAATGCGAACCGGCTCATGGCGTATTCCTTGGCCATGTTCAATGCAGTGTCACAGCCGCCAACCTGTTCCCAAGCAAACAGCACGGCAGCGCGGTTTAGTATTGCTTGAACATGGGACCAGCCTTCACCGTCCCGACCCAACAACTGTGCGCTGGCAGCATTGAGCGTCAATTTCGCATGTGAGCGGCTCGGGTCAATCGTGGTGATATTTTCGCGAGAAACGCCATCTTGATCCAGGTCCACGATATACAAGCTCGCGCCATCTCCTTTATCTGATGTTGCCACCACAATCGCGAAGTTTGCAATATCGCCATCGGCGACTGGAATCTTCACCCCTGTGATTGATGAGCTGTCTGCTTTTGTTGTTAGTGATGCCGCGCTGGTCTGTCCCGCGGATTCGCCAAGGGCGAAACAACCGATAGAGGTCCCGGCAGCCAGGCCAGGTAAATAAGCCTGTTTCTGCTCTTCTGAACCGGCAGCCAGGATGGCCTCTGTCGCCAGATAAACAGAGGAAGAAAAGGGAATGGGCGCAAGGGCACGACCGAGTTCTTCAGCGATGACCGATAACTCAAGATAGGAAAGACCAAGTCCTTCATATTCTTCCGGGATGACAGTGGCGGTCCATCCCATCTCGGCAACCTTCTTCCAGAGGTCAGCGGCATATGGCTCATCTCCATCGAGGACTCTCCTGACGACTGCCATGGAACAGTTGCTGGCCAGAAAGCCCTGCGCCTGTTCACGTAGCATGTTCTGTTCCTCTGAAAATTCAAAGTTCATGGTTTTCTCCTTTATTAAGCTGGAATTCGCACCGGCAGATCAGTGATACCGTGTATAAAGTTGGATCGAAGGTATTGGGGTTCACCCACGACCTCGATATTGTCGAAACGTTTCAGAATTTCCTCCCAAAGTACGTTTAGCTGCATCTCTCCAAGTCGGTTCCCGACGCAACGGTGTATACCAAACCCGAATGACAGGTGCTGCCTGGGGTTCATACGGTCAATGATAAACTGATTTGGTTTCTCGATAACCGATTCATCCCGATTGCCGGAAATGTACCACATGACGACCTTGTCACCTGCAGCAATTTGTTTGCCACCTAGTTCTACCGGTTCCATTGCGGTACGACACATATGAGCCACGGGACTCTGCCAGCGAATGATCTCAGGCACCATCTTTGTTACCAGAGCAGGATTCGATTTTAGTTTCGAATATTGGTCCTGGTGTTGATGCAACGCCAGGACTCCGCCGGAAATCGAGTTCCGGGTTGTATCATTGCCGCCGACGATTAATAAGAGCATGTTGCCCAGGAACTCATTGGGTGACATGTTTTTGGTCGATTCGCCATGAACCAGCGTCGAGATCAGATCTGTTCCGGGTTCCGAGCTTTTCTGGCGGTCTTTCCACACGGCATCAAAATATTCAAAGCACTTCCACAATTCCTGAAAGCCTTCCTCGGGGGTAGCAAATACATCAGGGTTGCCAAGGTTCTCAACGGTATCTGACCAGTGAATTAATTTGTGTCTATCTTCCTGGGGAACGCCAAAAATGGTGGCCAGCATCTGGCCGGTGAGTTCGACGGATACTTTCCTTACCCAGTTGAAGTCTTCATTTCTTGGTAGATTGTCCAGAATGTTGGCTGCCCGTTCCCGAATCAGTTGTTTTAGTTCCTGCAGCCGGTTCGGGGTGAACGAAGGCGCGACAACGGCTCGTTGCTCATCGTGTTTTGGAGGGTCCTGCATGATGAACATGGGCAAGTGAAACATCGAGTTTTCATCTGGATTTTCTACAGGCCGGCCACCCATTCGAATACCGCCGTTGTTAATGTCTGAAGAAAACACATCATGATGGGTGTCCACATGCATGATGTCCTGATACTTTGTGATGGACCAGTAAGGCCCTGACATGCTGTCTGCGCAATAGTGCACGGGGTCTTCGGCTCGTAGTCGCTCAAAGTACGGCCAAAATTTGTCGTGCTCAAATAGTGAGGGGTGTGCCGGGTCCAACTGACCCAATGGTAGGGTATAAGGATCGACATTCACATCGATCGACCATTTTGCGCGAGCTTCTGCATTGGTTATCGGCCGTTGTTCTTGCGAATTCGGCGTATTGTTCTCTGACATTAGGTGCACTGGATTACAATCAGGAGCCTAATACTAGGGAAACTCTGTTTAACTATCCATAGTTCCATAATAGTTCCATAAATGTGGCGCGACGTAGTTTGACTGTGGAATCGCTAACAGGTAGCTTGCCTTCTTTCTTTTTAGTCAGGATGTGATCCTTGAATTTCGATTTTTCCGACGATGACAAGATGGTTCAGGACCAGATAAACCGGTTTCTTCGAGACAACTGCGGTTTCGACGAGTTTCGCTCGGTACTTGAAGGAGACGCTACCTATTCAGATAGCGTGTGGCGTGGTTTGTCTGAGATGGGCGTACAGGGTACCGCTATTCCTTCTGCCTATGGGGGTGTTGAAGCCGGATACCTGAGCCTTTGCCTGGCGGCCAGGGAACTGGGTGCACATCTGGCCCCGGTCCCGTTTTCTTCTTCAATATACCTTGCTGCTGAGGCGATTCAACGGACTGGTTCAGAGGTCCAGAAAGAGGAATGGCTGCCGAAACTGGCCAGTGGACAGGTTATTGGCACGCTAGCGGTGACTGAAACCGTACAGGAACAGGTCCCTGAAGATATCACCACGACCTTTGCGAAAGGGAAATTGAATGGGATCAAGTTGGTGGTTCCCCATGGTTTGATGGCTGACGTGGCGGTGGTGCTGGCCCGGACAAGTGATGGACTGTCTCTTGTACTTGCCCCTTTATCGGACGTAATGCGAAAATCGATCGATACCGTGGATCCAACGATGGGTTCCGCAACGATCACGTTTAAGGACGCGCCAGCAGAATTGTTGGGCGAATCTCATGATGGCTGGTCAGCGATGTCTGCGGTTTATAACCGGGCCGCGGTGTTGTTTGCTTTTGAACAGCTTGGGGGCGCGGAACGCGCCCTGGACATGGCGGTTGGATATGCCAAGGAGCGATTTGCGTTTGGGCGACCTATAGGCTCTTTCCAAGCACTAAAACATATGATGGCCGATATGTACGTTGCACTGAAGCTGGCGGAATCGAACTGTTACTACGCCGCCTGGGCGCTTCAAAATGATGCCGATGAGTTGGCGCTCGCGGCGGCAACTGCGCGCGTTTCTGCCACCCAGGCATTTCAGCTCTGCTCACGTGACAACATTCAGGTCCACGGGGGTATGGGTTTTACTTGGGAGTATGACTGCCATCTTTACTACCGTAGGTCCAATTACCTGGCGCTGGTGCTCGGGGGGCTTACGACATGGGAAGACAAATTAGTTTCAGCTTTGCCGGATGCGGCCTGAGCCTCTTGTCTGATCAGAGGTCTGGTCAGAGGTCTGGTCAGGAGTCTGATCATGACGAGGCAGCAAAAAATTAGGAGATAGATGATGGAATTCAACGATACAAAAGAAGAAGCAGCATTCCGAGGCGAAATCAGAACCTGGATCGATAACAACGCGCCTGACTATTTATTTGAACCCCTTTCAACCAGCGGGTTTGGGTCTATTCAGCTAGATGGTTTTGACCCCATGGCTGAGGCAAAGCAATGGCAAAAGACGAAAGCAGAGGCTGGTTGGGCTTGTTTGCAGTGGCCAAAAGATTACGGAGGTCAGGGCGCTTCACCAATCGAGAGTGTGATCTGGAATCAGGAAGAGGGTGTCTATGGCCAGCTCAGCCGTATGTTTATTATCGGCCAGGGCATGTGCGCGCCGACAATGATGACGTTCGCCAGTGAAGACCAGAAACAGCGGTATCTTCCAAAGTTGGCGAGTGGTGAAGAAGTCTGGTGTCAACTTTTCTCTGAGCCACACAGCGGTTCGGATTTGGCTGGGCTTCGTACCCGCGCCGAAAAAGATGGCGATGACTGGGTCATCAATGGCCAAAAGATCTGGACCTCAGGAGCTCAGCACAGTGAATTTGGAATACTAATTACCCGAACGGATCCAGAGGTGCCGAAACATCGCGGGTTGACGATGTTCTTTCTGGACATGAAGTCTGCCGGCGTCGACATCCGCCCCATTAAACAGGCCAATGGAGACAGCGGTTTTAACGAGGTTTACTTCGACAATGTGCGCATTCCTGATGCCCAGAGACTTGGAGGGGTAGGAGAAGGCTGGAAAGTTTCACTGACGACGCTGATGAACGAGCGTCTGGCGATCGGGGGCAGCATTACTACCGGTTTTCCAGAGATCAAGGAGTTGGTCGATCAGTTGAGGATTGCGTCGGGCACCGCGATTAACGATCCCGCAGTGCGTTCGAAGCTTGCTGATTGGTATGCCAAGAGTGCTGGTCTTAAAAACACCGCAGCACGTGCGATCTCGGCATTATCTAAAGGCGAAGTACCCGGACCTGAGAATAGCATCGGCAAACTCGTTGCTGGTGGAATGATGCAGGATATTGCCAAGTTTTCACTCGATCTTCAGGGTTTGTCCGGCGCAATCGTCGACCCCGAGATTGCCGCAGGATCTGCTCGCCTGCAGGCGATGTTGATGCGGTCGCCTGCGGTTCGAATTGAGGGGGGTACCGATCAAATTCTTCGTAATATTATTTCTGAGAGAGTACTTGGGTTACCGGAAGACATGCGGGCCGACAAGGGCATGCCGTTTAACAAGATCCCAAGCGGAAACTAACGATATCAATAGGAAAAGGCGGCGGGTTTACCCAATAAGGAAACTCGAGAGCGTGTTAAGATACCGGCGCGCTCCTCTCGTGAACCCTGAGTGATTCCATGATGCCAAGGCAGTTAGTCGTCATACTTGGCATGCACCGTTCCGGTACTAGCCTTATTACCAAAAGCATCGAGTTGCTGGGCTATTCGTTGGGTGACAACCTGATGCCAGCCGGTGTCGATAATCCAAAAGGGTTCTGGGAAGATCTCGACATCGTGCAGTTTAACGACAAGCTTCTCGCCCATAATCAGATGAGTTGGGATTCCCCGCTCGACAGTAGCCCTGGGGTGTTCACAAAAGACTTGCAACAGGAAGCGCTAACGCTGCTTGAATCTAAGTTCTTAAACACCAACAGGTTCATCATTAAAGACCCCCGGATGTCGCTTTTGCTCGACTTTTGGTCCGGGTGTTTTGTCGAGGCTGATATCTTTGTTCATTATTTGACGGTTTATCGACAGCCCCTTGATATCGCAGCGTCACTTTATGCCAGAAATGGTATCGAGATAGAACACGGTCTTTTGCTGGCCTATAGGTACAACAGGGCTTTAATGACCTTCCTGGGCGATAGCGTTTTTGTTGTCGGCTATCGTCAGTTTCTTGAAAATCCGCAACGAGAATTGTTCAGGATTGCAGGCAGAATTGGGAGCGTACTCGATGAGGAAGCGGCTAGTGCCTTCATTAGGGATTTTGTTGATCCTGGCATCAGTCATCATGAATTCACTGACGAAGACCTGGCGGGTCATGAGTTGGTCTTCCCTGAACTGGTCGACTTGGCGGCGATAATGTCCGGAATGGCTGATGGCAGCATGCAGGGCTTTGATTCCCACCTGATAAAGTACCCGGAGCCTCGAATTTCTCTTGCGCTGAGTCTTTTTGAATTTCAGGTCAAGGCTGACTTTAAGGCGAAAGAGGTGTTGCGGGCAAATATCGAACGACATGATCAGGAAAATAAGTTGCTCCTGAGAGTCCGAGCGCAACAAAAATTCGAGCTTAAAGATGTTCATGCCAGGCTGGACGAGCGGGATGCTCATGTGGGCGTGCTGACCGCGGATGTCAGCAGATTAGTTGCAGACGTTGCTCATAGTAACGAAGTTTTGAAAGAACGTGATACGGCGATAAATGAGCAGAACACAACGATAGATGTGATGCGCGAAAAAATCAGATTATTGCTTGAGTATCAGGAAGAGTTCAAACAGCAGATAGAGGGTTATCAGCAACATCTTGAGGATTTCAGTAGGATTCACCAGGATGTTCTTGGCTCTGTGTCCTTAAGAATCGGACGAGCGTTGACTTATCCTGTCAGGAAGCCGGTGACAACCTGGCTTCTCCCGAGGCTGAAAGGGAACAACGGGGGGCGGGCTGTTGTGAAGTTCCTCCGTACCTGTGTCGCAAAGCCTATCACCGCGTTAAGGATGATGTCGCTCAGGCGAATAAAAAATTTCTTTCTACTACTGACCGGTAAACAGTACCTTGCAGAACAGGTCGTGCGGAACTATCAGCTCGAAATGGAAAAAGAGGTACTGGTCCCTGATGTGGAAGTCCATCATCATTCGGTCCAGGAGCTGAGCGAAATCAAACTGTCATTCCCCCGTTGTGAGAACCCAGTCGTTTCGGTGCTCATCCCGGTGTATAACCAGATTGATTACACGTTGAAATGTCTGGCTTCGATTAAGCAGTATCTACCGACGGTAACGATTGAAATTGTTGTAGCCGATGATTGTTCGACCGATGCCACCCCCGAAGTTCTCGCCCAGGTGGAGGGTATTACGGTGGTAAGACATCAGGAAAACCTTGGCTTCCTCAGGTCATGCAACCGTGCAGTTGATTCGTGCTGTGGTGATTTTATTTTCCTGTTGAACAATGACACAACGGTTCACGACGGTTGGCTTGATAAGTTGGTCGAAACCTTCAGCGCGCATTCTGATGCCGGGCTGGTGGGGTCAAAACTCGTTTACCCCGACGGTACTTTGCAGGAAGCGGGTGGTATCGTCTGGAAGGATGCGTCGGGTTGGAATTACGGTAGAAATGGAGATCCGGATGCCCCGGAGTTCAACTATTTTAGGGAAGTTGATTACGTGTCCGGTGCGGCAATTTTGTTTCCACGAGCGCTTTTCCTGACGTTGGGGAAGTTTGACGAGAATCTTGCGCCGGCTTACTACGAAGATACAGATTTTGCCTTTTCTGTTCGCAAAAATGGGAAAAAAGTCTACTTCCAACCAGCTTCAGTCATCACTCATTTCGAGGGCAAGTCTCACGGAACTGATGAGAGCTTGGGTATCAAACAGAACCAGTTGATCAATCAGGGTAAGTTCAGGGAGAAATGGGCCCAGGTTCTCGATGAACAACATTTCGAGAATGCAGAACACGTATTGCAGGCCAGAGAACGCAGTCGTGGGAAAACCACGGTTCTTGTTATTGATCATTACGTCCCACATTTTGATAAAGACGCTGGTTCCCGATCTACGTTTCTATATCTGCAGCTATTGGTTCAGTCGGGCTTTAATGTGAAGTTTTTAGGAGATAATTTTTTTAAACACGAACCCTATACATCTTTACTGCAAGGCATGGGTATCGAGGTGCTGTATGGCAGCTACTACCAAAAGAACTGGGAGAAGTGGTTGCGTGATCATGCAGGATATATAGATGTCGCGTACATGATGCGGCCCCATATCGCAGGACCGTATATAGATGTCGTGAACGAGCTTAAGCCGCGTCCTCGGACGATCTATTTTGGGCATGACCTGCACTATCTTCGTCTGCAGCGGCAATTTGAACTCCACCCGGATGACAAGCTTGCTGCAGAGAAAGTTTACTGGGAGCGAAAAGAATATGAGTTGTTCGAGAAATTTGATCAGATCTATTACCCAAGCCAGATTGAAGTGGACGAGATTCTTCTAAGAAAGCCGAACTTGCCGGTTAAGGCAATTCCTTTGTATGCGTTCGATCAGTTCGAGGATGAGTCGCCTGACCTCAGTTCGCGTGAGGGGCTGATTTTTGTCGGCGGTTTTAACCACCTTCCTAACAGTGATGGTCTTGTCTGGTTTGTAAACGAAGTATTCCCAGTGGTGTTGGAATCGTTGCCGGATCTTCAGTTGTATATTGTGGGTTCAAACATGCCAGACAAAATCAGACGTCTTGAGTCGCGTAATATCAAAGTGGAAGGATTTCTTTCTGACGAAGCGCTGGGTGACTTGTATCGACGAATTCGAATGAGTGTTGTGCCTCTGCGGTTTGGTGCTGGTATTAAAGGCAAGGTGCTGGAGGCAATGCAAAAAGGGATACCTGTCGTCACAACGTCTATTGGTGCAGAAGGTATACCAAACGCGGGGACTAACCTGATGGTTGAGGATGCTTCGGCAGATCTCGCTAACTGTATTGTTGAGTCATATAGTGACGTGGAAATGTTGAAAAGACATTCAATTGCCGGGTTGGAAACGATCGCAAAGTATTTCAGCACGGATGCGGTGTTGAAGGTCATTGCAGAAGATTTTCGGAAGCCTAAAGAGAAGCATAAATAATGTCAGTTGCGTTATCCCTTGATCAGATTGGTGTTTACTACCGGCGGCGTGTCTCGCTGTTGAACCGGGAAAAATTCTGGGCAATTAGGAAGATTAGTTTCGAGGTTAAGACTGGCGAGACTCTGGGTGTCATTGGGCGTAATGGTTCTGGTAAAAGCACTCTGCTCAGGGTGCTGGCGGACCTTCTGGTACCTGATGAAGGTAAGGTGATAAGAAGCATTAAAACGGCGTCGCTTTTGACGCTTAATCTTGGTTTTTTGCCTCATTTATCGGGCAGAGATAACGCAATCGTCAGTGGCATGTTGCTCGGTCTAAGCCGAAGAGAGGCGATAGAAAACCTTGGTCAGGTGACTGAATTCTCTGAACTGGGAAGCGCAATCGATGATCCGATTCGAACCTATTCGGCTGGCATGCGAGCGCGGTTGAGCTTTGGTGTTGCGCTCACTTCAGATCCGGATGTTATCTTGGTCGATGAGGCCTTGGGCGTGGGCGATAAGGCGTTTCGCCAGAAGTCGACGAAGGCGATGAAAGAGAAAATGAAGTCAGACAAGACCGTCGTTCTCGTGTCGCATAGCGAAGCGCTGGTCAGAGAGATGTGCAATAGTCTGGTGTGGATAGAGAATGGCACGGTAGTCGCACATGGTGATGTAGATTTTGTGCTGAACGAATACAACCGCTCGCAGGGAATAGCGCACTCATAGTCGAGGCGTGCATCTTTATCGAATCACAGCTTTGCTTAACAGTCTCCAGATGTCTCGACTTGAAACTTTTCTGGATACTTTGCTTCTTGCCCGGATAGCAAACGGTAGTTGTTTAAGGGCATCCAGTTTGGCTTTCCCTACCGCGCGACCACGGCCTTTCGCAGTAAGAACTACCAGTGTGACAATGTTCGCTAGTATATGAAAAGGTAGTGTGGCGAGTAACAGTAAAAGCGGCATGTTCTTGAAGTAACAGTAAACAAGGTTTCGGTGCCCGAAATAAACTGAGAAATCACTGCCTTCACCGGTGACAGCTGAACCGATGTGATGGACGATGGCATCGCTCACCAAAAGACACGGATGACCTGCGAGCTGAAGCCGGAAGCCCAGGTCGATGTCTTCAACATACATAAAGTACCGTTCGTCAAAGCCGCCAAGCTGATTGAATAAACTAGTTCGATAAAGGGCCGCGCCGGCACAGGCGCTGAATACCGGTTCTGTTTGAAGATTGTCAGGTAGTGTTCGTTTATGGAAGCGCCGCCAGGGAATGCCGGTGAAGTGAAGTTCGTCACCGGCGCCGTCTACAATGGAGATGTCGTCTTCCCTGAGCATTAGGGATGCAAAAGAGCCATGGTCAGGGTGACTGTCAGCGGCATTGACGATGGCTTCCAGCCAATCTGGTTCAGGAAAGGCATCGGGGTTTAGACACACAATGTAATCGGTAGTGGTGAGTTTTTGGACAGCGAGGTTTATTGCCCCCCCATACCCAAGGTTCAGGTCACTTCTGATGACGGTCGCGTTGGTGATCGCATCAATCATGCTGCGCGATTCTGCATCAGTTGATGCATTGTCCACGACGACGAGTTCATCGGCACAAAGGGTTTGTTCTGACAGAGATTTCAGACATCGGCTGACCAAGGCTCCGCTGTTGTAATTAACAATAATGATGGCGACCGACATCAGGGCGTTTGTCCGGCTGAATGACTGTCGCGGTTCGAAAACACACTCAAGTATTTCTGGTAAAACCTATCAGTATTGACGGACTCAGCAGCGCTTATCATACCGGCCCCGCCGCCATCGGTGTTATTTCACGTGAATTCTGATGAATGGTCGTTCGCATAAAGTCTATGCCCGTTCTTTTCGAAAACCGGCCGGCGAGCCAGCCAACCGCTTTGCGTGAGCCACCGAAGCAGCGGCGAAAAATCCGCGTCTAGTTAACATGATCCCTTAGGCTTTCGAACGCGCTGGGTTTGTGTTGTTTGAGTTCTGATGGTGAGAAGCCGTCTAACTCGTAGGGTAGTACCAGCGAGTTATCAGTTTCATGTTGAAAATAATCCGGAGCTCGCTCGGTTCGGCGTAGTTCGGGTTTGTACCACAGAGTGGCAACCTTGAGGGCTTGTGGCGTATTTCGTTTTAAACGTGATTCCAGTTTGGCAATAACGGCTTGAACATTCCTGCCGGTGCTGAATACATCATCGACAATTAACAGGTGATCAATCGTATTAAGGCTTTCCAGCAGGTACTGGGTGCCGTGAACACGCACTGGTCGGTCCGGGTTGTTGACCGTCTCGTTGCAGGCGCTCAGGCCCTCATAGGAGGTTCTTATGGGAATATGATTGGTGTTTATGCCAAGTGTTTGCAAACACTCCTGGACGTATATCCCGACAGTGCTGCCACCTCTCCATAATCCGACAATGAACGTTGGCCTGAAGCCCTCGTTAAAAATCTGGACACCAAGCCGAAAACTATCTTCCATAACGTTCTGTTCAGTCAAAAACTGCTTGTTTCTCACAACCGCCTCACTTTACGCTGTTGCTATACAAGAACAGAGAATACCAGCTCAATGACGGAAAAACTTTATCTCGATGCGCAGATCCTGCTAGAGGACAGTTGGCAGCTAGGAGCCATGGTTGCCGATTCCGAATTTTAGCCAACGTTCATTGTTGCCATTTGGAGGGGCGGGGCGTCCATAGGTGTCGCCGTTCAGGAAATGCTCAAGGCACGAGGTATTGATGCCGACCATATCGCTATTCGAACAGCCTCTTATCATGGAATCGATGGTCGTGATGACGATGTTCAGGTGTTCTCAATGAATCACATGATTAAGAACGTTAGTCATCATGCCAGTGTTTTGATTGTCGATGATGTGTTTGATACCGGTCAAAGCATAGAAGCTGTCATTGATCACCAGCGGCAAAAGACAAGGCTTAATATGCCGCAAGATATCAAGGTCGCGGTTCCATACTACAAGCCAGTCCGGAATCTTTCTGGTCGTGTGCCCGACTATTTCCTGCCTAAGACCGAGCAGTAGTTGAAGTTCCCTCATTCTCTGCAAGGTTTGAGCGTTGACGAGGTTAAGGTGCATCGATCGACGCTGGCGGGAATTCTGGCCGTTTTTAACAAAACGTTCTTTTAGACCTGGTCGACGGGGGCGTCTGGGAGCAGTCCGTGGCGCCGGGACCTTTTGACCAGAGCGCAACAAGAGGGACATTTTCCTTTCGGGTCTCGGTTTTAGGGTTTATTGAGTGAATAATCAATTTGGGCCGACTTAAAGCGCGCTTATCGACCTGACGGGCGGAACGGCTTAAGATCAGAGATCGGTCACAGGATCGTGAAATACGCCTATATAGTCGTGGTTGGGAAGTAGGCAATACGTTGCGGACCAACCAGTCTAAATTTCAGCAGAGGGAAGAATGGAAAACAATATTGGATTGATATTAAGCAAAAGAGCCGAGCTAAGCGGGTCGACCGAAGCCTATGTCGATAGTAAGTCTGGTCTTCGTCTGACGTTTAGTGAACTAGATGCTCGCTGTAATCAGGTGGCCAATATGCTTGTGTCGAAAGGCGTTCTGAAAGGAGACCGCGTTGCTATCATGATGATGAACAGTGCCGAGTTCTTTGAAGCGTATTTCGCGATTGCCAAGATTGGTGGTGTAGTGGTTCCGCTTAACTGGAGGCTGGTGGCAGATGAACTGGAATTTATTATCAAGGACAGTGGTTCGACGGTGTTGTTATTTGGTGACGAGTTTGCTGAGCTGGCCGCAGACCTTCATGGTCGAGGTGACAAAACGGATATCGAATGCTGGCTT
>Ga0302116_1000945_pt1 | contig 17643 bp, 24 predicted proteins | sample AG5_SCM_MG_FD_203124 | JGI IMG/M metagenome (GOLD analysis project Ga0302116, IMG submission 203124) | Marine microbial communities from Western Arctic Ocean, Canada - AG5_SCM | ecosystem: Environmental > Aquatic > Marine > Oceanic | place: Canada: Western Arctic Ocean | collected 2017-10-01 | reverse complement strand
TCTCGAAACCCTCGTCTCGAAACCTCGTCTCGAACCCTCGTCTCGAACCCCTCGTCCCCTCTCGAATTCCACACTTTTTTATAAAAACTCACCTCTGCACGAACGTTGCCGTGGCGAATTCTTTTTCTATTGCTGCCCGGGTTGACCGCCTGTAGTACTCCCTCTCCCCGTCGTCCTCCATGTCGCTAGGGCAGTCGCTGGAGCTGTCGCTGTCGCTGTCCCCGTAGCCTTCTCCGTCTTTATCGTGTCCATTACCGTTACTATTACTATTACCATTGCTATTGCCATTACTGTTCTGCCTGTGGTACCGCTCCGCCTGCCTCTGCTGCCTCTCCACCTCGTAGTCCTCCTCGGTCATATTGTTGTTGCTCGCCTTAAGCGCCGAGTGCGCCATGACGTCAACAACGTCCAGCGCGAGACAAATATCCCCCGGCGGGAGCCTGTCCACCTCCCTGATGATCTTCTCGAGACCGAGGTGGAGCCGACTTCGGAGGATCGGGTAGAGGAGGGAGCGCTTTGACGCAACTTGGAGCATCAGCCTGCAGGCGGTTCTGTGGAGGCCGAGGGAGATTACGGCGGGGGAGGAGCAGGATTTTAGGATTAGGCTGATTGGGAGGAGGCCGTTTGAGAGGGCGATTTGGACGCGGTTTGAGTCGTAGAACTGAAAAAGGAAATGATGAAAAATTGTGTGTCAGTGTCAGTGTCAGTGTCTGTGTCACACTTACTCTCACTCCCACTCTCACTCCCACTCTCACTCCCACTCTCACTCCCACTCTCACTCTCATTCTCACTCCCACTCTCACTCCCACTCTCACTCCCACTTTCACTCCCACTCTCGCGTAATTTACTCACTCACCTCAGTGTTCGATTTTGTTGTCAAGTGCAACAAAATTTTCAAATACGAATGCTGAACCTCCAACGGCAACGCAGTTGAGTGCTCGCTCGAGTGCATCGCCCTCCATTTTTTGTTCAAGTCGTCGCTCTTCATGTTGAGCATGAGCCTCTTTCTCGTGAGTGTTTCAGCGGGGTATTCCTCCGCGTTGCTGAGAAGCTCCTTCCGCAGCCGACGGCACTTGTACCGCCACTGCAGCAGCCGAGCCGCCAAATCAAGCTCGAACGTCAGGATCTTGCAGATCTGCGCCGCGCCGAGGTGGGGAATAATGTTAATGTATGTTAGCCTTACGTCCCCCTAGCTCGGAATTTCTTATATACGTGGCTCCCTCCACTCACCTTGCTAACAGGCCCTAACGTACTAAAGCCGTCCGCAAACCGAGGCGCGATCGACGCGAGCAGGTGCGACAGGTTGAGCGCGTGGGGGTGAATGCCCCCAACCAGAATGTTCGGGAGGGCCTTGTTCAAAATGCTCTCGGACACCTTGTTCACAAAGTTGAAGGCTTCCGTGTGCCTGTCCAGGAGCCTGTTCACCATCTTCAAGCTCAGCTCGCGCCGCTTCGGGTTGGAGGTCTGTTCGATCTCTTCTATCAAGGTTCCGCAGGCCGATTCGATCTCTTGCATTGTCCAGCCCGAGGTGTCCCAGTCGTTGTCAAGGAGCTGCGCCGAGCGAAGAAGGTGCGAAGGAGTTAGTAGTGGCTCGCATCCTCGTCTGTACACTAGTTGTGACTAGCTCGCTTCGCTTGCTGCTCGCTTCGCTTGCTGCTCGCTTCGCTTGCTGCTCGCTTCGCTTGCTGGCTCGTATTCTCGTTTTCCAAAAGGCTCGCTCGCTCACCTTGAGGGAGTCCGCTTCCTCCTCTTTCTTTTTCGCTCTCACTTCTACCTGCTTGCTGGATAATGTGGCGTCGTCGTCGTCGTCGTCATTGGCATTGAAGCCAGGTTCGTTTTTCCTATTTCGCGATTCATCAGAGTCAGTGTCACTGCTGTCACTGTCGCTGTCACTCTCGCTATCACTCTCGCTATCGTTATCCTTCTTAAACTGGGCATCGTCGGCGTCCCCCCCCCCCCCCAATATTTTAACCCGCTGGTTCTTCCTCTCTTCCTCCTCAACGACATCGCCGGAAACTAATTCCATGGCCTCCTTGCCGAGCTGCTTTACTCCTTGCCACTGGTTGTTCGTTGACTTCACGTTGATCTTCTCCAGGAATTGCAGGTTTGATTTGCCTATTTTGGATATGCGCTCTTGTTCCGAAGGTCCCTGGCCAAGTTCCCAGTCTGAGGGAACTTCCTCGGGGTTCATTCCAAAGTTGGGGTCGTCAAAGTTGGATTTGGACATATTTATGTTGATTTGTCTTTATGCTATGTATGCTTCATAGTTTGTGCTTGGCTAGGTTGAGGTTGTTAAAGTGCTCTTGTGTTGGTCTAGTTTTCGCTTTTATGAGAGTTCGAGAAATCGAGATTATTATTCCTTGAATTGTACAAAAATCCAACTCCCGTTGTCCTCCAAAAACCCTACTTTTCCTCCTTCATTTCGCCACAATTCTCCAAAAACTCCACTCTCGGTACACGCTCACCTTCTTACGGCTCCAAAAAACATAAAAACCAACTCTCTCCCATTCATTCTTCCGAACGGAAATAAATAATATATTTCCGAACCTCCTTTCCTCTTCCCTCCCCCCCCTCCCCCACTTCCCTACCTTCAATCCCTCCTGCCTGCCCCAATCCCAACCATTTCCCCCAGAATAATAGATTATGCACAAACTCACCTCCCTCGAGGCTCAACGAGTAATATCTGTTCTGGACGACAGCCTCTCCCGACTCTCTTCCCTATCCTACGTCCCTTCCTCCCACGATGACAACCTGGTCAACAATCTAGCCGACGCAGGGCTGAACGAAATAAAATCCTCCTTCTTAAAGCTGTGGCAGCTGGAGTCGCTGGACCTCCAGAACCGCGAGAACATGAACAACAAGCAGACGAGCTACAGCAGTGAGAACCTGGACATGCTCCACCAGCAGTCTCGGTCACTGTGCAGGATGCTCCGGAAGACGCCCATCGCCCAGGATATTTTGATGGAGCTTGCGCCAAGCAGGGACCCCAATTCACTCACTCTGATGGATAATTTGGGGGAGCTTGCGGGGATATATTTTAGGAAGCTGAGCACGACTGTGGAGGAGGAGGCCACCAACGAGACCACTTTGCGGGAGTTGTCTGACCGGGAGAAGAGTGCTGAGAAGGATAGGTGAGTGGAGTGGTATGATATGAATATTTTCGGTGTGCTAACACAAACCTCAACTTCAACATCACCATGACACAGAGAATCCCTACAACAAAACCTCGGCTTCCAAAGAGCCGAGAAGGACAGGGAAGTAGCCTCCCTGGGGCAGCAAATTTCAAAACTCCGCGCGGAGCTCCATGACGTGACCCGCTCGAACCAAATGGAGGTTGCGAGCATCGAGCAGACTGCGCGGGAGGGAGTGGACGCCGCGAAGACCGCCCACGACGAGCGGGTTGCGGTGCTGACCGTTGAGACGAACGGGCTGAAGGAGAAGATGGACAAGTACAGGGCGGACCACAAGGACGCGGAGGCGAGCCTGCGAAAGAGGAAGGGGAAGCTCGAGACTGACATCAAGGTCATGATTAAAAAGTACGACACTGACATGTTCGAGAAGAAGGAGGCCATAGAGCTGCTCGCGGACAAGTTCAAGAAGGAGAGCGAGGAGCTCAGGCTGCTCCAGGAGCACTTTGACAAGGTTGACGCAGACGCGGCTACCAGCGCGGAGGAGGAGAAGATTATCATGGAGGTTGAGGCCATGGAGGCGGCGGGGAAGAGGATTTTGGATAACGGGGCGGTGGCGCTGCAGAAAATTGCTAGGGGGATGTCTGGGAGGGCGGAGGTCGCCAAGTTGTTGAAGAAGAAGAAGGGGAAGGGGGGTAAGGGGTGGAAGAAGAAGAAGAAGTGAGGATGGTGTGTTGTTGTTGGAGATTTGTTTAAAAGGAAAAACTTCTTGCTAACTTATTTTGACTTCTATTTTAGCGAATAAAGCGCAATCTCGAATCGCTTCCGAATCGAAAAGCTGCTTGCAGGGACCGTACCAAATTCGCTCATACTGTGGGTTCAGCAGTGCGGCTCGGTAAACCAACGTTGCTGGCGCCCAAATGTCATCGTAGACGAAATTCACCTGCGTCATCATGACCAAACTTGGGCTGCAAAATTTGAAAACGTCGAATATGTCTATTGCCAGTCCAAAGTCCAAGTACAGCAAGTCTGGAGCGGCGAACTTGCAGGCGGAGGCAGGAACAGCCGAGCCCAGTTGTTTTGAGAGGAGGGGAACGGTGTTGTTGGAAATGCTTGAGAGGCGTTGGGAGGCGGATTTGTGTAAAATTGGGTTGGCCTCCAAGGTTATGAATCTTGCCCCGTCGTTTAGCCCCGTCGCTATCATTCCGCTACCCCCTTTGGCGTTCGAAGTGAAGAACTCGAGGGCAGTGTTCGGGACATATTTTTCCGCCAGGTCGAAGAGAAGACGCCCCACGATGGTGTGCTCGCGGTGGTCGCCGTCCTCGAAAGCCTCGAGGAAGATCTGGGTGTCTGCGTCATCTGTGAAACTGATTGGTTTCCCCGAAGAAGAAATTATGCTGCGCCGAGCGAAGAAGGTGCGAAAACGAATTGAGTGGAATAATGTTAGTTCAGTAGTGGATGTAGCCATTATGTCTGTAGCCATTTCGGCTCGCTCACCTGAGGAGTTCGTTCGAATCTCCTCCGTTCTGCAGTGCCTTGTACAAGTGAGGTAATAGGCCTGGCTGTGATTCTTTGGCAGCGCGAATCAACACGTTGCAAGTATCTTGAAGATATTGCTTTACTTTCAATTTCTTACTCTCCCTGCAGACATTATATGAAGTGGTCGCCAGTTTTCCCATTGTTTCCTCGAAGTTGTCCGGCTCCACTTCCAACACTGTTTTCGCTCTTATTTTTTTCAGGGCACCCAAAGGGTGCTTGGTCCAGGTTTTGAGGTCGCTCTTCAGCTCTCTAATCTGGTTGGGGTTGAAGGAGGGGGGGGGGGGGGGGCGGGCCCGCCGCCCCCCCCCCCCCCCCCCACGCCACCCCACTTGACGTCGGTTAGGAAGGTGCGGACGTTGGTGGACGTGATACCGGGGGGCAAGGCAGCCAAGGTGTCCGTGGCAGACTTGCAGAGCGGGCATAAAGCCTCGGTTTGATGATACTCTGGTATTGAGGCTGTTCTGCTGTGCTGAAGATCAGTCCCGCTGAACTTTAATAATCGCTTGTAAGACTCTTCTCCTATAGAATCTTGAAAACAAGCCTGGTAAGAAAGGACCATTTCGTAGTAGTATTTTTGCCAGGCCTGCAACGTTGTCTGTCGGTGATTTGACTGCAGCCATAGCTCCTCGTCGGGGTTGGGGGGGTGGGTTCCGCTGAACGAATGCACTTGGGAAGCCAGGATTGGGTTGGAAAAAATTGCACATTCTTGATTGTGGATTTTGACTTTGACTTTGTCTTTGTCTGTGTTGTGTTTGTATGCGATTGCCACAATTAGTACCGTCAGAGGTAGCGCGAATTGAGCAAACATAATTTGTATCTTAAGTGCTTAAATTATAACTTTTTATTTTTTTTTTATATTCTAATTTATATCCATCATGGCAGGCGCAAAGCGAGCTGCTCTACGAGCGCTGATCCGTGATTTTGCAACCCTCCTCTTCTACCCAACGGTGCTGATCATCTTCATGAGATCGGCTGAGCTCAAGGGAGTTTCTTCTCTGGTGAACAAGACATGTGTCTGGTGTAATTTCGGTGACTTGCGCAGCAGCGATTGCTTCGAGAACTGGACCTACCTGTACGAGTGGTCGAGGTTGCTCTGCCCCAACCCCCTGTGGTTCTTTGTCTTTGGAACTTTCATCACCCACTTCAGTGTGTTTTGGCTTTACAATGCTGTTCTTGCGGTCATTGACATGGGAACTGGGCCGTTCAGCAAGTTCTTTTTGAAGTACAAAGTCCAGCACGAGGTTAATGTGCCCCTGAACCCAAAGAAATTCTGGAAGGGGGTGAGACTGGTGGTTTTTAACCAGACTGTTGTGATGATTCCGCTCAGCATTTTTGCGTACCCCATGTTTGCAAGGAGCGTTGACGCCGAGATTCCGAACTTGGACACTGCGTTCTTGCAGCTCGCCATCTTCGTTATCTGCGAGGAGGTGACGTTTTATTATGGCCACAGGCTGATGCACAGCAAGGCCATGTACAAGAAGTTCCACAAGGTGACCGCGAATGATGGCGAGCGCGAAATGATGGCTTTTTTTAACTAAACTAACCCACTCGCGCAGATTCACCACGAGTGGCAAGCCCCCATTGGGCTCGTCGCGCTCTATGCGCACCCCCTTGAGCACGTTACAAGCAACCTGTTTCCTGCCTTCGTTGGGCCGATGATTTGCGGGAGCCATTTGGGTTTCGTATGGATCTGGTACACCTTCGGGATCATCACGACCATCAACACGCATTGCGGGTACCACTTCCCCTGCGCGTTCAGCCCCAGGGCCCACGATTATCACCACGAGAAGTTTAACGAGGTGTTCGGGGTGATGGTGAGCGAGCGAAGCGAGCGAGCCTTTTGGAAGACGAGATTACGAGCCACTACTCCACTCAACTCAACATTACATTCGTTTTGCTCACTCGTCCCCCCTGCTTCATTAAAAATGCGCACAATCTCGCTTCGCTCGGCGCAGGGGTGGCTCGACACCTTCCACGGAACGAACAAAACTTGGCTGGAGAGCGAGAGCTACAAGAGTCACGAACAATATTTCACCATTGAGCCTCCTTTCGAGGTGGGAGGGAAAAAGAAAAAGGGGGAGGGTGGAGTTGTGAAGAATACGAAATTAAAGTCGAAGAAAATCTAAAGGGGGGGCTGTGATCTAAGCTTTAAAACTTGAAATGTCTTTTGGTGTTGCTTGAGCGGACTGGGCGGCCGCCACGACGTCCTCCGTACCCTTTGATTTAAATTCCATCCACGGAATTGGCTTCTTACTGCTATCCAGCGATAAGATGAAATTAGTTTGCTCATTCGAATTGCAATGAGCGCACACCCCGGAAGGAGTTGTCTCAGTGTCGTGAGTCTTGTCCGCATTTTGTGGCAAGCCAGCGAAGCCACAGATCCAACAAATGCAAGCCCTCCCGAGGGAATGCGTCGATTTTCCGTCGGGGCCTTCGGAAAGGACCGACAATACCTTGTCGGTGGAAGACTTGAGGTTCTTTGCGCTGCCGAGAGTAGCTATTGTTAGGAGCCGTCAAAAGGCGAGCGGAGACGAATGAAACTTTTACCTGTCAACTAGACCAGCTCGCAGGAAGAGCTCCGCAGCATTGTGCAAACTCTTTGGTATGTTCGTGTCGTTCTCCTCGCCCTTGTTGGGTACAACCTTGAAAGTGGCCAGCAACGGGTCGAAGGACAAGACGCTCCTCGCGTCTAAAGGAAGGTTACCATCACCAGGCTTGGCATCGTGAATAGCATGGTTCTTCTTATGGGTCTTCCATTGAATTTTAAAAGCATTCTTGGCTGCAGAAGCTTGAGCCAACAGTAATGTTGAGTTTCACAGAATGTGGACATCGCATTGTTGAGGCATTACCACACCCTGCACACGGTGTTGGGGACATGGTTTTTACTTATGTTCAAAATATAATGTCTTAGTTTGAGGTTGCAGAAACACCCTGTGTGATCAGTTTCTGAAATTAAAAGACTATATGATATAGCATACGATATATAGCATATCATTACTGCACAATTCGATCTCGGTGTTAAAATTTGTCTTCCTCCTCACAGGTTCCTACTCTTCCTCTCTTCGTATAAATCCATCGTATAAATCCCAATGCAACAGCTACGAGCCACATTTGCCAAATCCACTCCTTATATAACCATAGATTATTCCAAATCAAAGGGTGATGGGGTACGAGGTTTGTTTGTAACTCGCAACATCCCTCCACGACAGAAGTTCCTAACTGCTTTCCCTTTGGTTGCTCACCAATCCCAATCCTCAACCTCCAATCTCTGTTCTTTTTGCTTCCGGCCAAAACGTATTTGTCCCTCCAACGAATGTGTTGACCAAGTGATCCATTCACAAAACAACCGAAGCCGAAGCCGCAGCCGCAGCCACAACCGGAAACAAAACAGTAGCAACAGAAACAGAAACAGCAAAATCTTCTCCTCCAAATCATTCATCCAGACCCTTTCCCAAACTTCCAACCTTCCACCTCCGCCAAAATATTCCAATTTTCACCACTTAGTCCTGAAGCTAGCCGTCCGAACAATGTTCGAGCCGCCCGATTCCTCCGGGCCGGCCCTCCTTACGCTCCAGAACCTCGTATTTGCTTCCAACTTCCGAGAGGATATTGGTGAGCCACCGGACGAGTTTCACCAGCTCACGTCCCACCTAGAATCATTGAACCTCCCCTCATCCTACCTCACCTTCGATCTCTACAAGAAGCTCATGGCGATCCTCCACCTCAACGTGTTTTCCTTCCCCAATGGTGGTTCTGCGTTGTACTCCCTCCCCTCCTTCATGAACCACGACTGCTCTCCAAACTGTTCGATGTCTTTTCAAGGGGCTGTTATGGACATAGTGTCTGGTGAGAATGGAATAGCTGCAGGCGAAGAAATCTCCACTTGCTACGATTTCTCGTCGAGCAGTGCCTGCCAGTTGACGCGGCGAAAGAATTTAGAGCTCAACTACGGATTCTCGTGCAGGTGCAACCTCTGCAATAATATAATAGACTTGGCAACCCAAAATTAGAAATTTAGTTGTTTTTCATTTTTTTTTCCTCCCCCTCCCCTCCTCCCTCCTTCCCCCCGTCTCCCTCTTCTAGGGACAAATCAACCTCCAACACGTCGTGATCCCTCCGATGCTTCGCCCCGACCGACAAAAAACCGCACACAAACACCACAAAATACAAAGCCCCAAAACAAACCAGTCCAAACTCGCAAAAAACTGTGTACCCGTTCGAGCTTAGGAAGCTGAAATTGCTCATGGCTATAAGCAAGCCTCTAATTTTTTCAACTTTTCCTTTCAGTGCCTGCGCCGAGCCAAACGAATTGTGGGTTAGTTAGTAATAGATGCGTCTGCAGCCATTTCGCGAGATCCATCGCTCGCATCGCTCGCTTCGCTCCCTCACCTTTGCCTTGTTCCTGTCCTCCCTCCGCGCCAGCTTGCTCTCGTCGAACTCCTCCCCGTCGTAGTTGTTGAAGACGATTGCGCGCGCGAAACCTGCACGGGGTTATTGTTAGTTTTAGTTGTGTGACGGAAGAGTGCGACCCACTCTTCACTCACCTTGCTTCTCAATTTTGAACAGGGCTTCGTCGTTCCACATTTCCACAAGGCTGTACTCTACCAAGATTGCATTCTCGTTCCAGTAATTTTCTGAGCTCCATGGTTGGACAAGTGGATATGATCCAGAATCCAGAACTTTGCAAAAATTAAGTGATGTGTGGTAGTTCAACCTAGTTTGGATGTTGTCGTAGAACCCGCTTCGGCCGACCTGAAGCACTCCCGAGGTTTCGCCCTTAATGAAGTTGTAGGCGGAAACTTTGGCCGTGAGGCCCCAGTTTGACCTGTGGGCACCGAGGAGAATCAGACTCGTAACGAAAGTGGTGATGCACAGGAAACGGGTGCCGACGAAGACGAGCAGCTTTATGCGAGAGTTGAACAACGCCAAGATCTCGTTTACGTCAATGTCCCATTGTTTCAAGTGGGTGTAGGTCATCTCCTGAATGCTCTGCTCTAAATACGCCTGCAGGTAATGCCTGAGAAGGAAGAAGTTGCTCATGATGAAGTAGAACAGAAGCCCGAAGCGAGTATGTTGCACCCAGGTAAGTGTGTGCAGGGTCTGGGTCTGGGTGCCAATGGCGTACGTCGAGCAAATCAACAGAGGAACGATGAGGGCCGTGGTGATGACGTGGACCTTCATGTGCAGGGGGCGTTTGGCGTTGACCATGAACGCTGCTGTGGAGGCTAGGTGCTCCAAAGGAACGACGAGAACGGAAACGACCCAGCCGGTAATTACCGACAATAATAGTTTGAGCGAATTCAAAACCCGCTCGTCGTACATGACCACCCCCCCCCCCAAATTAGCCTGAAGAATAAACTAATCCTCACCGCCTGCGCCGAGCGAAACCAAAGCGAGCAAAAAGCGTTGAGTGGTTAGTTTGGTAGTGGATGTAGCCATTTCGTCTGTAGCCAAATCGCGGAATCCACCGCAAGAAGTCTTCCTCAAGGCAAAAAAGGCGAATCACTGAATCGACCGTAACTCCAACGTATGGAGGTTTTAGACGTTCAAATTTGGACACGGTGGCGGGTTCAGTCAGGCGCATCTTTTTGTGCGAAGGTGTTGCTCAGGGACGGTCCAGATCAGGGTCATGTGCGCGCCAATGTGAAAAATCAACAACAAAAAACTCAAAAATGGCGAAGCACTGAATCACCCCCAACTCAAAATTGGACATGGTGGCTAGTTCGGCCGGGTGCATCTATTTGTGCGATGCAATTATTCAGGGACGGCCAAAACACGCCATCTCAAACCATCCGCATCTTCCTCAAAATTCGCTCGCTTCGCTCGCTCACCAGCTCCTCGGTCGCGTCCGCCAATTTTGTGTACTCCGCCAGCACCGGGCTGTGACAGACGAATAGCGTTAGAACTGTTCCGAGGCCCCCGACCGCATACCCCCAGAGGCTAGGGGCGATGAGGAGGGAGCGGGAGGTCAGGAACGAGACGGTGAGGTTTCCGAGTAGGAGAAAAACCAAAAAGTGGTGCGTGTGGCGGTGCGACGCGGCCGAGGCTCGAACGTCCAGCTGAGCTGAAACACTGCATGGGCCGGAGAAGGTGGAGACGGAGGTGGCCGAGGGGGCCCGGTGGTTTGCCATTGTAATGACCAAACGGTACGTTTCCACCGTGAAGAAGGCCACCACAGAGTAGAGGGTCATCATCGCAACCTGATTGAAAATGGGCCAAAAACCGAGGGTAACCAGCTCCCCCGTTGCAACTCGAGAGGTTTGCCACCGCAGGGCGTTCAGCCTGCCCTGGACGGTTCTAGGGGGTTTCGGGGGACGGGGGGGGGGGTTGGAGTGGGTGGATTTCTTGGAGCGTCTTTTCCCAGTGTGGGGGGGGTTGGAGTTGGGGTTGGAGTCTAGGGAGAGGAGGGATTTTTCGTCGGGCACGATAACGAGAAGGTTGTTGAAGCACAGGTAGTGTGGAATGTTGAACTTTGGCTGGAGGCACACGACGTGCAGGATATAGCACGAGAGAAGTGCAACAAAAACTTCGAGTCCGAGCACATCTAGGAAGGCTGCTGGATTGTTTTCCATAATTTTGAAGTTTGGGTTTGGGTTGTGAGGGTTGTAAAGGAGGGGCAGCACAAAGGGGAAACTTAAAATCTCCTAATGCAACCCAATAGTGATAAGGATATTTGATTTTGTTCGATTCGATTCGCTCTTCGTCACCTCGCACCGCTCGTCGTGATTGGCGCAAAAAATAAAATATCTTAGGTTGTTGACTATGAACTCAATTATGCAGCACTTGCAGCACTTCGCCAGCTCCACTTTAGAAACAACATTGGGTGATTCAGATGATATGCATGTCGGTGGCTACACTTCAGTTGTTGGACTGACAAGTTATGAAGATGTATTTTTTGATCCATTATGCAGTAATCCATCGTCAGAATATGCTAGACTGTACGTCGACGCGATGTTAAACAGCACTGATTGGTTGAATAATCCAAGCAAAAACCCCAACCCAGATTCAGATGATTTTGACATTTTCTATTGCTCTGCCAAGCAACTAGCCTTTCCAAACACGTATGAAATTGTCACAACTGCTGTAGGAGGGTACAAAAACGTTTATGTTACCTGCTCCGACTTCGACGAAACAAAGGATAAGTTGGATACAACATCTTGCCTGAAGATCAGCGAGGTTGAGAAGTTCCCAGGCGCGAAGAATCTGGATGGCTACTTTAAATTAAACTCCATAAAATGCGAATCAACGCCCACTGTTGCCAACCTCTCATTAGATGAATGTCCCGGGATTGGCTACTGGGACACACTGCCAGACGCTACCATCTTAATCTTTGTGGTTCTTCTGGGTCTGGTTTGTTGCTGTGGGTACTGCTGTGTAAAACTGTGCTGTGGGAAGAGGAAGAGGCAGAGTGGTGGGTACGAGGGTTATGGCGCTTCGCAGCAACAACAATACCACCAATATATGCCGCCGCAGCAGCAGCAGCAGCAGCAGCAGGAGTATCAACAGCAGGAGTATCAGCAGCAGCAGCAGAAGGCCGAGCCAACTTGGGTTTAAATAGGCGACATTCCAAAAAGCAAAATTAAATTGTCCTTTCTAACAACTTAACAAGAAATCTAATACAACACTTGTGACGAACTGCTTGGGGAGGTGTTTTCGGAGGAGGGTGGGGAAGGGGGTGGATGAGATGTGGGTGGGGGTGAGGCGGAGGCGGAGGCGGAGGACGTTTCGGATTTATTTGCACGCATTGTAGCCTTCAGAAAATCCAGGTAGACTTGCGCCAGCAGGCCAGTCAGCGAGAATAACGCTGAGAGAAGGTGGTTGCGTACAAACAGGCCATCCCCTTAAAACCCAACGAATGAGCTTCGGACCCTCAATTTATAGGCATGAGGAAAGGCTCGTGAATGCTTGTGAAAAGATCTAAAATAAGAACAGGAGATGGATGGAATAGGCCAGTGATGGGCAAGGGAAGAATGGGTTGGAAAAACATAATGACACGATCACATGATGTGATAATGTTGGGATTTCTATATTTTCACGCTAAAACTTACACAGCACCACTCAACCTCGAACAAAGGCGAAAATTAAATACGGAATACTCATATCATGTCTTCCAATATCTGCGCCCCCCACCTGTGCAAACTGAGAACGACCTCGACCCTTGACAAGAATAAGGTTCTCTATGGTCCCCAAAACATGTTCCGGTCCTCCTCGACAGAGGACCTGTGTTGGAACAGCGAGGGTTCAAACTCGCCTCAATCAATCGTGGTCTCGTTCATCGAACCTGCCTCAATAGAAAAGCTCGGTTTCCAGTTCCAAGGTGGTTTCGTTGGCCTCGATACGAGTGTGTCCATCACAACAACAAACGATGCCACATTTCAAGATGTCACGAGCTCGTTCGATCAGGAAATTAGAGAGCCGGAGGATAGTATGGTGCTGCAGGAGTTCGCAACCGATGTGACCTCCGTCCCTATCACCGAGGTCAAGAAGCTAAAGATTACCTTTGAGAAGAGTACAGACTTTTATGGAAGAGTCACAGTTTACAATTTAGACATTTGGGCTTCATCAGCTGCGCTGTGAACGCGTGGATGGCTCCGGTGGCTATGACTTCAAGGGCATTGACTCTGTGCAAGGTGAGCGAGCGAAGCGACCGAGTTTATTGAAAGACGAGTGAATACGCACGTTTGGGGACCAATTTTTGGACTGTTATTGAAACAATCACGTTGCTTGGCTTGCTCGCTTCGCTCGTGCTCCATGCTTGCTTCGCTCTGCGGGCGCAGATGTACTACGTAAAAGAGGCAACACTCAATTGTTGAGGAGAATCAAAAAGGAGCAAAAGTTGCAAAGAATTGAGATCCGGTGAGGGGTACATGTGTGGGAGATGGGGGGGATGTTTAAAGAGTTTACAACCATTAGGATGTTTTGAGGTTTTGATTTGAAAAGAACGTTTTTCTATACTTTTTTCATGAACCGAAAGAAGGGGGGAAGAAAAAGAGAAAAAGGAAAAGATTTTTGCAAGGTCCTCGAAAGGCGGAGCGTGAAAATCTTTTAAGCAGATTTGAAAGAATTCATCATGCTGCCGCGACTTCTATTTGATGAAGTTTCCGTTCAGAGCGAAATACCCACCTCACCTCGTGCATGGCAATTTATTTCCGCGCCGTTGCTGCTCCGAAGCACGCAGTCATCCCAATTCCAACCAGAACCTGGTCCGAACCTGGTCCGAACCTGGTCCGAACAATAGGATCCCAATCACCCCTCACCCCTCGCACCCAACCCTTCACCCCTCGCAAGCACGCAGCATCCTCTTTATCCAAATCACACCCACATCAGCCCTCAACCTGCCACTGCGTTCCACAGCTCTCGCAAAGGCACTTGATCAAAACTTCACCCTCCCGATCTTTGTTCCCCCACGTTTCAGCTTTCGCAAAATCTCCTCTGCTTCCCAGCGTCGTTGACGTGACCCTAAACCCATTGCACGCTTCGCATTTGTAGCCGGAGAACTTTGGCCCCTGGTGCACCGGAGCCGTCCACGAGTCTTTTTCTCCGAGATAAAACGTTTGCTCGGGCCTGGTTGATATTTTTGAGAATGGGTTGGACCGCTGTTCGGCTCTAGACTGTGCTGACGAAGACTTCTGCACGGCAGTTCGCAGAACAGGCTGCGCAATTTTATGTTTGGTTGTGGAGGTGCTTGAAAGGAACGCGCCCAGAACATCAGTGTGCGTGATCGAGGATTTTCGAGAGGTTCCGGTCGAGGCAGAGCCAGCAGACGTAGAGGCAGAGGCAGAGGCAGAGGCAGAGGCAGAGGCAGAGGAGCCCATCTTCATGTCCTCTTCGACATAAGCCCTCATAAGCTCTCCTCGAAGATCATCAAACACCGAATCGAACAAGGTCTGTAGCTTGGTTTGTTGAGATTCGATTGTGGCTGTTTCGCCAATGACAGACACAAGAAGGTTGTGGTTTTGACTGGCCTGGTTCAGGTTGTAATGAAGGTGGCAGAAATGGCACGATCTTCCAGTCTTCTTCGAGGTCAACTTAAGCGTTGCAGGGTTGATTTGGCAGAACGAGCACAATGCATGCATGTGATATCGTGGTTGTTTATAATTTTGATTGAGTTGCCGTATGTGTTTCCTACTCTGCTTTTGGGAATTTCATGAATTTTGACTTTTTGACAACATCATCCGATCTACCTCCCACAGCCACCAAAAATGTATAAATAATCAGTTGCTCTTCGGCCTTATACCCCCCCCTTTACTAGCCCTAAAATAGCCCTTTTTTCACAACACAGGATGATTTGTCTTCGCTTCCTCCCCAACCCCATTTTCTCCACCTTCTCCAGGTCCCCAAAACTCATTTCCAGACCGTTCTCGTACATAAAAAAGTTCACCATCTCCCAAATAGACCCCATCAAACGTGCCAAGTTCATCTCGAATACTCTGTCCACATTAAAGAAGAGCGGCAACATCCCCAAGACCATAGCCCTCTACAAGGAGCACTTAAACATTTTAGACGATATTCATTACGCAATCATCTTCAGCGTATTCGAGCGAGGAGTAAAATCCCCCGCAGATGCTAGGAAGCTGCGAGAAGGTGTGAACTTCAAAAAGATCCTCGACAACACGATGGACAAGCTGAACCACAGCAATCCTCCATTTTTTCGCGTCCGCCAACTCTCCGCGATAGCCCACGCGCTGAGTAAAGTTCAGAGCGACGATCGGCGAATATTCGACTACATTGTTGAGGTGAGCGAGCGAGCCTTGAGGAAGACGAGAATACTCGCGATGAAGTGCGCGAAAAGGCTACAGACATAATGGTTACATCCACTACTGAGCTAACCCACCCAATTTGTGTGGCTCGTTTCACTCGTTTCTCTCATCCTTCATTAAAAATGCGCATCCTTCATTAAAAATGCGCTCTTTTCGCTCGGCGCAGAACCGCGATGTAATCGCACGAACGGGCGATCCGATTGCTCTGTCAATAATTTCTTGGTCTTTCGCGACGATTGGATTCCGGAGCGTGGAGTTGTTCGATGCGATTGCCGAACAGCACGAGCGATTTGTGGAGAAGGGGGACGAGAAGGTGCGTGAGCGAGCGAGCGAGCGAGCGAGCGAAGCGAGTGAGCGAAGCGAGCGAGCCGCGAGCGAAGCGAGCCAGCAACACCATACAGTTGAACCTCACGCGCGCGGTGAGTGGAGAGGAGAAGAGAGGAGAGAAGAGGAGAGGAGAGGAGAGGAGAGAGCACAGTAGAGACCGAAAAAGCAGCATTTTTTTCGCGAATTTCAGGTCTCTGAAATCGACTGGCCCACCGCAGGGGGCCCCGGAAGGACGGGGCAACCTGCGAATACAGCACTTGCGGCGGCCTCAAAAATCTCAACGCACTTCGTTCGAACGGAACTTTCCAATTTTTTACTAATTTTGATTCTCTCGGCGCAGAGTCTGATAAACACTGCTTGGGCGTTTGCTAAGAACGATCACAAATCCCCCGCCTTGTTCAAAGCCATATCGGGGGAATACTCGAAGCTTGTTCCCAAAAATAACGAGGTTTTTTTGGGTAATTTGTTGTGGGCGTTTGCGAAGAATGGGGAGAGAGCGGATAAGTTGTTCGAGGCGGTGGCTGGGGAGCACGAGAGGCTTGTTGTGAGGGGAGGGGACGAGCTTGCGTTGAGTACGATTTTGTGGGCGGTGAGTGCCGCGAGCGAGCGAAGCTGGGTCCATCAAGCCGAGCGCAGCGGTGGGGGGGGTCTCCCCCCCTCCACAACCAAAGTAATTCCACACTTCAAAAATCATTTCCCCCGATCGTAACAGCACTAACCCCAGCTCAAGTTCGCAACGAGCAATAACTCTGCCCACGAATTTTTCACCGCCGTGGCAAAAAGCAACATTGCCTCCTCCTCGTTCCCCCGCGCCAACAACCCTCATCTCGCCATGAGCAACATCGTCTGGGCATTTCCCATAAACGGCGAGTGCGATGATTCTGTTATGCGGAAAGTGTTTGTTGACTTTGCGGGCGTGGGGTCGAAAATGCTGACGGAAACGAAAACGAAAACGGACACTGATTGGCTTTCGAGGGTATTGGGCTCGTTTGCCATCGCCGGAGTGTACGACGGGAGGGGGGTGGAGGACTTTTTAGCGAAAGTGTGGGAGCGGGTTTGCGAGGACGAAAAATTAATTTTTGACGAGTTCGCATTGATTGCGCTGGCAAGATTTTATATTTTCGCCAAGGTGAGCCCCGTGCCGCGAGCATCAAGCCGAGCGCAACGGAAAGCCGAGCGCAGCGGAAAGGGGGGGGGGGTGGGGGGTCTCCCCCCCTCCACAACCAAAGTATTTTCCACAACTCAAAGAAAGCCTCATCAAAAGCCTCAGCACTACTAAACTAAACTAACTTTTTGTGTCCACTCAATTACGCTTCGTTCGGCAATGCAGGTTGAAGCACCCGAACTGGCTTTGAGGCTGGGAAAACCCCACGAGGGGTTGTTTGAGAAGATGGCGGGGGGGCTGGAGGAGTTGGAGAGGGAGGAGCCAAATAATTGGCAGAGGGAAATTTCTCACATTTTGGACAAGGAGGTGAGTGAGCGATAAATGCGACGACCGCAGGGAGGAGCTGCGTCCATCAAGCCGAACGCAGCGGAAGCCGAGCGCAGCGGAAGGGGGGGGGGGGGGGGGTTCGCCCCCCCCCCCCCCCCCCCCCCCCCCCCCCCCCCCCCCCGCCCCCCCCCGGGCGGGGGGGGGGCGGCCCCCCCCCCCCCCCCCCCTCCACAACCCAAAAAATTGCTTCATACAAGATACGACGCGAGCCTTTGTGGATTCCTAACATTACAGCATACATTACATCGGCGCAGATTGGGATCTCCAACGAGATGGAGGTGACGCCTTTCGATGACGGGCAAGAAAATCTATTCTTCTTTGGAAGACCCATTGGCGCATTTATGAACATTGACATTGCCATTGCTAATGAGAAGGAAAAAATAGCGATAGAGTATAA
>Ga0302116_1000943_pt1 | contig 17656 bp, 8 predicted proteins | sample AG5_SCM_MG_FD_203124 | JGI IMG/M metagenome (GOLD analysis project Ga0302116, IMG submission 203124) | Marine microbial communities from Western Arctic Ocean, Canada - AG5_SCM | ecosystem: Environmental > Aquatic > Marine > Oceanic | place: Canada: Western Arctic Ocean | collected 2017-10-01 | reverse complement strand
TCGATGGTGAAAATACCGGATTCGCCAACCATGACGATGTTTCTCTCCTTCACTTCCTTCCCTAACTCCGTCGCCATTAACTCTACCGTGACGTTTAAATCGACTTTGAACGTTCCTAAATCGCGGTTGTTGATGCCTAATAAGTCGATGTCAAAGTCTCCGGACAAGACCCGTTTCATTTCGCCGTACGTGTGCACTTCCAACAAGACTTTCATCCCGACCGAGTGCGCGATTTTCGTGAAATACTTCAAATCTTGGTTATCCAAAACCGCGGCGATCAACAAAATCGCATCCGCGCCTCTCGCTCTCGCCAAATAAATTTGATACGCGTCCACGATGAACTCCTTACACAAGAGCGGACACGTGACCCCAGCTTCTTTAATCAACTTTAAATTCTCAAACCCGCCTTGGAAAAATTTCTCATCCGTCAAAACGCTCAAACACGCCGCGCCGCCTTCCTCGTACGCTTTGGCGATTTTCACCGGATCGAAGTTCGGTTGAATCACCCCTTTCGACGGCGACGCTTTCTTCACCTCTGCGATTAACCCCGGTTGTCCTGTTTTTTCCATTTGATCTACAATCGCTTGTTTAAAATCCAACACTGGAGGCGCTAACTTCACTTGTCCTCTGACTAAACTCAGCGGCATTTTTTCCTTCATCAACGTCAACTCGTAATCTTTATACCAGACGATTTCTTCCAGAATATTCCTCGGTTTATTCTCCTCGTTATCGATTCGTTCGCCTTCTGGTGTCACCGCTTCCATCTTAAACGCGAAGCGTTCGGAACCCATGCCGAGGTGTTCCTTATGGCCCGCCGGTGGTCTTCGGCGGATGGTCACTTCCCCGGTGTCGTCCATCACCGCAGCACCGGCAGCTTTAATTTTAAGAAGATGAGTCGTCCTCGTCCTCGTCGGTTGTCTTCTTCTTCCTCTGATGTTAGATGTCGTTTTAGTTGTAGTACTAACAGTTTTGAAGACGTGTTGATTTTGATGTGAGGCGGCGAACATGACGACGAGAATAGAAAGATGTGTTAAGATGTGATGTGTACAAAAGGATAAAATTCTGAGGTTTTTTGCACGCTGGATTTTCTGTACTTTTTGCGAATGAATAAAGAGGACAATACTAATACTAATAATACCGGCACGATAGAGTATACCATGAATGATGATGAATAAAGAATGGTATAATAATAATAATACAAGTTGTCTTTGACGTGATACTAAACATAATAAACATAATGAGAACAATTTCTTGTTCAATACTTCTTCTTCTTTAAGAAGATTTGGCCGCGCGAACCAAGTCGGCGTACTTGGGGCACCCCAAATCGTGTTCCAACGCATTAGCGAAATCGTCGATATTCCAATCCATGCCGCGACCTCCGGTGATTTCGGCAGACTTGAACAAAACGACTCTGGCGCCGTCGCCGAGTTTTCGGTTGGACAACTTTGCGTCTAATTCACGTTTGATGTTCAGAAACGGAGTGACGACGATCGGGATCGAGGCAGACGCGAACGGGACGTTGAGGAACTGGAGGAAGAATAAGCCGCCGTCGTATAAGGAGTCGACGCAGACGTCCACGTAGACGGTTTCTAACGGCGCTTGTTCGATTTGCTCGTCGTCCGAGGAGGTATCCGAGATGGATGAGATGGAGTTCTCGTTGTCGTTCTTGAGAGAAATTCCCCCTTCCCTTCTCTTGCGTGCTTCGAGTTCGTAGTGCTCCATCTCGTCGGACGCGTCGAGTGGCATCTCGTCGTACTCTTTCATCCACATCGCGTGGCGAGCTCTTTCGGTTTGACGAAGCTTCGACAACGGGAGTTTGAATAAAGCAATCGAACTCCCGCTTTTCTTTTGCTCCGAATGCTGCTGATCATCGCTGCTGTGCATGAAGATCTCCTCGACGTCAGCCTTGCCGTGTAATCGAGCGCATAAAGTTATGTTCTTCAAACTTCTTCCGTGGATTTGGATGCGAGTTTTCACGCCCGGCAAAACGCACATCGGGGAGACCGAGATGATTCGCGGGTACGAGTGCGGAAATCGAGATTGCGACTTGACAGTCAATGCGTTGATGTTAATGTCGTTGTTCGTCACTGCACCAGATGGCAAGCCAGCGCGCATGTCCGTGTACGCTGTCTTCTTCGCTCGTCCAACGCCAAAGGAGCATTTGATCGGTTTGATCTTCTCCGCGACAGCTCGAATGGGCATGTTGTCCGGCGTAAAACCTCTCCACACGGAGCAAGACATCACGTTGTTTCCTTTTCCTTCTATGCGAACGCTTAAATCGTGTAATTCCCCGTTTGAATTGTTTGAAACGACGACAGATTTTGAGTGAAGATCTTTCAATTTTTGAAGAACTTGCGTAAACTCTCGATCGACTAATCGGATCGTTTCCGCGTTGCGCTTGTACGTTCCGCTCTTTCTCGTGTACGGAAACAAAATATTTCTCGCCGACAGCGCTGGTTTGAACGCAGAAAATATGGATGTCTCAGATTCACTCCTTCCACCAGATGTCGAAGGAGGCAGCGGGTGAATGACGACGTGCGTGCCGTCCATAACGGTGCACTCTTCTTCAACCGAACGGCCGCACAACTCTCCGATGTAGTCGTAACGCTCGTTTGGCACGTCGATGAAGGACAAAGCTTGTTGGCTTCTCAGATCAGTACTTCCTATATCTAAAACATCCCCGTCGGAGCCGTCCTTGGAAGTATTCAGCGAGGACGGCGGCGAGTCTCTCAAACGTTTACTTCTACTTTTCAAGTGAATACCAAAACCTAAAACTTCGAGAAAGTTATTATCCCCGGTGTAGTTTGAGTTGTTGTTGTTGTTCCTGGCAGGAGACGAAGGAGAATTGGTCTGTGACCTCGTCCTCCTTCGCGTCACCGTCCGTGTTGCTGCTACTACGGGTGTTGCTGTCGTTCTTCTATCGTTTGCTTTCCTCCTCGTTGGCGAAAGGGTTGGCATTTCTTCTTCTTCTTCTTCTTCTTCTTCTTCGAGAACTTCCTCTTTCTCTGCATTTTGTTCATCATCGATGAAACGCACTCGATCAAATCGACTCTTCTCCCTACCGTATACGATCGCCGTCGTCGCCAAACTAAGATTGATATACTTCTTGGACGTACCCGTTGCGTTGACCACGAGGTACATCAAGTGCATCACCAACGGCGTGAAGAATATAAGAGCCATATATTGCGGTGAGCATCTAGAATACATCTTCGCCGTCACGTCCATATACGTCTCAAATTTGTTCTCAAACCACATTTCTCTCACTTCAGGCGCCGAGAACTGAAATAAAAACGCGTACACCGTAGCCATGATGGAGTAAAAGAACGAATACTTCAAGCTCGAGTACCTCGAAATAGTATACTTGCCGATGATCAGAGGAATAAACACAATCGCCCCAAACTGAACCGAAGAGAACTCGTGCGAGACTGGCCCGTACAATCCGGCTAACACCATTGTCACCTGCGGATGTCTCAAAAACGTCTTGATCATTTGTCTCCAAAAATATACTTTTTCCTCGTACTCTGCGTCGTACTCGAACTTCCCTCGCGCGCCGATTCGTTTCCTCACCCCTAAACTCAAAAACGTCAAGTCAATCGCAAACTGTAACGGTACAAACGTCGTCAAGATGTTCTTCACGTACACCGTATACATTTCTGGCGTCAAAAACCTATTCTCATCCGGGCCGATCTGTTTCACGCCGACGATGGTAATTTTCGTTTCCAACATCAAAACGCAAAGGAAGTAGATCACGAATGATTTCAAACGAGGATCCCACGCGATCTTATCGATCGCCGATAACAATTTTAAGAACTTGAATCGAGGAAGACTCAAAGGACCAACACCACCACCCTGGTTATTGTTCTCGTTCAAAGCACCTTTAGGCGCGGAGTTTTGTTGCCGACATTCCTGATCGCGTCGCTGAAGATCTTCCTTTTTCCTCGTAGTCGTTTTTGTCATCATCGCGGGAGGAGGACGAGGAGGAGGCGCGTCGTACAAAGACTCCCGGTGCATCCCCGCGATGTCTTTCCTCTCCATGATCGCATGAATCCACCTCTGAAAATTCTCCTTCAACTCCTTCGCGTGTTCTAAAAGCACCGAATGTGATTTCTGGTGCTCGACATCACTTTGCATCATCATCATCGCGTCGCCGTCGTTTTCCTCGTACGATCCTCGCATCTTCTTCATCGTATTCTTCGTTTTTGTCGTCGTCATCATCACTTCGGCGTTGTTCTTCTCCTTACTCTCCGTCTTCTTCGTCAACAAAGTAGTCTTCGTTCGGTGGTGTTGGTGTTCCAAATCCTCAGCAATTTTATGATGACCTCGTCGTCTTCTCCGCGTTGTTGTTGTTGTTGTTGTTAACGGTGGTAAAAGTGGTCCGTCGCATTCCTCCCCGTCGTCTTGTTTCTCGCTTCCCGGTGGTCGTAACGGTTGCGCTTCCGACGCGGTCGGGGAAGACGTTTCAAACATCATTTTTTGTATCTCTACGGGTTAGGGAAGCTTTCGACAACAGTAAACAGACAAAATTAATAAACAATACTAATTTGTTCTGGTCTCTCTCAATTCTCTCTTTTCCCCTCCTCTTTTCGTCTCTCTCTCTCTCTCTTACGCTCGTTTTCCGTCGTTGTTACGTCGCGCACGAGTCGTTTCCAAAAGACTCCTCAAAATGTCGAAGAAATGTCGAAGGTGTTTGCGACATTTTGTCTTCTGCCATTTTTCTTGACCTTCGACTCACATTTAGGGTTTAGGAGGTACTTTTAAAACACACAGTCAGGTCACAAAAACTTGTCCAACACGAAGACGAATTTGTCCTCCTCGAAAGCACACAAACACACGCACCACAGAACAACAACAACAACAACAACGACGACGAAAACAATCGAAGAGAAAAAATGACTTTGACGATGATGAGAACGACGAGCGGTATTGCTGGTACGAACAACAGAACGACGAAGAACAATTTCATCAGTAGACGAAAAGGTGGTGGTTTTGGTCGTCACGGAGTGAATAAAGGTGTTTCTTTCTCCTCGATGTCGACGAGAATTACGAACGCGAATGCGGGGAGTGTCTTCTTTCCATCGACGATTCAGACGACGACGACGACGAGAGAAGAAGTGAAAGAAAAAGTGAAAGAAAAAGAAAACAAAGGCCGAGCGATTTTAGACGGGTGCAAGAAGCAATCATCCACCCACGTGTTCACAGTCGCCGCGACGACGATGGTGGATAAAAAAATGGTCGCTCTGATAACGCAATCCGTGGCCTCGTTTATCAAATTGTATTTACTTTTACTCTTCGTCCGAGTTCTTTTGACGTGGTTTCCGAACGTGAACTGGATGCGTCAACCGTGGACGATGCTGAGACAAGTGACCGATCCGTATTTGAATCTGTTTCGTAACTTGATCCCTCCGATTATGGGGCAAATCGACTTTACGCCGATTCTCGGCTTTATGGTTTTGCAGTTCTTGGCGAGAGTGTTGAGCACGGATCCGAGTTTGGGGAGGTTTTAAACATCGAATCGAAGAGCAGCATGTCTATTCCATTTTACTACTACTTTTATATATATATATACACAATACTTTACAGCGCGCGCCTTGTATTATTAATTAAAAGTTGGCGAACGGGTTGTTCCCCGGGCGCGAAGGAGAACCTTCCTCCTCGTCCACTACTTTAACTGATTCGCCGCCGCTCTAATTTCGTTGATGATGATGCTCTTTTGAGGCATAGTTTTCTCTCAAGGATGTTCGAGCGACGTAAGGAGAGGGAGGATCTGCCATCACAAATTCGTTGTTGTTGTTGTCGCCGTCGTCGTCGGCAAACGCTTGGAACCGCTGTGCCCGCGGTCTGGCGTCGCGAGAATTTTGGAATAGATTCTTCTTCACGCTCGATGAAAATGCGTGCAGACCTCCGGATATGGTCGCCGTTCCACCGTTCTTTTTATAGTACCAATACCAAATTGATGCCATAACGGCTAAGAATACCATCACGGTGAAAAATATAGCCGCCGTGTGATTCGTGTTGTCTTTCATCGCGTCATCGCTACTACTCTCTCGAATAATCCAAAACGAATCCAAAACGCGGTTTCCGTTCACGGCGTCGATGAATCTTCCGAATAAATGCGTCGAATTGTGCGCGTGCAAATCCACGAAGCCGTGTTCGTACACCACTTTTTCAGTAAAAAACATGTTTACGTCGTTCTTGGTAAACTCCGCGCCTCCGGTACCGACGACAAAACTGATTGGATACTCCGGTTTTTCATAAACGTTGTTCAAATTTTCGCTCACAGTTTTCGACTTCAAGGAACACTCAGTTTCAGTCAACTGCGATTTGAGCGAACACGAACGCTGATAGGCGTGATTATGGCCCCAGAACAGCATATCGACCTTAAATTCAACAAACATCGGCCACAAGTGCTCTTGGATTTCCTTCATGACGGCGACGTCCGAGCTATCTTTCTTGTTCGCCGAGGCTGGCGCTTCCTCCGCGTAACTCGAATCCACTAAACCAGGTCGATGGCCGACGACAATCAACCACGGCGTCTTCGTTCGATCGAATTCAGTTTCCAAGATCATCCGCAACTCGGCGTATTGGTCAGACGACATCGAATTGAAATCGACTTCGGTATTGATCGAGACGACGAAAATGTTCCCGATGGCGACGCCAAACCAATCTTTCTCGGCACTTTTTCTTGGCGTGTTGAAGAGCGCGTTGGACATGACGCCGCACTCGCCGCCGGAATCGTGGCCGCCGTATAAATCTCGCGTTCTCCCAGACGCGTGCGCGTCCCATCCGCTCTCGAAATAGTCAAATTCGTGGTTCCCGCTGTTCACAAGGAATGGGATTTTATGCGCAAAATTCGAGCTCATTTGATGCAAAAACTCGTCCCAGACGCTGATGTATCCAACTGCGTAGGACAAATCGCCAAACAGAAATACCGCGTCGATCGGGTGTTTATTCGTATTGTCGTTGGACAAATCTCCGAGCGATTCGGCGACTTGTAAACCCGGTTGTCCGTACTCCCTCCACGTCTCGCTATCGTCGGTTGTCCCGACGCCCATATCTGCAAATAAAGCTAACGTCGTGTGCGACGCGCCGACGACGGGTAAAAACTTCCCCTCGTAGACTCTCGAACTCTCTTTGAAATCGCTGATATCGTCGCCGAGTTGGTACTCGAACGCTCTCTTATTATCCACTTTGTTTTCAATTTCCGCTTTGTGTTGATACCCGCTGTGCCTGTACCCAAACGCGTTCGCTGGTGCGCCACAAAACTGGTCTTTCGTCACCTCTACCGCTTCTTCCGCCCAAATCGTCGGCTCCCAATTTGCCTCTCCCACGTATCGCCACCGAACTTTCGCGTGTGCATCTTTCCTCCCCGACGTCCACGTGATGGAAACCTTTTTCTGATCACTCTTCGTCGCACCAATTCTAGGGACGATGGGCTCGTCCTTATCGTCTGTAAACTCAACTCTTTCACTCCTCGCGATCGGTCGCGAGTCGCCTAAAATATTCGCCCAATCCGAAAAGTTCTTGTGATAAATAGCGTGCGTCGACTGCGGGTCGTTGGAGCTGAACAAGACGAAATCAAAGTCCTCTCGCATTTTGTGTAAATCAAAGTTTAAGCCGCCTTTCCCGGACGCGTGGTATGCGTTTGAATACTTCTCCACGATTGAATATTTCACCGGTGCGGTTTCGTTTAGTAGCGAAGCGTTCGCCGGCGAATACACGCCTACCCAGTGCCTCTTGAGAGTTTCAGACGTGTAATCCGTTCTTGAAGCATTATTCAACAAACTCTCAACTGGCACTGTAACAGTGACGGTAATCCGAGTTTTATCCCCACTAATCTTCGTCTTCTCGGAAATTATGGTCACCCCGTCCGTGGAATACGAGTTTCCGTCCGTACCAAAGGTTGGATCGATCGGTAAAGGAGACTGAAATTTTCGAATGCCGGAGAGCGCGTTGTGGGAGTTGACTCGACCGAAATGTTTATTACTTTCATGTTCATCATCTTCCAGCGACAATAACGACGACGATTCAAACGACGAAGCGTGAGATGTGAGAAGCGTCTTTGTGAGCCCTCCAAAAAGAGAGAAGAAGAGGAAGAGAAGACTTCTTGTCATCATCATCTTCGTTACAAATGTGTGGTGTTTGTTGTAACGACTTTCTGACAGATTTTCTTCACAGTAGTATGAACACGTTTACGAGTACAAACTCCAGCTTAATGAAGCCCGAGAAACACATATTACAAAACGCAATAAGTACTACACCATTTTATAGTATTACACTCTTCTATTAAACGACTATGTGCGCGGCAACTTTCATGCTCTTTCTAAAAATCTCTCTCACGTTCGCCTCGATTTTCTCCGAACCGATGCTCTCTTTCGCGTGTTCGACCATTTTCATCAACTTTCCCGTAGGAATTGTACTCCCGGTGTCGCTTCCGTGTTCGCTGAACTCGAGGCAACTGGAGGATAAATAGGACGGTAAACCTTGCGCCATGAGAATGGTATCGCACGCGGATTTGGTATCGTCTGAGAGGACATCGATGGTTCTGGAGACGTATTCGGAGAGGAGGAAATCGAGTTCGGTGTAGTCGTCGTCGTCTGAATCGTCGTCGTAGTCTTCGAACAAGTTTGCGTCGTTTTCATCGATTTCGATGGATTTAATGACGTCTCTTTCTTCCGACGAAGTTGAGGTAGAGGAGTTCGTGGTGACGATGACGGCGAGTTTACGTCCGCGTTCTGGCGCCGATGCGATCATTTCGAGGACGACTCGAGCCATTTCTTTGTTCCCGTCCGGGATTTTTCCAGTCGCGCGATCGACGCCGAGTAACACGTCCAAATCGTCGATAATAATCGCGGACAATTTTCCTTTGGCGGCATCGTCGAACGCATTTTTGATGGCATAGACGACCGAAGAGGCCGTCAAAGACGGGTCTTCGACTTTTTTTAATATGTCGTGCGCGCTGATTATTCTCGCGTGCGGGTACTTTGCGTCCGTGACGGCTTTACACGCCAACGTCGTTTTGCCGCTGTTTCTCGCGCCTCGAACTTGAACGATAGTTTGCGCGATACCGCTGATATTGTGTCCGTCGTTTTTACCTCCACCGCTGTTTCGTAACGTGACCAAAGTTTCCGTGAGTTCATCGAAGGCTTCGGTTTGTTTCTCTAGTTGGACAAAGTTTTCCGGGACGATGTTGGCGACTTCCTTCGCGTCTTGCTTCATGGCCGAGACGAACTCTTTCATCGCGGCGATGAAATCGTCCATGGTAACTTTCGGGTTCTCTTCCAGTGAGGAAGAAGGAGAAGTGTCGACTTGTGCGATGTCGTCAGTCCCCATACCTAAATGTCTCGCCAACGCGTGACTGGTCGCCGCTCTCACTAAACCTTTCAATTCCGCGCCGCTGTGGTTCTCGGTCATCTGCGCCAACCGTTCCAAATCCACGCACTCGCTCAAAGTCCCGCTCTCTTTCATCGATTTCGTGTGAATGCCTAAAATCTGTAACCGTCCGTACGCATCCGGTAAACCAATCTCTAATTGCAACTCCAATCGACCCGGTCGTAACAACGCTTTGTCTAACAAATCTCTTCGATTCGTAATGCCGACGACGAGCACGTTGTTCAGCGTCCGCATTCCGTCCAACTTTGTCAACAACTGGTTCACCACGTTATCGTGCACCACAGACGCGGTCACGCCTCCCGAACCTCTCGCTTTGCACACCGCATCGATTTCATCGAACACAATCACGTGTAACTTACTCTCTTCGCCTCGAATTTTATACTCCAATTCGGCGTCCGCGAACAGACCTCGGATGTTCTCCTCGGATTGACCGACGAACCTTTGCAAAATTTCCGGTCCGTTGACAATTTTCGGCGGATGCGCGTGCAAAAGCTCACCCAATGCTTTCGCGACTAACGTCTTCCCAGTCCCGGGAGGCCCGTGCAACAAAACCCCTCGCACGTGTTCCAACTCCATCTTCTTCGCCACGATCGGGTCGATCATCCTCGACGCGAACACTCGTCGAAACAACGTCGCGAAGTGATCGTCCAAACCGCCGACGCCGCAAAACGCAAACGACGGCAAGTTTCTCTTCTCGCCTGAATCGTCGATACCGTTCTCACTGTTTTTCTCCTTCTCTTTCTTCAAAATGTCCAACAAATGCGTCTGCCCTATTCGTTCGTCCTTCGGTTTCTCTTTGATGGTGTTCGCACTCCCTCGCCCGATTCGGTTATCCGAGGCTTCCGTTTGCGCGGTCCCTTGCGCCGTGGCGGCTCGTTTCATCGGTTTCGCTTTTGGTTTGTTGTCCCCCATGAAATCGTCGATCGGGGTGATTTCCGCGGGGGTGCCACCTCCAATCACGCCGAAAGAGTATCCCGCGTATTCCTTCTTTGATGACGTCCAGATTGTTCTTCTTTCATCTTTCCGACGATATCTTTCCCGAAACGTCGTCCTCAAAGTCGTTCGATGATGACCACCAGAAGCCGACGACGTACACGACGAAAACGAAGAAATACGAGGAATACTTCTGAGGAGAGTTTTTTCCCAAGTTCTTCTCATTTTAATTAATATATATCGTGTGATACTTTTATATGCAAACGCGTTAAGATGCAAAAACAAAGTGACGTGTTTTAAGTGTGCACTCTATCCGTCAAAACAACGAAAACACCGCTCAAAACGGACCACCGAAACAGCATAATAAAGACCAGTCATTTAGGCGTTGAAAAAGGAGATGTGACGTGTTTCCATCGTTTGCGTGTTCAGATGTTTAGGGTTTCATATGAACAAAAAAAAGTGAAAAAAATTGCAAAGACACAGAGGATGTCTTTTCATGATGATGCATATTTTGTTGTCGTTGTGGTATTTCAACCTAAAAATCTAATCAGTGCGCGGATGATGGATCAACCTCGATGCCTAAATTCCTCTTCATGAACTCGTACGCGGTCCAACAAATAGCCGCGGCTGGAACGTGGAAGAGGACGCGAGCGGTAGCGCCGGAGAACAAAGCTTTTGCGCCTTCGCGTTCGGCGACGTGTCGAGCGACTTTGAAAGCGTTGGCGGACGCGTAGACGCTTCGAGACGACGATGATGGTGGAGGCGCAGTCGTCGTCGGCGTCGACGTTGTTGTTGAAACGCACAACTTTGGATCGCCTCGAACGGCGCACGTTTGGTTCGCCGTCGCCGTTTCCACGGTTTTGCTCACGTCGCACCCCAAGGCTACCTCGCAGTGCGTTTGCATTCGAGTCTTGACGACGTCCATCGGCGTGGTCAAAAACCCGGCGATGCCTCCCGCGAAACCGCCGGCTAAAAATTGCGTTCGAAAACCCTCGTCTTCCTCTTCAATCTTTAACGCTCTCTTCGCGCTTTCGTATAAACCGACGTGAATGGCCGTAAACGGCACGTTCATAATCAACGTTGTCGGATACGATCGGTATAAAACGTGCGCGCCTTCGTTCCTAACGATTGTTCTCAGCGCGTCAAACGCGCTTTTAAACTTTCTCGTCGCCGGCGGCCCGGTGGTATTGCTACTACTACTAGAAATACTACTACTACTCATTCTACTACTACTACTGCCGCCGCCGATACCTTCCCCGCTCATCGCCTTCACCTCGCTCGGACAGTTCCCGCCTAATTGCATTTGCATCCTCTGTTTCACCGTATCCAACGGCGTTTGCACCGCGTCTCCTACAATCGTCGCTAACGCCCCCGCGCTCGCGTCTGCCACAAACTCGCCGTACGCTGATGATGATGATGATCCTATCGGGTTTAAACGAAACATCTTCTTCCCGTACTCGTACGTGGCGAAATACACCGCGTGCGCTGGCCCAGCCCCTAACCCACCAGCGACGACGCCTCGATACAGACCTTTCACCCCGTCGGTTTTCAAGATCGATCGAATCGCGTTCGGTATCGTGCTTTTAATCATATTTATTGAACTGCTACTACTCGTTAAAGCAGAAGAAGAAGAAGAAGACGCGGCGGCGACCAGTTGCATTCGCGTCTTGACGGTATCCACCGGGAACATCACCGTGTGTTCCATCGTCCCCGCGAACGCTCCCGCGAACATGTGCTGCGTGTATTCCATCGACGACTGTGTTTCCTTGACTCCTCCTGAAAGAGTAGCAGTATTCGCAGAAATAGCATTCGTCGTCGTGGTCGTCATACTCACACTCGACAAAGAGAGAGAGAAAGAAAGAAAGAGATTACTCTTACGATGTAGGAAAAGAATTAACGACGGCGATCGATCGAAAACTCTCTCTGGTGTTATTCTGCCATTTTTCAGCTGTGTGTTTGCCCTTTGGCCGAAAATAAAAAAGTCCCTCCAAAAAAAAAAGCTCGTTCTTTCTCATCATCACACAAAAAAGGCGACACAAAACAAAAATTGGCAAAAGAAAAAAAAATGCTCATGAATGCTGCTGTGGTATGAGTATGATATTTTAACCACCATTACCACTCTGTTGTTGTTGTAGGAGGAGGAGTAGGAGTAGGAGTAATACTACTACTACTACTACTATTTCGTGTGTGTTGCTGCTGCTTTTGTGAGAAGAGAGCGCATTTTTGTCGTCATCAGACGTAACAACAAAAAAATCGAGAACACATCATCATCATCATGAGCGACTCTGATGAATTCGACGACGAATTCGTCGCTTCTGCGCATCATCGTAAGAATCATCAAAAAGAAGAAGAAGAAACAGCGGTAAAATATCCGTCCGAGTGTTTCTCTCTGTGTGTTCTCTCTTTGGCGTATTGTTACGTCGGGTGTGACTCAACAAAACTCGCGAGTCGGTTTGCGTTTCATCCACCGAAACCGAGTCATTACGAGTTGAAAACGACCAACCGAGGGACCAGGTACCCGACCATTTCTCAGTTTCATCCGACGTACGCGCACAAGAACGCGGACGCGAGAGTGGCCAGCAAAGCGTTCGCTTCGTTTCAGTGCTACGAGATTCCTTTTTTAGAAAGTCAAGAAGATAAAGGAGGAGGAGAAAAAAAGACTTCGTCGAAGAAGAATATATGCGTCTTCTTCCGACCGGCGCCGAGAGACGCGAAGCGAGCGAGGTTGATTATTCACTCGCACGGGAACGCGATGGATTGTGGAGGTGGGTTTGAGATGTTAGCGGAGATTGGGGATCAGTTAGACGTGTCGATTTTAAGCTACGATTACAGAGGGTACGGGAAATCGGGAGATGTATACGACCAGCCGACGGCGGAGTCGTGCGCGGAGGATTTACGGAGAGTCGTGGATTGGGCGACGAAAGCGAGAGGTTTAGTCGGTGGACAAACCGGAGATTATAATCGAGATCGGTTTGGTTTAGACGATATCGTTTTGTGGGGGCAATCGATCGGGTCTGGACCGTCCACGAGAGTCGCCACGGAAAAAGAGGTTGGAGGATTGATTTTAGAGTGCGCTTTGGCGAGCGGTACGAGAGTTTTAATCGGCGAAGCGAAGGAAAAACACGGGATACTAAGCCCGGTGAGATGTTTTCGAAAGTGTGAGGTGTACGATAACCAAGGTTTAGCGGTGAACGTCAAGTGTCCTGCTTTAGTCATGCACGGTATGAAAGATTTCGAGATTCACCATTCCCACGGCAAATTGATTTTCGACAAGTTGCAATCGAGAGGAGATTCTAAAGAGAGGTTTAAAACGTACGCGTATTGGTCGCAAACAGCCGGACACGACGACGTGTTTTACGACAACCCTCGCGAGTGCATTCGACAGGTACAAAAGTTCGTGCGAACGTTACCGACCACCGAACGCATCCAAAACGCGATCGCATCGTCCTCTCGCGCGGAGAAAGGTTTATCGACGGACGATTTAGCCAATCCTTCTCTCCTCGGTAGCGAAAGAAGGCGAGAAAATAAGGAGAAGAAACCGTACAACGATAAGTTTAATCGCGTCAATCAAGAGTTGTTTTACCAATCGCCGCCCAAGAAACAACACATGAAAAAGTGATTATTGAAGGTGTTTTGTTATGTTTGTGCGCATTTAGTGTTAGTACTTAGTAGGTAGTTTTATATCGTCGAGTGTTGTTTTACTTTGCGTTCTTTCATATTGACAAGCCACAACCTCAAAACTCATTTTTTTCATCTTCTTTCTTTCTCTCTCTCTCTCTCTTCTCTTTCATTTATATTCTAGTACACTCATACACAATTCACACATTCGCACCCACAATCACTTCATTCAATAGATACGACATCACTATTATTATTATTATTCTTAGTATTTTATTATTTATATTATTATCATTATTGGGTGGAGACGACGGCTTTGTTCATCAACAACGGCGAATCTTCGCCAGCGTTTTGGTCGACAAACTTGTTCACCGCGGACAATTTTCTCGCCTTTCGCGCGATACCAGCGACAACCGCTAACGTCGCCGCCATGGCACCAGCTAAGGGAGCAACTCCCGTGAACTCTTTTCCAGACGGTAAAGTGTCTCGCATTTGCTCGTCCCACATTTTAATCATGTCTAATTCCGTGATGGTTTCCTTCCCGTTGGCGATTGCTTCGCCGAGCTGCGAAGACAACGCCGCGGAGGAGGTTGACGCCACGCCGGGGTTCTTGCTCGGGTCGCGTCTGTATTCTCTCTTATAATACGAGCCAGTCGTACACGTCTCGTCGCTACCGAGTTCCGCGCCTCCGTCGTCGTCCGCGTGTCTCACAACCGGGTAGACGGATTCGAAGAGCAAACCGCACGTGGAGAATCCATTCTCGTCGTATTGGTTTTCGTTCAACGTTACCGGGCCTTTAGGTCCTCTCTCTAACTTGAAGTATCCATCCTCGCCAAAACTCGTCCCATACGAGTTCTTCACCAGCCAGTACGGCGTGTCCCCGTACTTATGGTCGATCCCCCAACCGACGACCAAGGCGGCGTGGTTAATGGACGCGATACCTCTCCCGGCCGGGCCGCAATCGTCAAACTTAATCACGCCCTCGTCGTACATTTGTAAGTTGTTGGCATTGATACCAATCGCAACTGGACCTTTTTCGTAGATAGCTTTCATCAACGCATCGTTACCTTCGGTTTGCGCGATATCGCACATCCCCGGTGTCGTCCATTTCTTCTCCACGTTCTCCATGCACTGCATCTCGTCTTGGTCTTCCTCGGTGAACGAGAGACCAGAAGAGGACAAAACGGAATCATATTTATCTTTCGACGCAATCCCGCCGCTCTCGTCCACGTACATATACGCCGTGTACATGTTCCCGGTATTACACCCGTGATCTCTGGAGTCGCAGTTCATCAACTGTTTGACGGACAAAATGACGATGTCGTCTTTGGTCATGACCGCGGCGCGAGCCGCGATGGAGTCGGCGGAAACGAACGCCCAGCACGAAGCGCACGTGTCTCGTTGATCGTGAACTTCGCCAACTAAGTCTCTCGGCCATCCTTCGGGCGGGTCGGTCCACGAAAATTCCTCCGGGTAGTTATCCACACCGAGTAAAGAGGCGCGATCGTTCGGAAGAGAGGTGGAAGAAGAATATTCATCGTCGCCGACGCTCGAGGAGGACGAGTCTACGTCCTCGTCGCTCGTAAACATCTCACCTATGATGTTTTCGTACGAATTGTCATCATCGGAGGAGGAGGCGTGCGATTCATGATGCCCTTCCTTAGCCTCGTTGATTATTCGGTTCGCATCTTTGTTGTTGTTATTGTTTTGCTTCACTGCAGCATCTTTTCTCGCGTCTTGATTTTGCTGTTGTTGTTGATTCGGTTGTTGATTGTTCTCGTTGTTGTCGTTATTGTTATCCTTGTTCGCATTTTGCTTCTCGGCTTCTTCAACAACTAAAGATTGTTTCGATTCCAAAGTTGGCGCATTGACGCTTTCATCCTCGACCGCTTTCTCCAACTTCCCGAATGCCTTCTCGAACGACTTTTCAGCCTCGGCTGGAATCTCCACCTTCGGATCGTCCGGTTGTCTCCCAGCTCTGTTCGCAGCAATCTCCATCTGCTCTTTCTTCCAACTCTTATACGTCAAATGCTTCGCGATGAACTCTTCTTGCGTCAAATCCGCGAATTCCGTCACTCGCATCCCAAACGCTTTCCCGCTCTTCGCGTTGTGTTGGTTCATTTTCAACAAGTTCGTCTCGAAGATCTTCTCTCTCTTTATTGATTCCGAGCACGGTTTCTCAATCTCCGAAGGTTTGTTTTCCGGACAGTAGTTCTTGTCGTGCACTCTCATGAATTCCACGAAGTTTTGTTTGTGTTCGTGTTCGTTTTTATCAACTCCTCCCGCGAGTTGTTGTTGTCGTTCGCCGATTCGCGCTTCGGCTGAAGCGTCATTTTTTGAATCTTCTTCCTCAGCTTTTTCTCCAACACCATTTCTGCCATCAAAATCATGATTTTCAACACCAACGAATGAGGAAGGTAACGGCGCTTTCTTCGTCTCCAAATTATTATTCATTCCTTCCCGATGCTGTAACTGCTGCTGCTCGAAGTGTTGTTGCTGTTGTTGTTGTTGTTGCGCGCGTTTTTTCCCACCACCGAACGATAACGAGGCGACATCATCTCCTTCGGAGGAGGATGATTTTTGCTGCAGATCCCCCCCGGCGGAATGCGCGGCCTCATTTTTCTTCCCCGCTCTTTCTTTTCCTCCTCCTTGGTTTTGTTTTACGTGGTGCTTTAAAGAAGGAGAAGAAGATAAACTCGTCGCTGAAACGTTGGTATTCGCAACGACAGCAGAGATGACTCCAGCGCAGAGCATCGCTTTCTTCATTTCTTTTTATTATTATTATTAGATACACGCCCCAGCACAGCGCGCGCAATCCTCTCTTTTTTCTGACGTGATTTCAGTCAGACCTTTAAAAGAAAGGTTTTTTATGTTTAGGGTTTTTGAAATTTTTTTTTTCTCCCTTGGAAATTTCATCGACCCGCGCGACTGCTTTTTCTCTCTTTCCTCATTACTCCGTGCACTGTGTTTTCGTTGTTAAGAAACATCATGAACACGTTTACTGCGAAAAACGAGAAAGAAACGCAGTCTTTACTTCAGACTAAGGAAGAAGGAGAGACTAAGAAGACAATTTCTACTGCTAGGAAGAATGTGTTAACTTTGGGCGGTCTCGCGGCGGTCGGGATTCTGGGATTGGCTTCGTCAAAATCATCATCTTTCGGTTCCGCGGCTCCATTCAATGGAAGCAGATTAGGGCAAACGCAATCGACGATTCGTTTGTCCGTCGGGTGCTCGCCGCAAGACGTTTTATCGTTACTGCCGTTCGAACCGAAATCATGGAGAGGTACGTTTATCTTTTTATTATATATGTATAGTATATCGTTTAGTCGTTTATATTCCTCGCGCGATCGTTTGGGAAATTTTCTCTTGGAACCTACGACGACTGAGAAACATTTTACACCAAAGAGCTGCTTGACAACAAAATACGACATGTCGCTGACATTTTTTCTACACTCTACTACTATATGATTACATTCCAAATCATCATCTCAAAACAACATCAATGATGATAATAATATTAAAACAGGCAAAGTGGGCGCGAAATTCATCACCGCGAACATGTCCCCGAACTTTTCGTACGAGAACGCAATCGACATGCCGGAAGAAATGTGCGGCGTGTTTGCGGTTCCGCACGAACTCGCGCACGACGCTCGCTACGGTTTCTTTTTATACGAGAAAGCGAACCCGGAGAACTTTGTGTCCGATATCGGGGTCC
>Ga0302116_1000938_pt1 | contig 17711 bp, 24 predicted proteins | sample AG5_SCM_MG_FD_203124 | JGI IMG/M metagenome (GOLD analysis project Ga0302116, IMG submission 203124) | Marine microbial communities from Western Arctic Ocean, Canada - AG5_SCM | ecosystem: Environmental > Aquatic > Marine > Oceanic | place: Canada: Western Arctic Ocean | collected 2017-10-01 | reverse complement strand
GTAATGGAGAGGGGGGGGGCTGTGTTTGGGTACGTGGATGGGAGAGGCAACAACGGCAGGAAAGTGTGAGTTTGAATAAACGTCTTCAGTCGAAGCCAACGGGGGTCGATGGGATGAGAGTTGGGAAAATATGGGACGTTTGGTGGGTGTGAGATTGCTAGAGTGGGTATCAATTAATCGTAGTGACTGTAGGAGCTGTGCAATAATTTCAAATCATTTTCCAAAAATCCTTGATCACATCCTTGGAATGCACCGTCGATAGTCATCTTACCTATTTTAATACCTCAGCAGTCAACTTCCACCTTCTCTCCCCCCCAGCCTCCACCCTTCTCCTTGTCAGCCCTTTCTCGTGACCTCTCTATCTTCCAATTTCCCTTCCTAATTTCGGATGGCTCGTACCCATCTCCACGGTTTGATAGAAGATGGCAATTTCCCTGCTGCTCGTGATCATCATCTCGATGCTAATACAGAAGATAAGGTGCGGATGAGTAAGGAGCTTGATGAGCGTGGCCGAACGCCTCTTGCTGTTCTTGCCCAGAAAGCTCAGAGGCATTCACCTATTCTCGCCAGTGTTGGTGTGAGTTTGGTGTACTACAATCCAGAGGCCCTCACCACACTAAACGAGGGTGGCAAAACTCCCCTCGATATTGCCTGTGGGAGTGAAGCCTGTGCTGAGATCATCGGCTTGCTCTCCCTCACTCCCGAGGAAGTACGTTCGTTGGGTTATAAGGGGATGGCCCGCTTGTACGCACCAGTATTTTATTGGAGGAATAAGATGGTTATATGGATCAAATCACGATCGTATGCAGACTGCCACAAGTTCATCAATGAGCACGATGACGAGTTAGTGCGTGAAGTGCTCAAATACAGCAATTCTTATCTTCTTCGACATGTTGCTTGCAATAGCCAGGCATACAGCGACTCCCTCGTTTTTCTTGCTCTTCGAATGATCCATCGGAACCCACTTTCCCTTAATGCTACTCAGAACCAAGGCTACACGCCTTTTCAGCTTGCTGAGCACCCCCAATTCAATGCGTGCAGAGAGATCCGAAACGTCCTCCGGCTCACCCCCAAGTACATATCCCGCACCCTCTTCCCCACCCTCCTCCTCAAATCCCTCCCAACCAAGCACCACGAGATCTACGGCCCCTACAACACCGTCTGCCAGTTCATCAAGCACATGAAGTACGACAAGGCCGAGCTGGTCGAAATTGAGGCCGTCCTCAAGCCGGCTCGCAAGTGCGATGTCTGCAGCTCCCTCCCCGCCAAACCGTGCGCCCGGTGCAAGAACACGTTCTACTGCTCCGCCGAGTGTCAGAAGTCAGCGTGGAAGAAGCACAAGAAGACGTGCAAGGCGCCGACCACCCCTCCCGCGAATGAGATAGATTTGCGGGTTTTGCACAAGGGGCTGCATTACCTGAATAGGTGCATTCAGGAGAACGGCGCTGGAGACGGCCCCACAAGTGAGGTATTAAAATTCCTGTTGCCTGCATAAATTGGAATAATGCGATGATGTATTTGAAATAATTGTTAATTTTTTCCTTTCCTTCCTCATCTTGTTGCTGTTCCTACGCCTTCTTCTCCTTCCCCCCACTCCCTCCAATCGCCAACAAGGCCTTGGTGATCACGAAGTTTGCAATTCCACAGCTCGCCATAGTAACCATGTCTACATTTCCGATCCCCGCCCACCCTAAGAAGCTCCACACCTCCTGAAGGCCGGTGTACTGCACCAACAACTTGGTGATGCTCGCTCCCATCAAAGCCATGAGCACCGGAACGGCAGCCACCTTCCTGAAGCTTGACCACCAGGTCTGCCCCTCCTGCCACCCGTAGATGAAGCCCATGTTCACCGTGAACACGAGGGGGATGCTCGTGAAGACACAGAAGAGGAAGATTGTCGCCTTGCTCCAACTCGGCGCGAGGGACTTGACGAGCGCTTGGTAGAGGAGGATCAGGCCGTTGCAAATCGACCCGCAGGCAGAGAAACGGGCGGGCTGAGGGATTCTGCCGAGGGAGGGGATCAGGAGGGTTGGGTCGTCGAGGGGGTTGGGGTTGGAGGAGCTGGCCTTTTCTCGTGCTGCTGCTCGCTCAGCTCTGTTGGGTCCGCTTGGGGTTGAAGGAGATTTTTTTTTGGGGGTGGTGTTCTTGGATGATTTCTTTTTTATTGGCAACTTCGATTTTCGGCTCGGAGTTGATCCTGCAGATGCAATCACCTCCTGGCCTTGGTCAAACTCGATCAGTCGCTCGATTACCTCAAGCTTTGTCCCGTTCGAACTAATTCCTGCACCGAGCGAAACATGGGTTAGTTATTTGAAGAGTGGATGTAGCCCGTCTGTCTGAAGCCTACAGAGAAGCACCCAAGAAGCAAGAAGCATACCAAAGAAAAAACAAAATTCCCTAAGAGAGGTTTTCGTCTCTATTTCGAGAGCGTCGACTGAATATATTTGGGATTTGGTAGGGGCGGACATATGTGGTTGGTTGGTTGTGAATTATTATTGGCAATTAGGTTTAAACTTTGAAGTTAATTTTGAATTTTCGAAATTGGAGGTTTAACAGATCTATTTTTTGGAAGTCGGCATTTGCACCATTATACTTTTCCGTAAGCCCCCTCCGCCTCCGCCTCCGCCTCCGCCTCCGCCTCCGCCTCCGCCTCCCGCACCTCCCACCGTCATGCTTGTCACAGCAGCAGAAGCCACGCCGAGTGTTGGTAATGTTATCCCTTCCCCCCCCACCTCCATCTTGGGGCTTCCTCCTCCATTCCCCTGCGACTGCTGCTTGATGATGTGCAAGCTTTTACCCCTTTTATTCATTGTCCCTCTGTGATGAACGATGCTCTTTCTTGAGTCGCTTGGACTTTTATTTACGTCCTTCCCCCCTACACCATCCCCATTCAGACCCCCACTGGTGACGCTCAGCCAGTCCTTGCCAACCTTTTTCCCCAATTGCTTTTCCGGGCTCCCCGACACGCTATAATTCGGCACCTGCACCGGATCTTTCTCGCTCGTTGCGTTAATGGCAATCTCCATCCTTTCCAGCTGCCTCTTGACGAACAGCTCCCCCCCTCCTCCCTTGCTGCCCACCCCCGCCCCGCCCAGATCATCCGCGTATAAATTCTTCTCCTTGTGGAAGGGCAAGTTGAAGCCCCCGCTGTACATGCTGCCTGCTGTGTTCGTCATGAGCTTCGGCAGGAGCGAGTTCCGCTGCGCGCAAAATTGTTGGGTTAGGAAAAGATGCGCCTGGCCAAACTAGCCACCGTGTCGAAATACGAGTGTCACATGACTCTATGCGTTGGAGTTACGGCCGATTCGGTGATTCGCTCTATTTCGAGTTTTTTTTGAGATTTCACATTGGCGTGAAGATGGCGTGTTTTGGACCGTCCCTGAACAACCCCATTGCACAAAAAGAAGCGCCTGGCCGAACTAGCCACCGTGTCCAATTTTGAGACTCATATACGCTTTGCGTTGGAATTACGGCCGATTTGGTCGACAAAAAATGCGCTAAACTTCGCTTCGCTCGCTTCGCTTCGCTTCGCTTCGGTTCGCAGTCAATTTCACTCACTTGCATTGTCCCCCTCCTTCCGCGGTCCTTTTCCAGCTTGATGAGCATGCTCGTCCGCCTGTCCATCCCTATCTCGTTCTTCGGACCGTAGTAGCTCGGAACGCTCGCGTTGAGCGTAACCGTCTTTCCCAGCGGGCGGTTACAAGCTAAGCACAGGTCGATCTTCTTGTGGCTGACTCCCCCCACCTCCTCCTCCTTTACAATCGCTCCGCTGTTCACGTTCACCAGCGCCTTTGTCAGCCGCCGTTCCATGTCCTTCTTCACCCGCGACAAGTTGTCGCTGTTTCCGTTGCGCAGGTCTTCCAGCTGCGCCGAGCGGAAGCAAGAGCAAAACGAATGAAGCGAGTTCAAAAGAATTGAGTGGGTTAGTTTAGTAGTGGATGTAGCCGTCTGCAGTCATTTCGCGGGATTCATCGCGAGTATTCTCGTCTTCATTAAGGCTCGCTCGCTTCGCTCGCTCACCTCCTTCCCAATCCCGTTCATGAAGTTCTGCAGCTCGCTCAATGTTCCGTTCGTTTCTTCAAACTCGTTCTTATCAACCTTGTCACCCATGTCCACCACGTCGGCCTTGGTCTTGAACAAGTTCTGCGCCGAGCGAAGCGAGGCGCATTTTTAATGAAGCAAGAGTAAAACGAATGAAGCGAGTCAAAAGAATTGAGTGGAATAATGTTAGTTTAGTAGTGGATGTAGCCGTCTGCAGTCATTTCGCGGGATTCATCGCGAGTGTTCTCGTCTTCATCAAGGCTCGCTCGCTTCGCTCGCTCACCTCCACACTGACACTTGTGGCCATCAATTCGCTCTGCAGCGATTTCACCAGCTCCACGTTGTTGCCGGCTTTCGCGTCGAGCTGCTTGACGTATAGCTGCGGCGTGGTTGAGGAGTGGTTTAGAAGTGTTTTTTTAGGGGTGGGTTAGGAGCTGGTTAGTCGCTTCGCACTCTTCTGTCACACGCTCACCTCCAGCAGCTTGTTCACCGCTTCCCTCAGCTTGTCCTCGTCCACAACGTTCTCCATCTTGTCGACCATGCTGTGCACCTTCTCGGAAAGGTCTGCAGCGTTCACGCTGAGGCTGTTCATGTCGGTGGAAATTGTCGTAACTGAAGATTGAATTTCCAGTGATTTTTTGCTGCGGAGAGTGGGGTTAGTTTTGTTTAGTAGTGGATTTTGGAGATTTTGTTACTCACCTAATTTCGTTTGATTTAATCTCCAACGCGGCAATGCTTGCCGCGCTCGCCTTGCTCAGTATGTCACTCTGCAAGCTCTCAATCGCTGCAGTCTGGCTCGAGAATCCGCTCTGCAGCGTCATGACCAGGTTGATCGACTGGGCGATGTTCTTGTCGAATTGTCCCACCACTCCCCACAGCGGGTCAATTTCTGACACCAACTCCCTCGTGTTGTTCTCGAGTTTCCTGCGCTCCTCCTTCAACCCCCCGAAATTGTCTGGGTCTATGTCCAAGTAAGCTTCAGTCTCTGCCAAGAAAGTTTTCGAAATAGCCGCCTTACTGTCCAACTCGGCCATTTGTCGTCGCAAGGAAAACACTTGGTCAGACGTGAGCGACGAGTCATTTCCTGCGCAGCATGATATGGTGTTTGGTTAGTTCTGTAGCAATTTCTGCCCCCCCCCCCACTCACTCACTCACTCACTCACTCACTCACTCACTCACTCACTCACTCACTCACTCACTCACTCACTCACTCACTCACTTACCTGCTTTGGTAATCTCCAGCGTCAACGCCTTGCTAATCTCCAAGCAGTCGACCATCGTCGACGTGTGGATGTTGCTCTGCTCAATCAAAATTTCGCTGTTCTTGTCGCAATAATCGTTGAACCTGCGCCGCCGAGAGCAGCGAGCGAGCAAAAATAGTTTGAGTGGGTTAGTTCAGTTGTGGATGTAGCCATGTATAGTAATTTCGCACGGAGCTTCGCAATCTTTTGTCACAAGGCTCGCTCGCTTCGCTCACTCACCTCTTCCCATTCGTTTCAATCTTTTCCTCAATGTTTGCCGTTTTCTCCTCGATCATTTGTTCGATCCTTTTCGACTCGTCGTCGTTTCCTTCCTGCTGCTGCTTCAAAGTTTGGTCTATCACGTCAACTCTCTCACTAATCGCATTGATCTGATTGGTAGCTGAGTTGTGCTGCTCGTCGTAAAACTTGTACTTGGTGGTAGCTTGATCGACGTGCGTGTCGTATTCGAGCTTGTTCGAAATCTGTGCATCGTTAACGTCCACCACCTGCTGCTCCACCTCCTTGAACCGTCCGTAAAGCATGTTTTCCAGCGCCTTCAGTCTCTCCCCGATGCTCATGCCCTTCTTCGCGCGGCTTGTGAGCACGCCTACCATCATGTTCTTCATCCGTATCTCGAGGATTATTTTTTTCACGACCTTTTGGAACCGCTTGCGGATCTCAACTGATCGTTTGCTGCGCATGTTGTTTTGTGGAATGGGGGTGGGAATTGGGGTGGGAATTGGGGTGGGAATTGGGGTGGGAACGGGGGTGGCTATTTTTTTTGGAATCGGAGAAGGGATCGGAGTGGAAACTTTTAGCTCTTCCACCACTTCCACAACTTCCATCACTTCCTCCACCATTTCTACTACCACTTCTTCTACCACCTCCACCTCCTCCTCGGCAGGCAACATGCTGATCGGAGAAGGGCTCTTCGGCGGCATCACCGTAGACACGTTCACGGGCGAGTTCTTAATGACCCGAAAGTCAATTTTATTATCCCTCGCATGAATGGGGGAATTGGCCCTTGATACCGACGCCGCCTTGAAGTCGGGCTGTGCACCCTCTTCATCTACGAATCCCTGCAAGTTGTGCGCAATGTTCGTGAGGGAGTTCTTAACCGCCTTAAATTCCTCTTCATTTACCACTTTGCTGTCATCGATCTGTTTCATTATCGCTGAGAACCTCCCCTCATAGGTCGCAATTACCTTCGCCTGATCATTTACGGTGTCCAACAGCGTCGCAACGAGCGATTTCAACGATTTACCGTCATAAACGTTGAGCGAAATCCCCAGTGGGCCATCGCTCATCTGGAAGGAGGAAATGCGTGCATTGTAATTCAGGATCTTCATGTCATTGCAAGGCATAGGGTTGGAGTTGGAAATGGGCGGTAGCTCATCGGAGATGGAGTCCTCCAGAGGATCAGCCATGTCGCTGTAGAGCGTGTCCTTAGCTAAAAAAAACCCGAAGTTAGGGAGGTTTATTTTATGGATGCAGTGTTGTAAGCTATTTTATTTGGATCGCACGCACTTTGAAAGTGAACTTGAAAACATAATTTTTTTTTTTAGAGTTGAAAATCTATATTATGAAGGCCCGCCCCAGTGCAGCGCTGGATATGCGCAACAAGACCAACTCTGTCCACTCCCATTCCTACCCACGTAAAAAAGTTGAAGATGTTCAAGCGACCCTCCTATCCTTAACTCATGCATTGAAACCTGCCCTTATGCCCCTTCATGATGCCCTCAACCACACCCTGGCCGACAACATCTACCCCACGGCCGAAACCCCTTCGTTCCGAACTGCTAGGTTCTCTGGCTACGCCATTGATTCTACATCAACAGCCCCAACCCGGACTGTCATACGAACCCCTGTTCACCCTGGCATGAACCCTTCGAAGGAACTCATTGTCATCGACAAGACCAACGCGGTGTACGTTGGGATAGGGGCTTGCGTTCCCCAAGGTGCCGATGCGATTCTTCCTATAATCGCGAGGGGTGGAAGTGGGGGTGGGGTAGTTAATTTCTGCAATGAAGGTAAGGGGAATATTGAATTGAATTTTAAGAACACACCTCCCCACTTAAATCCAACCTTAATCCAATCCAGTCCGCAGCCTGGCCACCTCCATGGAGGAGCCCCCGGAATCGATTAGAATCAATAAATTTCCCGTCCCACCAAGCACCAACGTTGACGACATTGGGAGCCATGTCAGCGACGAGGACGTGCTCCTTCAGGCTGGTCATGTGGTGACCCCCGCCACGGTTGGTTTGCTGGCGAGTGCGGGGATATTCTTGGTCCGGGTCCACCAGCAGCCGATGGTTGGCGTTGTTAGCGTTGGGGACGAGCTGGTTGAGGTGAGTCGAGTAACATTAAACATTCAATCACATTTTAACACCTACCCACACTAACACTAACACACACACTCCGCACAGCCTGGAAACGGGATTGCGAGCAGGGGAAAGATGCGAGACATGAGCAGGGCGATGCTGCAGGTGAGCGAGCCTTGATGAAGCGAGCTGTGAGCGAAGCGTTGACGGGCACATGGCGTGTTTTGAAACCGTCCCTGAATAGCCCTGGAGTTGTGATCGATTTAGTGTTTCGCTTTTTTTTTGAGTGTTTTTGAGTTTTCACATTGGCGTGCACATGAACCTGATCTGGACCATCCCTGAAGAATTGCTTTGCGCAAAAAGATGCGCTTGGCCGAACCCGCCACCGTGTCCAATTTTGAGTGTCTAAATCCTCCATACGTTGGGGTTCAGCGATTCACCCTTTTTTTGGAGGACATCAATACGAGCCTAACATTATTCTCATTTTTTTGGCTCGCTCACCTCCCCCCCTGATCAATTAAAAATGCGCCTCGTTTTGCTTCGCTCGGCGCAGTCAACGTTGAGCCAGATGCGAATTGCTGTGAATGATTTCGGGATCGTGGAGGACAGGCCCAACATCATCGAGGAGAAGCTCAACGAAGCGTGCAGAAAGTGCGACATTGTCGTTGTGCTCAGCAGCTGCTTTACGGATACTGGGACGAACGAGATGTTTTACAGCCCGTTGAAACACCTTGTTGACGAGATTGGCAGGGTCAACTGCGGCCACCTTGACGTCAGCCAAGGAGAGGGGACAATACTAACCACCGTTGTGCCCAAGGTCGGCCAGCCAATGTGCCCCGGAGGTGAGCGAGCGAAGCGAGCGAGCCTTGTGAAAAACAGAAGAGTGTGATTCGAACTCCTAACCCACTCTTGCTCTCGTGCTTCGTTAAAAATGCGCCTCGCTTCATTTTGCTCGGCGCAGGGCCCCGCCCCTCCGTGCGCGACGGCCACAGCCCCAGAATCATGTTCTGCCTCTCCACATTACCCGCAACGTGCATGATTGCGACGCACTTGTTTGTGGTGCCCTGCGTAAAGCGAATGAGGGGGGCGCTGAATTCAACCGACTGCGTTGCGAGCACGTTGAGCTGCGTCGTTGAGGGAACGGAGGTGAGTGAGCGAAGCGAGCGAGCCTTGATTGAAGACGAGCATACGCGCGATGGATCTCGCGAAATGGCTGCAGACATATATAATGGCTACATCCCACTACTAAACTAACATTATTCCACTCAATTCGTATTCGTTTGGCGGCGCAGGTTGCCTTCGAGGGGCGGGGGGAGAACGAGAATATGGTGCAGTACCATCGCGTGTCCGTTCGGTACGACCGAACCTCAAACAGTTTTCTTTGTAAGTCTACGGGAGACCAATCCGCGGCCAAAATTCTGTCCGTCATGGGAGCCAACGGGCTCGTCAAGTGCGAGTCCGGGGCTAAGTTTTTGGTGGGAGGGAAGGTCGACGTAATGATCATCGGGGAAGTTTTGGGAACGGGCGGGAACAGAAATGACGAGTTCAGGTACGAGAACAAGAAGTTCATTAACGGGAGCAGCAAGGGCGGGCTGACGAGGATAGAGAAGGCAGCGGCGGAAGCCATTGCGAAGGGGGGCGTGGAAGGGGGAAAGAGCAGCCCGTTTGGCAACAACACTATAAAAAAACAGCAAACTGAAGTTGTGACCAAACCATTCGCTAAGCCAGCTCCGATTTTGGCACCGACTTTGGCTGTGACTGTAGCGCCGGTAGTAGAGGTTCCCGTTGCAGTAACTCCTGCAAGGCGTACGAGCACGGACATGCGATCCGAAATGAGTGTGAAAAAAATGACGCCGGTGATAGAGGCACCAGCACCGACACCCGTCATTGTCAAGCCAACAAGTAAACCAGTTCAAAGAAGAACGAGCACCGATATGAGGTCTGACTGGACGGCGACAAAAGTACCAACACCGGTAGTGCCAGCTCCAGCTCCAGCTCCAACTAAACCCGAAAAGCCTAAAAGGCGCACGTCAACTGCTGCCCCGCCTCCGATTCCTAGGCGAACTTCTGCCATTGCAGTTTCGCCACCTCCAGTCCCCGAAATTCCCATCTCTAGTCCAGCCCCAGCCCCAGCCCCAGCCCCAGCCTCTGCCCCAGCCCCTGCCCCAGCCGCTGCCCCAGCCCCAACCCCAACCCCAACACCTACACCAACACGAAAAATAAGTGCTCTCCCACCTCCCATACCTAGAAAGAAATCTGTTGCACCTCCCCCTATTCCCCCAAAAGCGGCGGTGGCGCCAACGATTGCTCGTCGTTGGCCGCCGGTAAAAACTCCTGGCAACTAAAAAATGAAAATATTTTGCTAGAACTACTTGCTCTTGCTCTTGCTCTTGCTCTTACTCTTACTCTTACTCGGACTCCGACGACTCTTACTCTTCCTGTCAAACCAAACGTACATCCCAAAAATCGGGAATGTGGTGAACACGTGCCAAAAACCATGAAAAAACACCCAACGATCCCAATCCTCGTCTATTTTTGCTTGCCTCGCTAGAAAGTGGAAGAACAGCCCCAACAGAAGTGTCGACCCCCACCTCACGACGACCTTGTTGTCGATGCAAAAAACAACCAACCTCATGAAATTGCCAAGCGCCAACAATCTATCGCAACCATGAACAGCCGAATTGCTCCCAATATACGTGTAATCGGCAAGAACGCTAAAAATCCCTTGGAGGAGCCATGACCACCGCCCAAACGTCGTTTGGGCGGTGGTGTTCGGAACTAAGAAGGGGAGGGCGTAAAACGCGCCAGTCACCCCGGACCAGAGTCGGACGATGCGAGCATCATCCGGGAAAGTTGTTTTGCTGAAGCCTGTGAATGTTCCAGTGACTTGGTCTTGGAGTATTGGCAGCCCTCCAGCAGCGAGAAGGACCGTGCTTATGAGGGTCACAAAGAGAAGATAAATGAGGAAGCGTTTGAGTGTTTTTTTTTCTGGGTTTGAATTAGAGTTCAGATCTTGATCTTGGCCTTGGGGTGGATTGGATTTGGACTTGGATCTAAAAGACTCTGTTTTTGATATTATATAGGAGGTGGCTGTAGACCTTGAGCGGGAGCGGCGGTCACAGGCCATGAGCGAAGTTCTACATAAATTTGCGATTTTTTTTCTTCTTTAAGTGTTTAACTCTTTAACACCTTAAACACTTAAATAATTTAAACTTATCAATTCTTATCACGTGCTTATGCACCTTTGTTGCATTATATCCTACGCCTGGCGTAGTCTAGTTGTAGAGTTCCAAAGTATTTTCAATACTCTTTTGTTCTGCTCTACTGATCATCCTCAACTCTTACAATCACTCCCATCTCAGTTAATCGTTTCAAAAGTTAACAATAATTACCGTTCTCAGATCACAAACAATGGTGCGTATGAAACACGGCACCCACCGAGACACGGCAAAACAAGCAGCAGAAGATTTTCTCAAGCGTGAGGTGCAAATCAGAGGTGCTGTGAGGTGGTTGTGATTGTGATATCGAGTACAATGATCCAGCTGAATCAACAGACCAGTGCAGCTCAACCTGGCGTTGCCCCAATTGCAAAATTGAGGAGGAGGAAACAATGGCCACGGTCAAAGTTGAGGTTAAAATTGAGGACGAAGCCGATTATGAAGCGGAGATCGTCACGGTCAAAGTTGAGGACGACACCGACAACGAGGCTGACAACGAGGCGGACACAGACAACGAGGCGTAAAAACAGCACTCTTTGAGAGCTCGGGAGTTCTTGTGAGAGTTTTAATTTTCGAGAAATGGTTGTAATCAAAAGATTCATTTTCCTCAAACCTTCATTTCCAATCCTGCTCGCATGAACAAAATCAATTTTTGGGCGACCATCTCGAGGGCGTGATCTGGACGGGGAGGTGGGCTGGGGAGAGGAAGGAGAGGATTTCGGAGGTGACGTTGTATCCGCCGTCGCGCACACACTTGCCGAGCCTCTTCATAACCTCCTCGAGGGTTAAATTGCCTTCGTTTTGCACACACTCGCCGAGTCTCCTCAAAGACTCCTCGAGGGTTGAGGTGCCTTGGTTTTGCACGCTCTCGCCGAGCCTCCTCATTTCCTCATCGAATGCTTCGTCTTTCTCCAAAAACGTCACAAACTCCCACTTGTAGACGATGTGGAGAATGAGGTTGAGGATGGGGGTGAGGGCTGTGAGGTGGAACTCTCGGCAGGGGGTGATTCTAACCGTGTGGTCTATGTTGGCCGAAACAATAAAGTTGGAATCGGCCGTGATGGTGGCCTGGCTGGTTTGGTATTCCTGCACGAACGTGTGCTTGAGCTCGAAAGTCTCAGCATCCCAGATCTTCATCGTTCTGTCGAGACCAACGCTCACAAGAATACGCCCATTGGGGGAGTATGAGACGCTCAGGCCGTAACCGTAACCGGAGTGAGCCTTGTCGATGCTCTTCACCAAGCTTCCATCGGCAGGGTTCCAAAATCTGATGGATCCATCGTAACTTCCCGAGCAAAGGAGTTTGCAGTCGGGAGAGAACGAGAGGGAATTGACGCCGCCGGTGTGGCCCTCCAACGTGTGCGCTAAGATGGCATTTCCCTCGTTGAAGCTGTAGAGGTTGATGAGCTCGTCGCCACTTCCAGTAGCCAGCTGCTTGCCGTCGGGGGAGAAGCACACTGCCCAAATATCACGCGTGTGATCCTCAAGCACTTGCACTCTAGCCCTCTCGCCATCCTCCCCCGACTCCGACTCCGACCAAATCATCAACTTCTTATCATTTCCACCAGAGGCAATGTGGGAGCCTGATGGAGAGACGGTGACGCACCAAACAGTACCATCGTGTCCCACCAAGGTCTGGACCAACTCGAGGGAAGGGCTGAATACCTTCAAAGTGGGACCCTCAACCCAATCATCACAGCCACAAGCCACAAGTCCCGAGTCATTCGGAAAATAGTAAAGACCAAGAACATATCCAGCAAACACATTGTCAGCTCGATATTCTACCAATTTCGTTATTGTCGACGTAATGATAATTGTGGACCCGCTGGCAGATGCTACTTTGTTGAATCGCCATGACAAGGCAACACAACAAACACCTGCAGTGTGGACTCTGCTGCTGAGGATCATCAATCTCGTTCAATCACAAATACAAATGGAATGAAGCCAAGGGGGAAGAAGGGACGAGGTTGGAACTGGGTCAAGGGGTCAAGGTAGGTAGCTGGGCGGGTGTTTGTGATAAAATGGAAGGGAATTTAGATGGAAATCTGATTTCAACATTTCAAGGTTTCCATGTGGAAACCACAAAATACAAAAAAACAATTAAACTGATACTCACAAATGGTTAACGATAGGCGGCCATCAAAGCGTACACGCTACGATGAGAAAGAAAGGATTGCGTTTGGTCTACCTCCGGGTGATCAACAACAAATTGAAGGTTTCCAACAAACTCAAACTCAAACTCAAACTCAAAACCAAACTCAATCCCAACAAGCGCCCGGATCCAGAGCCCCTCTGCTCAACACCGTCTACCCTATGAAGGTGCTCCGTATCCAGCCTTACGGTTGTTTCATGAGCATTGCTGATTTCACTCAACAGGGTGAGTCAATTCCTGCCAAATCTCGGAATCAGTGAACGGCCTCATCACAAACACAAAAACACATTACTAACCGCGCTCCCACCGCCCACGCTCCTTCCGCCCCGCCCCGCCCCGCCCCACCCCGCCCCGCCCCGCCCCGCCCCGCCATTCCTCCCGCTCTGTTCAGGTCTGTGCAACATTTCTCGAATGTCCCGGTCTCGTATCAACTCGGTCGAGGAGGCAATGGAGGTTGGGGAGACCCACCGTTGCAAGATTATCGACGTGACCGTTGACAAGAGGACCGGAAACTTGAAGTACGGGCTGGCCAAGTGTATTGATGATTTTTCTGATGAAGTTTTTGGAAAGGGGCTGCCAGAGCAGGGTACAATTGGTCAAGCCCCTGAGCTCGTTCCAGGCAATATCAGCAACAGCAACAGCAACAACAGCAACAGCAACAACAACTACGGCAACGACAACAACAGCAACAACGACAAAAACAACTACGGCAACAACTTTAACAACAACTTTAACAACAACAACAACAACAACAACAACAACTTCAATATCAACAACAACATGAATAGCAACAACAACAACAACAACTTCAATAACAACAATAACATGAACAACAACATGAACAACAACATGAACAACAATAACAACTTCAATAACAACAACAACAACAACAAAAATAACAACAACAACAACAACTTCAATAACAACAACAACAACTTCAATAACAACAACAACATGAACAACAACAATAACAACAACAACAACAGCAGCAACCAGCCTTCTCCCCAGAATTTCAACAACCAACCTCCTCCTCAAAACAACAACAACATCAACAACAACAACAACTTCAACAACCAGCCTCCTCCCCAGAATTACAATCAGCCTCCTCCCCAAGAACAGCCCTCATTCAACAACTACTATCCTGCCCCCCAACAGCCTCCTCCTCCTCCTCAGCAGCAGCAGCAGCAGCAGCAGCAGCAGCAGCAGCAGCCTCCTCCTCAAGAACAACAGCTTCCATTCAACAACTACTATCCTACCTCCCAACAACCACATTTGTTGATCAACATGACCCCCCCTCAACAAACCACCAACTACAATCAGCCTCCTCCGCTGTTGACTCCTCAGCAAGTCTCTTCTCCTCAGGGGAGCAATAGCAATCCTTATGGCTCCGGCGGTGGCCATTACGGCAATGTCAATGTCAATGTCAATGGCAGTGTTAATGGCAATAACAGTAATGCTCCCCCCCCCAACAGCAACAACCGAAACAGCAACGACCGCAACAGCAACGACCGCAGGGCGCACGACAACGCCAACGCCAACGCCAACAACCGCAGCCCCCAACTTGACAAACGCGCCAACGACGGCCAGAACGACGCGCGAATTCTCTCTGGGATAATTTCCCAGCTGAAGAATCGCCAGGACGTGCCCGGCCTCCTCGAGCTCTACGAGAAGAATGTGAATAACGTGAATGCGATTCACCTCGCAAACATCTACGGCACGCTAGCGAGGGGGGTGCGAGGGTCTGGGCCGCTGGCCAAGCTTCAGCAGGACGCAAGGTTCCAGCAGGTGAGTTTAATTCCTCTCCGCTCCGCTCCGCTCCGCTCCTCACGACTAACCCCCACTCCGCTCCACTCGCTCACCCCCAGCTGCTGGCTGGCACAATCAGCAAGCTGCAGAACAGTCCGGATTGGTACGAGGTGCGACAAATGGCCACAATCACCCATTCTCTCGGGAAGATGAACATCACGACCTCTAGCTACTACGATGGGATCATCGCCTGTCGCGATAGAATCGTCAAGGAGGGCAAGACTCAGGAGCTGAGCAACATCTGTTGGGCGTTTGCCACGATCGGCTACAAGTGTGACGCACTGTGCTACGCGGTGTCGACTCAGCACGCTCGAATTGTCAAGACTGGCGATGTGCAGCACATAAGCAACATCGCGTGGGCGTTTGCCAAGCTAAACTACAAGTCTGACTCCTATTTTGAGGCGGTGGCGAAAGAGCACGCACGAGTTATAAAAGATGGAACATTGCAGAACCTGTCCAACGTCTGCTGGGCTTTTGCCACCCTAGAGCACAAGGCGCCCTCGCTGTTCAAGGCGGCTGGGGAAGAACACGAGCGCATTGCCAAAGACGGCAACGCTCAGGACTTTAGCAACATCGTCTGGGCGTTTGCCAAGATGGAGTACAAGAGCGAAAACCTTTTCACTGCTGTGGCGGGTCAGCAGGAGCGATTCATGAAGAAGGGTGATGTGCAGGCGCTGAGCAACATCTTGAGTGCGTTCGCCAAGTTGGGCTACAAGTCGATGGAGCTCTTCGAAGCGGTGGCGAGTGAGCACGTGCGAATCGTCGAAACTGGCGACATTCAGGCGATGAGCAATATCGTTTGGGCGTTTGCCACGCTTGGCATCAAGTCAAGCGACTTGTTTAAGGCTGTGGCGGGTGAAGTGGAGAGAATTGCCAGGGATGGAACGGAGCAGGAGTTCCTGAACACGATGTGGAGGTAAGTTGAGCAGCGAGTGAGGCCTAATCACAACCAACCCTAACCCTTACCTTTAGTTTCGCTATTGCGGGGCACATCGAAGAGGGAAGGGAGCTGATCAAGAGGCTTTGGGACAGGGCGTGCGAGGAAGGCCTGTGCTTAAAAAATGAGAACTTGCAGCAGCTCGCGCTGACGTTAGCCACGGTTCAGCTGGAAAAGGCGGAGGTTGGCGGACTTGTCCTCCCTCCCCCGCCCAAATCGCTGTTAGACCAAATTGAGGCAGCCACTGCGGATAGCACGCCTAGTGCTTCAACGGGACACAAGGAAGTTTCCAAGGCGTTGGACGAGCTGGGAATTACCCACGAGATGGAGGTGAGCCCGTTCAAGGGCGAAACGGGCTCGAGAGTCAATTTCAACGCCGGAGGAATGCTGAACATCGACATTGTGATCGAGGGAGACATGAACAAAAAGCTCACGGGAAAGGAAGGGGACGAGAAGCTGAGAGTCGTCATGGATTTCAACGGACCGACCCACTACGTCCGCTGCGAGGGGAAAAATGTCGAGAGCGGCCGAACGAAGTTCAAACGAAGGCTGGTAGAGGGATTGGGGTTCACAGTCAAGAGCATCTACTGGGACGATTGGCGAGCGTGCAAAGATGTGGGGGAGCAGAAGGCGTACTTGAAGGGAGTTGGAGTTGGGGGTTAAATGGAATGGGGGGAATGGGGAGAATAAATGTGGGTGAGTGTGTGTAAAGATAAAATGAATGGGAAGAAAATTCAACTCTACCATCAATATCTTTCAAAAATGGATGTCCCTATCTATGTCATCCTCCTCCTCCTGCACCAATTGTGTGTCCTTAAAATTCATCGAAATCATTTCATCTTGAATCTTCTCAGCACGTGATTGATCGCCTTCGCCGCCATTAGTGCTAGCCCCCCACCCTTCGTCCATCAACGCTGCCTGCTTCTGCAACTGTTTCAGCGCCTTCTCGTCCGCATCCGCATCGTCCGAGTGGTCACTGCTATCGCTATCACTGTCATTGTCAGAGTCGCAGCTGCTCGAGCTCTCGCTGTCGTCAACGTCGTACAACGGGAACCGGAGAATTACCGCGACCCCGCTCACTTGTTGAAGCTGATTTCCGCTCACGTGCTTGACCGAGAAAATGTTTATTGTGCCTCCTGAATTTCTGACAGCTTCCACAAGCTGCCCGAGAATACGAATTGAGTGGGTTAGGTTAGTTTAGTAGTGGATGTAGAGCAAGAGGAGGCTCACCTGAACGTATTTTTTTCGCTCCTTCACGTCCGAACTCCGAAACAGCTCGTCCGTCACTAACAACTTATCAATCGCGCCGTGCTCGTTCGCCTTCAGGCAGTGCTTAAACGAGTAGTAGGCTCGGTCCGGATCGGTGTCCAGCATCTTCATGAAAAGGTTCAGAACGTCGACGTCCTTGGCAACCTTTGTGTCGGTGAGACGGCTCATGACCTCCTTCGTTCCGACCACTTCGTCAAGAGCGTGCTTGTGCCCCGAGGAGCTGCGCACGCCGAGCGAAGCGAGGCGCATTTTCAACGAAGCACGAGAGCAAGAGTGGGTTAGGGTTAGTCGACGAAGAGTGGGCCAATGTGAGAGCTCCAAAAAAAGCAAAAAAAAGGCGAATCACTGAATCGGTCGTAACTCCAACGCACAACGTTTTTAGACGCTATAAATTGGACACGGTGGCTAGTTCGACCAGGCGCATCATTTTGTGCGAGGATGTTGTTCAGGGAGGGTCCAAAAAAACGCCATCTGCACGTCAATGTGAAAACTAAAAAAAAGCAAAAAAAAGGCGAATCACTGAATCGGTCGTAACTCCAACGCACAACGTTTTTAGACGCTATAAATTGGACACGGTGGCTAGTACGACCAGGCGCATCTTTTTGTGCGAGGGTGTTGTTCAGGGACGGTCCAAAAACACGCCATCTGCACGTCAATGTGAAAACTAAAAAAGGAAAAAAAAGGCGAATCACTAAATCGACCGTAACTCCAACGCACAACGTTTTT
>Ga0302116_1000936_pt1 | contig 17731 bp, 8 predicted proteins | sample AG5_SCM_MG_FD_203124 | JGI IMG/M metagenome (GOLD analysis project Ga0302116, IMG submission 203124) | Marine microbial communities from Western Arctic Ocean, Canada - AG5_SCM | ecosystem: Environmental > Aquatic > Marine > Oceanic | place: Canada: Western Arctic Ocean | collected 2017-10-01 | reverse complement strand
GTGTAGAAAACCACTGGGGGGAAACGGCTGGGCATCTTGGAGTTGAGCCCGATCTTGATGCGGGTCTGGATCTTGTTCTCGCACTTGACCAGCAAGTCGAGCAGCTCCTGCGTGTGCACCGTCGCCTCTCTGTAGTACGTCATCAGCCCGATGAGCGCCGTGTTCCACTTGTTCACAATCTTGGTGAACGTCGTCGCGCCCGACGACATCAGCACCTGTCGAACCCTGTTCTCAAACTGCTTCAGCGCTTCGTCGTCCACCCGGAGAAACGCCTGCGCGGTTCTCTCCTTTGTCTGCTCGTTCTGCAAGTTCCAAACCCCATCCTTCTGCGCGAAGTATTCCGTCGCCATCCTCGCCTTGGGCATGATCCGAACCTCGAAGCCGCACATGTTGAACAGCAAGTTGGGGTTATCGCGCGAGTACACGGAGACGAATCCGTTGTCCCACTCGAGCGTGGTGACGGACCGGGGTAGCCGGTTCTTGATGTCCCAAAACACCGCCCGCCCGAGGTTAACGTCGTGCTTCATCAATCGCATGCGCGCGTCCCTAGGCCAGCACTTCTTGTTGTTGTACCCGACCATGTTCTCGTTGTTGGGATCCGGGTGTTCCGTGAGGTACCGCTGGATGAGATCTTTCGCCTCTTCCGCGGTGAACCTGAAGAGCATGTGGATCTTATCGATGTACCTGCTGTACAGACGGATCGGGTGCCTCGTCTCCGTGCGCACGTCCCGGTAGGAGATGAACTCGTTGGGCATCTGCGGTGGGCCCGCGATTTCACTCGCGCGGGTCAGACCGAGCACCAGCAAGTCCAGCACTAAGCCGTAGTACTGCGACACGAAAGACGCGAATTGCAACCCTCGAATTAACCCGTACGAGTTGGTGTGGCTCATGTCCTTGTAGGAGATGACGACGTTGTTCTTGGCGGTGATGTAGTCCGCGATGTTGTGGTCGACGATGAGCCGGAGGAGCCGGTTGAGCATGGTGAGGTCGATCTTCTCGAACATCTTCTCAAACTTGGTCTGGAGCATGACGACGCACTCGCCGTCGTCGGTGTCCCAGACGTCGCTCAGGTTGTTGATCCCTTGGCACCACTTGTACACCAGCAGCGGGGGAGGTTCCGTATCCGCGGGCTTGATCCAGTTGGGGAACAAGTATCGCTTATCGGACTCGTACCAGATGTACTGGTCGAGGTAAGAGTCGGTGATCTTCTCCAGCGGCTCAATCTCGTAAACCGGAATGAGGTGCGAGTAGAGATCCATAAACTCGATGCCAACCTCCTTGAACGCGCGCTGCGTGAGCAGGTGTCGCTTGATCCGCGAAAGCGCCTCGTGCGGGTTATCGAACGCCTGCTCGATCAGACCCAGCTCCTCGCGCTGCGACTGGTTAAGTCGCGCCGAGACCGAGTAATTCTCCTTGAGCCGCTCGAGCGCGAGGATGAGGAGCTTCCTGTCGTGCTTGTACGAGAGCGGCGGGAATGGGATTGGGGAGAACTTGCGGGACTCGAGCCAGTGCACCGTGGTGGTGTAGATGGCGACAGCCTCCTCGGGGGTGACGTAAGGTCCATCCTTGAGGTAGTTGTGCTGCCTCTCCTGCTCCGCCTTGAGCCACAGCCTGGTGAGCCTACCCAGGTTCTTGCGGCACACAGTCTTGTCCACGGTGGCGCCGCGGCGAATGCGCTCGCGGTTGTAGTGCGCCACGTTGGTCCACCAGTCAGCCTTGGACTTGACGTAACGCAAAATCATATTCTCGATCGGCGCCGGGAGCCCGGGGACTTTCCACGGGATGTTAGCCTTCCAGCACCGCCAAGCCTCGGAGAGGTGCTGCAAGATCGTCTTCGCCTTGTTCGCCTTGATCCCTTCCGGCATCATGTCGAGGATGTCGTGCATCACGGCGGCGCGAAGCTCGAGGTCGAAGTGCGACTCGATCCGCTGCTTCGTCACCGTCTTCGCCACGCCCTTCGAGTGCCGGCCCTCGAACTGCCTGGCCAACAGGTTCCCGAGCCAACGCTCCAGGAGGGGCACGATGCCGCGGAGGAAGAAGAGCCAGACGCGCCACATGGGCGCCCAGAACCCCACGCCGGGGCCTTTGCCCACGGGACCGGTGTTGAACCTGTAGTAGACGAGGTGCTTGAGGTCCTTGCACATGCGAATCTGTCGCATGAGCCTGTACTTGTAGCGGTACATGCCGGTGAGCTGGCCGACGTGCGAGAAGATGTACTGCAGCCCGTCCGCGAGCTGGAACGCGTCCACGTTGCCCAGCCGGAACTGCACGTGCGCGTCCACCACCAGCTTCGTGAGACGTAAAATCTCTCGGCACAGGTGAAAGGCGTTGCCGAACCGCGATTTTTTCCTCTCCTTCGTGGTCAGCGTCTTCACCGGCTTCAAGTTGAAGTTGTAGTCCAGGTGGAGGTAGTTGAGGTTCTTGCGGTGTATGAGCAGGTTGAGCATGTTGTAGCCCTGCCTGCACACCTGCAGACCCGCCTCCACCCAATCCAGCTCCGTGCACTGGAAAAACTTTGTCTTCTTCAGCGCTTTAAACAGATTCTTTCGCTTTAAACCCTTCGGCGGCTTCTTGTGCAGCTGATTCAGCACGTAGCACTTCAGCAGCTTCTGGTACGACACCCGCACCTTCACCGGGTACCCGCTCGGGCAGTGCTCGTGGAACCACCCGTTGACGAGCGGCACGTCGATCGTCCGTCGCATCCGACCCGACTTCATGTGAAACGGCCGAGGCGCGAAGCACAACGCGACGCCGTTCATCGTGTTATCCGTGTACAACGGCGCGCTCGCAAGCAACGCGCCGTCCGCCTCTTGCGGTAACTCAAAGTCATCCTCCTCATCCTCTGCGATCGTCGCCGCGTATTTGTTCGCGGCGCAACCTTCGGTCCTGTACGACGCGATGGGGTGGATCAGCGGGTCGTAGTAATACGCCGGTAGATCCGGATCCTCCGTCTTGATGTACATGACCATGGGTGTGTGGTACGGCGGCACCGCGACTTTCCGTGGTCTGTTGTTGTAGAGGTACGGGAACGCCACTTTGTACTCGGTGCGCAGCGCGGATCGGATGATGAGCTTGTTGACGTCGTTGAATTCGTTCCAGTCCTCATCCGCCTTGTCCATGTCCCGGTACAGGGGCTCAAACTTTGGCCCGCCCGGGATGCACATGTTCAGAGCCTTGGCGGTGAAGAAGGACTTCTGCTCGAAGAGGTAGAAGTAGTTCTTATCCGTCAGGTCCGACAGGAGCTGACCGGCGAGGCGGTACAGCGTCGCCATGATGGGTAGCGGTACCTGCCACTTGCGGTAGGAATCGCCGTTGATGAACTTGGTGTGCTTCAGCGGGTTGTGGTCGTAGAACCACTCGTACACCGCGCTGTCCTCGTCCTCGTCCAGCTCCAGCTCGATCGCCTCCAACGGGTCCACGTCCAACAGGTTATCGGCGTAGTCCAGCGGCGGCTCCTCGTCGTCAAACGGGGGGAACCGCATGCGCTTGAAGTGCCGGCGATCGCGCTTCTCCCTTCGCATCATGATCCACATCGTGGCCCACTGCGCCACGTACACGGGCTCGATCACCTTCGGGGTCTCGTTGACGAAGGTGATGGCGCCGGTGACGTGGTAGATCACCTTGCAGTGGCGAACCTGCTCCCAGGGCATGGGCATGTTCTCCAGGAGCTTGAACACGGCGTGAGGGACGAATTTCAACGCTCCGAGGTACACCCGCTTGTCGTGGCGGAACTTGCGCGAGGACATGTCGCCGTGGTCCTTGATGATCTTGCGCACGTGCTGTTATTGGGTGGATGGGGAGGTGGGGAATCGAAGTCACGGGTCAGTCGTGTGGTCTCGGCGGTAGATCTCGGGCGATGCGCGCGCGCGGCGGGAAAAGGCGGTTCATCTGGGCGGGGGCGCACGCAATGCGCGACGCGGGGGCGCGCACCTCCGGGGGCATCTCCTGCTTCTCCGGCTCCACGTAGCCGAACTTGCGCGAGATTCCATAGCGCTTGGCGTTCAACTGCTGCCACTTGCGAGCTGCGGGAGGGACGGGGGAAGGGACGGGGATGGTCAGGCGACGTCGCCGTTGTCGTGGCCGGAGGAGATTCGGATCATTGGCGGAATAGGGTTAGTGGCCGGAAAACGCGCGGCGACGGGCGCCGCGACGTCGATCGGTCCGCTGCAACGATCGGGATCGCGCGGGGACATCGTGCGGAAGGTGCGTGCACTCACCCTTCTCCTCCAGAGCCGCCTCGTGGGCCTCCTGGTCCGCCATGGCCGCACTCGTGAGGGATTCGCCGTCTCCGCTCTGCGCCAAGTGAACTCGTCGCGTTGTTGGGCACCGCCTTTACACTCGGTTGGTCACACCGGGAGCCGCGAACCGTCGTTTCTCGAGTTATTTCGGGGGTCTACGACTCAAGAACGCCCCACGACTTTTCAGTCAGCAGAGCCGTTAAAAAACTTTCACACGAAAACTGTCTCGTGCCCCCGAGTCAAAGGAAGCGACGCGGTGCCATGATGCCCCGCTTCATCGCCCTCCTCTTGATCGCGCTCATGTTCGTCTGCAGCCCGGTGATGGCCGGGGCGGCGCCGGATCCCTGCGGGGTGGCTGACTCGTGCAAGACCTGCGTCGCGACGGACGGATGCGGGTGGTGCGGGGAGTCGCTCGAGTGCAAAAAGAAGCCGGGTATGTTCGGGGGCGGTTGCAAGGGCATGCTCAAGGAGACCTCGATGTGCACCCCGCTCAGGGACTCCCTCGTGAGGCTCGGGGATTCCCTCCCGGAGGTCTCCACCAAGATGGTGGCCGCATACGACGCCGTCCGAGACGCCATCACCGTGTAACCGTGCCAGATCTGAGAATTGATTTTCTCCATGGATGCTTCAATGCGTCAAGACCGGTTGCGTGATGTTATTATTCTTTCGATGAACACGTGTGAATAGCTAGATAGCGGACATGACTCGATGTTATGTTCTTGAAAATAACGCTGCGTTAAAAAATATGCACACGGTTGCCCACACGCGGGAGCCACGACCCAGTCAACGGCGTCGACCGCCGATGGCAACCACAAATAATTGTTTGTTCTACGATAGCTAGTTCGCTTACGTCTACGTGGTCACACACATCGAGTTCCCTCGCGCTTAGGGCACGGGGAGGGGCTTGATGTCCCAGATCTCGGTGGCGTACTGGTCGATGGTGCGGTCCGAGTTGAACTTGCCGGAGAAGGCGGTGGAGATGATGGAGGACTCGGTCCACGCATCCTGATCCTTGTACGCCGCGGACACCTCATCTTGGCAGTCGACGTAGGATGGGAAATCTTTCGCGACGAGGAAGTAGTCGCCGCGGCCGAAACCGTCGTTGCCCTCGAGGGACCAGAGGAGCTCGTCGAACTCGCCGGGCTTGCCAAAGGCGCCGGACTTGATGGTGTCCATGACGGCGGTGAAGCGGGGATCCGGGGTGAACTTACCGGCGGCGCGCTCCGCGCGGGCGGGCTCAACCTCGGGCTCCTCGATGCCGAAGAGGAAAAAGTTATCCTCGCCGACGCACTCGCGAATCTCGACGTTGGCGCCGTCGAGAGTGCCGATGATGAGGCAGCCGTTCATCTGGAACTTCATGTTGGAGGTTCCGGACGCCTCGGTACCGGCGGTGGAGATGTGCTGGGAGAGCTCGGAGGCCGGAATGAGAGTCTCGGCGAGGGAGACGTTGTAGTCGGGGACGAAGACAACCTTGAGGAGGTCGCCAATCTCGGGGTCGTTGTTGACAACCTCGCCGACGGCGGTGACCAGGCGGACGATGCGCTTGGCCTGGAGGTAGGTGGCATACGCCTTACCGCCGAAGAGGCAGACGCGGGGGGTGACGTTGGCGCGCTCCTCGGGGGTCATGGCCTTCATCTCGTTGTACCTGTGGATGATGCCCATGATGTTGAGGAGCTGGCGCTTGTACTCGTGGATGCGCTTAATCTGGATGTCGAACATGGCGTCGGTGGACACCTTGACGCCGGTGGTCTCCTCGACCATCTTGGCGCAGAGAGCCTTGCGCTCCTGCTTGGCGGCGCGCCACTTGGCCTGGAGCTCCTTGTCCTTGGCGAGGGGGCCGAGCTTCTCGAGGAGCGCGGTGTCGGTGACCCACTCGTCGGTGCCGATGGCCTCGGTGATGACGTCGGAGAGCTGCGGGTTGCAGAACGCGAGCCAGCGGCGGGGGGTGACGCCGTTGGTCTTGTTCTGGAACTTCTCGGGGTAGAGCTCGGCGAAGTCCTTGAAGGTGAAGGTGCGGACAATCTCGGAGTGGATCGCGGCGACGCCGTTGATGGCAAAGCCGGAGATGCAGCAGAGGTTGGCCATGCGAACCATGGGCGCGGGGGGGGAGTACTCCTCCTCCTCGTCGACGGCGACGACGACGTCGCCCGCGGCAGCCTTGGCGGCGAGCGCGGTGAGCTTCTCAGCCTTGGCGGCGGCGGCGGCAGCCTTGGCGGCGAGCTCCTCGGCGGGGGTCATGTAGTTCTCGAGGACGCGCATGGCGCCAATCTTGGCGGCGAGCTCCTCGGCGGAAGCCTTGGGGTAGGTCGCCTTGACGGAGGCGATGAACTCGTCGTCGATGCGCTTGATGATCTCGACGTGGCGGGGGAGGAGCTCGGTCATGAGCTCCAGGGGCCACTTCTCGAGCGCCTCGGGCATGACGGTGTGGTTGGTGTAGGCGACCGTCTTGGTGGTGAGCGCCCAGGCGGCGTCCCAGTCCATACCCTCGTGATCCATGAGGATGCGCATGAGCTCGGGGCACGCGAGGGTCGGGTGGGTGTCGTTCATCTGGATCGCAACCTTCTCGGGGAGCTTGGACCAGTCGGTGTTACCGCGCTCCTTGAACCGAGCGAGGATGTCCTGCACGGACGCCGAGCAGAGCATGTACTGCTGGGAGAGGCGGAGCGCCTTGCCCTCGCGGGTGGCGTCGCCGGGGTAGAGCACCGCGCAGAGCGTGGACGCGAGGTTGGTCTCCCTCATGGACTTGTCGTAGTCGCACGCGTTGAAGGAGGCGAGGTCGAACTCCTTGGGCGCCACCTCGGCGTCCCACAGGCGGAGGGAGATGGTGTTCTTGGTCTTGTAGCCGGGGATGGGGGAGTCGTAAGCGACGGCGCGGATGTTCGCACCCGGGACCCACTTCCCGTCCACGACTTCTCCGTAGAAGCCGATGGGGTACTGCGTCTCCCTCTTCATCTCCCACGGGTTACCGATCTCGAGCCAGTCGTCGGCGTACTCCTTCTGGACGCCGTCCTCGATGGTCTGCTTGAACAGGCCGTACTTGTAGCGGAGGCCGTAGCCCCACGCGGGGAGATCCAACGTGGCGATGGAGTCGAGGAAGCACGCGGCGAGGCGGCCGAGACCGCCGTTGCCGAGTCCCATGTTCCTCTCGACGCCCGCGGTGTCCTCGAGCGAATAGCCGAGGGTGCGGAGGGCGTCGGAGTACTCGCCGGTGAGGCCGAGGTTACCCACGGCGTTGGTCAGCGCACGGCCTTGGAGGAACTCCATGGAGATGTAGTACGCCTGCTTGGGGTTCTCGTCGTGGAAGTGCCTGTAGGTGGCGTTCCAGTTCTCCATGAGTTGCTCCTGGACGGACTCGGCGGTGGCGCGGTACATGGCGTCGACGCCGAACTCGATGGGCATGACGCCGGTCTTGACGGTCTGCGCCGCGAGGTTGTCGGCGATGGCTTCCGCGGACTTGGGCGCCACGGGCGCGGGAGGCGCGGCGGCAGCCTTGTGAACGTGACCGTCTGTTCGATGAGCGGGGGATGGGATGTGGGAGGTCAGAGACGCGGTAGATTGGTCAGCGGGTGGTATCGCGGCCTCATGAGCCCGTCAGCCGCGCCGGTGACCCGCGCGGGGGCCGGGATCTGGCCCTCTCGGGCCCCGAGCGCGTGCCGGTAAAAAACGAGTGGCATCTGTTGCATCTGATATTTTTCGCGGGGACTCACCACGGGCAGCCTGGGCGACGGCGCCGCGGCGGACGACGCGCGCGTTGGCGTTGCGGCGGGGCGCGAACCCGGCGACGCGGGAAGCGGGCATGACCGCGGAGGACGTCATGGAGGCCATGTTACGTGTTCCTGGAGGGCAAAGAAGGCGGGAACACAGTCGGTGAGAAGAAGGGCTTGGGGTCCTTGAAGCGTCGTTTTTCTTTCGCCTTCGCGCGCGATGGAGGGGCGCGTGGACTCGGTTCGGGGTGGATCCGCGCGCGTGTGACACGCGCGCCGCGCCGAGAATGGCAGATCTAAGGTGCTCACCGTTTATTGGCGTCGCGTAGCGTGTACGCTGGCGTCTAGGAATGGGGCGGTGTCGCGCGATCGAAGGCTTTTGACGAGTTTGATATTCCGGAGGCGCGACCGCGCGAAAAGGCGGCTGACATATGGGTAAATAGTGAGAAGTAGAGGATCACTCGGGAGAAAAATCGCATTTGAATCTGGTCCTGGTTCTTTTGATGGCCACATTTTTTTGAGGCCACCAATCTCGTGTTGCCAGCTGTGCAAAATGGGTCCCAAATCACGTCCAGTCTATTGATTCAAAAAAGAACGCCCAGTGTAACGGTAACAAAGCCCTGGTCTGTGAACGGTGAAAAAGCCCTGGACGAGTGGGACATGCCGAGTTTTTGGCTCGATCACGACAGCGCTTTCAGTCGCACTATTTTGTTCTCTGAATTAAGTTAACACATCCATCATCAATCAGTACATGAAGCACCTGTCGTACGGGGGCACGGAGCTGATCTTCTCCAGCGCCAACGACGGGAAACACTCGTCGTTCGCCACCTCGTCCACGTCCTGCCACACCCTGTCCACCGAAGCCGCGCACGACTCCACCCAAGGCGATCCGTTCTTCCCATCACCCCCGTCACCCTCCACTAAATCGTCGTCCCCGCCCAAAGCCCTGGCGTCCTCGGACACGAGCTCCGCCATCGACGTGAGGTGCCGCGCGTGGAACAGCTCCGGCCAGTCCGTACCTTTCGACCTGCTCCTGTCCCCGAGGTAGGTCTTCGGGTTCGGGAAGGGCCGCGAACTTCCCTTTGGGAACGACGCGTTCGGGTCCGAGCCTGTAGTGAACAAAACACGCCGTCATGTCAGTCAAATTTCCTATACGAAAATAAGAGTAGAAAGAAACTCACCGTCGCCCCCCGGCCGAGTCTTGACGTCGTCCCAGAACGCCACCATCAGCGTGATCCGCCGCGCGTCGCGGTCGCTCGTGGACGGCGTGAACCCCGCGACGCGCGCGGGGTGGTCGCGCGGGAGCCGCGGAGCCGGACCTCGACCCGGTATCACGCCGTGGAGGTACCTACCGTCGAAAACCGCGACCCTCCCTCCGACGGGCTCGACCAGCCACCCCCGCCGCGCCAGCCTCTTGGACGCCGACGTCTGGTCCGTCACCAGCGTCGGCCCGCCCACGCCCCCGGTGACGAACACGATCGCGCTGCATATCGGGTGACGAATCACCCCGCCCATACCCTCGTCGTCGCTGTCGAAATGCATCTGGTGACCGCTCCCGTGCGGTCTGCAGTGAGCCCACCACTCCGCCGCGGTGGCATCCTTCGCCTTGGGGAACGCGTGGGCGGCGACGCGCCAGACGTGACGCACGATCGCGTCCATGGTGCTCTTAAGTAGGTGGGTATCGCCCGCGTCGTCGGCGTTCCACGGCGGGAGTTTGTGAGCGTAGCTGAAGAAACCGCAGCCGGGCTCGTGGTACCCGTGCTGGTGCCAAAATTTACTCTCGGCGCAAAACTGTCACAACAAAAGTGTGGCCGTCAATACAATTGCCCATACGGAAATAGAAAAGAAGAGAAACTCACCACGCTCCGCAGATGATGCAACGCCGGAGCCGGCATCGCTCCGTCGAACACCCGGACGTACTTCCCGTGCGTCTCCATCGCCTTCTCCCTTCTCTTTAAACTCCTCGGGACGTTCGTAACGCCGTAGTTTAAATCGTACCGGAGGACATCCTCGGAGAGCCTGTACCTGTACCCCATCGACGTCAGCGCGTCAGCCGCGTCGTCGCCGCGGTAATCGCTCTGGCACAGGAGCACGCAGAGATCGTGCCGGGCGGCTCTTCGCGTGCCTTCCGTGGCGTTCTCCTGGGCGGGATCCTCCGCGGCAGCCTGGTTTGCGGCAGCCTCGGATCCGTACGCCGCGCGGAGGAGCCGCTCGGCGTCGTCTAAGTCCGCCTGGTCCTTGGCTCGCAGTCGGGTGAGTCGGGCGGCGTTGAGGAGCGACACCGCGGGGGCCCATTCGAGCCGTCCCGTTCGCGCCCACCCCGCGCGCTCCTCGGTGAGTGCTCGCTTGTACTCGTGGAGGGCACCGCGTTCGTCGCCCCGCGCGACGCGTGCATCCGCGAGCTGCAGCCGCAGCCCCGCGACGTGCCGCGCGGCGACGCGATGGAGCGCCAGCTTGAACGTCAGAAACGTGACTTGGTGTAACGCGTCGCCCGTCGCCTGCCTCTGCGCGATGTCCAGCGTCTGCTCCGCGCGCCGACGCAGCGTCCGCGTCTGGGAGGGATCGGTGAGGCCGAAGCCCCGCCACGCGTCGACGCAGGCATCGCGAAGGCTCGGGGAATCCGGCGGGAGACGCACCTCCTCGACGCCCCTCTTGGCGCCCTTCTTATTAGCGCCGTCGGCGGTTCGACGCTCGGCGCGGAAATGGGGCCGCGACGCGTCGAGCGCGCCCCGCAGCCGGCGCTTCAGGTGCGCGCGCTCGCTTCGGGGGATCCATGCGCCATCGTCCCGGCGCTCCCAGCCCCCACCCAACACGTCCGACATCGACGGCGCACCTCCCGAGTGGCGGAGGTGGTTGCCACGATTGATTTACCCGCTGACTGGGACGCGACGAGCGCCGATAGCCCCGCTTCGCGTGACTGAGTTTCCGGTGTGGCGGCTAGGGCACACACTCGATCGCCTGACCGACGCACACCGCGTCGTCGTCAACTTCGGTCGTCAAGATGATCATCCCCGTGCGATGCTTCACGTGCGGCAAGGTACGTCACCGACGCGACCCCGGGATCCCTCAGCGCGCCGCCCCGACCTTCCCGCCCCGTCGCGAGGAGGGAAAATCCCCGAGGGCGGGGAAATCGGGTCCGCGTTTTCACCCTTTTGCCCTAGCGCCCCGGCGCCCCGCCCCACGCGCGGCGTCTCACCCACCCGCCGCAAGCTTGCGCCACTCCACCGCCGCCGCTGACGAGTGTACACTCCATCCACGACACGCAGGTGATCGGGAACAAGTGGGACACCTACCTGGACCTACTCCAGGCGGACTACACCGAGCGCGACGCCCTCGACGCGCTGGATCTGCACAGGTACTGCTGCCGACGCATGCTCATGTGCCACGTCGATCTCATCGAGAAACTCCTCAACTACAACACCCTGGAGCGCCAGGACTGAGTCTGGGGTCGGGGGGGGAAAGGAAGGGGGACGCGGGTCCATCGTAGTCACTAGCCAACGCGTGGTTTCAATCCATTGTAGCTCTAAATTCTAAAATCAATCGTCATCAAGCGGCGGCTCGGCGTCGGGGCGCCGCCTTCTTCGTCGTCTTCCTCTTCGTCGTCTTCCTCTTCTTCTTCCGCGTCGTCTTCCGCCTTCGCGTCGTCGTCGTTCCCCCGGACGCCCCACTCGCGCCACCGACGGAATCCTGCCGGTACCTCGCCATCGCGGCTCCACCGCTAAACTCCCGGTTACCAACCTTGTACACCCGCCGGCCGTTCTTCGTGAACCACCGGCCTTTACCCCCGCCGCTCGACCCGCCCGCACCGCCGCCACCGCCCCCGCCGCCGCGAGTCGCGTGTTCGAACATGTCATCGTCGTATCCCTCGAAGTCGCTCTCGTCGTCGTCGTCACCCGAGTCGATCCTTTCGCCCACGTCGTTGTACCGGGGGCGCTTGGGGGACGGTTTGCGAGGTCGAGGCGCGGTCCGCGGGGTGGGCAGGCCGCGCGCGTACGGGTCATCCGCGTCCGGGTCATCCGAGTCCGTCTCCACCTCGTCCTCTGGTGAGAGGGTGAGCGGTTCATCGATATCCTCGGAGTCGGAGACGAGTGTGATGTCGCCTTCGTCGTCATTGTCGCTCTCCTCCTCGAGCGGTTTGTTCTTTTTGTCTCTCCCCCCGCCGCCGCCGCCGCTGTCGACGAGGGGCAGGGCGCCGCGCGTCGGCCCGCGTCCACCCGATGACCGCGGTGTTATCGTTGTCGCGCGGGGCATCTGCGAGGCACGCACGCGTCGACCGCCAACCGTCCCGCCGCCGTCGATGGACCTCGACGCCCGCCGCCGTCCCGAGGATGTCGAAGCGGGTCTTCTCGCCGCCGCCGGCTCGTCGGGCTCATCGTCCTCGTCGCTGTCCACCAGCCTCCTCCTTCTCCCGTTCCCGCCCACCTGTTTTCCAGCGGTCCCCCGATGGCCCGGCGTGGGCGACGGCTGCGAACGCGAGGCTTTCAATCGCGTCGTTTCGATCGGGCCGGCCTCAATCGGGTCCACCCGCGCCGGCGCCGGCGTCGGCCTGCTCCGCTCGCAAATCTCGCATTTGTCCGCCTCCCGCTTGTTCAGGAACGTACAGGCTACGCACGACCAAAGGTCCGAATCGGTGGCATTCACCGGGGCCCCCGGGGGCGACGAGCGGGCATCCAACGCGGGAGACGATGGGACGTCGCCCGGGACTCGTTCGGCATCGTCCGGTGACGCATCAGCGTCGTCGGCGTCGGCTTCGTCGGTGAGGTCGAGCGGCGACGCCTGCGTGCCGAGGCCGGGTACAGGGCTGAGTGGGACCGGCGGCGTGTCGTCGACCTGTTCGACGTCCGAGTCGGGTACGGGCTCATCGTCGTCGTCGTCGTCGTCCATCGTCGCCATCGGGGGAGGCGGGAGCGGCTCCACGGACAGCTGCGAAGCCTCCGGCTCGGGCTCGGGCTCGACTGCCTCCTCTTCCGGTGCCGCCTCTTCCTCCGCGGGCTTTTCAACCTCGAACGTGGGTTCGACGTGCGTGATCCTCGAGACTCGCCGCCGCCGCTTTCGTCGGAGTTGCGACGCCGTCTCCGCCTGGGTGCCGGGCGGCGGCGGCGCGTTCAGATTCAGCCCCGCGTTGGCCAGCTCCAGATCCGAGTCGTTCATGGAGTCGTCGTCCGAGTCGCCGTCGTCGGATTCGGGTTCGAACGTCTGCACCAGGGGCTCCGAGTCTGATTCCTCGAGCCGTCGTCGCCTTCGCGCGGCGAGCCTGCCCGCGAGGGACGCGGGCGACGGCGAGGGTTCGGGGGATGGCTCTGGGGGGGATGCCACGGCTGGCACCTCCTCCGAGTCTACGTCCTCATCTTCCATCGTGGCACCCGCGCGTCGTTCGTCGTCCGTGGGTAGCGACGTGGACGGAGCGGGCTGAGGGAATGACGGTGGGGGCCTGCGCCAATGGCCCGTCGACCACGCGGTCTTCCAAGGGTGCCGCTTGATCATCCGCCCGTCGCCCTTCGTCGGGATCTTCAAGTTTTCAAATCTATGGGGCGCGCCGCTCGTGCCCGCGCCGTCGGCGTTCGGCGGCGCGCGATTCGCCTTCGTATCCGCCCCGCCGTCGCCTCCGCGTGTCTCCCCGCCTCCCGGTCCCCCGTCGTCGCCCACCGGCGCGACGTCATCGATCAGCATCCCCCTCTCCTCCTCCAAGGAAAGGGGTGCCAACTCCGGTGTGACACTCCGAGCGCGAGTCGAGGCTGACTTTACATCGTCCGCGTGACTCACCCGGTCCGGTGCCGCACAAAGCTCGGACGCGACGCGCCGGGCGGTATGCCGTTCGGCAACTCCGGAGGCGGCCGGTTCGGAGACAGGGATGGCGGCGGCCGTGGATACGGCAGAGGCGGCCGCGGAGGCATGACGATGCTCGGAAGGGACAAGGTGCGGCCCCGCCGGGGACCCGTCTCATCTTCGACACATGCATGCACACTCGCCCCGCGTTAGCGATTGCAATTCCCGCGATAGGTTTTACCTCCGTCCCGAGCACCATCTGACGCTCCTCGATCTACCATATCCCGCAGAGTAAGAACCGAACGATGGCCACCGCGATGAAGCTGTCGGTCCCGAAGCCCGTGAACCTTCCCTCGATGAAGAAGGTGCGCCTCGGACCCACCGAACGTCGCCGATGATGGCGTGCCCTAACCAACTTTTCCCGTAACAAAGAATCCCGGAACGCGTCGCCCACCGCCGGAAGCCGCCCGTCTCTGACCCAACACCGTTTCTCGCATCCCAGGAGCACGCCGGGAACGATCCGAACGCGCAGCTGGTTCCGAGTAACATCCCGGGAGGATGGAACAACAAGAAACCCGGCGACGACAAGGGAGGACCCGCGCAAGGACCCGCGCAGACCGACGAGGCGAGGCGGGCGCTCCATCAGGCGGGAGCCTCCTGGGCGTCGGGCGCGGGCCACGCGCCCCAAACCCAGAACGACGCCGGAGATCAATCGCACTCACCCCCGGGACCCGACCAAGGCCGACACATGCCGCCGGGGGCGTCGCATAACCTCCTCCTCGGCGACGAGACAGCGTCGAGACTCCGCGGTGAACGAAGACTCGACTCGCGCGATTACCCCACCCTCGGAGATGCCGACGACACGAACCCGAACGGCGGCGCCGGCGACGACAGGGACTACAGCAGGCACCACTCGCGTTGGGACGAGGACGAACGCGGGCCGGGCGGCGGCGGAGGGCACGGCCGTTACGACCGTTACGACGAGCGCCGCGGCGACGGGGACAAGTCACAAAATAATCAAAACAATCGCCGGGGCCCGGGAGGCCCGACGGACCGAGACGGCTGGGGCCGTGAGCGCGGACACCACGGGGGGGGTCACGATCGCAACCAGAACAACGGAGGCCGGTTCCCGCATCCCAGGAACCCGGGTGGCGACGGGGGGCACGGCCGTTACGACCGTTACGACGAGCCCAATCCGTTCAGCGACGACGACGAGAATCACGATTACCCGCAGCCGCCGCCCAGAGGACACGACAGAGCACATGGGGGGCATCACCGTACGGCTGGGGACGATCGCAGAGGTGACTGTGGACCTGGTGGAACCCAACGGAATGATCACGGAGGTGGACACCGGGGTGAGTACCGAGGTAAAGACGGGTTCGGTGGACGCGGAGGGAGGGACGAATTCGGGATCGATCGACGGGGCTCCGGTAACAACCGCCGCTCCTTCGACTCTGACGAACGCGGCGGGGGACCCAGAGACCGCAGAGACCACGGGCGACACGCGTACGACGACCGTATCGATCACGGCGGTACCCACGGGCGACGTACGTTCGACGACATGGGCGATGACGACATACCGATCCCGGGCCGCTCGACGGATCAGTTTTCGCCCCCGCGTCCCCGCCGCGGGCTCCCCGGCGGGCTGAAACCGCCCGGTTCGCCCTCTGTCGGCCCGGGATCGAAGGTTTCCGAGAAGGAAAAGGCGGCTAAAGAGGTCACGTCGAGTCGGGACGCGTTCCAGGCTGAGCTAGAGCGCGTCGCCGCGGAGCAAGAGGCGGAGCGGGCGGAGCGTCGGAGGATGGAGGAGAACCCGGGTACGGCGGGATCGGGGGGCGGTGGCGACACGCCCGACGCCAAGCCCGGTCCCGGCGAGTGGGCCGCGACGGGAGGCCTGAAGGTCCTCGGCGGGGTATCCGCGCTCGTGGACCGGTCGGCGGCGGGCAAGGAAGGCGCGGCGAAGGATGGGGCGTCGAACGCGGGCGAGTCGGGCGCTGGATGGAAGGGCTGGGGTGGCGACGGCGGCGACGACGACGAGCGCGACTCTGACGGCGACACGGATGGTGACGCTGACGGCGACATCGCGGGTCCCTCACTTACCGGCGCGGGTATCCCCGGCGACCCGAATGCCCGTAAGAAGCGCGGCGGTCGGCGGGTCCGTGAGGCGGAGGAGCGACGCGCCGCCAGAGCAGCCGCGGGGAACGTTGCAATTCCCGAGGGGGCCGCGGGGGTCGCCGCCGTCGCCTACCACGGCGGCGCGTTAGCCGGCGTCGCGTTCGGCGGGGCGATCGCGGAGATCCAGAGGTCCGCGTCCACCGACATGCTCGGCAAACAGCGGTCCGCGGGGACCATCCCGGGCCCGAGACCGGCGGGGCTCCCTGGTAACGCCACCGACCCGGCTGGCGCTTTACCCGCCGACCTCGGCGGCGTCCTCGGCGGTGGCTACGCCGCTCAGGCGGCGCAGGCGCAGGCGACGTGGGCGCACTCGCAGGCTGTGGCGTACGCCGCGCAGCAGCAGAGCAACATGTATCAGCATGCGGAGCAGTTGACACGGACGTACGTGCAGCAGGCGCAATACGCGGGAGCTTACGGTGGCTACGGAGCCGGCGGCTACCACGGGTCGGTCCCGGTGGCCGCTCCGTCCCCGTACGGTGTCCAGCCCGGGGGGTACCCGACCGCGGGGCTCGGGATGGGCTACGGCGGAGGTATGTGGTCCACGGGGAGCGGCGGTGGCGGGCAACAAGGGGGTCCCGGCGGTGTTGGATACGGGCAAGGGGCGGACGCGTCGGCGGTTGCCGCGGCGGCGGCGGCGGCGACTGCGGCGCTTCGCGCGCTGGACACCGGGGGCGGCGGGGGCGGGGTCACGCGGCCCCCGCCGCGCATGCCGCCTCGAGGGATACCCGGTCCCAACCCGTACGCGTCCGGGATGGGCTCGACGCAGCCGCCGGTTCCCCCGGGGCTGCCCCCGGGTGCCCCGAGGGGGGTCGGGGTCCCGGCCCCCGCGCCGCCGCCTGGATCGCCTCCGCCCATCAGCGACGTCAACGCCGACGATGAGGGACCGATGGACGGTGCGGGGTCGCGCGCGAGGGGGGTGCGCGGTGGTAGGCGGGGTAGGAGCGGACGGGGCGGCGGCCGCGACAGCCCGGGGCACGCGTGATACGAGGAGTTCGTTCCATCGTCGGCTCCGGTTGGTCGGCTCAGTGATTAATCAGCCGATTGGATTATTCAATCGATAACAACGAAAGGGAAAACATCTCACTAATCTCACTCACCACCCGCTAACTACGTCACCTAACACTACTCACTTCTTCACCGCGTCCCGTCGCCGGCGCCGCAGCCGACTACTCGACCGGCGCAGTTCATTGGGCACGACCCCGGCCAACCCCCGAGCTTCCGACTCGCCCTCGGTCAGCCACGCCTCCTGGTACGCCCCTTTGTACTGCCACATCTCGCCACTGGTGCCGTGCGAACCCCCGACCTGGATCTGCGCCAAATCAACCATCTGCAGCCACTGGTCCTTTATACCCTCCGCCACACGCAGCTGCCACAGCCTGTCGCCTTTGGGGAGGCTCGGCGGCGGCGCTCTGGTGTCGCAAAATGGAGAGCACCTGTAAACAAAACACACGTGTCAATCTAATTGCCCATACGAGAATCAAAATAAACGGACGCACCGCGGCACCGCCTGCAACTTGGTGTAAAGGAAGAGCGGGAAGGGCGGGACACCGGGGAGCGGTGGGAACGGCGCGGGCGGGAGCGTCGGGTACCACGGCGGGGGCGGGGATACGTCGGAGTGCCACACCCCGCGCGGGTCCGCAGCAGTCGCCGTGACGGTCGACGGCGGCGCGGTCGCCCGCGGCGGCGGCGGGGGTGGGTCGCTCGACGAGGCCGTGAACGGGGGAGAGTAAGTAAACGGCGGTGGACGCGTGAACGGGGGAATGAAGCGCGGAGGAGGTGAGGGCGGCGGGGGTGACGGCGGCGGGGGTGACGGCGACGGGGGACGGATGACCGGCGGGGGTTGGCCCG
>Ga0302116_1000930_pt1 | contig 17787 bp, 17 predicted proteins | sample AG5_SCM_MG_FD_203124 | JGI IMG/M metagenome (GOLD analysis project Ga0302116, IMG submission 203124) | Marine microbial communities from Western Arctic Ocean, Canada - AG5_SCM | ecosystem: Environmental > Aquatic > Marine > Oceanic | place: Canada: Western Arctic Ocean | collected 2017-10-01 | reverse complement strand
AAAAACGAAACCACTTCCACCGCCATCTAAGCACTTCAAAAGTTCTTCGTTTCGACTAACGACGTTCCTCTTCTTGCTGCTGTCCGACCAGTTCTGCGTTCGCATCACTCCGACCAACATTTCAACCAGCTTCAATAGCACCACCCCATCAATCTTCAAGATCAAACAGCTCTTGATCTCAATAACGAGCATCGTCACTAAGCTCACACTCGTTGCTGCTCCCTTGTCCCTGAACCGAATGTCTCTGCTCCAGCTAACGCTGATGTTCTTCTCCTTCTCCCGCTGCTCCGTTATTTCATTCTAAGTTGTTAGCTCGTTTCTGTTAGGTAGGGCAACTCCTCCAAATCTGCGCTCACCTTGCTCTTCCCCTTGCCCTCCCGAAAGCGCAAGAGCGCCGGAAACTCCGTCATCCAGAGCTGGTTGTCGATCGCAATATGCCCCAGCTCAATCGTGCCAACATCCAACCCATCAATTCCAATCTTTCGAACGACCTCGACGTTCCCAACCTTTACGTATACGAGCTGCGCCGTGTGGATTGTTAAGTTATTATTTGTTAGACTCGCGCGCACTCCTTGTCCACTCAACTCACTCCACTCACCTCCTGCGGCGTACTGTCAATCACGCTAAACCCGAGCCCGTAATCGAGCTTCACCTGCGCCGAGCGAAGCGAGGCGCATTTTTAATGGAGCAGGGGGGAGGGGAGCGAGCCAAAAAAATGAGAATAATGTTAGTTTAGTAGTGGCTCGTAGTCTCGTCTTCATCAAGGCTCGCTCGCTTCGCTCGCTCACCTCGAACTGAACCCCAACAGTTAGCAAGCTCGCCGTGTAGTCCCGGCTGAAAACGCTCGGGAGCTTACTCAAGCTCGCGTCGGTAACCCTAATAACTCTAGTTCTCCCATCGGCAATTACCTCTGCCTTGAACTTATCATTCACAACCTTGAGCTCGGTCCCGGGCGCGAGCTTGTCAAGCTCGTACATTCCAATAACCTCCTTCAGATCTTCCACCCCCCCGCTGCCGGTGCTGTTCTTCCTGTTGCTCTCGAGCACCAGCACCTTGTCCTTGTCGCCGTCGACGTAGTCCCACGCGTACGGTGCAGTGTGATATGGGAGCAACAAACTGTTCTTCCCACTCTGACCGGATTCCTGCGCCGAGCGAAGCGAGGCGCATTTTTAATGGCGGACGAGCGAAACGGGCGAGCCGAACGAATTGGGTGGGTTAGCTTAGCAGTGGATGTAGCCATTATGTCGGTAGCAATTTCGCGCACTTCATCACGAGTGCTCGTCTTCCAAAAGGCTCGCTCGCTTCGCTTCGCTTCGCTCACCTCCTCCCCTTTGGGCTTCCTCTGGTGAAACTCGAAAGGGTACAGCGTAAAGTTCTCGAACCTGAACGGCGGTGTTTCCACCGTCCTGAACGCAACCTCCACCCCGAACTTCTCCCCGCTGAACTCCACCCCACAAATCATCAAACTACCAGACAAGTCGTTCCTAAGCCTCAACACGAACTCCGCCTTCGTGGAATTCTCCGAGTTTAAGTGAAGAGGGCCGGACCACCCCCACCCGTACTCTTTTGGCCGGAACCGAACAGACAGCGCATCATCGAAGTGAAAAGGAACAGGCGAACCGTCCGCTGGCAACGACGTGACCGTGGAGCTGCCCTGGGCGAAAATTTCCAAGTCTCGCCCGGAGAAATTGCACAGCGTGTACCTGTTCACAATGCTCACTAGCTTCGTTCCCAGTTTACCGCCCAGCGACGTAGGAGCGTTGAGCACCACAGCGTTCAGGCTGCGAACACGACCAGCCTCCTTAATTTTCTTCCCCACTTCCATTCCGCTCACTTTGTTATTGGTGTGTGAATTGTTGGTGTTTGGGTTGTTGGTGTTTGGATTATTGGTAATTGGGTTGTTGGTGTTGTCGCTGTCGCCGTTGATCCTGCTGTTGAGCTTGCTATTGGTGCTGCTACCGCCCCACAACCCCCTCGAAAAAAATCTCAATTCGCTTTTTTTCCCACATGCTACAGTGACTTGATTGGTAATCCCACCCTTTAAAACAATCGGCTTGCTCCATAGGCCGTCGATATTCCTGATCCTCATGCTCGAGCTTTCGTTGTCGCTCATCAGCACCATGAAGTCCTTCTTAAGGTTCAGGCGCGCGCTGCCGCCCTTCTGGGTGCCACCACCACCCTGGTCGTTATGCGAGTCGTTCAAAATCGCCTCCAAACCCAAGAACTTCCTCCGCTTGCCTCCCTGTGCAGCCTCATTTTCGTTGTTGAAACGGTTCCGCCTCCCGCTAACAGAGGCGTAGCTGCGATTGTAGTTCTGTCCGGCAATCACTCGAAAGTCCTCCCCAAACCCACCCCCCGAGTTCTTGTCCAACTTGGTGCTCACGTTCGTCGTGGTAAACTCCAGCTTGTCACCGGTCCCGTTGATGATCCAAATGTCCGCCCAGATGCTCAAGCACCTGCTCGCCTCGTTGAGGTTGGTTTCCTCCTCGTCCTCGACCTTCATTGTCAGGTGGAGGGGAACCTTGTCCCAGTCTAAAGCCATGAACATTAAAAATGGGGAATTAGTTGTGTTGTGCACTCACTCACTCACTCACTCACTCACTCACTCACTCACTCACTCACTCACTCAATTACTCACGCACCTTTCACGATTATCTCGCTCGACCACGGCGTGTTAAGCTGCTTGGCGGGGACGCACGCCACCTCGCTCCAGTTGGGAAACTGTTTGTCGTCAGACAAGGTGCTCTCGTTCAAGAATCTGAACCGCACATCAATGTTGTCGCCGTCGACAAAATTGGAGAATGTTTTGGAGCTGCCGCAGTTGATTATTCCAATTCGCTCCCACGAAGAAGCGCCCTCGTCGTCATCAACCGTTTCTACGTTCTTCTCCTCTTCTTCGTTAGCGTGAGTTGTGGTGGCGTTAGTGGTGGGCTGCTGGTCGATCTTTTCGACTTTCTTCCGCAGCCGGACTTCGACGCGAATTGGTACCGCTAGGTAGTTGTTCAACTTCAGCGGAGGTCGAAAAACAATTTCCCTCCCCACATTGTTCAGATTGGGCAGCACGCACGCGTACAGCGTTTCCATTCCTTTGGGCAGGTTAACTTCAACGATGCTGCTGCTGCTGCTGCTGCTGCCAGTGCTGTCCACTACATCGGGCAAGGCCATGACCTCACGCCCCGACAAATATAGCATTTTGTTCACCGTGTTGGTCGCAAGATGCACCGGCACGCAGGCCGTCTCCAGGTTGTCCAACTTGCCGTGCCACAATCTCCCCCCCTTGCTGTCCTTGATGGCGAAGTCCACAACGTTCGACGTCAAATTTCGTAGCTTGAGCGGCGACTCGATCGTTATGACCTGCGCAGAATTGAGCGATTTGGTTTAGTTTAGTTTCAGTTTTGTTATAGTTCATTTAAGTTTGATTCAGTTACAATTCACTTCACTTCAATTCACTCACCTTCGAATCGCCCAACAATTCCACCCTCACCAGCACAACATTGTCACCATCGTTATTATCATTCATCCTCCTCAAGTGAAACTCAAACACCCCAACGCGATCGACCGGAACTCGGCGAATCAGCTTGAAACTTTTTTTGCTGTTTTGGCGGGAGTGCTTCGATTTTTTCAAAAATTCAATCGCAATGAAGAATCGATTAACGTCGTTTGTCGCCTCGTCCACCACCTCATCATCGTTCACTATTCCACCACCACCACCACCACCACCACCACCGTCAACATTGTCCACGCCCGCGTACAAATGGTCGTTGGGGAGCGCCAACTTGCCAACTCCATCGTATGTTAGAGAAAATACTTCGTGATCGGGCGCCCCCTCTTCATTCAACAAACAGGCTAAATTCCCCGAGCTGACGCTTTCCGTTTTCGACTTCGCTCCCCCCCCAGAAACCTTGTCAAGCCAGTAGTTCAATGGCAACCCCGACTTGTTTTGGATGATGTGGTGCCGCTGTTGCGCTACCACTGCCGGCGTCGTCTGAATTAATTTACGCTCCTGCTGCTGCGCCACAACTTGCTCCAAGAAAGCGCTCGTGATGTTGACGTTTAGCGGCTTGTCGTCCTCCAACTTGATTAAGATCGCCGGACTGTTGTTGCCGCCCTCTTCCCCAACAGATGGCGAGATTCCGTAGTAGTTCAGCAGGTCTCGCCTGTTTTTCATTCTGTGCGCGACAGCAAGCGCGACAAAGTCAAACGTGGACTTATTGGTCTGCTGCTTGACAGATTTCCCCCCCAAGTTTCGGGAGATTAGATGTAGCAGCAGAAACGAGAAATCCGATGCTGTCCGAACCACCTCGAATGAGGACGATTGAGGCGCCTTGCTGCTGCTACCAAGCAAGCCAAAATTCAGATTCAAATGACGCAAATTTGCGTGGGGGGAGGAAAATGGCGAGTTTGGAGATGACGACGCTGCTGAATTGTTGGCAGGTGTTGTGGGGTTGTTGATGTTGATGTTGTTGTTGTTGGCGGCGTGGTTGCTGCTGCTGCTCTTGCTGTTGATCTTACTGTTGCTCTTGCTGTTGCCCTCGTGGCTGCCCCCCCCAACGGTGGGCTCTGGGGAAAAATGAAGCGCGTTCGACACCCTTCGACCGAGCTCAATCATCTGGCGACTGCCCACTTTCTCTTCGTTTTCCGAACTCTCTGTTCTACCCCCCCCTCCCCCGCCACCACCAACCCCCCCACTTCCTTTGAACAAATCAACGTCCTCCTCCTCCCTGATCCTTTCTACCTTTGGCAATCGCCTCCGAACCTTATCAAAATTAACTCCGTAATCAAAATGAACGCCCCACGGTTCGACCAAGGGCTCCCAGCTCGCAATGTTCCTGTTCAAGTATTCAGATCCAAGTTCACAGTCGAGCCAGCCGCTCAAGATCAAGTTCCTAATGCCGAAGTTGCTGCTATTGGTATTTGCCGCAACGACGGCTGGCAGCCCGTTCATCAAGTTGGTGAACGTGGCGCCCGAGTTGATCTTGTTCAGACTCAATTTGAAAATTGGCGCCCTATTCTCAATCCTAGCGCCGGGGATAACGATGATTTGCACCCCGTCCATTTCCACGTTCACAAAGAATGACGATTTTTTGAACAGTTGCACCCACTTGTTGCTGTTGCTGTTGACGTTGCCGTTGCTGTTGTTCGTGCGCTCGTTTTCGTTCAAAATCCTCTCGCCGGCCAAACTGTTTCTACCATCTTGCAAACCCCCCCGACCCGAACCTCGTTGACTGTACGAATCGAGCAACGTGCTATCGTCGTTATTGCTGTAGCTGTCGCTGTAGGATAACAGCGAGTTGTTGGGAACGCTGCTAGACATGTTCACGGGTGGTGGTGCCCCCTGAAGTGTCCCTGGCAGCTTCACCTGCGTCGCCATACTCGACAGCGACGATGCTGAGCTCATGCTCTGCATTGCAATTGGGTTTGCATTTGCGTTCGTAGTCATACCACCCCCACTCTTCCCACTACCCTCGCCATTCTTGAAAATCGGCTGAACCGAACACCTCAAAACCTTGCCGAAAAAATCGCTCTTCACGTAGTGGTGCACATCAATCTTGTCGAGTTTACTGTCCAAGTGATGGTGAAACGCCTTGATCGTTTTGCCCGCCAACCAGAACGACGAAAGAACTGACGTGTGGATGACGCGGAAAGAAAACCGCTTCACCACGGTCTGATCGCCGTCGGGCAAATTTATCTTTATGAACTTGTTCAATATTTCAATCGGGTGGGCGGCGTTGCGCATTTGCATTTCATTTTCATTTTCCTCATCAATCCCTTCGATGATGGTCGCGTCAAGCTGGCCGTCGCTGTCGCTGTTGATGTTGACGTGGTCAAAATCATCACCATCACTTTTACTGGCGTCGTCGCTGTTGTCGAACTTCACCCCCGACTTCACGATTCTACCGTCGTCCACCTTAATCTTCACAATATTAACCTCCACGTCTGTGACGGCTAGCTTCATTTTGTTGAGGAGAATGGTTTGGGGGGGGTTAATCTCGGGCCTCTCGTCGTCCATTTTTCGACAAAATTCGTCCCAAACTTGAATCGGTTTGATCTCGTTCATATTTATGTTTGCGTTTGTGTTTGTGGGGGAGAACTTATCCCGAACAAAGTCGTCGACGTCAACCGAGTAGTTGGAATTCTCAGGTGACGACTTTGCAGATATTTCAAGTTGCATCGAAGAGTCCCAGCTGATTTCAAGCGCTTCGAAATGTTGTACAGGGGGTTGGGAGGAAATTGGGATGTTGGGGATGGGGTTGGGGATGGGCAAACTACCGGTCGGGGTGGTGCTTGGGTTGGTGTTACTTGCGCTCCTCGCAACTTCCTCGCATGGCAGAATCAGGTGGAATAGGTCAAACGTCACGTCGACCTTGAACTCGTCGGCGCACATTGGCAGATTCGACACAGCGGTGTCAGGGGTGGTATTACTGTTGTTGCTGTTGGTATTATTGGTGCTCGGTGCCCTCTCGCAACTGCCAAAATAACCTTTGACAGCCAAAATGACACTGGGCAGAATTATCAACTGCGAGGAGGGAAATTTCACGTCAACGAACAGTTTCCTCTTCCCTTCCACATTATTAAACAGAACATTCAACCTCAGCTCGGTTTGTAGATCACCGTAACGAGACCCCAGCAGTACGTTTTCACCGAAACCTACAAACTGGTACTGATCTATCCTCAAACTCGCAGAAATGGTCTCTTCACATCCAACTGAGGCAACCGCCAGCTGAACCTTCTTCAGCTCCAGGCGTAGGACCGAATTGCCGCTATTTTTATTTGCGTTGCATTCGAAGTCCGAACCGTCAAACATTTGGTTCGGCGCGTGGTTGTTTTTACCAAAATCACCAAACCTGTCCGGCATGCTTTCGAAAAGCGTCGGCGGAAGACCTCGGCTGGTTGGCGACGGCCTGCACGTGACAAGCTCCACCACAAGCTTGTCCAGCTGCAGGTTGAAGAAGCAGCTGGACTGGCTGTTGAACACAACAGGCTCGGATTTCACTTGTTTACCCTTGAAGTTTTCAACAAGGCACGTCTGCACCATGGAAAGGTTTTTAGGGGTGAGAGTGATTCTGAGCGGCGCAATGAGGACCGAGAGGGAAGTGCTGGTACTGGTACTGGCACTTTTACTTTTACTTTTAGTGTCCGAATGTTGTTGTTGGCGTTGGTGTTGGTGTTGTTGCTGGTGGTGGTGGTGCTTCCTGGTCCACGGAGAGGAAGGTGGAAGTTGGCGAAGAAAGTTCGATTTCCCATCGTTTGTCGAGCTGCGGTCGACAAGCTCAACGCCCACGCTGCTCAAATGCAAAATCTTACTCGGAGGGGAGTCCAGCTCGATTGCTGAGGCGCTAACATGGCTCTCATCCTTTGTCGATATTAAAATGTTGGAGATCACAGCGTCGACAAAAAGATCGGGCTGCTCGTGGATAGAGACACAGAAGCTCTCCAAAGCTATCAGCATGAACTTCTTGTTTTCAATTGTGGATGGGGTGATGAGCTGACGCTGGGACTGGTAGTTGTTGCTGTTGCTGTAGTTGTGGCCGTGGTGTAAGGGGTTTGTTGAAAAGGAGGAGAGGGGGTTGGGTTTGGATTCAGTTGGGAGGTAGAGCTTGACGTTTCTGCGCCGAATTTTAATAATAATAATGTTAGTTTAGTTGGTGGGGGCGGAAGCAGCCATTTCATCGCGAGTGTGTATTTCTCATCTCTCACCTTGCGATAAAGTCAACGCGGAAGTCGAACGGAGTTTGGGTTGTGGTATTGGGTGGGGTTGGACCAGTGTTGGAGATGGAGACGGAGATGGGGGAAGAGGTGACACTTTTCAAATCATTCAAATTCACCAAAATATTGTCTAAATCTTTTCTGATGAAATCGACGCAGGGAGAGTCAACCCTTGCCCCAACATGGCAAATGTAAACGGGGGTGGTGTTGGTGGTGGTGGATGTGGGGGTGGGAGTGTCATCGCAATCACCATCGCCAGGACGTCGTTTCCCAACTACCCAGTCAGGATTGTCACTCTTTCCCACAACCCCTCCCCGCAGCAGCTGAGACCTCGCCCTAAGCTGAAACAACGGCTTCGGCTTCCGCAGACGATTCGTCATTCTATCCATCGAGACGGGCGGGCGGGAACCGAAGATTTCGTAGGGATTGTTCTTACTCGAGGCCAATTCGATTATTTGGAAGTTCGACACGCGAATGTCAAACTGGCCGCGCGTGTGCGGGACAACTGTTCTCGCCAACGCAATGTCGCTGTTGGTGACGGAGAGCGCAACAACAGGCTTCCCGTTGTTGCTGAACCGCGCGTTCAAGGAGGAGAACTTGGCCGAAATCGCAATTGAGGGGTACACGTCCTTTTTCATCGAGATGAGCTTCTCGTGAATGTTGAAAAAAACGTTGTATGTTGTGGAGGTGGGGGGTTGTTTGATGGTTGCTGTTCTTTTCGGGAGGGGAGGGAGGCCAGACATGTTTATTCTATTAGCTGACGCTGAAGTTGAAGTTGCTGGCGATGCAGTTATTTTTGCTGCCACCCGGTTGACATGCCCCTTCGCCACCCTGCCGAATGAAATCAGGTCAGGGAAAGAGGCCTTGTCGATGCTCGTCTCCAACGTGCCCACGGCCATTTTCAACTTCACGCTGTTATCGTTGCTAAAGTTCTTATCCTTAACTATCTCCATCATAATCTTGACAAAGTTTCCAGAACTGTTATTGCCACTGCCACCTCCACTGCCACCAATCGTGTTGCTGTTCGTGACGGCCTCGGACCGCACGCTCTCGAAGTCAGGGAACAGGGTCTGCTGCATCAAATGTGGGAACTCTGCAGCCAGTTGAGACTCCTTCGAGGAGGTTCCGGAGAGCAAGGGCAAGGAGGGAGTCTTGCTGTTGCCATTGTTCAATTTGGCGGCCTCGTCAACAAGCTGAAACTTCTCGATAGAAGTGGCGCACCTGAAATCAAACGAACGCAATCTAACCGAATTCTTGACGTTGTGAATTGCGAGCGTTACTATCGATTTGTTGTTGCTGCGCCGGGCCGAGCGAAGTAATGTTAGATGAATATTATAAATTAGTTAGGGGTGGATGGCGCTCGCTCACTCACCTGCTGACCTTCAGCACGAGCTCCTTAATCGCGAATGAGAAGAAGTAGAGCTCCCTGTTGACGACGGTGGTGTTGGTGACGGAATTCGTTGGATTTTGCACCCTGTCCAAATCGCACTCCCTCAACAAGGTGGATTGTCTCCGCGACTTCAATAAAGCCTTCGCACGGAGTGCGACTTCTTTCGTCTTCACGTCGTGTCCCTTGAACAAGAGCGAAGAGCTGAGAGCCGAGGAGCCACCGCTCGCAGTGCTGACGTTCTTCAAATCCTCAACAGCGAACTCAACAATTTCCTCCTTCTGCTTGTTCTCAATCTCGAACAACGCAATTTTGAGGGCCCTTAACTCTGCCACGTTTCGCAAGTGGGACAACTTGTTTTCAGAAGCTTGGTCCAACTCCAACTCCGTCTCCAGCGCAACAATTGCGGATTCTAAATCGTTTCTGAACGCAACGTGGTCGCCTATTGATTCAGCCGAGTGAAAGCTGTTCTCGCTCGATTCCGGTGCTGAAATGACGGAACTTTTGTCCGATGGGGGATTCAATCTCGCCAGGTTCTCGCTGTTCAGGTAGCCAACGTCATTGAAATTGCTGTAGTTGTTGAGCGAGCTGGTGGTTGACCCAATGGGTGCGGCTGCGGCTGGTCGCCTCTTTTTTTGGAACATTGTCGGGTTCATAAATTCGTCCGGCTCGATCTCGTGGTCAGAGAAGAACGACGCGGAGGCGGAGGTGGTGTGGTTCTTGAGGGGAAACTTCTTCGGCGGCGTCAAACCGGAAGAATTGGTGCTCCGGTAGATTTGGGAGTCGAAAATGCTGTCATTGATGTTTTCGCTATTGTCATCATCGTCGTCGTTGTCGTAGGCGTCAAGGAATTGAAACTCGTCGAAGATTTCCAAGCCGGTATTGTTATTGCTATTGCTATTGCTGTTGCTATTGCAATTTGAGTTGATTGGGTTGGAGATGGAGGTGGACGAGGATCGTGTACGGTCCACGTGAGATTCTATTTCAGACGCAATATTGATGTCGCTCAGCGTTCGAGACCTCCGCGTGGGAGTGGTGGTGGCAGTTGGTGGGGAACTCGACCTCTCTTTCCTTTTGATCTTGGGTTTCAAAATATTCTGCTGCAAGCCTGAGAACTTACTCTCCGCAGGCATCGGGACGGTGTAGTTTGCATGCAGCTTCTTGCTGTTTTGGGCCTTCTTTTGGGAAATCACCGTCGCAACGCACAAATCACACAGCAGCTTGATATTCGCTTCACTCAAGTTGCACTGCAGCGAGTCGACGGTGGTTGTTATCTTCAACCGAGACAGAGTATGGTCCTCAGGAATTACGGATTTGTGAATGTCAACGTAAATGTTGAAGCTGTCGAAAAGGTGGTGGTCAACCTCGTCCACGTACAAATGCACCTTGACGTCGCTCAAGGTTAACGTAAAGCTGTCGTAGAAATTTTCCTGGAGAAGAGTTTGGGCATTTTCGTACTGCGCCGGCGCCGAGCGAAGAAGGTGCGAAAACGAATTGAGAGGGATATGTTAGTTAGTAGTGGCTCGTATGCTCGTCTTCCAAAAGGCTCACTCGCTTCGCTCACTCACCTTCGAACGACGCCGGTTGGCGTTGTTTTGGTTGCCTGCATTGTTATTGTAATTCCACGCGAACTCGGAGTTCGTGTCGCTCATTGAAGAGGCACCTGGATTGAGGTTGGAATTGGAACGACCGCGGTTGGAGCGGACGGAGGTTCGATGGTGAAATGCGTTCCGGTTGGGGGACGTGGAGAACTGAACCGGCGTGGACGGCAACATTCTTGGAGACATGTTGGCCGGGGGGGTTGCGTGGATCTGTCGGTTCTTCGGGGAGGGAGAGGCAATTTGCATTCGGGAGCTTCTCATCAGCTGGGAAGCCGTTAAGAGGTTGTGGGATTGGGATTGTGATTGTGGGTTTGTTTTGGTTGCGTGATGGTGTTGGGGAGTGTCAGGAAGAGAAGCAGCGGACAGACCGGCAACTCGATCGGTCACCAGGGAGATTTTCCCCAAATCCAATATTAGTCCTTTGCCGGATCGGCCTCCAGTGGATGGGCTAATCTCGGGAGCAATAATCATCACGGGAGCATCCAAGTTGATGTCGACGTATACATTCTTGTGCCGAGACAACACGAGGTTCGACTTTGCCTGGAACTGCTTCTTGGCCATCGCCAAGGAACTAACAGCAACGTTGTAAATGGACCGGTTGAAATTGTGCAAATTGATACCACTCGACCTTGGAGCAAACTGTCAAACGATATAATGTTAGTTAGTTTGTGGGTGGTTGTAGCCATTGCGCTCTCGCTCACCTGCTTCAAATTCGAGAGAATTGACGATTGGGGCGAGAAGATTATGTCGAGCCGCTCGAGGGTTGATTCGAGGGCGATGTCGTAGCTGGGATTATCGACTGGATTTCGCTCGAATTTGAACGTGAAGAGTTTGCTGTTGGTGGTGGGGGTGGGGCGCCGAATAACTGGAGTGGTTGAACCGTTGGGATTTATTTCGTTTGCCTCGAAGCTTTGCAGCATGTGTTAGTTTCAGTAGCGATGTAGAAACGAATGAATTGCAAAAATTGAATTCACCTGCTGAGAGAGAGATGGCTGACACACGAAATGTAGTCGCCAAGAAGAGTATAGTTGGAAGAGAGGTTTGAGTAGCTGAATTCTAGAAAGGGAACAGAAGGGGATAATGGGGATGATGCAAGGGGTAGTCGGGGAACACTGGAAAAGAGTGTGATCGATCCAACATTCAGCTGAATTGAAAGCTTGATTGCAACATCAGATGTTGTTGCTGAGGAGGGTTTCTCCTGCATCGAGCGGAGCGAAACAAGGTGCATTTTTAATGGAGCAGGGGGGAGCGAGTGAGCAAAACGAATGTGATCGAGTGGAATAGAGTAAGTTTAGTTGTGGCTCGTATGAGCGAAGCGAGCCAGCAACACCTACTTTGTTGCGACTAGTTCGCTTCACTTGCTGCTCGCGTCGCTCTCTGCTTGCTTCGCTCTCTGCTTGCTTCGCTTGCTGCTCGCTTCGCTCGCTGGCTCGTCTTCAACAAGGCTCGCTCACCTTTATGGTCTCCAAGTACTGGATAAGGCGCTTGTTATCCTCGTCGTCCTGCGACGTTGGGGTGGTTGACATTAATGCGGTCATCAGGGAGTGGAAAATTGCTTGATTTTGCTCGGGCGGGGAATTGGGGGATTGAGATTGGGGGGATTGGGAGGTTGGGTGGCCGTGCCTGTTAATAGCCATCGCTCGGAAAATAAGAATGTCGTCCACCGTGAGGGTAGAATCGTCACCTTCTTCAATGGCCGACAGACGAGCATGCTGCTTCTTGTTGCCGAACTTGCTGTTTAAAACGAGGTCTGTGTAGAGCTTGACGTACTCCTTCCTTATTACCGCCCTCTTCGCCAATTTCTGAAATGTGTATTGGTTGATCTGCGCCAGCGAGCCGAGACAAGCGAGGTGCATTTTTAATGGAGCAGGGGTTTAATGGAGCAGGGAGGGGGGAGCGAGTGAAGCGAGTCAAACGAATTGAGTGGGTTAGCTTAGTAGTGGATGTAGCCATTATGTCTGTAACCATATCGCGCACTTCATCGCTTGAGTCTTGCAAAAGGCTCCTCGGAGCGAGCAAAAAAAGGCGAATTGCTGAAGTAGTAACTCCAACGTACGGAGGTTTTAGACGCTATGAATTGGACAAGGTGGCGGGTTCGACCAGGCGCTATCTTTTGTGTACGAGGGGGTTGTTCAGGGAGGGACGATCCAGATCAGGGTCATGTACACGTCAATTTGAAATCTAAAAAAAAGGCAAAAAGGCAAAAAAAGGCGGCCTGCTTCGCTCGCTCGCCTTCTTCTGCATCTCAATGACAACGCAGCTGATTGCGTACTTCCACCACTCCCTCGGGCTCTGCATGGGGCCAGTTTTTGGCCGGAGTTTGCTGTACTCGAGAATCTTTTGGTGGAACTTCATCGTGTTCAAAAGGTTCGAGGCCTGGAGAGCCTGGTGCGAGTGGAACTTGAGGTTAAGGGAAGTGATTTCTATGTGCGCGGTTAGAAGGGGGGAAGAGGGGGAGTGATTCGAATGTTGTGTCTGACCGAACGGAATTCGAACAGTCGACAGGATGTTGATCGGATTGAGAAGGTAAGTGTGGTTCAGTGGTTGGATTTGTGACCGTCTGGCAATCAGTTTGTTCATGATTGAATCCACATCTGCCACATCCGAAATTTTTGACAGTGCCGTGTTTGAGGAGGAGGAGGAGGAGGAGGAGGAGGAGGAAGTGGTGATCTTGTTCCAGTATATCGCCATGTGGTTGAGCTGGAAAATCTTTTTGATCATGTTGATGTTGGTGTTGGTGTTGTTGCTGTCACTGTCACTGACATTGTCATCTTCACTATTATTATTATCGTCACCCTCGTCGGTCTTGACATGGAGCGACTCCAAAGTTAGGCCTACGGTGTACGGATTCTCACTGTTGGAATTCAAGTCCTCGAAGCGAATCGAAACATCGCGAACATGGACTTGGACAGTGTCAATAACTTTGTTGATTAGAGACTCTCCAAGCCAGCGGCGAATCCACGAAGGGGAGGAAGAGGAGGAGGTGGAGTCAGCGGAGCTGCTGCTGGAGGAGGAAAAGGATTTTTTAACGTAATCATTGACGTGGTCGAGCTTGAACCGACGCTGAAGGCGCTCACGATTCTTGACAGCATCGACGTCGAAATCGACAATGTCGGTGAGGCGCGAAAGGACATTAATCCGGTCGATGACGATGACAACAGAGGCATCGCCGAGATTTGACCAAGGGATAGTCAGCTGGACCTGACCGATTGTGGCTGACACAATTTCGAGGGGGAGACCGAGAGAAATGAGAAGGTTGTTGATGAGAGAGTGCCGAAGGTGAAGCTTATCTATGGTGAAGTAGCCGCTCCAAACCGAAAGCTCAATGTTTTTTACACCATCCTGTGAGGTGTCGTCGTTGGTCTGTGTCGTTACAAAGTACTTGTTTAAGAAGTTGGACAGGAGCTTGGAGAAAAATCGTTCAAACATAATATTGGTGGTAACGTTGAGCGAGCGGTCAAAATTCTCTTTGTAAATGAATTTCAAATTACAAATTTGCTATGGAACCACAGGCATACTGTTCCTCGGCGCCATCGACACCTGAGAGGTCTTCTAAATCTCGAGAATCTAAGTCTCGGTCTTCATCACACTCAGCTCCAGACAGACATGCCTCATCTTCCTCTTCCGCTTCCTCTTCCTCCGCCTCTTCCAACTCCACATCCTCCTCTACCTCCTCCCTCTCCAAACTCCAGCTGTCACCCCAAAAGCAGAAAAAGCTGCAACGGTCGGTGGCGGCCCAGAAGGCAGCAGTAAAGTTCTTAGATCGGGAACAAAGGCTGAAGAATAAGGTTGACATTGGTCGCGATCTTCGCATAACCCAAGACACCCAAACTTGGAGCAGCTCAATTCTTCCACACTGGACGGATTCGATGCGCTCAAGTTCCGTGGTCGCGTCACTTTGCGCTCGGGGAATCCCCCCCAAGGTGCGAACTGAGGCTTGGAAAGTTTTGCTCGGCAACTCTCTCATGATCACCGAGGAACTTTTTCGGATACACTCCTCCAAGGCGAGTCACATGCTGGACGACCACGAGGAGAAGGCAGCTAGAGGAAGTTCCACTGATGGCGAAAAAACCCGACCCAGAGACTCGTCAGCAAGCGTGAATCGCGAGTCGACAATCAAGGACATTGACATTGACATACCTCGAACCTTCCCCAAGTTGGAGTTCTTCCACGATGGCGGCGAGTGGGAGAACAGGCTGAGGATGGTGTTAGCCGCCTACTGCAGCTACCGACCTGACTTTGGCTACACCCAGGGCATGAGTTTTTTAGGTGAGTGAGCGAGCGAAGCGCGAAATGGCTTACAGACATCATGGCTTCGAGTGCTGTATTGGCAAAATAATAAATAATGGTGGCTCATGGCTACAGACGGCTACATCCACTACCAAGCTAAGCTTACCCACCCAATTCTTTTGGCTCGCTCGTTTCGCTCGCCTTCCCCCTGCTCCATTAAAAATATGCTTCGCTTCGCTTCGATCCACAACTAAACTAACCACTCACTCATTCGTTTGGCTCGCTTGGTTCGCTCGGCGCAGCGGGAATGCTCCTGTTGCACTTGGAAACGTGCGACGCGTTTATCGGGTTGGCGAACTTGCTGAACAGCGCTCGGTATTTCAGCAGCGGGTACAGGCCGGACTTATTGGAGGCGGAGGCGGACAGATTCAACGAAGCGTTCAAAGCCAACCTGCCACTGTTGTGGAAGCACTTCTCCGAAAACGAAGTTACGCACGAGCTGTATTTGGTCGACTGGCGGCTGAGCATGTTCGCAAGGTTGCTGCCATTGGACGTGTGCGTTAGGGTTTGGGACAACTTCCTGAGGGTGGGCGAAGACTATTTCTTCAAGTGCGCGCTTGGGGTCTTGAAGCTGCTGGGGAAAACGCTGGCAATGGCCGGGAACGACTTGGGGGGAATTTTAAAGGTGAGCCAGCAAGCGAAGCGAGCAGCAAGCGAAGCGAGCAGCAAGCGAAGCGAGCAGCAAGCGAAGCGAGCTAGTCACAACTAGTGTACAGACGAGAATACGAGCCACTACTAACCCCTTGCACTTTCTTCGCTCGGCACAGGTTTTACGGAAAGATGGGGGGATGGAGGGGGTGGACGTGGAGGAATTGTTTGAGAGTGTTGGGAAAATAAAGTTGGAGAGTAGGGGGAGGGGCTTGAGTGGAATTGGGATTGGGAGTGGGTGGGGGGGAAAGGAAATTTGCAAAATGTCTTGAAATGATAAAATAGTAGTGAAAGAGAAATCGAAGATGGATACGCGCGAAGATCGCCCTTCTACAAATTGTAGTTGTAGGTGACAATCGAGGTATGGTATGAGTCAAAGTCGCCCTCTTCATATGCAATGTGATCCCTTCAGATCAATATGGAAGTGTACAAGTGTTGTGCTGAGCTTCTGAAACTACAGCTTCGAACTAGGAATTAAACAATTTCTCATATTTTTTTCTCTTTCTTCTCTGAATCTGTCTTACCTCCCCCTATACAAGGGCGTAGAGCAGTAGTTGCGCTGTTGAATTAATGAACATTGAATTAATAAGAATTCCTTCGTCGACAAACCGAAAAGCACTGTGAGCTGATTCGTGAAGCAAATCACTCATAACACCACAACACAATTCCTTTTTTTCATATAAAACCATTTGGCACTGCACCATGAAGCTCATTGCCTCTTCCATGTTCCTTTCAAGTGTTTCTGCTGCTGTTGACTACCCATCGTCATTATCATTTCTTTCCAAAAACTTGCCTTCTTTCGATATCATCAACAAAGAGAGCTTGGGATTTGCCACATCTGAAGACATAGACGGACTGGATGACGGAGTTGCTTCTGTTGGAGCAAACATTTCTGTGGTGACCCGTGACACCTACCCCTGGGCAACCGAAGAGGTTGTCCCTGACGAGATCTTTCTAGAGTATGTGCTACCTTATGCCAGCGTGAACGAGGCCAGGACAAACTGGAGGCCTCTCTTTCTGGAGAAGCTCGCCCCGCTGTTTTCCGATTCTGCCGCAAACGCCAAGCTATCAACTGTCGAGGTTGTGGATTTGGTCAACGCGAACATTTGGTCGGCTTTCTTCAATCAGACAATCGTCTTCAAATCGAGCCAGACTCCCCTGATTTATGATCCCATGAGCACCATTGTGAATGGGTTCGCCTCGTGCACAGGAGTGTCAATCATGTTCATCAATGCCTTAAGGGCTGTGGGGGTTCCGGCGAGGATAGCTGGGACCCCAGCTTGGAATGGCATTGTCGAGAACGGCAACCACAACTGGATCGAGGTGTGGACGCAGGACGGTGGGTGGCAGTTCATGGAGAGTAAGCCAGCCGGAGGAGGAGAGACACTCGCTAATCCTTGCGACAAGTGGTTCTGCAGTCCGGGGAAGATGAACAACACGAGGGTGTACGCGGCTAGATGGGACCAAACCAGCGAGATGCGCTACCCGATGGCTTGGGACGTGACCAACACCGCGATTCCGGGAGTGGAGATGACCGACCAGTACCAAAAACAATGCGGGGCATGTTGATGAAAAAAAATTAGAAGGTTTTTTTGAAAATTCCTCAATTGTTGTCGTTCAAAATTTCGTTGCTCCACACGTACTTGTCGCCGACCTTCTCCACCGCCGTGCAACCGACGCACACATTCCAGAGAGCCTGCGGAATTGGGGTCGGATCGTACAGGTAAAGGTCCGGGAAGTTCTCCTTGATCGCCTCGGTGGCTAGTTTTGCCTTGTAGTGGGGAATGCTACGAAGCAAAGCAGCGAGCGAGCAAAAATAGTTGTGTGGGGTGTTAGTTCACTTGTGCTCAAAAATTGGACACGGTGGCCGGTTCGGACACTCAGGGACGGTCCAAAACACGTCATGTGCACTTCAACGCCTCGCTCCCTCGCTCACAGCTCGGAGATTCGCATTATTTTGTCACATGGCTCGCTCACCTGCAGTCGAAATGGTGAGCAACGTGGGTTGAGCCAATCCGGTGGTGCAGAAAGTCAATTATTCCAAACGGGTCCAGCTTGTCGTAAGGACGATCAATAGTATGCAGGGCACCCTTAACGTAGGTGTGATCAGCATCGGTGAAGTGTGGCACGTCCGTGTTTGTGTGCTGCAGCCAG
>Ga0302116_1000924_pt1 | contig 17809 bp, 18 predicted proteins | sample AG5_SCM_MG_FD_203124 | JGI IMG/M metagenome (GOLD analysis project Ga0302116, IMG submission 203124) | Marine microbial communities from Western Arctic Ocean, Canada - AG5_SCM | ecosystem: Environmental > Aquatic > Marine > Oceanic | place: Canada: Western Arctic Ocean | collected 2017-10-01 | reverse complement strand
AGAGTGTGAGTGAGAGAGAGAGAGAGAGAGAGAGAGAGAGAGAGAGAGAGAGAGAGAGAGAGAGAGAGAGAGAGAGAGAGAGAGAGAAGAACTCACGACAAGATACGACACACACAAGATGTGAAGAAATTAACAAATTATTGCTTAATTTTGGGTAAAATTTTTAATCGTGTGTATTTCCAGAGATTCCCAACTTCATTCCTGCGTAGTATTCGTATCTGTTTCCGTATAGTACAGGTCCATTGAACAACGAGTCAACGGATTTAAAATGATGACAATAAATTTAATTTTCCTTTTCACAGTGTGCACATGTATATCAAGCTTCACCCTCCGACCCACCATCCCCAGGACATTCACCCTCCGACCCACCATCCCCAGGACATTCACCCTCCGTCTCCGATCCACCCTAGTACCAAATATCCTCACGGTTGATTCCCCCGGAGGTCGTAATATAATCACGAATCCTGCCCATTCTCCTGAATCAACCATCTTCTTCGATGCGTTTTTCCCTACGTCGGAAGATGGTAAGTTGGTTACAACCGAAACGATTGTCTACCTCCCTTGCCTGTCCAGGCCGAAGAACAATGCTAAATCGTCAAATTTGGAGAACTTCTCGAAGTGCTCAATCCGCAACTTCATTGTTGCCGATTACTTTGGCGTGGGTCGATCTTCTGGCGAGTTCGTGGACGCAACAGTGAGTCGCTGGCGCGACGACGCAATTCACCTCATTGAGCACATCAAGTCTGTGAAGAAGTCTGGCATTGCTAACGACGGTGTCGTTATCGTTGGTGCAGGTGTTGGAGGTTGGGTTGCATTGTTGGTTGCGAGGCTGAGGTGAGTGAACGAAGCGAAGCGAGCTTTGAGGAAGACTCGAGCGAAATCCACTACTGAACTAACTCACTCAATTCGTTTGCTTCGCTCGGTGCAGGCCCGACCTCGTCCGAGGTGTTGTTGGGCTAGCTGCTGATCCCGACTTCACAGAAGAGTTGATTTGGAAATCGCTCAGCGAGCAGGATAAAAGTGAAATCATGGAGAAGGGGAGCAAGATAATCGAGTGGGGTAGCACGGATTACGAAATTTCAAAGTCACTCATTGAGGATGGTCGCGAGAACTTGGTTCTTCGAGGTGGGAAATCATCGTTGGCGCTGGAATGCCCTGTCAGGTTGATTCACGCCGTGAGCGACGAGGAGGTGCCTTATTCGACGGCCCTCAGCCTCGCTGAGGTGATTGAGTCTTGGGACGTGGTGTGCACGTTACCGAAAACTGGATGTCACCAGCTGGATGACGAGGGCGACTTTATACGAATGCGGGAGGCCGTCGATGAGGTTTTCAAGAATAGTGATAACTATGATTTGCGAAGCCCAGCCTCTGGTTAAATGTAAAAACTGCCCTAACCTAAATTGATTCTTCCTTCCTTTGCAAATCCTCTATCAAAATCAGTCCATCCTCATCATGGACTCGAGCGTAATCTTCTCTAGCCTCAGCTCCAATTCGCTCAACCCAGCATAGGCCAAGTACCATTTTTTGATCTTCTCCTTGTCGGAGCTTTTCGCGATGGCGCCTTCCCCAAGCGTAAGCTTCCAGTTCAGTTCCCAAGCCCTGATGTGCTTTTTCCAGGCATATTTCAGTTTCAAAATTTTGGTTCTCGTGAGCATGATTCCCCCTTCGCCTTCGTCTTCGTCTTCGTCTTCGCCCTCTCCCCCCTCCTTGTCCCTTTTTTTCAAAGACGATTTTGTCTCCTTCACAAGCTTCTGCATATCTGCACGCCAACTCCTGATTTCCTTCAGTTTCTCTCGACAAATTTTGTAGCATTTGTACCAGTGAATGTTGGTATTCTTCTCGTCGGATGTGAGTTCACTTTTGGAGTCAACATTTCTTTTCGGGTCGGACAGGAACGAGTCCATCCAGTTCTTGATCATTAGCTTGAATTCGTCGCCAATCTGAACAAGCGTCTGCTCGCAGTCTTGCAGCTCAACGGTGGAGTCGTAGCAACTCAAATTTTCCATCTCGTTCAGCTGGCTCTTCAATTCTTCGAATCGACCATTGAACGACTCCAGGTTCTGTAACATAGTCTTGCACTTATTGTAGTGGTGGTACGCACCTGCCTCCTTTGATTTCTTCACTTCCAAGCTGGGAGGTTTGCCGAAGCAACTTTTCCAGCCGTCCTCCCACTCCCTAATCAGTCTCTTCAACCGTTTCTCCACATTTTCCAAGAACTCCATCGATTCGTCGTTCACACCATGAACCTTCCGCAGCACCTGCGCCGAGTGGATAATGTTAGTTTAATTTAGTTTAGTTTGCTTAGAGTGGATTTGCTCACCTCCTCCTCGAACAGCTCGACGCAGTTGTTCAACCTCTCCCCCCAATCTCCGCTCAGCCCAACGGGCGGATTTCCGTGCTCTAAATTCACCACCGCGTTGTGAAGCTTCTTGTACGTCGAATACCAATCTTTCTTGAGGAGTTTATCAGATGAAGCGGGGGGCTTGAAGAAGTTTTTTTCGAAGTTTTTTTCCCACGCTTTGAGTAGTTGTTTGAAGGAGTGGCTCAAACCCCTTGTTTCTTGAACAAAATCTTTCTTGAACACTTTCTCCTCGTCCAGAGGTGTTGTCATCAACTCAGCGTACGCCTCCTCACACGCCTTGAATTTTTCTTCCACGCTGCGCCGAGCAAAAGAATTGAGTGGGTTAGTTTAGTAGTGGGATGTGGGTAGTTGAAGCCATTTCCGCTCGTTCGCTCGCTCACCTGCTCTCCCAAGTATACAAGCTGGCGATCTTGCGATCGCCAATGAACGCCCGCATCGCACGCATTTTCAGCAGCATTCGGCGCTTCGTTGCGTTCATCAGCGTTGCGTTTTGCCTGTACGATACCAATTTCTCCCTGCTAGCTTCTAGCTCTTCGAACAGCTCCCTCCCCGGGAGTACGCTTCCTGGCCGACACAGTGCATGCAGCCTCGCTATATCGTCCAGTTGGTTGCTCAAAATTATCGTGAGCAGCGAATCTCTCTTCTTACAGGCTATCAGAGCATTTCGCAGGCTAGACATGGAAAGTTCGAGGAGCTGGATTGGTTTTAAACTCGGAGGGGCGATAGTGACTTGTGTGATCACAATTTTCGCCTGTCTAATGACCGCGAGAAATCTTTCATTCGCAGTGTTTGCCAAAATTTTCTTTAACGTGACTGACGATGGCCAATTCTCGTGCTGCCTAAATTTCAGAGCCACGAGAAAGTAAATTACTGTAATTACCATTGCCGTACCGTTGAAGAGCAGCACCAAGAAGTTTTGCCGTGTTGGAAGCGTGAATGGGGTCTGCGCAAAAATGTTAGTTTAGTAAAGTAAGGCAAGCGGCGCGGATACTGAGTGAGACTCACCTTTGCCTCCTGAACGGTGATCAACGCGAGAAGGATGTCGAAAAGCAGAACGGCGTGCAACATGATGTAGAGCCTGGAAGAGCACTTCAGCCTGTAGTGCCGACGAGCCAAAGTTCGCAAGAATGGAATCAGAAACAGCAGCCACAGAACTGCTACTTGGAACTGCAAACTGTCTCTGAAGAAGATCGTGTTCAGCACAAGCGTTAGCTTGAAGAAGAGGGAATGTGAACGGTGGTAGACGCTGGACCGGGAGAACGAAGAATGCAGGAAGACGTGGCATTTCGAGTGGGCGTCGGATAGGTTCAGGTGAGCCTCTAGCTCAAGAATTTGTAAGCTTTTCTCGTGATCTATTTGGGAAGTGTAGGATAGGTTGTTGGCGACTTTTCTCTTCAACCAGAGCGGAAAATATAGCGCAAACGGAACAGTGAGGAAAAGAACGATGCCTGAGACAATGTAATACTCATTACTGTCGCAGTGTGTATTCTCGTCGACAACCAGCGTTGATAGCACGGTGTACTTAATCGTATGGGTGACTTTATCGATTCGGTTGGTTGTATGGCAGTTGAAAAACTTGGAGATGTTTAGGAGAATCGGGAGGTAGAGGAATTCGAGGACTTTAATCATGGAGGTCTCAAACGAAGTTGAGCGGAGGGAGTTGGAGAGGGTGTGAATGGGGGAGCTGGAGGGCGCTTGGTGCTGCTTGTGGAAGAAGAGGAAGATATACGGGATGATAGATAGGAAGAGCGCATAAAAGATGTAACCACTAAACTGAGGAGAAATTACACGGGAGCTGACAGATGATTGGTTCGCTAGGGTGACGATATCTAAGGTGAAGATAGTGATCGGAAACGTGGTGTGGAGAAGAGAAGTTGGCCAATGGGAATGCATCATGTAGTGGAGGAGGGAGTAGTACTGTAAGGAGTTTGACAGAATCAACAGCTTTTCACTGAAGAAGAGGTTTACAGAGGAGAGGAAGGGGGGTGGGGGTGGGGGTGGGGGTGTTGAGGTTTGCAAAGTTGAGTCGACCTGTTCTTGTGGGGGGTCCTCAACTGGTTCCATCATGAATTTTGAGGTAGGGACAAATGGAGGCTATTATAATGTATCTCACAAGTTTTAACTTTATCACGTGTTTACCACGATTCACGGAACAAAAACTTTCATGCCGGGAGCTGGAGACGGACCCACAAGTGTGTTCCGTCGTAAAAAAATAAATTTAAAAATAAGTTAAAAAGCTCAATAAAATAATCACATAAGATTTTTTAAACTCGCTGCTCCTCCTCCTCCGATTCTTCTTCCGAGCCGTCACTATCTATTTCGCGGCTGTTCATCAACTTATTCCCCCTCTTGGTCGTCACGACCTCCAATTCCCGGTTCACGCTCGACAACTTTTCTAAGAATCCTGAATTTTTCTTCGTTTTGATGCGACGCCCGAATTGCGCCGTCCGTCCGCCCTTTTTCGGAGCCTGGACACACCCCGAACCGAACAGGTGAATGTTCTTGAGCCACTTACACCTCGCCACGAGCCTAACAATCACAGGTTCCCTAATCAACCTGCACCCTGTAAACACGCAGCTCACCAGCTGTTTCATCGAATCTTCGCCGTAGCTCAATGTGTTGAGTCTGCCGCAGTCAGTGAGGTCCAAGCACTGAAGGAGGGGAAGATTGAGATTTAAGAACGAAAGGTTCGAGCATCCCTTTAACACCAGCGTCCGCAAGCAACTGCCCGACAAGCTTGCTCCGGAGGTGGGCACGTAGATCAGACTCAAACATTGTAGGTTTTGCAACGAAAAAGTTGACAACGTTGCGGAGAGCTCCTCCCCTACCGCAAGATTCTCGCTGTTGAACAAGTTCTTTCGGTTTTTCAGTCCTTTTATTGTCTTATTCTTGGCCGTTTTATTTCCCTTCCTCCCAGAGTTTGGGTGCTGGTGGTTCTTGTTCACCGAGTTGTGGGTGGCGCGATTAGAATTGCTATGGTAGGCCGTGTTGTTGTTCACATGGCGATCCATAAGCTCCCCTCCGTCGTCGCTTCCGTAACTCGAAGGACTCTTCCCCGGCGACTTCCCACCACCACCAGGAGATCTCGAGTGGTTTTCGCCATTACTCCTATCGTTTCTACTTTCCCGGCGGTCGAAGTCGAAATCATCTCCCAGCTCACAGACAAAATTCACCAAGCTCAAAAATCTCTTCTCGTTGGTTTTCGAAATCTGGAAATGCGCCAGAGCACAGTCTCGATTACTGCAAATGTTGCGCAGCGATTTTAAACAGATTGGGGTTTGGTTGTCATCGGTAGGCAGCTGGTGGGCGAGGCTTTTGTACTTGCGTAGAACTTTCGGCTCAAGATTCTCGATTTGCGCAGTGCTGCACTGAAGCGTTATTGCATCATCAATCTGCTGATTTTGCAACTTCTGTTTCATTTCCTTCTTGCTCTTTCTCTTCTCGTTCTCGCTGTCCGAGGAGACGACGAATTCGCCAGCCTCTCGCTTTTTCTCTTTTTTTCGTTTGCTTTTCGTCAGCAAGCGCTGCTGCCTCTTGGACAGTGGAGTAACTGGCTGGGGGGAGGATATGGGGGCGAGGTTCGTTTCATCGAACGATAGATTGGGATTGGAGGTGGAATTGGGGCTGCACTTTGCGTCATCGTCATCGTCATCGACGAAGTCGACCTCAAAATCAAAAACACCACTTTCAGCAGGGTCGAAATTTACCCGGCTCTGATGTTGTTGTTGTTGATGTTGTTGTTGTTGTTGTTGTTGTTGTTGTTGTTGTTGTTGTTGTTGTTCCTCTTCCGACGACGACGACGACGCACCCTCTTCTTCCGACGACGACGCACCCTCCTCTTCCGCGTCACTGTCGTTGTCGCGGCGGCCACCGAGGAGTCTAACTTTGACGATTTTGTTGTTGTTTTTCAGGCCGATGGATTCATGGTCAAATCCCATTTCCTCAGCAATGGTGTGCACGAGCTTGCGCTGGTGCCTGTTGAGGGTTGGAGGAAAGCCGAATTCAGAGTAAAACTCTGTCGAATTCGATTTAAAACGGGTAAGGGATTCGCGAATTTGGGAAGGTCCGATTTCTTCGCCGGTGTTTTGATCAATTGCAGCGTCATTATCGTCGATGCCGTTGCTGCTGCTGTTGCTTCCGCACATAATTCCCCGCATACCCGCGGCGTTCTTAATGTGGAGCTCCTTCAAGTTCGTCCCATGCTCGATGAGATTTTGCACGGACTCCACAGAGAACGTCGTCGCAGAGGGTCTCTTTACGGAAATCACCGCCACCGCAGTGTAACCGTTCTGCCAAACCCACTCCTTCACATCTGCGCCGAGAGAAGAGAGACGCATTTTTAACGATGCAAGAGATTTAAACGAGCGAGCCAAACGAATTGAGTGGGTTAGTTCAGTAGTGGAGTGTAGCCGTCTGTAGCTATTGAAGCGAAAAAAACTAAAAAAAGGGCGAATCACTGGATCGACTGTAACTCCAACGTATACACCCAGATTTGAACACGGCGGCGGGTTCGGCCAGGCGCATCTTTTGAACGAGTCTTCATCACTCGCTTCGCTCGCTCACTCACCTCCAAGGAGCCTGCACTCATCGAGGCGGATGCTAGAAATATTGTGAGCCGCGGACTTCAACACCCCCCCGAACTGGGCGTCTGAGATTGCAATCCGAGAGAGGGAGATCTTCGACAAGCTTGGAAATTTAATTAATCCAAAGCTGCTCGGCGACAGTTTCCCAACGTCGCCAAGATTCAAGGCGAACAAGTTTGGAGAGAGGTTTTTACGGAACTTCAAAGTGGCGAGATTAGGGCAGTTCATTATCGTCAGTCTTTGGAGGTTTGGGGTGTCTAGGGTGAGTGACGTAGACATGGGGTCGTTTTCTATGATGAGTTTCGTCAGAGAAGTTGTGGCCAGGGTGACTTTGTGTGCCGTTATTGTTGTTGACGATGATGATGAAGAAACGACCAGGCTCAGACTCTCGAGCATTTCGCACCGTCTTTCTGGTGCGTTCTTCATGTTCGACAGCTCGTTGACCAAATTCAAGATCGCCGGGACGTTGATATTTGAGGTGGCTGTGCCCGTCAAAGTTAGAAAGGATAACGTGGGAGTGGAGATCAGGGTGTGAAGATTCGTTAAATCGTCTCGGAAGATCGCAAGGGACGATGCTTCGAAAGATTTCAGATACGGGGTGGCGAACGCAAAAGATTCAAACGGGGGGGGGGGATGCTTGGCGAGGAGGGATAATATTTCGTCATAAGATTCTTGGTGATCAGATTCGGAAAAAATCAACTTCAATTCCTCAAGATTCTCGTTGCTCGCTGCTTCTAGCACGCCACTCGTGAGGAGGTCCCGTGCTGCGCGTGCCTCGGATGCCCCATGCACTTTGACATTGATAATTTCGTGAGAAGGAGGGGCAAGCTCCGTCGTTGAGGTGTTTTTCCGCGCTTGAATTTTGGTCAGGTGGGAGATCCGAGCTTCCTCCTCGTTGATCAGCACGCGCAAGGCAAGCTTTCTAATTTTTGAGGTGATGGGTTGGAGGGGGAGATGCTTCGGTTGGTGTGGGGGTGGTGGCGTGGGTTGGGGTTGGGATTGGGGTGGGGGAGGCGGAGAAGACAGTTCTCGCCGGCTTTTGCCCTCAGGGTTGAAGTAGGGGTTGTAGCTGCGCCGAGCGAAGCGAGGAGCATTTTCAACGAAGCACGAGACAGCGCACAGCGAGCGAGCAAAATTAGTTTGAGTGGGTTAGTTGAGTAGTGAATGTAGCCATGTATAGCAATTTCGCACAGCTTCGCAAATTAGAAAAGAAAGAAGGCAAAAAAAGGTGAATCACTGAATCGAACACAACTCCAACGTATGGAGGTTTTAGACGCGATGAATTGGAAACGGTGGCGGGTTTGGCCAGGCGCATCCTTTTGCGCATATCGATTGTTCAGGGGTGGTCCAAAACACAGAACAAAATGAAAGGCTCGAGTCGAGTCTTCCTCAAAGCGCCTCGCTCACCTATTTGTTATTGTTGACTTGACCCGCCGAGTGCCGCAGATGGAGCAGTAGATTAGCAGATCTTGGTTCACAAGCGTACAGGCAGCGCAAACCCAGCCAGTAGCGCCGGATTCTTCATAATTTTTGGCAGCTTGATATTCAAGTGAACTCTCGTCGTAGTATTCCTCGTCCGAGGAAGAGGATTGGGGGGGGGAGACGGAGACGGGTGTAATTTCAACCTCTTTAATCGCTTCTTTAACGTTGGGAAATGGCACCACTTCCCAACTGTCAAAGTACAACGTGAGCGAAAGCTCGGTCAACTCGACGAGGTTCTCACGGTTCGTCAGAAAGTTCCAGCACTTCGCCGCACCGTGCGGACCCGTTGAGAGGGCTGCGCGCGCATCAAATTAGATTGGAATATATATTCATGTTAGAGTTTAGTGGCTCGTCGTGTCATGTGCACGCCAATGACACTAAAAAAACTAAAAAAAAGGCGAATCACTGAATCGGCCGTAACTCTAACACATAGAGGTTTTTTGACGCTCAAAATTGGACACGGTGGCGGGTTCGGACAGGCGCATCTTTTTGCGCGAGGGGTTTGCTCAGGGACGGTCCAAAAACACGCCAAACTCAAAACGGCAAAAAAGGCGAATCATAACGACCACAACTCCAACGCACAATGCCTTTAGACGCTCAAAATTGGACACGGTGGCTAGTTCGGCCAGGCGCATCTTTTTGTGCGAGGGTGTTCCTCAAGGCTCGCTCGCTTCGCATCGCTCGCTCACCTGGACAGTCCTTCAGAACGAGGAACTGAAGTATATTCTTCAGGTTTTGAGAAATTTTAACGAGCCACTGGTGCCGAGCGAGCCAATGTTAGTTTAGTAATCGGCAAGTGTTCCCTCAGCTCTGCTCCGCTCCGCCCGCCCGCTCACTCACCTGATAGTCGATTTCGGTCTCCGACAAGTTCAAATAGACGAGCGTCGGCAACGCAGTGAAACTCAACGCTTGGAAGGTGAGGGAAGAGAGGGGGATTTTGGATAACCTCAAGGTTACAAGGTCGCTGTCCGCATCCCCTGAAAACAGCTCAGCCACGTTCCGGTCGAGCAAGTGAATCGCATTGTGGACTTCGAGCTTTGTGAGGCCTTGACCTCGACATTCTTGGAAGAAAGTGCCGTCGGCTAGAGTTACGTCCGTTAGGGAGAGGGAACGGAGGGAGGGGGCGTGGAGAAGGGAACGGAGGGACTGGGCCGAGATGGTGTAAGTTGGTTGGTTCTTGTACTTCGTTGACTGTTGTTCTCCACAGATTTCTAGACTTGTCAGGGCCGGGAGTTTCTGGGGGATTTGCAGAAGGAGAGGGGAGAGGTTCGAGAGGGTGGGGAGCGTGTTGGTGTTGGACCAAGCAAGCCCATACTGGAAGAGCTTTAGGGTGATGATGTTGTTGATGGAGAGCTGAGAGGAGAGCTGAGAGGAAGGGGAGGGAGAGGGTTTTCTGATAAGCTTCTTCAATATATAAGGAAGAGAAATGCTCACATCCCGCCGATTCAAAACAAGTGTGAGACCCTCATTGGGCTGACTGCAGAGATGGAGGAGCAACCTGTCTGTTATCGTTCTGGCCTTTGAAGCGGTTTTTAGGATGGTTGTGAGAGAATCTGACTCGACCTTAGAAGCAGAGGCTGTCGCCGGGACCAGGTTGGTGATCAAGGACTGAAAGGCAAGGTGGGACAGGGGAGGGGGGGAGAGGTGAGGAATTGCCAATTCCATTTTGTCTGGAACAAGATTGAACAAGAAAAACAGTTCAAAAAGAGGATGGGAGAAAGGAGCGGGAGGAAGGTAGGAAGAAAAAGCGAGGAAGGAAGGGGAAGAATTTCTAGACAGACATAGATCTCGTTTGAGGTGTGATACTCCTTGTGATTTATTTGACATTTATTGTTTCGCGGGAATATACAGCATAAACGTTGTTAAAAGCGATGGTGATACTGATTTTCGCGCGCGCGCTGCTGCTTACCCAAACACACAGCTGGTCGAACTTCCGATATTCAACACCAAACAATTCTCGAACCAAATGTTATGCTCGGTCAGCATCTATTGAGGAGCTATTGCGAGCTCCAACGCGGTACCTGGAACTCAACGTCAAGGTGGCTACCAAGATCACCACCACCACCGCAAATGGTGACTTCTCTTTACTCACTAAAACCCCCACTAAAAAAGAGGAGGTGCTGATATCCATCCCCTCTCCTCAGACTCTCTCGTTTGTTGACGATGGAAATACGGCGGAAAGAAAGGGCAAGCCAACCATGCTTTGGTTTTCCCAACTCTCCATCGACCTCCACAACCTCAAACAGGACCCCTCACCGTTCTTTAAGACTTGGTTGGATTCTCTCCCCAAAACCTTCTCCACACCCATTCACTTTGATGATAAAATTCTCGAGACGTGCACATATCGGCCTATAGCTGAGGCAGTATCAAACCAAAAGTCCGAATACCGGCTGCAATTCAATGCTATCGACCATTCCAAACTCAAATCACCACTTAGCTACGACGACTTCGTTTGGGGCGTGGAAATTGCACGTTCACGTGCGTTTTCGTCGAAGTTTGTTGCCCCATTTGACTTGAAACCGTTCGTATTTGTGTGTGTGTTCGTCGCAGTTTACGTAGGTTTCGGTCTCGGCACGATTGAGCAGGCCGCTAACGGGTGCGCATTCGTGCTGTGCGGGAACATTCTAAATACGTTCGTCGCACCATCCAAACTGCGGTACGTGATTGCCCCAATTGTCGATCTGTGCAACCACTCGAACAATCCGACCTGCGATGTTGCGTTTGAGTTCTTCTCCGATTCGTTCTCTTTGACGGCGAATAGCGAAATGTCGAGCAATTCCCCGGTCGACATTTCTTATGGCGAACGCACAAACGACCAGCTCTTTTTGAACTATGGCTTCGTCATCGAAGATAACGACTTCGACACGTACATATTGCCTGCATTGAAGGACGCTGACATTGCAGCTCTTGAATCGAAAATTGGGAACGAGATTTGCGCCGATAGACTGCTCAAGCTCTCCGAGGCAAACTTGCTCGCCGGAAACATCGTTTTGTCAAAAGAAAATCCAAAATCATTTGATCCAGCTGTGATCCAAGCGTTAAGAGTTCTGGTTAGCAGCGACGAGGAGTTTGAAAGTGCTAACAAAGCCATTGGAGGTTTTTTTCAATTCCAAGTATCGGAGGCCAATGAAGCAAAAGTGAACCTTTGCTGCAAGGAGCTTTTGAGAGCCGAGGTCGAGGCCTTCCGTTCAGGCAGAGGCGGAGATGGAAATTCTCTGCTGAGGGCATTCCTGGCTGAGAAGCAAAAGCTGTTGGACCATTTCGTGAGTAAATTTATATGAAAGACCGATCTATCTATATAGCATTTCTTCCCCACTTATTTATTTATTAAAACAAACCGACCACATTTCCTTCAGTGTCGAGATCCACGTCATAGAACCCCGGCCGAGTGCTAAGTCCAGGGATCGTCATGATGTCGCCGCAAATTGGAGTTAGAAAGCCTGCTCCGACGCAAGACCTAACCTCCCTGACAGCAATCCGAAAGTTTTTTGGAACCCCCTTCGCTGCAGCATCGCAAGAAAACGAGTACTGAGTCTTTGCCATACAGATTGGCATTCTTCCGAATCCACTTTTCGTGTATCGCTCAATCTGCTCGTTGGCACTTTCTGAAAAGTCGACCCCCTCCGCGCCGTAAATTTCTTTGGCAATTGTTTCAATTTTTTGCTTGATTGTCAAGTCATCACCGTAGAGGAATTTGAAATCGTTGCAATCTTGCGATTTGCATGCCTGCGCCGCGCCGAGATTATGATTAAGGTTAGTTTTTTAGTTTCATCGCAGTTCAGCAGACAGTGCACTGAATCGACCGTAACTCCATCATTTGGAGGGTTTAGACACTCAGATTTGAACACGGCGGCGAGTTCGGCCAGGCGCATCTTTTTGTGCGAGGGGTTGTTCAGTGACGGTCCAAAACACACCAATGTGAAAACAAAAAAAGGCAAAAAAAGGCGAATCACTAAAACGACCGGGCGAGTTCGGCCAGGTGCATCTTTTTGAGCAGAGCGATTGTTCAGGGACGGTCCAAAACGCAGTATCGCATCTTCTCAAGATCCACAAAACCGCTCCACTCCGTTCTGTATTCTCGGCTCGCTTACCTTAACCACTGCATTTGCCAGCTCCCTGGCACCCTCTCCTCCCTTGGCCCAGTGATCGCTCAGGCATGCATCGAAGGCACCAGCTGCCATACACTCGGCTTTCACAATTGAAATCTCATTGGGAGTGTCTGTTTTGAACTTGTTGATCGCTACGACCACCTTTACGTTGAACTTTTTTGCATTTTGGATGTGTTTTACAAGATTACAAACACCTTGGGAGAGGAGGGTGGTGCTGCGCAGAGCGGAGTGCCGAGCAAAGTGAGAGAGTTAGTTTAGTTTAGTTTAGGAGAGGATGTGGATGTGGGATGTGGATGTGGATGATGTGGGTGACCGTAACTCCAACGTATGGAGGTTGTAGACGCTCAAAATTAGACACGGTGGCGAGTTCGGCCAGGCGCATCTTTTCGTGCAACGCGATTATTCAAGGAGGGTCCAAAACACGCCACCGCATCTTCTGCCACGCTTCGTTCGCTCACTCACTCACTCACTCACTCACTTTTCTGTTGTGTACTCTTCGGGGAGAGGTTGGCCAGCCTTGACGGGGGCTCCTCCGCCGTGCATCTTGAGGGCGCGAATGGTGGCCACAATGACTGCGCACTTTGGACGGAGTCCGGATACTCTACATTTGACGTTGAAGAACTTCTCCATTCCAATATCTGCACCGAAACCAGCCTCGGTCACGCAGTATCCATTGCTCTCTCCCACCAAAGACAACGCCACCTTGTCCGCAATAATGCTCGAGTTCCCCGTCGCAATGTTTGCAAACGGCCCAGCATGGACGAGCACGGGACTGTTCTCGACAGTCTGCATAAGCGTTGGCATGATCGCATCCTTCATCAACACCGCGAGCGCCCCTCCGCACCCCAGGTCATCCGCAGTGACGGTCATTCCAGAACGGCTGTAGCCAATCACAATATTACCGAGACGAGAGCGCATGTCCTGCAAGCTCGTTGCAAGGGCCAGAACTGCCATGACCTCGGAGGCTACGGAAATGTCAAACCCTGTATCACGATCGTGCTGCTTGCGCGATCCGGGGTTATCCTGATCCTTCACCGTCTCCTGTTTGCCGGTCCCGACTCGGACCGAGCGGAGGTGCCTATCGCAAACGTCGAGCACGCGGTGCCACGTGATGGTATCAGGGTCAATATCCAGCCTCGCGAACTGCCCCATCTCCTCCTCGGTGAAATCACAAGGAGCCTTTTCAGGATCGATATTCAGTTTGCTCAAACGCTTCTTCATGATTGCGTTGAAACCACCTTTGTCGGTTACAATCCGCCGAAAAAGGGCGGAATCGGTTTGGCTGCACTCGTGGAACATTCGGGTGTCGATCGCAGCAGCTAGGAGGTTGGTCGCTGCCGAGACCGCGTGGATGTCGCCAGTCAGATGGAGATTGAACTCGTCCATGGGAACCACCTGGGAATATCCACCGCCAGCGGCACCACCCTTGATCCCAAATGTGGGACCCTGGGACGGCTGCCGAATGCAAGCCACGGCAGGAAGATTGAGGACGGAGGGAGAGAACAGAGCTTGACAAAGGCCAATCGTAGTTGTTGACTTTCCCTCTCCGAGAGGGGTGGGATTGATTCCTGTCACGACGACATAGTTGCCCGAGGAGGAGAGCGAGGAAGGGGATTTCGTTTGGTCGATTGTTGCGAGGGAAACTTTTGCCTTGGCCGCACCCCAAGGGAGGAGATGAAAGGGATCGATGTTTATGCTGCTTGCAATCGTTTGGATCGATGGGAGGCCGGCTGAAACAAGAGTTTGGGAGATCTCAATGTCCGAGGGGACGGGGTTGATGCAATTGAGGGGCATGTGCTGAGGTCCAATTGAAATTCCTATTATGCTATTTACCCGGGGATTTAAACATACTTTATAATCATACAATTTTGGGCAGGTGACCGAAAACCTCAACGATTTTCGCCTCAAGAAATAGACCACAACTGCGTATTAACATTGAAAGATAACAAATAAACATCACGTAGCGATCATTGTGCTACAGCTGACAAAAATGGAAACAGGATTTTACGAAGTTTATTATTTGATCGACAGAAACTTCTGAAGCAATCGATCGTTTTTCATACCCCATCTCCCCCACCCCCACTCCCTTTCCCCCCATTAACGTGCGTCTGGCTCAATTTTTGTGAAATTAGAAATTGGGCCGTTTGGCAGTTGTTGGTGGTGCCAGTAATGGTCACCACCCTGTTGTTGGTGCCGGCCACGAACTCGCCTCGCTGTGAAATTTTTATCGAAGTGGCCGATATCATTTGAAGCTCTGACAAGGTGGTGCCGCCTCGTCCCAGGAGGGATCCAATCATATTGTCAGGTACCGCAACTTGGATGGAGGTAATTCCTTGTGCCTTTCTATATTGTTCTTCCTGTTGTTGTTGTTGTTGTTGTTGTTGTTGTTGTTGGGGGTGGAGTTGTTGATGTTGGGGGTGGAGTTGTTGTTGCTGTTGTTGTTGTTGCTGTTGTTGTTGTTGCTGTTGTTGTTGTTGGTGCTGCGCAAGTATCTGCTGCTGCTGCACCAGTATCTGCTGCTGCTGCTGCAAACTCTGCTGCTGCCCATTAACCTGCCCAATACCCAACAACTGCTGTTGCTGCTGCTGTGCAGCCTTGGCCTGCTGGGCAGCATAGAACGCATGTTGTGCATTGTAGTTGGATTGCTGCTGTTGGTCAGCTAGTGAAATTGGAAGTTCCCTGTAGTTGTTTTGTCGCTGGTTCTGGTTCTGGTGATGGCCCATCACATGCTGCTGCTGCTGCTGCTGCTGGTGATTAGGGCTGGGGGAAAGATGAGGATGAGCCGGGCTCAACCCCGCACCGACGTTCAACGCGGCGTTTTGGGTGTACGCGGAGGCGATCGCCTTTGTGTAGGACGTGGTCATGTTGACGTAGGCAGACTGGTCGGGGTACTCAATCATGTTGTCGTGGAGGAGGTTTACGCAGGTGATGCATGAAGCTGTGGGTGGGGTGCGTAGGGAGTTTAGTTTTTTGGGAATGTGAAAATGTGTTAGTCATGTTTAGATTCTTAATATATGCGAGTGACCATTGCGAGCCGAGCGTAGCGAGGGAGCTGCGTCCATCAGCCGAGCGCAGCGGAATGCCGGGCGGCAGCGGAGAAGGGGGGTTTCGTGAATCTCCCCCAACACAACACTCAAATAATTCCACACCTCAAAACAAACTCAAACTTGAACTTGAACTCACCCAAGTCACCATTAACCGTGACGATCCGCTCGTTGGTTGCGATGCTGGCCATCTCATCCTTTTGCGCGAGCTGAATTTTGGTCCCAGTTTGCTCGCTCATTGACTTGATGTTGGCGCCAGCCCGGCCGATGATCATGCCGCAGGCCAGGGAGGGCACCAGGACCCGAACCATGTAGGGAGGGGGTGGGAGCGGCACATCGTGAAGAGCCATTCCGTTTAGGAGATATCCAGCTCGTGGGGTGGGGGTGGTGGGACTGTTGGGGGAGGTAGGCTCTTCGACCGAGGGTTGGGGTTGGGATTGGGTTGGGTCACATGAATTTGCCTCTGGGTGTGTGTTGTTGTGGCTGCTGATCTCAGCAGCACGGATCTCGTCCTCATCGACCATCACAATGTCCCCTGACTGGGTCGTTCCGTCGCGAAACTTGTTTAAGACATGAGCCACGGCGAGCTTGATGGAAGTGGGGCTTCCCTGAAGGAGACAGACACGTTCGGAAGTGCCTGGGAAGTAGTCGTTGGCCTGGGAGAGTTTGATACGGCATTGGGTGATTGCTTGGATTTCTGCAATGGTCTGCCCACTCTTTCCAATTACTGACCCGGCGGTGTTGTTTGAGACGAGCAACTTTAAACTACAAGCAAAAGATGCAATATGCACCTGATCGTTGGTTGCACTGATTGCACTGGTTGTCTTATTTTGCTCCATCGCTATTTCGCTATTTCCAATTTTTAAATTGGATATTGACGTTTTTTGGAATCTAGTTGAATAATTGCTGATGGTTATTCGATGATCGATCTGATATATTTGAGGGGAAGGAAGTTGGCAAAGCTTAACCTAGAGAAGGAGGAGTGTTTGATTTGGGATTTTTCCTGGTTTCATCAACACTTTCAACAATCACACTTTTCAGCAAATCCAAAACAGCAAAATTACAATTAAGCTACTGTGTTCAACAGACCATGCGATTATATGGTTTGATTTTAAGCCTGGTTGGAACCAACTCGCTCTCATTATCAAAAACGATGAACAGGCGAACAGTGTGTTTTTCGCCTTTGATCATTCCTCTGGCCACCCTGCCTGCTTTGGGCGGATCTCCGGCTTTTGCCTCCACGCCAAAACGTTACGTGGTACTCGGAGCTGGTGGCAAAACGGGAAAGAAAATTTGTCGCATCTTGAATGAGAAGGGTTTTCTGGTTACAGCTGTGACGACAGACGGTCGAGACCTTTCCCTTGACGGTGGCCAGCTTCCAATCACCTATGCGAGAGGCGACGTAACGGACCCAGCCTCAATACAAAACCTCCTCAGCGAACACGACGTCTCTGGCGTTGTGTTTGCTGCTTCTGCTTCAAAGAAGGGTGGTGATGCGAAGGCTGTGGACTATCTTGGCGTTTCGAATGTCGCAAAGGCAACTGTTGAAAATAAAGTGCCCCGTTTAGTTGTCATTTCAAGCGGAGCAATAACGAGACCGGACAGCGTTGGATTTAAAATCACCGAACTCTTCGGACAGATCATGTCTTTCAAAATGCTGGGAGAAAATTCTCTTCGCGACACTTACAATGCCTCCCCTGACTCAACCCTCTCGTACACCATTGTTCGCCCAGGTGGCCTCTCCGACAAAGAATCAATTGGAGCGAGGGGCGTGGAAATTTCCCAAGGAGACGTCCTAAGCGCCGAGGTCACCCGCGAGGATGTTGCCCAAACCACGGTCGCAGCTCTAACCACGAGTAAAAAGGTCTTCAGGGCCACAGTCGAGGTTTTCGGACGGTCGGGCGAGTCGATGTTTGGAGCCAAAACGGGAGCCTTGCCGCTTGCGAAAAACCTCCCCACCATTCCCGAAAGTCTCATCCACGTGACCGAGTCCGACAGCTACGACGAGCTGTTCAATTCCATTCTTCCTGACTCAAAAATGGCAACTCTCGGAATTGTCAACAATTACGAGCCAGACAGATCCAAGCTCAAAATATAAAATTAGTCTGAAAACCCAATTTTTCTATTCTCACACTTTCATCAACATTTCGGCCTTGATGAATTCCTTCAAATCTGCCATTTGAATAGCTATTTCCTTCCTCACCGCCTTCTGCATGTGCTCCTGAGTGA
>Ga0302116_1000920_pt1 | contig 17857 bp, 27 predicted proteins | sample AG5_SCM_MG_FD_203124 | JGI IMG/M metagenome (GOLD analysis project Ga0302116, IMG submission 203124) | Marine microbial communities from Western Arctic Ocean, Canada - AG5_SCM | ecosystem: Environmental > Aquatic > Marine > Oceanic | place: Canada: Western Arctic Ocean | collected 2017-10-01 | reverse complement strand
TTACAGAGGCCAGTTGTAGGGGAGGGGAGGATTAGGGGAGGGGGGGGGATTCAGAAAATAATAAAACAAAACACAACAAACAGAACAACAGATCAAACACTACTAAGCAACAGAATAGCCAAAACCAACCATAAATCCGAAATCTAAAAAAAACTAACAACAAAAAACAACGACAAGCTAATAAACAACACTACAAATAACAACACAAAGAGAAAAGACTTAAGAAAAGAGAAAGGAGAAGGAAAAAAAATTCAAACAACATAAAAAAGCTTTGCAACAATTTGCCTTTTTTTGAACCACAAAATGAAATTGAATCTTCATTTATTTTATTATTTTCCTCTCTGCCCCGTCCCACTCCAAACCCATCTCCATTTCTTTCATTCTTTATAGGAGACAAATTTAAAGCTTGTCCATGTAGCGATCCAGGGGAGGGATGTTCTCGGCGAGTCCCTTCCTCTTTCGGATTGCCATGACGGTATCGTATCCCTTGTTTCCCTCCTCCATGGGGTTCCCGGACATGGGCTCCCAGTGGTCGAAGGAGCACTGGGGGAAGGCCTTTCCTCCGGTGTTGCTCCTCAAGTCGGCGGTGAAGCCGAAACTCTCCATGACGGGCAAATAGGCCAGCAAAGTCATCTGGGGGGTTCCTGGCCTCTGCTCCTCGCTGAAGACGTGTCCGCGCCTCTTGGTCAAGACACCGTACACGTTGCCCATGGCGTCCTGGGGGACACTGATGTTGCACAGGTACACGGGCTCAAGGAGTCCGGGCTGGCCGGTCATCAAGGCGGCGAAGCAAACGCGCCTAGCGGTGGGCATGATCTGTCCCATACCACGGTGGATGGCATCGGCGTGAAGCACGACGTCCATGAGGTTGAACCTGCAGCCGCGCATGACCTCCTCGCACAAAGGGCCGTTCTGGGAAGCCCAGGCGAATCCTCCGACGACACTCTCCTTGATCTCGAGCAAGTAGTTGACTCCCTTGGTGGTGTCGACGAACATGTTGGGGCCGGTTCCATCGGGGCCGAAGGCCCAGATCTTCCTCGCCTGCGAACCAAGCACGAATTGGAATTGGAATTGTGTGTGTGTGTGTGTGTGTGTGTGTGTGTGGGTTAGCATTCTCATCTTTTCGTATTCCTCAAAGCTCGTCTCGTCTCGTCTCGTCTTCCTCAAAGCTCGCTCACAGTATATATATATTTCGCTCGCAGTATCTCACCTCGCTCACGTCCCAGCCGAACTCGTCGGCCATTTTCCTGCCCTGAAGCTTCTGGTCAGCAGTAGAGGAGATCTCTCCATCGTCGACGGCGATGCAAAGCTCGGCTCCGAGGCTGGTTCCATCAACAAAGAGACGGTTGTGCTTGTTGGGGGACTTGGAAAGGCAAGTCTTCTCGGTCTCTCCGGTGATGGTCTCACGGTAGGACACGACGGGGTCGGACACCTTGACGGTGGTTCCCATAAAGTCGTTCTGGAGGTCCTGGAGGCAAATCTCCAGGTGGAGCTCTCCGGAAGCGGCAATGATGTGCTCACCGGATTCCTCGGTGTAGCACAAGACCATGGGATCGGACTTGGAAAGGCGCTTCATTCCCTCGACGAGCTTGGGGAGGTCGGCGGAGTTCTTGGGCTCAACGGCGCACCTCACAACGGGAGACACACTGAATTTCATGGTCTTGATGCAGTGGGCATCCTCAGCGGTGGCAATGGTTCCACTCTTGAGCAAGTACTGGTCAACTCCGACCAAGGCACAGGTGTTTCCGGCGGGCACGTCGGCAACCTGCTCGGTGTACCTTCCCATCATGATGACGGTGCGCTGGATGTTCTTGATCCAGATATCGGACTTCTTGCCGGGAACGTAGTTGGGTCCCATGATGCGGACCTTCTGGCCGGTGGCAATCTTTCCGGAGAAAACACGGCCGAAGGCGTAGAAACGTCCCTTGTCGGACGTGGGGACCATCTTACTGATGTACATGGACATGGGGCACCCGTCGGAGGTGTCGCAGGTGCGGATGGCCTCGGCGGTCTGATCGTCCAGGGGTCCGTCATACAGGGTATCGACACGGTACTTCTGGGCAACGACGGGGGAAGGAAGGTGGAGCACGATCATCTCGAGGACGGCATCTCCGGCAGGGAGCCACTGCGCCGAGCGAACAAGTTTTTTGTGCGAAGTAAATTGAGTGGAATAATATAATGTTGATAATGTTGGAATTGGTTTAGTGGTGGCTCGAATATTGAATATATTTCGAAATATATATTTCGAAATATATTTCCTCGTAAATATTTCTCGTCTTCCTCAAGGCTTAAGGCTCGCTCACCTTCTGCATCACGCGCTTGAGGAGGGGCTTTCCGACAAGCTCGCGCTCGTCAGGCTTCAGCTCAACACCAATGGCCTTCAACATCTTGTTGACCTTTCCGTGCTTCTCGTTCATGATGGCCTCGAAAAGGGTGGTGATGGGGGTGGCAATGAACTGGCAGAACGCACGCTCAAGAGTGCCTCCCTTATCGTTGGTGACCCACTTCTTTCCCTCAACGTCGTAGAACCAATCTCCCCAAAGCTTGGTCATCATCTTCTCCTCAGGGACACCAAACTTGGCTCCGTAGGTCATGGCGAACTTCTTAAGGGTGAAGGCCCACTGGTGGAGGCCGGACCCGAAGGCAACGGTTCCCTTGGTGGGGTCAACCTGGACGTCTCCGAGCTTCTCGTCGTTGTAGGTGGCAACGATGACGTTGACACTCTCGATGGAGCGGCAGAAAGCCTGGTAGAGCTCCTCAGCAGGAAGCTGAAGCTCAAGGAGGGCGCGGTCAACCTTGTTGACCATCAAGCAGGGCTTGACGCGCTCGGCAATGGCCTGGCGAAGGACGGTCTCGGTCTGAACGCAGACACCGTCAATGGTGTCGACGACAACGAGGGCTCCGTCAGTCACACGGAGGGCGGCTGTGACCTCAGAGGAGAAGTCAACGTGACCGGGGGAGTCGATCAGGTTGATCAAGTAACTGTTTCCGGTAATTTTAATGTTCTTGTCGGCCTCAATGGCGTCCTCGAGCTGGATGTCCATGGCAGCCTGGTCGGCCTCGGACATACCTCCAGCAACAGCAACGTCCTTGGCGGACTGGGAATACTCAAAGAACATACTAATTCCGGTGGACTTGATGGTAATTCCACGCTCGGCCTCATCAGCACGGGTGTCGGTGTACCTGGCTCCTCCGGCAGCCTTGGAGGAAATAATTCCGGCCTTCTGAACCAAAGAGTCTGTAAGGGTGGTCTTTCCGTGGTCTACGTGAGCAATCACAGACATGGAACGGATGTTGTGCTTGAGCTCCATGATGGCACGCATCTGATCGACGGAAAAGTTAACCTGAGGGAGGGGACATGTGTAGTGTAGAAAAAGGGGGTTAATAGGAGGGGAGGGGGGGAGGAGAGGGGGGGGGAGAGCTCACAGCCAAGTGAATTGTATCCCGAACGAGCGAACATACAGTAAGGTGACGATGTTTTAATTGTGGTTTAGGGTACGTTCTAGCCATTTAACTTACCATTGTGAAGTGCTATTGGGGTTGAGATGTGTTTACAGTGGAATTTTTTTGGGTGGCGAGGAAAAAATGTAAATGCTCTTTCCTTTGTTCCTTGGTTCATTCCTACGAACCTTCGCAAAAATAAGCCAAAAATACACACCACAAAAAGTAGTTCCAAAAACGCTCCACAATACGGCACCGCATCATATATATAGCGATTAAGGCTGGAAATATTTCTTTTTTTGTTCTCCCCACCATTCGTTAGAGCGAACTCTGATTATGCCACCTTTCAAGTTAGACACCTCAACCATTCCAGAGACAATTGGATATCTCCTTGTTGGTGTATGCTGCCTCACCTTTGGCAGTTTTGCGGTTCCTATGAAATCGCAAAGAGCGCAGTCATGCAATTACCACCCTCTTGTTTTTCAAACATATAAAACAAGCACAATGTTTTGCACTGCTTGGCTGACACTTCTCGTTACCGAGTTTTCCTATACGCCAATTGGCATTGCCTCGGGTGCTTTTTGGGTTCCGGCTGGAATTGGCGCGATTTACTCTGTAAACCACTGTGGCCTTGCTGTGGGGCAGGGAATTTGGAGTTCGATCATTGTGATTGTCAGCTTCTCGTGGGGCATTTTTGTGTTTGAAGAGGTATGTGAAGTCCGCTATGCAAATCTGAATAAACTAAACTAAACTAAACTAAACTAATGGCTCGCTTCGCATCGCTCGGCGCAGGAGGTGAAAAACATTCCGTTATCTTGCCTCAGTGTGGCGATCATGTGCTATGGGATCTTTGGAATGTCAATATTCTCTGTGCCTCCCAGTCCGCCCCCCAATTCTGATTCAACCGAGGTTCCCTTCATAAATGGCGATGATTACACAATCACGCAATCACAATCACAATCACAATCACAATCACAATCACAGCTGTCGAAAAACAAACCAACAAACTACACGACCTTGTTTGGGTGGCGGTGCACCCGATTTACCGCTGGCATAATAGCAGCGGTTTTCAACGGCTGCTGGGGAGGATCGATTATGGTTCCATTTAAGTACGTTCCGAAGGGCACAACTGGGATGCAGTACTTGGTGTCCTTCGCTGTTGGAGCTGCCATCGTCACCAGCAGCCTGTGGATCATTTTGTTCTTCTACAACTGCAGCATTACCAGCTCCCTCCAATCAGCGTGGAACGAGCTTCCTTGCCTCCACTTTGCTATCATGTGGAAACCCGGGATTACATCTGGCATTTTGTGGAGGTGAGGGTGAGGCACCATGAAGCGAGCGAAATGCTTATGGACAGGAACAAAACTAACATCTTACTTTCTTTCGCAGCATCGGGAATTTAGCGAGCATACTAGCCGTGCAGAGTCTAGGGGAAGGGGTGGGCTACAGCCTGTGCCAGGCTGCTCTCTTGATAAGCGGGCTATGGGGCCTCCTTTACTACAACGAAATCAAAGATCCCAAACAGATGTACAGTTGGTTCTTCTTTGCGAGTATCACAGTGCTGGGGATGATTCTACTTTCTGAGCAGCATGTGCAACAGGACGACGACGACCAAAGACGATAGGATAGTGAAGTGATAGTAGAGAGAATTATGTTTTTTGAAAATGTCATTTTTTTAACCCAACGGAAATTATTTATGGTTTTTGCTGTTGCTGCAATTTCTTCTTGTAGCCCATGTCCCTCTTGTAGGTGATCTTCTCGCTCACTGTGATTTCGTCCTTGCTCCAGTTCCCCGAGCTAGTCCTCCTCTGGTACCTCATCTTCTTCTGCTGAAAAATATCCTCCAAGTCGCAACTCTGGACCTCCGGGAAAATTGTGTCTGGATCGATCCTGTTGGCAGCGTCGCAAAACTGATTCTCCAGAGCTGGAATCAGATTTGCGGACCTCGCCCAGTCGGGAACTTTCTTCTTGGGGGCTTGTTCCTGCGCCGAGCGAAGAAGGTGCCAAACGAATACGAATTGAGTGGAATAATGTTAGTTTAGTAGTGGATGCAGCCATTATGTCTGTAGCCATTTCGCGGGTGTTGATTCATCGCGAGTATTCTCGTCTTCAACAAGGCTCGCTCGTTTCGCTCACTCACCTGCTCCTCGTCCTCGTCGTCGTCGTCCTCGCTGTTTTCGCGATCAGAGATCTCATACGTGTCCGCTGCTTTTTGTTGTTGTACTTGTTGTGATTGTTGCTGTTGTGGGTTACTGGGTTTTGTGTTGCTATTGCTGGTATTGTTATTGTTGCTCGTGGTTGTGGGTCCTTGGCTGGCCAAATTCGCCGCCTCCTTGGCTTTCGCTGCCCGCTCTCGCATCTGTGCGACGAGCGCGTTTTGCTTTTCGACCTTGTCGTTGTTGGGTCCACCATTTTGGGCGGAATTGGAGGTGGAATTTGGTGCTGGTGGCTTGTAAGGGTTGCTTGGCGGTGCTTGATTCTGCTGCTGCTGCGCCGAGCGAAAGAGTGGGTTAATTTAGTTAAATCTCTCGTCTTTCTCACCCCCCCCCCCGCTCCACTCCGCTCCACTCCGCTCCACTCCACTCCGCTCACTCACCTGCTGCTGCTGCAACTTCATTTTGCTCCTCATCTCCTCGGCAAGCCTCGCCTTCTGTTTCTCGTCCCTCTCGGCCCTTGCCTTGGCCATTGCAGCCTTCTTCTCGTTGACCTGGTCCTCCAAACTTTTTGCACTCGACGTTGAGCCTGTTGAGGATTTTGATCCAGCCGAACCAGTAGAGGTCGGTTTGGAGTTGTTGCCGTTGTTTGGGGAGATTGAAGAGGTCGTTGCTGGTGTTTTTGGTGTGTGTAGGTTCTTTCGCACGGGAAGGGAGGGAATTGCGGTCTTCTTGGGGTGGAGGGCTGGGATTGATTTGGTGGGGGGGGGCATCGTGGCCGTGGCTGTGGCCGCCGCCGTGGACGCAGCAAGGGCGGCCCTCTTCTCCAACTCGTTGCGAGCGGCCTGCGCTTCCCTGCGCTTGAGGTCGGCCTGTTTCAACCGCTCCATCTTCATTTTTAAATCCTCTCTGGCGGAGGCCTTGGCTGCAAGCTGCGCCGAGCGAAGAAGGTACAAAAACCAATTGAGTGGGTTGGTTTAGTAGTGGCTCGTATATATTTCTCGTCTTCCTCAAGGCTCGCTCGCTTCGTGTTCACTCACCTTTTGAGTTTTAAGTTTGTCCGCTGGGGTGGGAGAATTGGATTTGGATATGGCAGGAATAGGGATAGGGGCGGCCACAACCGCCGGGGGAGGGGGGGGTGGGACTGCTGCTGCTGGGGAAAGAACTTTTACTGGGGCGGCTGCAGTTTGAGCAGCAGCAGAGTTGCTGCTGAGCTCTGATGACGTGGTTTGTTTTTGTTGTTTGCTGCTGGGGGAGAACATCTTCTTGAGCTTTCCCATTACAGATTTGTTCTTCTTCGGGGGAGAGGAGGAACTTGTGGTCGCAACAGGGTTAGCGCCCGACAAGTTGTTGTTGTCGGCATTGTTCTTCCTGTCCTTTTCTCGCTGCATCCGAAGGCGAACTTCGCCCTGGAGGCGGACTTTCTTCTCGGCCGCAGTTTCGTTGAGTTGTTTTTTGAGGTCACCCGAGGATGAGAGGGAGTTGTTGGAGGAAGTGTTGGAAGAGGTGGACGAGGAAGTGCTTGTGACTGAATCGACTCGGGTGAGGGTTGGGGGAGGCGGGGGGGTGAGGGATTTGGTAGTTGTTGTATTTGTATTTGTGGTTGGGGGATTGGGGGGGAGGGGTGATTTAGATTTTGATGGTGGTGAGGGGGAGGGGGGGGGTGAGGGGGAGGGGGAGGGCGAGGGTTCATCAACATCCATTGTCGGTTCTTTCTCCACCTCAATTTCCACCATCGCCTCCACCATTTCCATTTCCACCTCCACCTCAGCCTCAACCTCTGTCTTGAACTCCTTCTCTTTCGCCACTTTCGCCATCTCCTTGTCCTTCTTTTCCTGTCTAAGCAAAGATTCTAACCTCAAAACGAGGTCCTTCTTGAGGCCCTTGGCGTCAACGCTGCGGTTTCGGAGCTCCTGACGAAGCTCGGCGACCTTCATGGAGGAGCAATTGATCTTGCGTCTGGAGGATTTCTGCTGGAGACGGCTCTCATCGATTGTCTGTGATAATAAAGGGAGGGGGGGGGGGTTGAGGGATGTGGGGGGGGAGGGGCGAATTAGGAGCGAATTAGAATTTTTGGATTTGTCATGTGTGGGACTCAAACACGTACTCACTCACCTCACGCTTCTTATTCCGAACACCAAAACCATCCTCTTCGACAAAATCCATCTCAGATGTATCACTCTCCTCACCAGAGGCAGAGGCGGCTTCAGCATTGGCTCGTCGGCCACCCATGGAACGGCGGGCCTTCTTGGAATAATCAGGTACGTTTTCCTTGTTGGAGGAGGTCATCATAGCGTTCTTCGACGTTGATGCCAGGAACTTCCGTTTCCCAGCCTTCATTGGAAATGGAATGGGAGGAGGGTTAGAGAGAGAGAGAGAGAGATAGAGGATTTTTATTGAATGAATCACTCCTTGAGGAGGGGAAAGAGAATGAAGATTTGCAACGACAACAACGACCTCACCTGGATAGCCTCGTTCAGCCATGTTTTGTCATCTTTGGCCATGCCATTGATTAAAACAAGAGCTCGGGAAGACTCGTTGCTTAAGCTGGAAAGGACACGGGTGATTGCACAATCGGACATCGAGCTTCAGAATTGAAATCGTGGTGATAATGGCTTCTTCACAGCTAAAAAATGCACTTGTGTCAGTAGTGCAGTGCGTGACCGGAAAGTGTAGAATGTAGAACGTAGTTGCTATACGGACGAAAAGAAAATTCAAACTTTGTAAAAACGGCAAAAATGTTTATTTTTCATTCTCAGTTCATCCATGTCATTAGCAGCAACTAGAATTGGATATAACTTAGTGATCTACTCAAACAGGCCATGTTCTCGCTCTTTTCTCACATAAATGTCACATATCTGAGTCCTCCACCCCCAAACCTGTCGATCCTGCTCCTTGGCCTCGATGCTGCTGGGAAAACTACATTTCTAGAACGGCTCAAGACTCTTTACCCAGTCGGACAAGGCAAGAAGGCACACCGCCAGGTTCCTGTTGGGCGGATCACTTCAACAATTGGGTTGAATATAGGCGAGTTTAAGGTTCCTGTGAGGGTCCGAGTTTACAAGGAGGGGGGTGATCTTGAAAGTGACAACAATGTCAGCAACAACAATACAAACGAGTTTGCAACCCCCAATAAACACAACAAACACAGCAAATCAGATCATCATCATCAACAACACTACGAAAACATAAATTATGTAACCCAATACATTGACTTGAACATTTTCGACCTTGGTGGAACGATCCCTATTCGCCCTCTGTGGTCTTCATACTACTCAACGGTTGATGGTATAATTTGGTTGGTTGATGGAAAAGACAAGATCCGGGTCGAAGAGGGGCGCATCGCTCTTGAGGCGGTTATTTCTGGGGTGAGGGAGGCTAGGAAAACTTCGGGGGAGCATAAGCATAAGACTTTTGAGGAGAATAGCAAAGACAATAACAATAATGATGGTTGCAAGGGCGTCGTGAGCGTGAGCGTAGTGGTGAATAAGTTGGGAGAGCGAAAAATCATGGAGGAGGGTGACGAGGGTGAAAATGATGTTGATTATAAGAATGGGGGAGTTTTGAAGACGCCCAGCCCTCATAAAACGAACCCCCACCATCACACAAGCCACAGCCACAGCCACAGCAACATCAACATCAACTACAACCACAACTACAGCACCGATGAAGGCAGCGACTCTGACTCAATAATAATAATGAGCGACTCTGATTGCAATTCCACTGGCACACACGACGATCACGATCACGATCACGATCACGATCAAGCCTTCCTTCGCTCCAAGAAAATAGCAAAGTCTCAATACTTTCACGGCGACGTGTTTACCCTGGGGCTGAACGAAGTCATGAACCAGTTCAATTTAATTGACAAAACTTCCATTAACATACACGGCTGCAGCGCGTTGCACGGCGGGGGGAGAGGAGTTAAGGAGGCGGTCGAGGAGATTGTCGGGGATGTTTGGGAGGAGAAAGAAAAGGCAAAAAAACGCCGTCGGCGGAGGAGGGCGAGACGAGCGGGGAATGGAAATGGAAATGGGAATTGAATTAGATTTGCACGATAAAAGTAGTTTAGAAAAATGTCGGTTTATGTGGGTGTAGGTGGAAGATCCCCCCCTTCCTTCTCCTTCTCCTTCTCCTTCTCCTTTTTGCTCGCGGTCTCAATTTCCAGCTTGACCTTTGTGAGCCAGCTAACCGCCTTCTCGTATTTGTCGTTCAAGCCAATAGCTTGCTCAAAGTACTGGATCGATCGTTCGGGTTGTCCCATGGAGTAGTAGCAGAGTCCCATGTTGTGAAAGGTTACGTGATGCTGTCCGATTGTGTCGGATGAAACTGTGTAGTACTTGACTGCGTCGGCGTATTGCCTGATGCCGTAGTAGAATCGTCCGATTTCGAACGCGACGTCTTTCTCCCTATCTAACAAATAGTAATTCTTCCAAACCCTCGGCACTGCGCCGAGCGAAGCGAGGCGCATTTTTAATGAAGCAGGGGGGGAGCGAGTGAGCAAAACGAATTGAGTGGGTTAGTTCAGTAGTGGATGTAGGTGGCTGTAGCCATTTCCGCTCGTTCGCTCACTCACCTCCCCTCAACAGGTCGTTCTTGAGCTTGTACCCGCTCGACCCAATTTGGTTCAAAATAGTGTCTCGAAACTTGTAAAACACGTCCGGGTCCCAGTCTCCAAGCTTCAAGAGGGCAACGACGGATTTTAACGTGGGAGTTGGAGCGTCTTCCTTGAGGCACTTTTGCATGACGAAGAAGTCGTTAGGGCCGAAGGAGTCGACATTGTCGGTGAAGGCTTGGTGGAGGATTGGGAATTTGCGTAGCCTGGGGTGCGTGGGTTAGTGAAGTAGTGGATTTATTAGCCGTTTCGTCTAAGCAGCCACGCTCACTCACCTCTCCTCATCTAACCTCTTCAACCCCTCCATGTTAAAAATTCCCTCTTTCCCCTCCCCCGCCCCAACGTTATCCCTCCCAGTAAGCACAAACGCACTGACCTTCAGGCTCGCCTCCTCCTGCGGGTTATGCAGCGCAAATCCTGTGAAAGGAATGGATTTGTTTAGAGTTTTTGTTTTACAATGTGCGTATTATTACACTCGCTCACCTCCCCTACTCGTAAAGTACGCCCCCACGGCGTGGTAGTTGACCATAACGGAGAACGACCCATGCACGGCGATGTGCGGGTCCAACAAACCGCGGAACTGGCTCGGGGAGTTGTTCCCCTTGTCACCGGAAATCACAATCGCCCGCCCGGACGACAAGTTCGTTAGCCGCCTCAACGCGCGGAAGGTCCCGATGGGGATCAGGAGGGAGGCGCCCAGGGTCGAGGAGGAAATGTTGTTGTTGGCTATTGAGAGATTTGATTCTTTGTCGTTCTCGGGGGCCGAGAAGAAATCGAGGTACCAGGAGAGAATTCGCTTTAAGTGGATGTGGTCGGCTGGGTCTTCCGTGCCGATTTCTGAGTAGTACGAAGAGGTGGTTGGAACGTACGTGAAGGTGTTGTCGAAGCTGGTGTGTGTGTGTGTGTGTGTGTGTGTGTGTGTGTGTGTGTGTGTGTGTGTGTGTGGGGGGGGTTAGTGAATTGCGAATTGCATTGGAATTGCTGCGCACTCACTCACTTCTTAATTATCTCCGGATCGAGAGGGTCCTCCTCAACACCCCTCTTACTCCCAACGCTGATCAAACCCTCCATGAGCTCCCCCCGATCGACCTGGAATATGTCGTGACACAACGTATCAAACAGATAATTCGCCACCACACAAATGGGATTGGCAGTCTTGTTCGTAAGGTCGATCGTTTTCTTCGAATTGTGGAGGGAGAGGGAGGTGCCGTTCACGGCATCGAAGATGGCAAAATCCAGCTGCCCAGAGGCTACGTAGGGGGCAAGGGCTGGGTGGGTCGTCCAGAAATCAAAGTTCGTCTGGGTGAAATCGGTCATTACGTACACTATATTCTCAACTGGGAAGTTGAGGGTGGCAGAGAGCTCGTTGAGGGCTGTAAGTGGGGCGAAGATTGGGGGAAGGGTTGTGAAAAGGGGATTTAGTTTTTAATTATAGTTTTGCGTGTGGTGTTCTGCGACGTAAGCTGCTCACCTTTCAACATGAAGTAACTGAACTTTCCAGAACCGGTTCCCAACTCAATGATGTAGAACGGCTCGTTTACGTCACACTCCATGCCGGTGTCGCTACCAGCCTTCATGACATCCCCAAAGAACCCCTTCAGGACATTCGCGTAGGAACGGCCAATGAAGGCGTTCGACGTTATGAAATGAGGCACTATTCCCTGCGACCAGGAGTCTACTCCTTTGCGGTCGTAAAAGGACATCATCAGCTTCCAGAGGTGGGAAGAGGAACATCGCGTGGGGGGCTCAATCTCATGTCTAGGTACGTTGCTTGGGACAACAACTGCTGCATCACTTTTTTTGTTTGTGGAAGTGGATGTGGAGGTGGTGGGGGTGGTGGTGGTGGAAGAGGAGGAGGGGGAGAAGAAGGGGGTAGTTTCACTAAATTTGGACTTGTCATAAGTCACCTTGTGGGTTTTGGTGGAGTTGAGGCGAAGCTCATTTATTTTGCCCTCCAAAGGTGGATTTGGATCAGTTGAGTTGTCGGCCATCGCGGTCGTTGAGATTGAGTGTTGGGTCCTTCTTTAAATTGTAAATTTAAAAAATATTTTGAAAATGTGAAAATAACAAAATACTACTACTTCAAATTTAGATAGAAACTACTACTCCTACATTTTCTTCCACCCCCCCCCCCACATTCTCCTTATCCAAACCCAACATGATTGCCGAAGAATCAACAGATGATAAATACGAGATCATCAAACCCATTGGGAAAGGAAAATTCGCGGTTGTTTACCGTGCGAAGCGCAAAGCAGACGAAGAATTGGTTGCCTTGAAGAAAATCTCAATCGACATGATGGATCAGAAATCTCGTGAAAAAACCCTAAAGGAGGTTCGGCTCCTCCAATCCCTAGAGGAGCACCCCAATGTGATCAAGTACCTCGACTCGTTTATTGATGGCAACGAGCTAATAATTGCCTTCGAGTGGGCTGCCGCTGGCGACTTGAAGCGCCAAATTAGAAAGGCACAAGAGCGGGAAATGCACTTCGACGAGCGGGTTGTGTGGAAGTACTTTGGCCAGATCTGCGAGGCGATAAAGCACATGCACGACCGCCGTGTGATGCACCGTGATTTGAAGCCAGCCAATATCTTCCTCACACTGAATGGGACGGTCAAGGTTGGCGATTTAGGTTTGGGAAGGGAGGTGAGTTGAGTTGAGTTGAGTTGAGTTGAATTGAGTTGAATTGAGTTGAGTTGTGGGATTTAACGTACCTAACCCACTAAACCTAAAAATTTCCCAGCTCTCTGAGCACACAATGGAAGCGCACAGCAAGGTCGGAACTCCGCTATATATGAGTCCTGAGGTGCTGCGAGGCGACGGTTACGATTGGAAGAGTGATATTTGGTCGCTGGGCTGTCTTCTCTATGAGCTAGCAATGCTAAAGTCGCCCTTCAAAGCGGAGGGTTTGAACTTGTACTCGCTATTCCAAAAGATTTCTAAAGGTGATTACTTACCGCTACCGGATCAATACTCGGACGAGCTGAAAAGATTGGCTTACGCAATGATTAGTACCGAACCCAGCGAGAGGCCGGATTTGGCCGCGGCTTGTGAGGTTGCCAATACCATGCGAATACGGACAGCGTCCCAGCCACCGCAAAACGTCAAGATGCTCAATCCGCCAAGTAAGGTGAAAGCCGCAGCGGCGGCAGCCGCGGCCAAGGCCGAGGCAGAAAAAGAGGAGGAGGGGAAATCTAACAACAGCAGCAACAACAACAACAATAACAACAACAATAACGACGACGATAACATCGAAGAGGATGGCGAGGCGAAGACCGATAATAATATTGCAAGCACCCCGCCCCAATCCAATAGAAAAACAAATCAAAAGTCGACCCCAAAATCAAAATTAAGGTGAGCGGGCGAAGCGAGCGAGCCTTGTGGAAGACGAGAATACGAGAACACTACTTACTATAACTAACATTATTTCACTCGCTCCCCCCTGCTCCATTAAAAATGCGCCTCGCCTCGCTTCGCTCGGCGCAGGTTCGCCGACGACAACTCGGAGATCACCGATGCTGCGAATCAGCGGACGCCTGACGAGCTATCGCGACCAGTGAACAGTACCAGCAAGTCGGGCGGAGGAAGCAGGTGAGCGAGCGAAATACTGCGAGCGAGCCTTTTGGAAGACGAGAAAAACTCGCGATGAAGTGCGCGAAGTGGCTACAGACGGATTCATCCACTACTAAGCTAACCCAACCCACTTGCTCGTTTCGCTCGTCCTTCATTAAAAATGCGCCTCGTTTCGCTCTGCGCAGCACCTCCGTCAAGGAGGCAAGGCGGAGTGCAAAATCAAGCGGCGGGGGGGGGAGGAGCCGAATTTACAAAAACTCCGAAATTCAGCAGGAGCAGGAGGAGGACGAGGGCGAAGAGAAAACTTCGAAGATGCTATTCGGAGGTGATGATGACAACGTAGATGACCGAAGATCACCCCCCCAATCCAAACCCCAACCCCAATCCCAATCCCAATCCCAATCAAAATCAAAATCGAAATCAACAACAAAACCTCCACCTCAATCATCACCACCTCAACACAACACATCACAATCAGACGACGGACCCAAATCCATTATTACAAATAGAATGGAATCGCTATTCGACCAGCTCACAATACTAAAATACCCCGAAAAACTTGCCTCCTCTGGCCGACCGAACCTCACGCGGACTCACTTTTCATTGGAAAACGGAGGAGGCGCTGGAAAGCTCAATAGGCACGGCCAGTTCATCGATTTTCTTCTCTTGTGCGAGTTTCTGCTCTCTCAACTGAATTACAGCAACTTGCTCGACGTAAGCGAGGCAAAAACAAAGGTGAGGGGAGAGAAGAGAAGTGACGGGAAGTACGCAACCCAGCCGCGAGCGTCCTTTGCGACGACCGCAGGGAGGAGCTGTGTCCATCAAGCCGAGCGCAGCGGAAGGTGTAGGGGTGGGGGGGTCTCCCCCCCTCCACAACCCAAGTAATTTCCACACCTAAAAAATCTCGAAAATGGTCTTTGTAAAATTTACGCTCTAATTCTAACCCAACCCAAATTCAACCAAACCAAATTCAACCAGTCCCCGAACGCCGTTGCAATGGAACTTCTCAAAGCATTGTCCACGGCGGGTATGAAGGACCAGAACACAAGTAGAATATCCCCAATGTCGCTGACTGCAGGATTCGGAGAAGGAGTGTGCGAAGTATTGGAGTTTCTTGTTGCAAGTTTGTTGCGAATGCGAAATTTTAGGTCTGGGGAAATCATTCGAGTCAGCGAGATGGAGGAGCGGGAGAATGACATGAAAAAGGACAACAGCAACACCAACAACAATGAGGAAGAAGAGGGCGGGGAAGACAACGACGAGATTGAGGATGAAATTGAGGCGGACGATAACGACGACGACGACGTTTTCAACAACAAGCAAGCTATGATGTCCCAGGAGCGCGATTTTTTCAACCAATCGCATAGAGGTATGGTAAACAGCAAGATCGACGGGCAGGAGTGGAGAATGGAGCTAGAGCGAGTCGGACCGAGGTTGAGGAGAACGGCCAACAATAGCGACATGGGCTGGTCGCAAAGGTGAGCGAAATGGCTACAGACATAATGGCTACATCTATACTGAACTAACCTACTCAACTATTTTTGCTCGCTCGCTGCACTCGGCGCAGGTTGGAAAACGCCAAAACGCAATCGGTGGTCTTTACCGCGAACAGTGAGCAAAACGGCAACCTCGAGAAGCTGAATAAAACGCTAGAGGAGGACGTCGAGAAGGTGCTGCGGGGGGAGACATTTGTGGGGAAGATGGAGGAAGTGACAAAATTGGTCGAAGGTGAGCGCATTTTCGCGATGAAGTGCGCGAAATGGCTACAGACAAAATGGCTACATCCACTACTAAGCTAACCCACAACCAATTCGTTTGGCTCGGCGCAGAATTCAAGGGGAACAATGTGGAGCTTCCAGGCGTTAAGGAGGAGTTCGACGGGAAGGAGAGGGGGTTGGCGGAGCGCATGAACGAGTTTAGCCTTCTAGAGGATGAGTACAGAGAGGTCAAAGACACGCTGAGCAAGATGGGGGAGAGCATGAGCGACACGAAAATGCTAGTGGATATCAAGAAAGTTATGAAAACTGTGGACGGCGAGATCAACTTAATGGATTTAAGGATGGGGGTGTTGATGCATATGTTGTGGGGAAGTAAAATGGAAGTTGGAGGAGGGGATGAGAAGGAGGATGGGGGGGGAGGAGTGGATGATGATGATGACGATGAGATGATTGTGTGAACGACCAAATATAAGCTAAAGTTCAGGTTTTTTATAGGACACTCTGTTTGTGCCTATTGCTACGTCTTGAACACACAGTTTGTCAGGGGGGGAATCTATTATGATAGTGACAGGCCCATCGTTGACAAGCGAAACATCCATCATAGCTCCAAATTCACCGTCGTGCACGCTATCCTGGTTGTAGTCGCTTCGAAGTTTAAAAAGGAAACTGGAGTAAAACTCACGAGCAGGGATGGTCTTCATGGACATTTTAAAATCGGGAATGTGCTTCTTATTGTCCACAGTTGCAAACAGGGTGAACTGCGAAACACACAGAATCTCAAAGTTCTTGTGGATGACATTCTTTCGCCAGCCTTTCCCCTCATCGTTTTCCCAAAGCTTTGTGGCAAGTAGCTTCTTGCAGCAATACTCCATATCTTCACTAGTGTCGGATGAGCTGATGCCCACCAAACACATAATTCCATGGTTGATCTTCGAAACTACCTCGTTATCCACAGATACTGAGGCTGATTTTACCCTCTGGATCACCAGTCTCATTGAATGGATCGAATATAATGGTTTAACTATGAAAAGTGACGACTGAACTCTGATATAACGCTTGTCTATATTCTAGTTCTACTATGTGGGAATGCAACCCCCCCTTTACCCTTCCTTTATCGCTTTTGTGAAAAATAAATTGCTCGCTAAGAGAAATCCACCAAATATGCGTGTCTTCCTGTTGTTCGCTCTCTTAATGATTGCCGCCTCGGCAGTTGATCGACGGGGAGAGATTCAATCTTGCCAGGGCTGAAAGTTAAATAAGCTCCCTGAATGCAAACATTTCGTGAAGGGACCTGGAGGTGTAGAGTTGTACGAGAATGTGACAGTGCATTTCATCAAAGGTGCTAAACCCGACTTTGTCATCTTTGAGGAAGGATCAGAGGTGGACCGAATCCCTCTCTCCACCCTCTCGTTTACAGAGATGCACAAGATGATGGGTGAGAAAGGCTTTAAGAAATCTTTCGATAAGACAAACATTGTTGAACCAGCCGACGACCGCAATCCAGCCGACGACCGCAATCCTGAGGAGCTACGCCGGGAGGAAATGTTACGTCACGAGCGGAAGCTCAAGCGGCGAGAGGAGAAGGAAATGCTCCGGGAGGAACGTGGTTCGCCGAGGGCTGGTCTTTAACTGCGTCCCAATAGTGAGTAGTTCCTGGGAGTACAATGATGCAATTTTTTAATTTTATGAAACGTGAATGACGATGCAACATCGGTGCTGCAGCTGAAAACGGCAAAAAATAAAACAAATTCAATCATCTTTTTTAGGTTTGCTGTTTTTCTGATAGTATCCCCATAAATCAAGAAAACCAATGTCACCTGACCCCCTACCATCCAAGTCGTCCAACAGCTTACTAAGCGCATCCTCCCCCACCGTGAGCTCGCACTGCGACAGTAGTGTTCCAACATCCGCGCTCTCAATGACTTTTGAGTCCCCGCTCACATTCTCGAATTTTTCTCTGAACCACCCTTCGCTGCCCTTCTCGTGCTGCGAACTTGCCGCCCCCCCTCCTTCCCCGCCCGCCGAGTACTTTGCCCCACCCCCACCCCCGCCCCGCTTCAAGATCAATTTTATCTTCACTAGATATGCAACAATTGTGATGAACATGATCCAATACACGACCGATATTAATATTGAGAAGCTGTATAGTATGGGAGAAGTTTCGGTGCAAACTTGAGCTGCACTCGCCCATATTGTCCCAACCATGAAAATTGGGATAGAAATGATTCCGATCAAGCTGTACAGCACACCAACAGTATTGAGCTTGCTGAAGGGTTTCATCAGCGTCAGCGTTTTGAATGGAAGCTTGAGTTGAACAGTTGTTCCCATGAAAACCCAAGTGAACACGAACAAAAACAAG
>Ga0302116_1000919_pt1 | contig 17862 bp, 11 predicted proteins | sample AG5_SCM_MG_FD_203124 | JGI IMG/M metagenome (GOLD analysis project Ga0302116, IMG submission 203124) | Marine microbial communities from Western Arctic Ocean, Canada - AG5_SCM | ecosystem: Environmental > Aquatic > Marine > Oceanic | place: Canada: Western Arctic Ocean | collected 2017-10-01 | reverse complement strand
TTGGTCACGTTATGCGTGTGTCCTCTCGTGTTTTTGCTATCTAAAATGTACATGTCGCCGCTCTCGAATTCCCCGAGCTCTCGTCCATCTCGATCGAACACTTTCGCTTTATTCGACCCAGTCGCGACGACAAACGCGTCCCCACTCGGCGACCAGTCCAACGAGTGCACGGGGTACCCTTCGTTCGGTTCAATCTCTCGAAACGGGTGTAAATCTTTCCTCATGCCGTTAAAATCGTACAGTTTCACGAACCCGTCTCGCGCGCCGGTGACGAACCGAGACCCGGTCCGTTCGATCGCAATCGTCGTCACGGTTTTTTTGTGCGCAGATCCGAGTTCCACTTCGTCGGAAATTGGAAGTTTTTCGTACTCTTGGTCTTCCAAGTCGTCGTCTTCCGCTTCGTTCGTATTCAAAGCTTCTTCTTTGTCTTCTTTCTTCGAATTTTGCATTCTTCTTCCAATAACACTCGCATCATCCTCCTCGTCGTTCTGTTGTTTTCTCTCCATCTCTTCTTCCCGTCGTCCTTCTCCTCCTTTACCTCGTTGTTCTTGTTGTTGTTGTTCTCGATTATGCTTCTTCTTTTTGCTCCCGAAACCTCCGCTAAATCCCATCATCGCCGCCATATCGATGTCTTCCTCTTCCTCTTCGAAGTATTCGTTCCCGCTCTTAAACCGGTTAGTATTCGTAGCATTCGTCGCTCCTGCGGTTGCGTTTGCCGCTCGACGGAGCAACGCGTCTTCCTCCTCTCTTTTCTCTCTTAAAGAGGACATTTTCTTCTTCTCTCTGTTGTTTATGTCGCTTTCAAAGTGACGCAATTTGACTTCACACTTTTGGGGAAAATGACGCTTCTGTGTAGCAGTAGGGGTTCCCTTCGATGGTACCGCTGCTGCGCCTTTCACTCCTCCTCTGTCTCCTCTACACTGTCCACGAGAAGAGGACAAAAGAGACGGCGACTTTTTTTTGCTTCTTCTTCTTCTTTTGATGACGACAACATCATTGAGGAATACCGAGCGTTGCCGCTGGATAATGTCCGCCTCTGGGGAACGAATGCGACGAATAAGAAGAAGTCTACGTCTTTACTAAACGAACCAACGGAAGGCCAATACGTGTCCTTAAAAGCGAAACTAAAAGTCCAAAACGCGCTCGATGAAAGCGAGAACACGTGTCGATGTTTGCAAGAGTACGCGAAAACGATCGTGTACGACACGGAGTGCATAGAGAGCAAAATAGCGCTGACGCACCGAGCGTTCGGTCGATTTTTACGAGGCGAGATTGAAGTTATCATCGCCGAGAAAGAAGACAAAGATTTCCCGTCGAGACCGGCGAGACCTGCGAAACCGACGTTAGTGATGCCGTTTTCCGTGCCGTCGCCGAAGAATACGCCTTTGTCGTCTTTTTCCGCGCACGTGTTGCACACCGTCGCGCACATCGAGTTGAACGCGATCGATTTAGCGTGGGATACCGTGGCTCGATTTCGAGGGTTACCGCGAGAGTTTTACTTGGATTTCGCGCGCGTCGCGGACGACGAGTCGAGGCATTTGAGTTGGTGTTTGCAAAGGTTGGAAGAGTTAGGGCACGAGTACGGAGAGATGGACGCGCACGACATGCTTTGGCTGGGATGCTTCGAAAGTCGCGAGGATACGTTGGACAGGATGGCCGTGGTGCCGATGGCGCAAGAGGCGAGAGGTTTAGACGCGGGGCCAAGGTTAAGAGAGAAGTTAGTCGGGAGAGGCGATAACCGATCGGCGGCGATTGTGGAGAGAATTACGAAGGAGGAGTTGAACCACGTCGCAGTCGGCGTGCATTGGTTTCGAGAGATTTGCGCGAGAGAGGAGAACATCGAGAGAGGAAACGAGGAGGAATTAGGGAAGCGGTTTTTATCGGCCGTGGAGAGGTGCGCACCGGACGTTTTGAAAGGACCGTTCGCGCACGAAGAGAGAGAAAGAGCCGGGATGAGTCGAGAGTGGTATGATTTGAATTATAAAAACGATCCAGATTTGCGCCGGCGATTGGAGGTTATGGTCAAAATGGAAGAAGCAAATAGCAGTGAATAGATGTAGTAGGTACCAGTACCATGGTACTACGTAGTATAGATTTATTAGCTCGCGTACGGTGTATGTTTTTTAAAGCAGTACACAGGAGTACAGGTAGTTTTTGATAGCGCGCGTTAAAATACATTTTATTGTACTCATCATGATGAATTCCGTAAGTGTTCTCTTTTTACGAAGATTTCGTTGCCATTGCTTCTCAACTCCGCAATCGTTCTCGCGCCGACTAAACCCATCGTCCGTTCCAATTCTTCTTTCAAAATCGTGAACGTTCTCTCCACGCCTTTCTCACCACCTGCCGCTAAGCCAAACGCGACCGGTTTCCCAATCGCGACTGCGTTCGCGCCGAGCGCTAAAGCTAACGCGATATCCGAGCCTCGTCGAATACCACCGTCTATGATTAGTTCTTTATCATCGCCAACTGCTTGCCTAATACCCGGCAACGCATCGAAAGGCGCCACGGCACCGTCTAATTGCCTCCCCCCATGATTTGAAATCCACACCGCATCTGCGTTCAAATACTCAAACGCTTTCACCGCGTCGTCGGCTCTGTGCACGCCTTTCAAAATGAATTTCTTCCCCCACTTCTCTCGCAACGCCTTCGCGTCTTCCCAATCGAAAGTCGGGTTGAACACATCTCTGACAAACCCGGCCATATCGTCTCTTTGTTTCTCCATCAATTTCGTGTCGTCCCTCAAAGCCGCGTACTCGAACGTTCTGCTCTTCCATCCTCTCACCGCGTCCACCGTCCAACACGGTTTCTTCAAGCACTCGTAGATGAATTTTGGGTCGCTCAATTTCGGTGGAATCGAAAACCCGTTGCGTTTATCCCGTTCTCTGTTCCCGAACCACGTCAAGTCTACGGTCAACACGAGCGTTTCAAAACCGCTCTCTTTTGCTTTTCTTAACGCTTCGTCCACTAACTCGCCTTCGTTCCAGACGTACATCTGGAACATTTTATGCGTCTTATCACCATCACCGCCATTTTCATCCAGACAGGCCTTAATCTCTTCGCAACTCGTCGTCGCAAGCGTACTCAACGCGTACGTCGTTCCAAATCTTTGACTCACTCTCGCCACGGCTCGTTCTCCGTCCGTGTGAAACATCGTGTTCCCGGCGATGGGCGCCGGGATGAACGGCACGTCCACATCAACCGTCCCTAAAATCCGAGTTTTCGTGCACACGTTCTCCGGCCCGACGCCGTTCAATACGAACGGATGTGAATCAAACTTTCGTCGGAAACTCTCGGCGTTGTTCTTTAGCGCCGATTCGTCGTCGCTGCCTCCGGCGATGTAATCGTACACGTATTTGTGACACCGCATAGAAGCTGCTTTTTGTATCTCGTTGATGGAATGCAATTTAGAAACGTTCGGTTGCAAAAGAGCATCGACGAGAGGTTTCACCAACGAGGCCAGAAATTTGCTGCTCATTCTCTCTTACTCTTACTCTCTGGTCTTGCAAAGGTAGAGAAATGCGGTATTGGGGTCAGAACATCGCAAACCAGAAAGAAGAAGAAGACTCTTTATATTCTTTTTTTCCAAATTGAAAAATGTGGATAAAATGGAAATTCCCCAAAACAACAAACAGAGGAGGGGATATATACACACACACGCACACATAGAGAGAGAGAGAGAGACTTGAGAGATGCTGTCGTCGTCGAGTTATTCTCACTGCGCGAGAGTTCATCCTCATCATCACCACAAAAAGCAGAAAAGCGTTGTTGCGAGTAAAAATGCATTCCGTGGGGGGGTTGCCGTTAAAGCGATGGGTTCTGGAGGAATACCCGCGAAAGACCGGAAACTGAGATGGTCCTCGGACGTCGACCAGTGGGAAAAACCAGATTTTACATCCCAGAACGACTGCATCGCGTTAAACAGGAGCGAATGTTTGACCGTTTCCGTGCCCGCGACGACGGCGAACATCGGGCCCGGGTTCGATTCGCTCGGGTTCGCCGTGGATTTGAGGAACGATTTAACCGTGGAGTTTTCTCCAACTGGAAAGTTCGTTTTAGAACTGAAAGGGGAAGGGTGCGATTTTTTACCTCGGGATGAGACGAACGCGGTGATTGAAGCGGTGAAGAAAGGGTACCGGTTTCAATCGAACGAAACGAGAGAGTTGGACGTGAGCACCTTGAAGTTTACGTCCACGAATAGAATTCCTCCGGCGAGAGGGTTGGGGTCGTCCAGCGCGGCGTTGGTGTGCGGATTGGCCGCGGGGATGACGTTGGCCGGGTCAGACGTGAGCACGGCGCGAGCGAGAAGGGATTTGTTGAATTTAGCGTGCGAGGTGGAAGGGCATCCGGATAACGTCGCTCCGGCGATTTTTGGCGGGTTTCAAATCGCGCTGAGCGATGAAAACGAATGGATCACGAGCTCGGTGAACATTCCGGAGGGGATGTTGTGCTCTCTTTTTATTCCGGATTTTCACAGTTTAACGAGCGAAACAAGAGCGGCGCTGAGCGATAAGTTGACGCAAGCGGAGGCGGTGTTCAACATCGGGAGAACGGCGACGTTGATCAACGCGTTTAATCAAAGCGATTTTCGGTTGATGAAAATTGGCACGCAAGATATCATGCACCAACATCAAAGAGGGGATAAGCAGTTTGGGTTAGACAAGATTATCGCGGCCGCGATTGGGGCCGGTGCGCATTGTTGCTTCTTGAGCGGCGCCGGACCGACGGTGTTGGCGATGACTGGCGGGGACGAGAACGGGAAGATTGGCGATAGCACGATAGCGGCGATTACAGCGGAGAGAGTGGCGGAGGCAATGAGCGATGCCGCCAAAGAGTTTGGAGTGGAAGGTCAAGCGTTAATTGTAGAGCCGACGATGGAAGGTATTTCTGCGTGGATAGACGTTTTTGACGACGGCGAGGACGTCGTCGACATGATGTAATGAGGAAACTGTTGTTTATTTATATACTATATTATATTACAAACTTCTAAAACTAATTCCCTAAAAAACTATACCCACGCGCACACACGCGTCGTGTATCCAGTACGTCTCGCGTGTGTTCTGTGTATTACAGCGCTACTGGTAAAACAAGCACGCTTTGTTGTTGAGTGTTCGTCCAAGTCGCGGCTAATTTTGGACACGCTACTGACACTGAAGGTAAAAATCTCTCCCCGCTCGCGACAGCGACTATTTTCAAACGCAAGAAACAACTCTCGCCCGGGTTTGCCGTTTTCGTAGTTTTTGATTCACCAGCCATGACAAAACCAGGCGCGTCTGTGACCGAAACGACGAAATCGCGAGGTACGTCGAGGTCGAGATTTTTCATCTCGACGACGAACTCGAACGCGACGCCGACTTGGATGAATTCAGGCACTCGAGCAGAAATATTCATGATTTCTATTCGACGACCGTCGATGAGCTCGTCATCATCGATAGACAAAGACGACTGTGTCTTTGGTGTCGTTGTTTGCGTGCCCTCCTTGCGATACCACGAAACGCTCGTTACGTATTCTTTCGTCACGACGTGCGTATACACGTCTCCTGGCTTTAATCGCGTGGTGATTGCATCGTCCACGACGACCAAACCCGTCGTCTTGGCGCGAATGTTCGTCAAGCGCACGTCACCTTCGTTCAGGAGTGATCTATTTTGTGCTTTCAAGTCAATCTTCTTCGTAGCGAAGTCGTCTTCAACATCGTCTTTTGCGATGAGTATGGAAACCGGCGACGTGCCACACGGCGCAAAGATTGCAGAATCTAAAACTTCGAGCGCATCTGTGAACGCGAATGTTTTCGAAGTTTCCGCTGCCACGACGCGATGTCTAGATGGAGATACTTCTACCTCTCCGTCTCCCGGGGAACCAAAGTTACAGGTTAAGTGTGCTGAAACCGTCGCTCGAGATTTCTTCCTGTTCTGTTTTTTGTCGTTGGCGGTGTTCGTGCGATTCGAGAAGAACGTCGCGGTCACGTTCACGCGTTTTGATTCGCCTTTGGAGAGCGAGCCGACAACTATTCGTGGGTTTTCAAAGCTCGCGATGACTTCGCCTTTCTTCTCGCCGCCGTCGTCTTCACTTCCAAGGGAAATCTCTCGCAAACTTTCGTCGATGGAAAGATTTACGATGGCGTCTGCGAGTCCATCCACCGCGGTGACGACAACAGCCAGCGTCTTCTTTTCGCCAAACAAAATGGTCGTTTCGTTGCTATCATTTTCTCCATCCATAATCTTTAATTCTGCGCGAGGGGCGAGTTTTTTCACGGAAACAGATTTTGTGTGCCCGAGGAGTTTGAGCGTTTCGAAAGAAGCTTTCGGGAATCGAAAAATGAAGCCAGATTTCGTAAGTACATCCAATGCGTCAACTTCCAAGACAAAGTCGCTTTGCGTTTTCGATTGCACAGTTAACGGAATATTTACGACGTCCTTTTCGTCTTTACTCGCAGTTGTTGTCGAAGCCTTCGTTCCATCGGAAAAGTGCGCTTCAAGTTTTACCACCGAAAACATGTCGTGGTCAACTAAGCCTTGAAGAGCATATCGAACGGCTAACGTGACGCAATCGCCCGCGCGAACGGAATCGTTACGTGCCGCATCGTGGCCAAAACTACAAGACGCTTTGAGTGCGCGAGAAGCTAAGGATTTGCGCGATACCTCAAACACAACGGGCAAAGATTTTGTTTTCATCGCACCGTCTGCGAGTAAACGAGAAGCGCGCGTCTTTCCTTCGGATTCGCGATATTGAATACCGTGTAGCTCTAATAAAACCTCCATGCGATGTTTTAACGCGCTCTCTCCACCTTCATTTCCTCCTCCTCCGAGACACAGCAAAGTGCGCTCCAGAATTTCCTCGAGTAAATCCTCCCATCCTTCTTTCCGATAGGTTTCCGCGCACGCAGTCAATATGTGCAAAACCTTCTCCTTGTTCGTCGCCGTGTTGTTCGCGTAGAAAAGTTCTAACGCGTAATCGCTCGAAATAGCGTTTAATGAACGATGGAACGCCTTATACCTTGGATTTCCTTCGTAATATGCTTTCGCTTTTTCCAGCATTTCGAGAGGCGAGAAAGTGTTTTCAAAGCGCGCGTACGCGCGCCGTAGCTCAATCGAAGAAGGGATTTGCGCGTTTCTGCCGTGATTTTCTATGTTGCTTTGATCTGCACCCGTGACCGTTTCGTTTTTGAGATCGAAAGTTCCCAAAAAGCGTCCTCGCGTGAGTATGGATGCGTTTGTTGTTGCGGATACGGACGGATCCTTTCCTAACCCCGACGATTGCATAAACTCTCTTCGCGAAGAGAGCGCTTCGAACGCGCTTTGGTAATAAAATCCTGGATCTAATCTCAAATCAAAGCTCGTCGATTTCGCCGCGGCGGTGCGTTGAAACTGCGTATTGTCGTTGAAGATTGCGTCGTACACGTTCGGATTCGCGTGCATCGTGTGTGCGAGCACGTCTGCAAACGATTTATCCGCTTTCGCGCGCAAAGATAAGAAATACGCCGCGAAACATTTCAAGCCGAGAGGGGCATCGTCGTCGTACGCTTTCAGTAAAAAAGAATTCTTTCTTCTCATCGACAAACACCTCTTAACGAAACAAGCGTGTTCCTTCTCCACTCTCGCCAATTCTTGGATCGCTTTATTCACCTCGCTATTCGCGTTCGTATCCATAGTCTTCAAAATCTGGCTCAATTGCGTCGAGGACATTCTCGATCTGCAATACGTCAAAACTCTCAGCGTCTCGCACACTCTCCACAATCGTCTCGATTGATTATTATTATTTTCTTCGAAACCGCCGCGAAGTACTTCCGGCATCGCTTCATCAACGTACACCATCAAGCTCGCGTAACACTCACCCAACGCGTTCATCGCGGCTTCACTGTCGCCTCTAAACTCCGCGTAACTCGCCGCTTTAAACAAATACCTACTCGCTTTACACCGCGCCTCCAATCTCGCCAAACTTACTTCGCGTTCCTCCACCGCTCCACCACTTTCCAAAACCTCCCTCTCAAACGCGAGCAAAACGTCGTCGCATTTCCCAATCGCCCGTTTCCCCTCGTTCACGAGCACCTCCTGCTTCACCTCCTCCGTCGCTCGCGCCAACGCTTTCAAGCACTTCTCCCGCGAGTCGCTCCCGACGCGCGTCAACGCAACAATCCTCGTTTCCACGCCACACAACCTTTTCAAAACCTGTAAAACTCTCTCCTCCAGCGCGTACGTCACGTCTTCTTTATTCTCGTGATCCTTTTTCTCCTCCTCTTCTCTCATTGGACTCACCATGCAAAACACCAACCCAATCCTTTTCTCTTTACATCTCGCTTTTACCCGTTCGATTCTTTGCGCGGTTTGTGCGTACTCGTTCGGAGAATGCGCATCGATCACGTCGTGAATGTTGACGAACTGAATGTGGACGGCAGGTTTCTCGTTTCTTTTGTTGTTTTGCTGCTCGTATGCTTTGGTTATCCGCAAGAACACTCCGTCGTCGTCCTCCTCCTCCTCGTCGCTTTCCCACGAATCTCCCGAGGAGGAGGAATAAGACGACGACGAGTACGGCACGCATTTCGAGACGTCCTCGAAGTAGTCCCGATAGGAATCTGCATTGCCACTGTCACAGACCGCTGAGAGGAGGACCCCGCGCGGCGGGTGCGGGAGCACGTCCTCATCCATTGTTTAATATATCTTTTGTACGTGCGGGGAAAAAGTGACACAAATTGGACAAAAGATGTGTCCTCTCGCGGGCGGTGTTTTGTCTCCCGTCTCTTCCTCCTCCTTCGCTTTGAGGAAGCGGCGACAGAGAAGAAGGAGTATCAGTATTGGGAGGAAAAACGGGAGGAGAAGCGCTCTCGTTTCGTCCTCGTTATCATCTGCATTCAAAGAAGATGAACGAATCGCATTCTTGGAAGCGGTGCAACGCAACGGTTTTTGGTGCGAACAAACGCTCGGGAAACCACCCAAGTCGGTAATCTCCGCTTTTGAAGATGAAAGAGATGAAGAGCTGTGCGCGATAGTGGACGAGAACGACGACGTGGTTGACTTTGTCTCGAGGAAAACGACCGTGAAAGAGCGTTTGAGGGGAAGAGGCAGTTACGTGTTGATAACCAAAACCACCAAGAATACTACGAGAGGAAGAGCGGAAGAGGACGGCGACGTAAACGACGACGCGTTTAAAGAAATGATGGCGAGTTATCTGAACAACTTTGAGAGAAAGTTCGTGCCGGAAAAGATCGACAAGGAAGGGTACGATGCGTACGAGACGGGGAAGGTTGTGTTTAGGTTGCGGAAAATGTTCGAGGAACGAGCGTCGCAGACGTTGGAGGAAACGAGGAACGCGAGGTTGGGAAACCTGTCCGTGTTTTCGACGAAGCGGAGCGTGAAGAAAGACGTGTGGCCCGGGATGTACGACGTGTGCACGTCGGGTGTGCAGACCGCGATAGATTTCGTGAAGCGGGAAGATCACGGACGGACGTATTTTGATCCGTACGCGCAATGCGCGATTCGCGAAATCGAAGAAGAACTCGGAATTTCAGGCGTAAAGTTGTCCATCTACGCGCGCTCTCCCGCGGAAAAAAGTAAACAGTTGCAACCGATACGAAAATTTGCGTATAGCGATAGGTACATGAACATATTCGGTCAGTGTTACAAGTTGGAATTTGACGCGGCGGCGGAGAAGAAAATGGCCTTCCTCGACGGCGAAGTGCAAGAAGGATCCGGCGTGTGGTTGCCGCTGCGATTGGACGACGATGAGGAGGAATTATTAAAACTGATAGATAGTGTCGTCCCAGTTGGAGCTTTTTGCTGCGCGAGTTTTTTAGAACTCATGGCAAAGCTCGACAGCGTTGATTATACGAATTTTACGAAAAATTCCGAATGGATCGAGTCGTGGACGTCGCCTAAATGGAAAGACAGATTTGTAGTGTAGCATTTGAGTTCAGTTAGCGTGTATAAAAGATTTAGATAGCGCGCGCGTTTACACAGAATTCTTTCACTGTTGATGTTTGTGGTCTATTTTTGTTTAGTTATCATCTCTTTGCTCGCTTCTTCTCTCTCGGCGCTTCTTCTATTTCTTCTTCTTCGGATTCCTCCTCCTCTTCCTCTTCTTCTTCCTCTTCTTCCTCCATGCTCTCCTCGCCTTCCTCTTGCATGGCTATTTTCCTCCTCGCTTGTCTCTCCTCCCACTCTTTCAATCGCATTTCTCTCAGCTTCTCCGCCATCCGTCGATTCTCCTCTTTCCTCTTCTCTTTCGCCTCTTCCTCCTCCCGCGGATCTCCTTCCTCCAACAGCGTCTGTTTCTTCCCGACCACTTTCGCCTCACCAACCGTAAACCGCTTCCCCGAGCAATGCTCCACCACTGACTTCTCAATCTTTGGGACGTATCTCCCCGTCACTCTGCAGAAAAACTTCTCCGGAAGATACTTCGACTGGACGAGCGCCGGCGCGTACTCCGTGGTGAGTTTCGCTTCCTCTTCTTTCTTCTCTCTTAAGCGTTTCCGCTTTTTCCCGTTCAAGAAACTTTCGAGGACGTTTATAAAGGAGGAGGAGGACAAAGAAACCTTTTCCTCCTCCTCCTTTGACGGAAGCGTGAACGCGTGCCCGGTTATCGAGCACTTCAAAACTCGTCTCGCTTTCGTCTTCGTCTTCTCATCATCGAGAACTTCGACGAGTTCCAAGTAGCCGTCGCGCTTCACGATCTCGTCCAAATTCAAAGCGTAATTCGTGTTATTCGTATTCGTATTCGCAACAACAGCAGCAGCAGCACCAGGATTGGTGCCCTCCTCCTCGCGCATATCAGAATATACAACAGATTTGTATGCGGCAGCGGCCGGAGGGAGGGGCGTATCGCGCTTTCTTATATGCTTTTCTCTCTCTCTCGCATGTGCAGTTTCCACTGTTCGTTGTTTCTGGGGAAAATGTCTTCAAAATTCGAACGTTTCTTTTATCATCATTCGTTCGACTTGTAAAAGTATTCCATTGGAGTAGAAACAGCAGAGCACGTGAGAAGAGAGCGTGTTCTTCGAGGCGTTCTTCTTTTTCCGGGAGGAGTGCGTATTATCAAAGAGAACACATATAAGAGAGAGAGAGACATTCCAATTTTGGATAACGACTTCTCTCGTTTATCATGTGTCGATGGGTATTTTACTATGGCGACGAAGTCTGCATCTCCAAAATCATCTACGGCGCGTACCACGGTCTCGCGAACATGGCGGACGGCGCTGGATTTACACCGGGCGTGGAACGAGACATACTCAGAAACCACGAGGTGAACGTGCACGGGTGCGGCATCGGATGGTACGGCTCGAACCCGTTGCAAGGCTTGAGAGACGGGAAAGGTTTGTGCTCGTATTCGAGACCGTGCTGTTACACGACGATTGCAGCTCCGTCGCACGACCGGAACTTGAGAAGTTTGAGCAAAGCAATCAGCACGAGTTTATTGTTCGGACACGTCAGAGCAGCCGGGCCAGGGGCGAGCGTGCACGAGTATAACTGTCACCCGTTTTATAACGGGAGGTACATGTTTATGCACAACGGGGAAGTGCACGGGTTTAAGAAGATACGGAGAAGTTTGTTGGCGACGTTGCGGGATGATTTGTTTGAACACATTAGCGGGACGACGGATAGCGAGGTGTTGTTCGCGCTGGTTTTGAATCAGTTACCGGATACGAATTCGAGTCAATCGCACGAGATGATGGAGCGCGCGCTGAGGGAAGCGATGTGTCTGATTATCCGAGCGAGCGGAGGGAAGTCGAGCTCGATGAATTTGGCGTTTACGGATGGGGAGACGGTCGTCGCCGCGCGGTATAGGAATTCCAGTCACGAAGATCCGCCGTCGTTGTATTTTCACTTAGGGCCGTTGCCAGGGGAGAAAGCGTGGGATTTGGGAGGTGAAAGCGGCGAGAAAAAGATCGGGGGTGGTGGTAAGACGACGACGACGAAGAAACAAGCGAGAGGTTTAGGCGGTTTCGATAAGATGATGCTCCACGGCGAAGAAGGCTCGGAAAACCGAGGCGTGCCGAAATATCGAAGTCGACGGTCGCCAGAGTTTATGCATATTTTCAAGAAGCGAATGTTCGCGACGCAGAGCATGCTGGTCTCGTCGGAGCCGTTGTCCATGAATGGGTTGGAGCGGTGGCAGTTGATGCCGCCGAATAGTCTCGTGGTGACGCATCCGATGGTGCCGACGAAAGGGAGGTGCTCCAGAAAGGAGTTTTTGGACGCGCAGAACACGGCGCACATGGCGGCGGCGGCGGACGGGAACGGCGGGACGGCAGAAAGAATGTCGCCAAAATTAGGCGCGGCGAGTCCCGTGCTGTATTGCGAATTTAAATGTCTTGAGAATTTGGAACGCATCGCGTTGAACGGAGAGGGAAGCGCGGCGTCGCAATCGAATTCGCCGGAACGCGTTCTTCCTCACGGCGTTGCCGACAGTGTCGTTGGCGGTGAGGAACCTTTGCCTGCGTTGAAATCTGCGCTCTCCTCGGAGTTGCTTCAACAAAGTTCCGCTTCGTCTGAACCGGTTTCGCCGTCTAAAGTGTACGTAGTCAACGAACGCGATTCCATCTCTGGCATCGCGCACGCGCTCGAGAAACAAGGTCTACAATACTCCGATTCGGAATCGGAATCGTTATATTCCCGAGATGACGCGGTGGAAGACGCGAACAACCGATCACCGACTCCAAAATCAAAGCTACATAAAACGAGAAGCAACGAGAGAAACATCAACAGTCCTAACAAAATCAATCGCATCTCCATCGACAGCGCGGATTGTATTCCTCGACCACAACGAGAGCGACATCACCGCGTCCCGCAATACGGTTTAGTATCTCTCGATGAAGAAGGACGTGATTTGAATAGAAAGACAGATACACCAAGTCCTCCCATTCACTACGGGGGCGATGGAGTCATAATATCGAACGATTCGCAGCAAAGACCATCGCAGATGATGACAAACGACGCGGCGATGATGGGTAATCTCGGCGAATTTTACTCGCCAGCAGCCAAGAAAAATACGAGCATTATTCCCGCCGGAGAAGGTGGTGGGATCACGATGAGCGCGCAGAAGCAGAACACGGTTTCGGGAAAAATTGGGCTCGATTTACTCAAGCAAACGAAACGAGGCGAGAGCAGCTCGTATTCGCCCGAGGTTGGAAGTTATTTCGGCATGTTGAAACAGAATAAATAAGAGAAGCTTCTAGAGAAAAATGTATAACAGAAGAAGAAGAAGAAGAGAAACACAAACGTACGAACAAACGACACGTAAATGTTTTGTACCCTATAGGAATGTAATAATATATGGACACACAACAACATGCACACAGTGACAACACCAATGATGATTAATTATTCTTGGTATATATAAAGATTACAAACACATTTTCTTTGATGTTGATTGATTCATTATTATTAGGACATCGGGGTCGCCGCGGTGGCGACGTTTTCGAAATCGCCGCTTTCTCCGAACAAGTGCCCCATCTTTTTCCTCTTCGCTTCCAAATACGTCTTGTTCTCCAACGTAATCGGCGCAAACAGAGGCATTCTCCCGGTCACGGTAATCCCGTACCCTCGCAAACCGTGATACTTGGCCGGGTTGTTCGTCATCAACCGAACGCTTCTCACGCCTAAATCGTTCAAGATTTGCGCGCCGACGCCGTATTCTCTGTTATCCACCGGTAAACCCAAATCCTCGTTCGCTTGTACCGTATCTCGTCCTTTATCCTGTAAATTATACGCTCTCAGTTTATGACCTAACCCAATCCCTCGACCTTCTTGGCCTCGTAAATACACAATCGCCCCTCTTCCCTCGTCTGCTATTTTTTTCATCGCCATCTCCAACTGGTTACCGCAGTCGCATCGAGCGCTCTTGAAGATATCCCCGGTTAAGCACTCCGAGTGCACGCGAACCAACGCGTTTTCCTTTAAACTATCCGCAATTTCTTCCTCCGTGGCGTGGTCGCCGTACACAAACGCCACGTGCTCAATCCCATCGACTTTCGAAACGTACGACACCGCGGTGAACGATCCGTGTTCGGTGGGCACCCTGGCGATGGCTGTGCGTTCAATCAACGAATTCTTCTCCGTCGCTCGGCGATACCGAATCATATCCGAAATCAACACCATTTTCAAGTCGTGTTTCTTAGAAAACTCTTTCAGTTCTGGTAATCTGCTCATGCTCCCAGTTCCGTCGTCGTTGACAATTTCGCACAAAACCCCGACGGGCGCTCGTCCAGCCATCCTGGACAAATCCACCGCCGCCTCGGTATGTCCCGCTCTTTTCAAAACCCCGCCCTCGCGATATCGCAACGGAAACACGTGCCCTGGCCTCACAAGATCCGTCGGTTTCGTCAGATCATTCGCCAACGCGTTAATCGTCTCCGCTCTTTCCCCCGCGGAAATCCCCGTCGTGCTTGTCGCCATGTCGCAACTCACCGTAAACGCCGTCTTCATGTAATCCTTATTCGCCTTCGAGTCCACCATAAGCGGTAAGTGCAACGCGTCCGCTCGTTCATCTTCCAACGAAACGCACACTAACCCACTCGTGTATCGAATCATAAACGCCATGCTTTCTTGCGTCATCAAATCTGCCGCGCCGATTAAATCGCCCTCGTTCTCTCGATCTTCGTCGTCGAGGACGACGACAAACTTGCCTTTTTTAATCTCCTCTAAAGCGCTTGGGATAGAACTGAACCCAGGTGTAGGTTCGTCGAACGGGACGTCGTTCTTGTTTTCTGGATGCCATGCGGGTACGGCTTTTAATTTACGACTTTTCGTTTCACCGCGTTGTTCTCGTCTTTGTCTTCGAGAGGAGGAGTTGAAAGAGGAGGCGTTGAACGCGTGAGTATTCGTCTTCGCCGTCGTCGTCATCCTTTGACTCGTAAAGCGGCTGCTTTTTGTGTTCTTAAAGGAATTCAAAGAAGAAGAAGAAGAACTAGAGGGCACAGACCCCGAAGCTTTCGAAGAGTTCACTCGAAAAAGACCAAAGCCTGAAGACGATGACGATGTTAAAGAAGACGATGATGCCATGATGAAAACGCTCTAATCGTCGTCGTTCCGAGCGCGCAATTATATACTGAAGTGTGACAGTCCAATTCTTTTCTATCCACTCACGGGAGAAAAAAAGTGTTTAGGGTCTCTTACCCTAATCGCTTTGAGCAACAGCGCTTTACGGGAAACACACTACCAGAGAGAGACGCAAAGAAGCGCATATAGCATGTTACCAGAACTCAACGATGTAATCATAGAGGAGGAAGAGGAGGAGGAAGAGGATGAATTCCAAATGCTGGAACGGCTGACGAGAGAAATCGACGGTTTAGCGGCGCCTTCAGAATCGTCTTTATCGCGTGATTATTCATCCCCGTTGAGAGAAATTCGAGCGTTCGTTGGGAAAAGAAATCATCATCATCATCGAGAAAACGCCTTTCTCTCGGGCGGGAGTGGTGGTACTCCGAGCAAAAAGAATACTAATAGTAACAACAACGATAATGGTTTGAGTAGCAAAAGCGAAAAGAATCTCACGACCACAACTCGCGACGAGATGATGCGCAGAAAGAGTAACAGGAATCAACAAGATGATGAGGCGAATACTCTCGCAATAGTCCTCTCGAAATACCGAGCGTTAAAACGAGCGTTCCGGAAACTCTCCGAAGATTACGACTATAACTTTGCCCTGTTCAAAGAACGAGACGAAGAGTTAGATCTGTTAGAGGAACAGTTAAAAATAGAAAAAATGAAGACAAACCGGTATCGCGAGCGCGTGCGGGAGTTGGAGCGAGAAGTCGCTCTGAGAGAGACAGCGACTTCGTGAGTGACTTTGACGCGTCGTCGAGATCTCAATCTCAATCTCAATCTCTCTCTGTTGTAATTATACGAGCAATAATACGAATACGAATAATAACGCTTTATACGTCGTCGTTGTGTGAAACACAAAGGTATCAACCAATGCTGCGCTTCTCTTCCATTCTCTCGAATAATATGTGGCCCGGCGTGTGCCCAAAGCGTGTGCCAAGCGTGTGACCCTTCTGTCAAATCTCTCCATTATAATCGTCCATCTGACGCGCGAAAATAATACTACTACTACTTAATTTAAAATGCAATTATCATCGAACCATACTCCCAGACGAAGAGGTCATCATTCTCATCAAATTTCAACGATTGTGATGATGATCAGCGCTTTGTTGTTCCTCGTCTCTTCGTATTCCTCGTCGTCTGATTTTGACGGCGTGTGCCGGGAAAATCAAGAATCGAATCGTCGTGGTTTCTTCTTCGTCTCTGCCGCGGAAGAAGAAGAAGAAACGCCGATGGAGCACATCATGGAAACGTTCTCGGGAACAGATTCGATCTTACAGGAAGCAGAATTGGATCGATTTTTACACGCGTTGCAGACTGGAGGGAAATCCGAGGAAGAGGATGCTCACGCCGGTCACGATGACCACGAAGAGGAGGCACACGCTGGTCACGACGACCACGAGGAGGAGGCACACGCCGACCATTCCGCCTCGGTTTCGGCGAAAGAGTTGTTGCGAGAATACGGCGCTTTAGGGGATTCGTCGACGAGTTTGACCGAGGCGGAGTTTACCTCGGCGTGCCCGGAACTGTTGAAGTGCGCGGTGGACGCGGAGTGCGCTTTCGAGCACGCGGAAGAGGAGCACGACGAGGCGACGAAGAACCCGTCCGAGTCGTACACGAAGCTGAAAGCGGGATTGGCGGCGGCGGTGTTCGGCGAGAGCATGTTCGGGTGGATGATTCCGATGGTTTCTGAAGCCGTTGCCGGGAGGAAGGCGAGGTGGGTGATGAGTTTGTTGAACGCGTTTAGCGGCGGGGTGTTCTTATCCGCCGGGTTGACGCACTTGTTTCCGCACTTGGTGGAGTACCAGGAGCAGGTGAAGATTACGCCGGCTGGGTATCCGGCTGGATTCGCGCTCGCGTTGACGGGGTATTTGTTGGTATTTTTTATCGAGCGAGTGTTGTTTCACATTCACGGGCACGCGATACACCCGAACGGACACGACGACCACTGTTGCGAAACTTCTGCAGAGGAAGGGAAGAAGAAAGGACTACATCACCACCACGAGCATAGCGATCATCATCATCATCATCACGAGCATAGCGAAGGACCTCAAACTTGCGAAGATTTGCGTAAGAGTAAAAGACCGTACATTTTATTGGCGGCAATTTCCGTGCACTCTGTCTTGGCTGGTTTGACGCTCGGCGTGCAAAAATCGAGACAAAACGTTTTGACGATTTTCACCGCCATCGCCGCGCACAAAGCGCCGGCGGCGTTATCGATCGGCTCGTCGTTCGTAAACGGTAAGGCGAGTAAAATGGTCAGCATTACGTCCATGATTGTGTTCTCGTTGACAACGACGTGTGGAATATTCATCGGTATGGGTTTAGGCTCGGTCAGTATTGAAACCGTGTTTGTTCTCGAGGCGTTGGCTTCCGGGACGTTCTTATACGGCGGCACCTCTGAAATCGTCGCCGATGAGTTCGAGATGAGTGATAGAGATTGTGACGAACACGGAGGCGATCACGTAAAGAAAGTACACGCGGGAAGGTCGTTATCGCAACGATTGGCATTGTTCACCGCCTACGCCGGCGGCGCTGGCGTTATTCTTTTGTCTAATCTGTCGCTCGACGGGGAGCACTCGCATTAACAAAAATGCAGGAGAAGTTAAAAGAACGCGCGAATATTAGTACTATCAGTATTCGTGTGCTGCTACTGCTACTGCTGGCGGTCTTTTTGCTACGTCCCAACGTTGATAAATAAAAATTACATGCGACGATGAATTCGTCTCTGTCAAGCTACTACTTTGGTCGCCTGCTCGTTCATTTCCCGCTGAATCTTCTCAAACTGTCCATACAACTGTTGCTTATACCTTTCGTCCGACCCAACGA
>Ga0302116_1000918_pt1 | contig 17866 bp, 14 predicted proteins | sample AG5_SCM_MG_FD_203124 | JGI IMG/M metagenome (GOLD analysis project Ga0302116, IMG submission 203124) | Marine microbial communities from Western Arctic Ocean, Canada - AG5_SCM | ecosystem: Environmental > Aquatic > Marine > Oceanic | place: Canada: Western Arctic Ocean | collected 2017-10-01 | reverse complement strand
TTCGAACCACCACACCATAACCATACTGATCCCAACCCCCTTCCCTTTTTCGTATACAGCCTCTCATTCTGGCCGCCAATAGCGACTCGATCGAGTGCCAGAGGGAGGCTGCTGCGGCGCTGTGCAACATGGCGCTGGCAGAAGAGAACAAGGTCGCCATGGCGAGGGCCGGAGTACTGCCTGCGCTTATTAAGCTTGCTCAGAGCAACGACACCGAGAGGGAGATTCACGCCGTTGCTACAATGGCCAATATCGCCGAGATGGTCGAGGGAAGGACCCAGCGACGGATGCTCGAAGAAGGCTGCTTGCGCCCGTTGCTGAATCTGGTGGAGAGCAACGAGGTCGAGGTGAGTTCCACCCACCAACCCACCACAGACAAGACCACTGAACGAACACTAACCACCAAATACCAACCACCAACCAAATCACTAATCACAAATTCGCAGGTCAAACGAGAAGTTTCGCGGACCCTTGCCTTGTTCGCGTGCAAACGCGACTCCCAGCCCAACTTGGTCAGGGCCGGTGCGATCCAGCAGATGGTAGCGTTCGCACGTGGAGACGACGAGCAGTGCCAGCGGTACGGCGCCCTGTCGATTGGCAACATGGCGGTCTTACCCACGAACCACCAGGAACTCTTCGACACTGGGGCGGTTGCGTCCATTCTTCCCCTGGCAACCAGCGAAGATTTGGAAACTCGGCGCGTTACAGCCTTCGCTTTGAACAACATTGCGTCGAGCGAAGCCAACCACCGAGCCTGCGAGAAGATTGGAGTGCTGCGACCCCTCGTGGCTCTCCTGAAAAATCCTGACCAAGACACTCACCTGCAGGCCTGCTTCGCCGTCCGGCATCTCTCGCTCACTGCAAAGTGCAGGTCTCAGTTCGTCGAGCTGCACGGTCTAACCCCCCTGCTCCAGCTCGCCTCGTCGGAGTCCGTCGAGGTGAAGCGCGAGGTCGCAGCCGCACTGCGAAACCTCTCCTTGTCCGAACAAAACAAGGTCAGCATTGTCAGGGCGGGGGGACTGGACGTGCTGGTGGACTTTTGCCACTCGGCAGATGTCGAGGTGTGCCATCAATCGTGCGGCGTTATTGCGAACGTCGCAGAAGCCGTGGAGAACCAAGGTTTGATGGTTGAGAGCGGAATTCTCCAGCATCTGAAATTCGTCATGAGGTCGAAATCCGTTGACGTGCAGCGCGAGGCCGTGAGAGCCATCGCGAACCTGTCGGCGGAGTACAGCCACACAACGGCCATCGTAGCCGCCGGCGCCTTGGTGCCGCTCGTCGCAACCCTTAGCTCCCCCGACTTCCTCTGCCAACGATACAGCGCAATGGGAATCGGAAATTTGTCCACCAACATGAGCAACATGGAGAAGGTGCTGCAAGAGGGAAGTTTGCAGCCGCTGTTGAGCTTGGCGAGGAGGTGAGTGAGCGAGTGAGCGCCGAAGGAAGCGAATCGAAGCGAGCGAGCAATCACAAACCGTGCCTTTTACATTAACATGAACGAAAAACCCAACTCATTCTAACCCTTCACTTCGCTTCACTTCACTCGCTTCTCAAAGGGACAACGGAGACCTAGAATCGCAGAGGTATGCCGTGTTTTGCCTCACGAACGTGGCCGCGAGCCGGAACAACCACCCGCAGCTAATTGATTCCGGAGTCATGAACCTGATGGCCGGCCTTATTGAGAACCCCGACATTGAGATAAGGAACTCCGCAGCCTTCTTCGTTGCGAACATGAGCAGTAACAGCGTGAACCACGAGATCATCATGCACGAGGGTTGCCTCGGCCCCCTGATCGCGTTTGCGGCGTCCGAAGACCCCCAAGCCCAATTGAGGGCGGTGTCCGCGCTGCGCGGCTTGTCCACGGACGAGACGCTGCGCAAAGAAATCGTCCAGAGGGACGGTTTGGCCCCGTTGCTGAAGCTGACCAAAACAGAAGACGTGGAGGTGCAAATGGAAGTTCTCTCGGCCTTGTGCAACCTTTCGCTTTGCGGCTGCATCGGAGACAACCCGTTGTCCTTCTTGGAGAACGTGGACGTGAGCAACTTGGTGTCCTTCCTGTGCTCGGCAGACACGACTTACAGGCTTTTCGGAGCCGTGACGATTGGGAACATTGCGAGCAACATAGGCCTCCAAAAACCCCTGACAAAGTCGGGGGCGCTCCAACCGCTCATCACGGTGGCAAACGCTGCTGACCTGGAGACGCAGCGCTGCATTGCCTACTCGCTCGTGAATCTGTGCGCAGACGAAGGTAACAGGGCAAATATTGTGTCGGAGGGGGGTCTGCCCCCAATCATCTCGCTGGCTTGCAGTGAAGACTACAACGACAAGAAGGCGGGACTGGCCACAATCAGAGGGCTGTCCGCCAGTCCCGAGGCCAGGAGGGCAATCATCGTCAGCGGGGCGCTGGAAGCATTGTCGTTGGGGGCCCACTGCGACGGCGACGTGGTGTGCAGGAGGGAGTCGGCCACGGCGATTTGCGCACTATCGCTGAACGAGGAGAACAAGGTCGACATGGCCAACTCGTCAATTTTGGCCGACATCGTCATGCTCGCCCAGAGCGGCGACGTGACTTGCTCGAGGCAGGCAATCGGAGCAATTGCAAACTTGACGGAGAACGAAGACACCCATGTCAAACTTTTGGGCGAGTGGGGCGCCGGGTTTCTCGTGCCGCTGTTGGAAATGCCAGACATCGGGCTGGCGAGGGAGGTTACGAGGTGCTTGACGAACTTGGCCGGCAACTATACGACCCACGACATGCTAATCGAGGCGGAGGTGCCGTTGGGACTGGCCAAGGCGCTGCACAACACGGACGCGGTGGCCTGCAGGTTTGCCATTCTGGGACTGCTGAATTTGTCCACCCAAACGAAGAACCACGCAAAGCTCATCAGCAGCGGGAGCATATCGCCTCTCATCGAGCTGGTGGGAGGAGCTCACAGGGAGTTCATCACGCTGAAGCCGGACGGAACGAGAACAACAAACGACAAGGAGGACATGGATTACAGGGCGTTTCAAACTCTCGGCTACGATTTGCAGTGCAGGCGGTATGCGTGCTTGGCCGTCGGGAATATGAGTGCCAACGTCGAAAACCACAAGGTGCTGCTGGAGCACGACGTGTTGGGGCACATATCGAGTGCGCTGGATGTTGACGACTTGGAGACGAGGTTCAACGCGTGCTTTGCCTTGAACAAGTTGAGCATGAACGATGACATCATCACGCTGATTGGCGAGCACGAGAGCAGGTGAGTGAGTCTGGCCACAGCCACAGCCAACGACCACACACAAAAACACAAACAATCAACTAACTCCGCAATCAACACACCCACCACAGCGTAATTCCTCCCTTGGTTCGATTGGTCGCGGACAAGGACATTCCTTCCAGAACGCAGGCCATTTCTGCCTTGCGACGCCTGTCGCTGGACCAGCTGAACAGGAAGCAAATCATCGCCAACAATGCACTGGACTACTTGGCCGATGCCTGCAACGACGACAACTTGGAGACCCTCAGGGAGATTGCGGCGTGCATTTGCTCCCTAGCGTTGAGCGCCGAGAACAAGGTGCTGATCAGCAAGAGCAAGATGCTCGAGCCAATATTGACCCTCGGTCAGAGCCCCGACGTGGAAGTTAGCCGGTTCGCTTTGGGCTGCATTGCAAATCTGAGCGAAGACACGCTCACCCACAGGACATTGGTCGAGCAAGCGAACGCCATGCACTACTTGACGTTCTTGATGAGGAGTCGGCACTTGGCTGTGCACAGGGAGGCGTGCAGGGCGGTCAGCAACTTGCTGAGCAGCCCGGCAACGCACCGGGTATTTTTGGACGAGGATGGACTGCGTGCGCTCTTTAGCGTGGCTAGAAGTCTCGACAACGAGTGCCAGTTCAACAGTGCCTTGTGCTTCCGGAGAATTTCTCCGAACCTCGCCAACCACGACAGTATAATTGCCAAGGGGGGCTTGCAGCCGCTCATTGGGCTGATCCAAACTCGCGACTTGAACGTGCAGCGGCAAGCCGCGGCCGCGTTGCGGGACGTGGCGAGCAACAGGGAGCACAAGGTGACGTTCGCCCAGGAGGGAGGATTGCGGGCCATGATATCCCTCGCCAGGGAGGACGATTTGACACTGCAGATTCTTGCTATCGGAACCCTGCGGCATTTATCGTTGAGCAGCAGGGTGAAGAAGCCAATGATCGAAGAGGGGGCGCTTGGACCAATTTTCGAGAGGGTCGAGACCTCGGACGATTTGGACTTGTTGCAACAGTGCGCTGGCGTGCTGGCGAACTGCAGCGAGAACGGCCAGAACCAAGTGTCGATGATCAAGGATGGCGTCTTTGGACCGCTAGTGCAGCTGGCGAGCAGGAACGACAGCAGCATCCAGCAGGATGTGGCGAGGGCACTGTGCAGCATCACGAGCAATGCCGAGAACCAAGTTGGTGTGTTTGGACCGGACGAGATGCGGGCACTTTTCCACCTGGCGAACAGCGAGGAGGAGAATTGCGCGAGGGATGCGTGCATCGCAATTGGTAATGTCGCGGTGATCGCCAAGAATCAACTCAGCATTGCCAAGTTGGGAGGTGAGTTTGTTTTTGTGAAAATTTGTTTCTTTTTGGAACTCTGCAAAAACTAAATTAACACTCACTAACACTATAATGACGCAGGCTTGCTGCCGCTGGTAAAGCAGCTGGAGAGTGACTTCGGCACCTGCCAGCAGTTCGCGTGCAGGGCGCTCTACAGGCTTGCAGCGCACATTGACAACCAAGCTAGAATTGTTGATGCGGGTGGTTTGGTGGGGTTGATCAAGCTGTGCAAGAGGTGAGCAGAAGAGAAGAGGAGCGAAGAGGAGTCGAGAGGTGGAACAACCACTCAAACAACTCACTAACATGCACTAATATGCACTAACATGCCACTAACGTGCACTAACGCCCGCCAATCCAAACTTCAGCCTTGATTTGGAGGTTGCGAAATTTGCCTGCATGGTGATTTGCAATATTTCCACGCACGCCGCGAACCAGCCCAAAATTGTCAAGCTGGACGGATTGCGGCCGCTGATCGACATGTTGAGCAGCAAGTCTGAGCAGTGCCAGAAAATTGCGGCCATGACCTTGACTAACTTGGGCACGAGCGGAATTAACCAGGTTCAGATCGTCAAGCAGGGCGGCTTGTTGCCGTTGATTGAGCTGACGAAGAGCGAGAACCCGGACTGCAACAGGTACGCGGGCATGGCGCTGTGCAATCTTGCGGTCAACAGGCAGAACAGGAGGAGCATGGTGGAAGCAGGGAGCCTCAAGCCGCTCATCAAGATGCTTAGCAGTGGAAACGGAAGCAACAAGTTGGAGGTGATTAGGGCGAGCGCGCTGGCGCTGTACAACATCAGTGCCAACGCGAGCAACCACGTGCCCATGGTGAAGGAGCAGATCACGCAGCCGCTGTTCAGCCTGTGCAGCAGCCCAGACGTCGACGTGAAGAGGTATTCGGCCATGATTTTGAGTAATCTCGCCGCGAATATTGAGACGAGAGGAGCCAGCACGAGAAGCGGCGGGCTGCAGGCGAGCATTCTGTTGATGAAGGACGACGACAGTGACGTGAAGAAGTACGCCTGCATATCGCTGTGCAACATGGCCAACAACCCGACTACGCAGAGCCAGGCGGTGGTGCACGGGTGCCTGCCGCCCTTGCTGGGGCTTGCGGCTAGCGCCGACCCCGATAGTCAGAGGCACGCGCTAATGTGCTTGAGCACGCTGGCCGCAAACGAGAGCAACCACAGCATGATGATGCACAAGGGGGCGTTCAAGATCGTGGTGGAAAGAAGTCAAAGCCCCGAGGACGATATAAGGGAGTACAGCGCCTTCGTCATTGCGAATTTATGCAGCAACGAGGACTACTTGAACAAAATCGGGAAAGAGGGAGGCATCGGCCCGCTGGTTGCGTTGGCGGACAGCAATAACGTTCACAGCCAGTGCTTGGCGATGAGCGCCTTGAGGAGGCTTGCGAACTTCCCGGACAACCGGAGCAGGTTGATCAGGGCTGGGATTTTGTCTCCGCTGGCGAGCGCGGGAAACTCAACGGAGCTAGAAATCCAGCGTGAAGTGAGTGCGTGCTTGTGCTCGCTGAGCTTGTCGCCGCCGGAAAGGGTGGAAATCGCAAGGATGTGCGTTCCAAGCTTGGTCTTCTTGGCCCAGAGCGGAGACATCGAGGCGGCGAGGCAGAGCGTTGGCGCGCTGGCGAACATCGGAGAGGACATCGAGACCCACGAGTACATTGGCAAGAGCGGAGGAGGAAGGTGCATGATTGCCTTGATGAGGCACAACAGCATCGACATCCACAGGGAGGCTAGCAGGTGCATAGCCAACCTGCTCACGAGCTTCCACCACCAGGCGGAAATCATCCAGGACGGACTGCCCGGCTTGATCCACCTCGCCACGAGCAGCGACCCGGAGTGCCAGTACAACGCGAGTTTGAGCTTCAGGAAGTTGAGCCCGAACTTGAGGAGCCACAAGGGAATTGTGTACGGCGGCGGGCTGAAGAGTATGTTCTTCTTGCTCAAGGTTCAAGACATCAAGACGAGGAAGTGCGCTGCTAGCGCACTGAGGGACATCAGCGCGCACGCGGATCACAAACTGACCTTCGCGGAGCAAGGAGGGATCGACGCGTTGGTGCAGTTGAGCCGGGAGAAGGAGATCGAGCTGCAGGTCTTGGCGATTGCCGGGCTGCGGCACTTGACCTTGAACGACCAACTGAAGAGGCCCTGCGTGGAGGCTGGTTGTCTGCCACCTGCCGTCAGGTGCGTTGCGTACGCGACGGAGGATCTGCAGTGCCAGTGCGCGGGCCTGTTTGCGAACTGCAGTGAGAACCAAGAGGTGAGAGAGAGGGAAGCGAAGCGAAGCGAAATAGCGGGGAAATCTTTGCACGAAAACTAAACCAAACAACCTCCCTTCGCTCGGCGCAGAACCAGATCACTCTGGTCGAACAGGGGGTGGTCCCGGCGGTTGTGAACCTCGCAAGGTGCAGCAACGACGAAGTACAGCTTGACTGCGCGAGGATCTTGGCCAACGTGAGCAGCAGCGAGGAGAACCACCTCGTCACGTACAGGCAGGGGGGGCTGAGCACCCTGGTCGACCTGACCAAGAGCCAGGAGGACGTTTGCCAGCGGTACAGCAGCATGGGGCTGAGATTCTTGGCGAGCAACCCGGAGGTGAGAGTGGCTATCATCAGGGAGAACATGCTGAGCCCGTTCTTGGCGCTGGCGAAGAGCCCACTGCTGGACTACCAGAGAACGAGTGCTGCGGCGCTCGCGAGCTTCACGCTGAACGAGGAGAACAAGGCGAAACTGGTGCGGCAAGGAGGTTTGAGCACTATCCTGCAGCTTTGCATGTACGACGATATCGAGGTGGTTAGGGACGCAACTTTCAGCTGCGCGAATATTGCGGACAGCTTAGATCTGCAGAGCGACATAGTGCGGGAGGGAGGAATCGAGATTTTGAGGGAGGTGGGTAAGCACGACGACGCGAGGGTGCAGAGAGACGTGGCGAGGGCCTTCAGCTGCTTGAGCGTGAGCGAGGACGTGAAAGCTACGATTGTGCAGAAGAACGGGTTGGCGACGCTGTTCCAGCTGGCGAAGAGCATGGACGTTGCGAGCCAGAGGTATGCAACGCTGGCAATTTGCAATTTGAGCAGCGGCGAGCACAAGGCGCGGATTGTTGACGAAGGGGCGATTAGACCGCTGATGTACTTGGCGAGGTTCCCCGACATGGAGATCGAGAGGTACGCAAGCTTGGCCCTGGCGGGATTGAACTTGGGCGACCACGGGAACAACAAGGTTAGGACCGTCGAGGAGGGGGCATTGCGGCCCTTGATAGACATGGCCAGGTTCCCGGACAAGGAACTGCAGAAGTGCGCGGCTCTTGCGCTGAATAGCATAACGCTGGGAAACCAAGGAATGACGAAAACGGGCGTTATGCAGGAGGAGGGGCTGCTGCCGTTGCTGAGCTTGGTCGGAAGCGACGACGACGAGTGCGTCTTCAGCGGCATCTACGCGTTGGGAAATTTGTGCGAGAACGACGAAGTTAAGGCGAGGTTGGTTGAGCTGGGGGCCATCACTGCCGTGGTCGGCCAGGCTGGGTTGGGCACGATTGACGTGAAGAGGGCTTGCGGGTACTACTTGGCCTTGCTGTGCGAGAACCCAGAGTTCCACGACGATCTCGCCAAGGAGGGAGGGTTGGAGGCAATCATAAGTTTGGCAAGTTTGGAGGACATGGAGTGCCAGGAGTATGCGGCCTTCTCCCTGGCACACATCAGTAGCAACAGAGACTACCAGGTGAAATTGGTTGAGAAGGGAGCACTGAGACCATTGGTGAGCATGATGGCCGTGAACAGCGAGCCGATGCACTACGCAAGTTTGGCGCTGCTCAAGCTGGCCGACAACTTTGAGAATCACGTTGCAATCGCCCAAGAGGGCGGAATCCAAGCGTTACTCAGGCTGGGCAGGAGCAGGGCGACGGACGAGGAGCTGCAATACAAGGCGGCGCTCAGCGTTGGAAGCTTGGCGAGCAACGCAGTGAGAATGCTGCCAGGAGACCGGGGGGGTGGAAACGACGGCATTGGCTTTGCCAGCGCTGCTCTGCAGAATAAGAGCAGCGGGGCAAGTAAAAGGGGAAAGGAGAAGACAACCGGGTTTGTAGACTCGCAGACGAAGAGTATGGGAGGGACGAAGGAATTGTAGAAAATTTTGTTGAATAATTTCTTGTTTTGAATTGCTATTTTCGGTTTCTGTTTTGTGTCCTTAGTTAAGTTTTATTTCTCTCTCAGCCAGCTTTATAGCTCATCATCGTCATCGTAGCCCTCCACTTCCTTGTTGGCCTCGATCATGCTGTCCTGGTTGTAGAAGAGATCCCTGATCTGATCTGACGAGGTCGCCTGCTCGCACTTTTTATCCGGACGCAACCGCTCGAAGCGAGGGAAGCGAAGGCCGATGCCACGGTCCGGCCCTTCGCCAACACGGCCCAAGGCCCCCTTGTGCGTTGAGCTGCAGCTGAGGTCGGCAGCCTTGACCTCCCACACCTGCACGGGATCAAACCAAACGTCGCACTTGAGAGAGTCGCCAAAGATGAACTGGGAGGAGGGGTTGTCCGTCTTGTGCTCGGCCAAGCCTTCCATCAACGAGACCTGAAAAATGTGTAATGGTTAGAACAGTGTATTGCGGTGTGGTTTGGTGTGGCATACACTCACCAGCGCTTCGTCGGAAAAGCCCGTTCCAATTTTGCAAACACTCTGGAACACATCAGACTCAGGGTCGTAGCATGCCAGGAGGTAGGCTCCATAGGTACCAGTCCTCTTGCCCTTGCCGTAGAAGGCTCCGATCGGGACGAGATCAACCGAGTCTCCGAGGCCCTCCAAATAATCCTTCTTGAGCTTCAACCAGTTGAGGGACCGCTTCGAGGGTTCATACTTGGCATTCTCGTCGAGGGTCTTGACCATGAGCCCTGTTCCGAGTTGTATTAAAATTAATGTTGTTTTGTGTTTTGTGGGGGCTTGCTTCTTTCTTCGCTTGCTCACCTTCGCACTGCCCCTTGACGGCCTTGTCGAGGAACTCCTCGATCATCTCCGTGTCGCCGTCCTCGGTGTGGTCGAGGGCAACGGCAAAGCGGAACTTGTTCTCGATGGGTTTGAAGTTCTTGTGGAGGAGGTCCCTGCGGTCGGAGAGGGTCATGTTCAGGAGGGACTCTCCGTTGAGGTACATGAGGTCGAACGCCTGGACGATGACCTAAATTGGATTGGATTGGATTGGAGTGGATTGGAGTGGATTAGTTTAGTCGGCACACAAACACAACAAGCAAACGCACACACGCACACGCACACACGCACACACGCACACACGCACACACGCACACACGCACACACGCACACACGCACACACGCACACACGCACACACGCACACACCTTGACAGATGCTTCCTCTCCCTCGGCCAGTTCTTTCTTACGGGTGGAGAGAACCTGGAACGGGACGAGCTTGTCGGTCTCTGAGTTGTAGGCAACAACCTCGGAGTCCAGAACGAAGGAAGTTACGCCCGACTCTTTGCAGGCGAGCTTGACGAAGTCGGGGACCTCGGGGAACTTGTCAGAGGTGTCGAGGAGGTTGCGGGAGAACACTTTGAAGGAGCCGTCAGGAGTCATGTGGACCTGGGCTCGCTCCCCGTCGTACTTGTACTCGCAAGTGAAACGCTGCTTCTCGAGGCGCTTGAGAACCTCAAGGACCGACTTTGTTGGCTTGGCGAGCATCGGCTCAACCGGAATTCCCGGCTTCAGGCAGCAAATCTCGTGGAGCTTGTAGAGAGGGGCAGTCAACCCGCCTTCAATTATCGTGTCGTAGTTTGGCAGCTCGCTGTGGGCCTTCTTGATGATCTCAACGCACAGAGCCAGCTTCTCGTCGAGGGGCGTTTTCTTGAGGTCGTGGCACTTGTAGAGGGTAAGAGCGTCCGTGGGGAAGTTCTCCAGCTCAGTTTCGGATACTTCCGAGGTCTTTTCGTCGTCAAACTCCTTCTTCGAGAGGAAGAAGGAGTGAGCAATCGCAACCAGGACGGACGCCTTCGCCAGGCCAATTCTGAGCTTTCCCTGGAGGCCACGAATCAAGAACTTTGCCTCGACGGCCGAGCACCGCACGAGGAGTCCCTTGATGTCCTGGATTTTTTGGGGTTGCGTGCCAGTGCCAGATGTTCTGGCAATTTTCCTGTACGCCGTGAGGACCTCCAGGATGTTGAGGGGTTTGGGCTTCTTGGCGAAGGAAAGGGTGCGCTGTGGGGTGAATGCAGGTGGGGTGAGAGAGTGAGTGAGTGAGAAAGTGAGTGAGTTTTTTCGTTTGCGAATAAGTTATCTCACCTGCTTCGCCTTGGAAGACTGAGCGACGAGACCAAGATCTCCCTCCTTCTGGTACTTCTCCTTGACAATTTTTACGTTGACCCCGCCAGCCTCGGATATCGCCTTGATGAGGAACGAATCGCCCACGCCAAGCTCGAGGCACTCGTAGGAGGGCGCAATGTCGTTGGCTGCTAGGTAGACGCAGTGGATAAGGTCGGAAGGAGTTTTTAGGATCACCTTGCGGAAGAAGGTGGTGAGGAGGGACTGGATCTCGAGCCGGGCAGAGGTTTCTTCGATCGCTTGGAGGGTGTTGACAAGCTCGAGGTAGGAAACCGGTTCGTTTTCCTTCCAAGAGGGGGCAGTGGCGGAGGAGGAGGAGGAGGATGAGGAGGAAGTGGAAGTGGAGGAAGAGGAGGAGGAAGAAGAATTGAAGAGGTTGGTGTCGGACTTCATGTTGTTGGCAAGGGTGGTGGATTTCTTCTCGGCAGTAGAAGTGGAGGTTTTAGTTTTAGACTTGGGTTTGGACTTCTCCTTGGCCTTGGCCGCAGAGGTGAGTTTGGAGAAGGCGTCGGGTTTGGTGGGGGAAGCTTTTGTAGGGGATGGTTTGGCGGGGGAGGAGGGTTTGGTGAGGTCGACAACAACCTCAACCTCAACCGAAACCTCAGCAACCTCGACAGGCTTGGTTTTGACGAGAGACGCAGACTTAGCCGTGTTGTTGGCTAACGCCATAACGGCTGCGAGGGTACCGCCAGAGGCGGGCGCAGCGGCCTCCTCTTTCTCCTGCTCCTGCTCCTCCTGCTCCTCCTCCTGCTCCTGCTCCTTCTGCTCCTCCACCTCAGCATCATCACCATCAAACATTGTAGCATCCTCATCATCAGAATCAGATTCTTTCTTTTTCGACAATCGTTTCTTGCCAGACCCAGTGGTGGCAGTTGCCTCCTTGGCTTTTTTCAGCTTCTTTCTGGCGTCATCGGTCTTCTTTGTCGACTCAGTTACTCGTTTTCCTCTCGATTTCACCTCCGAAGCGGCCACAGGCAACTGCTTAGGGAGAATTGTTGATTTGAACGCGCTGCTACTAGGTGGTGCAGAAGCAGGGGAAGAAGAGGTTGTCTCAGAAGAAGTGGCTGCAGCCTTGGGGGCACCGAAAAATGAAGAAATATCCTTTGCCATTGTGGTTTGGGGGGAAGGTGAGAGGACGAAAGGCGTTTAATTGGTTGGACTCTTAGTTGTTTATGGGGCGGCAAACTTGTTAGCTAACCCTTTCTCTATGAAATCGATTATAATATTTGGTCGTGATGCAGGCACTTGACTAGACTAGACAAAGTGCCCCAAAATTCGCAAATTCCTTGAAATTTCGTTTGCTATTCACTATTCTGCTAGACACCTAGAACGAAATTAAGAAGCCTATTACCTTTACTTCACCTCATGGAGCCAAAGAAAAGGAACGCCAGCATTGAGAATCTGCAATTAATGAATCAGAAAAGACATCGAGAAGAATACAGCTCCAATTCCAGCACTCTTCAATCTCTGTTCTCTACCAACTTCCACTACACAATAAAGCATTATGAGAACAAAATAATTATCCAGCGATCAGATCGACCTGGCATATCTGCCAAAATCATCTTTTCGACGACCACCAATAATGGGCAGGCCAAGGTCGAGAGCGTTTTCTGCAAGGAGGAGGTTCGTGGGTTGGGTGTTGGCAGACTCCTGTTTGCTGAAGTTTTCGCCTCATTGAATGACAATAAGAATTCTTCCACCCACACAATTCTCCTCGACGCGGAGGAAGACACGACTCGCCACAACCGGCTGGTGAGCTACTACCAGGACCTCGGTTTCAATATTACGAGCAATGCAAAAATTCAGTTTCTCAACAACAACGACACCAACTTGTACCGGAAGGTTCCAATGTCGTTAAAGTTCAACCTTCGCAACCCCCTGAAAGCGAAGCTAGAGGACGCTGCTGCCTTCCTCATGGTCCGCCTGCTGTGCGACAGCGACAGCGACGGCCACGACTCGCTCTTCCCGGACGAGGGAGCTGCCGAGCAAAGCCCCGAGTCGGTCGAGGCGGAAAACCCGCGGCTGAAGGAGGACAGGGTGGAGAAGGATCCTTGGGTCCTTTGCCAGATAGGGGAGGGGAGGTGAGCGAGCTTTGATGAAGACGAGCATACTCGCGAACTAACCACCCAATTCATTTCGTTTGACTCGCTTCATTCGTTATTGCTCGTGCTTCATTAAAAATGCGCCTCGCTTCGCTTTGCTCGGCGCAGATTCTTATTCAAAACAACTTCGGGGTTGCACCTTTGCAGCGAGCCGGACGGCCGTATAGTTGCGGACCGCACCCTCCCGTCCACGTGGGAGTGCTTTCAGCTGCTTCAGTCAAACGAATCCGACAAGTTGGTTTTGAAGACTTTTCATGACACTTACGTTTCCGTCGACGACGCTAAGCACCTTTGCTCAAGTAAAAATCTGACCGAGTGGACCGTCGGCGATTTTAGTCTTCGGTGCAGCTCAACGTCTTCCGACGTGAAGAAGTTTTACGAGTCTTGGTGGAGGACGCAGAGCGTCGAATACGTAGCGACTATGAAAGAGCGTTATGGAAAATTCGAGTTGGGAGAGTATTCGATCTTTGAAATTCTTTGGAGGACGAGCACGAGCTCGAGGAGTCTTGCGTTCCAGACTGCTGAGCGTGCAAGGAAGGCGGGCCACCCCCAGTATGTGCAGTTTGTACTTCTTGTTTGTTTGCTGTCTCAGGCAGTGATAGGTTTGGGAGACGGGGATAAAAACGGAGACAGCGAATTATTCGACTGGACGCTAGAATGCCAAACGCGAGTTTTGGGCTGTCCTGCTCCGGCCGAAACGAGATTCTTCTCGGAGTTCAACTCAGTTTCCCCAGACTTGGAACCAAATCTCCCAATTCCATCACCACTCCCACTCCCACTCCCACTCGGTTTAATGAATCCACAGCTCACGTACACTTACAGTGGCCTCACGTACATGACCGACGTTCTCGAGCACGCGAACTGCAGCATGCCTTTTGAAGGGTTCCTTCTGTTGAAGTTGTTGAACCTGGACCTCTGGTTTCGCAACGGTCATTACGCGAATTTTCAAACCCAGCAGGAGACTGAAATGAAACCCTTACTCTTGGAAATAGACGACCTCCGGAGATTATCCAAGAGAGCGTGCATGAACGAGCTGTCAGACGATGTTGTCGCTGACCTTTGGGCTGATCACTACTCTGAGATTTGTGCAAGTTTCGGTGTTGGTGGAATTCTTAGCTGGTAGCTCTTCAATTAACTAGTAAGTAGTTTGCAGTGGATGCATAATAACATCATTAAAAAATGCACGAGATACATTTAAATCTATCCTCTCCCCTCTGTCCTCTGTCCTCTGTCCTCTCTCAATCTCTATAAGTACAAACCACTCTTCACCAATTCACTTGCATACACCGTCTCGGGACAAGACTTCTTCCCGTGCACAGTCTTCTTCTCGATGAACTGGTGGCAGTTCCACCCAATCTCTTGCACAGCCGTTAAAGGGGCTACCAAAAAGTCTTTGGGCCCATCCTCTGTCCGCAATCCTTTCCTGGTGGCGCTAATCAGCTCGTCGTAGGAGTTGTAGTGAGCACCGCTGCCAATTTTTGCTGTTTCGTTGAGCTCGTCGGCCGCAATTTTGTCGCAGGAGAGCTGGTAGGCCTTGGCAAACTGCTCCCAGCTGACGTTTTCATCTTCCTCGGAGAGGAAGGATGTGAATAAATTGAAATCGGGTGAGGGAGGAGGTCCTCGAAAGACCTTCATTAATACCGCCCCGACTAGCTGGGAGGGGACGGAGCCGGCATTCGACGCGTCTTGTTGGTCGAAGGCAGCTTTAAACTCGTCAAGTCGGAAGATGTTCATGATTGCGTGATCCTTCAGCATGCTTCCAAAGGGGTTTTGTGGGCCGAGAGCCGTGAGGCCGAAGAACGCCATGGGTTCGGGGGGGGAGTTCTAAGAGGTGTGGGGTAAGATTGTGGTGTGGGGGAGGTTTTTTGGTATGGACGTTAGGGCAAACGTTAAAATTGGTGAAAACAAAATAAAAAAATTCTCCAACAGCTGCAAAAATACCATCACGATTTTCCTTACACCCAGCAGCAGCACAGCACAAGGCAAAGGCAAGCAATAATAGCACATGGCAACGGGAGAGATGATGATGAGTCAGAGGCCGAGCGGAGGTGACAATGGGGGGCCGATAGGATCAGCCGCCGTGAGCATTGGCAACTACAAGGGAGTAATGCTTTGCAACCGGCCGTTTGCCGGTGCTAGCGGCGCTGCCGCCAAGCAGGACGCAGTCCACGGGGGGAGCTTCAAGTGCGGGACGGTTGAGACCCAGTGGGGAGCAAATGTTAGTACTTCGGAGCACCAGAAGTTAGTCGCCAAATCCTTAAGCAAGAAAAATAGTGTCCTGTCCAAACACAGGAAGTGGCTCAACGATTTGCAGAAGATGAAGGATAGTTTACAGGACGAGTACGTTAGCGAGTTGGAGGAGAAGGAGAAAAAGAAGGAGAAGTTCATGGCGAGGGAGGCGAAAATGAGGGCTGTGGTAAGTTGGTTACTTGTACTACCCTCACCCACTCTCACACACTCACTCACTCACTTACTCACCCCTCTCCGCCCCTCTCCACCCACCCCCACCCCCAACCCAGGTACGAGGAACCCTCGGCCCCATCCGAAAAAGCGAAGGAGGAAACGAACACTCTGACCAAGTTGAAAAAAACAACGATGAAGAAGAGTACGAAGACTTCCGGGCTGAATCGAAAATGAACGACTATGACAACGAAGAGGAGAAGAAGACGGAGGAAAGAATGGCCGTCCCCGTTCTCTCTGCGAAAGCGGCGGCGAAGAAATCAAGTAAGCCTGCCTGGGCTCTCACCGAGGACAAGGCGGCGGAAATTGAGGAGGAGGAGCTTGCCGAGGAGGAGGAGGACCTGCTCAATTTTGCGGAGGATTTAGATTACGACAAGTACGCTGATGACATGGAGCTGAGAGTGCTGATGGACCAGGTGAAGGAGAGAATAACCAGCTTGGAGGCTGAGAACATGAGCGAGGAGAAAATCATGAAAATTCTAGCAGAGGAGCGGGAACAGAGGGCCTTGACGGCAGAGAACTTGGCCGAGCACGAAGGAGAGGAGAAGAGCGGGGAGGGGGAGGGGGAGGGGGGAGACTACGACGACACAAAAAGCATCGTGGAGAGCGCGAGGAGCGAAAATCACATTCATTCGCAAAAAAGCATGGAAGCTTTGGTTTCAAAGAGCAAGGCGAAGATGAGCATGGGCATGGGCGGGGGCGGGGGGCTAGACAGCGTGCGGGAAGAGGAAGGAGGGTTCGAAAAGGCCCTCGAGGAGCCCAGAATCATCACTCACACAGAGGACAATGGATCAAGGTTGGAAGAAAAGAAGAATCTGAGCAAGCTGCCATACTTGAACAGGAATCCAGCGATATAAAAAGAAACCATTGCATGATGAATTGTATGAATGGAATGAGTGGGTGTATGTATAAAATATAAAATATATATTGTTGCCTTTAGCGTGAGTTGAGATATTATTAGTTTTTGTGCTTATATAAAATACGAGTTGAAACTACTTGTTATTTTTTATATATTCATCTAACCCTCACCACCGCTTATTCGCTATTCACTATTCTATCAATGAAAGAGAAGAAACAAAAAGAATAATGTGAGAACCATCCCACCGATCACAATCCAACGATCCACGACGTCGCGTCTTTCAATCAGCCTCATTGTACTATCGGATAACCCTAACAGAGTTCCCATATCTAGCACCATTCTTCGAACCCCCTTCAGTCTGTCCCTCTGTGTTAACAATGAATCCATCGTCGCTGAACCTGTGGCAATGATTTCATTGACCATTCTATTGCTGCGATCTGTCGATGCCCCCTCTTCCGCGAGCTCTCCCATTGCGCTCATGTTGTCCCGCCGGTAGGCCCCGCCGCCCCCAAACAACTCTTCTCGCTCTCGTCTATAGTTGTAGCTGGCTCGTTCTTTCTCTTCAATCTGATTCATTTGGTTGACCATCTCAGAGTGATCGCTCGACAGAGACTCGATCTTCACAACCCAGATTTCTCGAGCTTGTGGAGCCTCATTATTCACTAGGGTTCGCAGGAGGCTGATTCGATGGCTCAGCTCCGAGAGGGAGAGGGAGACAGAGCTGAGAATTTCAGATGTGATTGAAGGTGGATTATTGCTTGTCGATAGCACCGCAAGCTGGGATCTGGTGTCATAGAGGATTTTCCGTGCTGAGGGGAATAAGCTTGAAATTGAGGGCTGGGTCATCTGAATTTTTCGATTTTTATGTGTTTTGGTTTTTTTTCAAGGTTTCAAATTTTTGGTTTATATTTTATATTTTCGTTCTATTCCACTGTGGGCGTGCAGTCGATTTGGTTGAATCTCGAGGCCCTCATCGCACGAGACAATAAAGGCGAAATTCCCATCGACATTGCCAGTAGGAATGGAACCTGTGCTGCTCTCCCTCACTCCCGAGGCAGGTTGTTCGTTGAGTTATAAGAAGATGGACCGCTTGTATGCACCAGTGTTTTATTGGATGTTTGAGATGGCAGGGTGGATCAAATCACGATGGTATGCAGGCTGTCAAAAGTGGATCAATGAGCACGATGCTCCACCCCATATCCTACCCTCCTCCTAGGACACCTCCCCAAAGAAGTTCGCCGACTCGTCAATCTTCCGCTTGCACGTTCATAAAACAAACTGAAGTACGACAAAGGCTGAGCACAAGAAGACGTATAAGGCGCCGACCAACCCTCCCCGAGTGAGGCAGAATTGCGGGTTTTGCATGAGGGCATGCTCCTCTTCAAACATTTATTCCAAGTTCAATCAAAACATTTTATTTTGGTAGTCACACCGTTACACTCCTGGGCCCCTTCAAGAAAAATCTGCCCCCCAGTCCATATCGATACTTTGGCTCCTTAGCTTTTTCTCCAATCCACCCAAATCGCCATCCCCCCTGTTCC
>Ga0302116_1000917_pt1 | contig 17866 bp, 19 predicted proteins | sample AG5_SCM_MG_FD_203124 | JGI IMG/M metagenome (GOLD analysis project Ga0302116, IMG submission 203124) | Marine microbial communities from Western Arctic Ocean, Canada - AG5_SCM | ecosystem: Environmental > Aquatic > Marine > Oceanic | place: Canada: Western Arctic Ocean | collected 2017-10-01 | reverse complement strand
GGGTTTCAGCAGTAGAGTCCCAAATTCTAATTTTTCTGTCTTTAGGTAGTTCAAGACCAAACTCTTGTAAGACCGAACGAGGTTCACTCACGACACGAGACCGATATGGCGCAGATTTATACCAAACAGGCGGCAGCCCCAGCACGTCCCACGGATAGCAAGAACATAAGGTGCAGACAACCACATTGTGAATTTCATCGTTATTTTCGACCGCAATCAAATGTTGGCCCACCTCCGCAAAGTCTGCTTCACCGTTAATTGCCTTCGTAGCATCCTCTATCAAAGATTGCTTAAACGTCGAGCTCACCCAAGCCCGAGCGACGACTCGCGCACCAATATGAGGTCCCACTTTATTTTCAAAGTGCTCAATAATTTGATCGATGACTTTACGATCAACTAATCCCTTATCAACCAAAATAGACTCGAGTGCCTTGACCCGCTTTTGAGTATCAGTGAGTGTTGATGCATCACTGTGCGCATGATCATGGTGATGAGAATCTGTCATGGCAACTCCCCCTGCTTCGTAAATAAAAAGTACATCATAAACCGCTCGCACCGTGATGTAACGCGAAGTGACGTTGAAAATACTGTGATATGCAAAATTAACTAAGATGTCACCTAAATATTACTGACTCACTAAACTAAGTTCTCGCCTGACGGTCGAAATCAATATCACCGCAAATCACATGTATCTCAAAAATATTAACACTGCATGCAGGTTGAATTATGAATAAACGCCATGTTGTCATCATAGGTTCAGGCATTTCCGGCTTATCCGCAAGCTGGCACCTCAAAGATCACGCTAAGGTGACTGTTTTAGAAAAAGCAGATTACCTCGGCGGGCACACACACACGCACACACTGACCATTGATGAGAAGTCATTACAACTGGATTCCGGATTCATTGTATTTAACAATAGAACCTATCCGGGGTTACTCGAATGGTTCACGGAACTCGATGTAAAAACGCATCCGGCTGATATGTCATTTTCAGTATCACTGGATGATGGTAAATTTGAGTGGGCAGGAACGAATCTAAGATCCATCTTTGCCCAAGGGAGAAGGGTCTACGACATAAAATTTCTAAAAATGCTCCGCGACATCATTCGATTCAATCGCAACGCGCCCAAATACATCGCAGCAAGCAACACCAATCCAGGCAATCTAATCACACTCGGACATTATCTTGACCAGCATGGCTATGATTCTTATTTTCAAACCCGCTATTTACTACCCATGGCAGGAGCAATCTGGTCGTGCCCGATTAAAGAGATACGTAATTTCCCACTCAAATTTTTCATCTCTTTTTGCGAAAACCACGGCCTTCTATCGATACTAAACCGTCCTCAATGGTTTAGCGTCAAAGGGGGTAGTCGCCGATATGTTGAGGCAATGCTAACTGCGATTAAGAAGCATGATGTATCGTTTAAAACTGAGAAAACAGCGAAATCGATTATAGAAACGTCCATTGGGCTGGAAGTAATTACCGAAGACCGCAATAAAATTCAGCATCGAATTGCCTGCGATGACGTTATTCTTGCCTCACACGCGGATGAATCAGCTCATATTCTAAAAGACCTCCCAACCCCACTCTCACAGGAGCTATCACGTATAAAGTTCCAACAAAACATCGCGATCATCCATGAGGATAAAGCGCTTATGCCTGAAGAAACTCGCGCGTGGGCGTCTTGGAATTATCTTTCTCATACTTCTACGGAAGAAAATTCTGGCGTAGCCGTGACTTATTTTATGAATAAGCTCCAGCATTTACCGACCCAAAGAAACTTATTTGTCACCCTCAATCCCATAAAAAAACCGGATCCTCGTAAAATTTACAAGTCTATTGACTACACACACCCTGTCATGGACCTTGAGCGGGAAAAAGCCGTCCAAAACATTCAAAACTTGCAGGGGGGGAACCACATATGGCTAGCTGGTGCGTGGATGGGCAACGGATTTCATGAGAGCGGCTATCAATCTGGACTATGGGCGGCCAATAAGATCATTGATACAATTTAGATGATGAAGAACCACCCCCAAATCGTTCAAGGATATGTCACCCATGAGAGACTTAGCCCTAGGACGCACGCCCTAAGATCTCGCACATTTTATTTGCGCGTGCCTATTCGGTCTATTTTCTACGCAACACCAAACGATAAACCCCAGTGGGGTAACTGGATTGTTGGCATTAATCGAAGAAGTCTAATCTCTCTAAATGATGAAGACCATGGGTCTGGTGGCAATATTAAAAGATGGTTAAAAAACATATTCATCGAACATAAATTAGAGAATGTTATTGATGGGGAAATCTGGCTTGTATGTTTTCCAAGAGTGCTCGGATATCAATTCAAGCCTGTAAGCTTTTGGTTTTGCGAAAACAAGTTGGGCGAACTTGTTGCAGTTCTTGCAGAAGTACATAACACTTTTGGGGAACATCACACCTACGTTTTAAAACCACCATTTGGTCATGCTTTTTTTAAGATAGGCGATGTCATTTCAACACCTAAATGTTTTTACGTATCCCCCTTCCTATCAGTTACAGGTCATTACCAATTTCAATTCAATTACGACAAAAAAACCAAGCGTGACTTTGCGCGCATAGATTACTTTAAAGATCAATTAGTACTCAAAACATTGATGACTGGTGTGGCAGCACCATTAACCACGCGATCTGCATTGGGGGCGCTATTCAAGTACCCCTTCATAAGCCTTAGAATCATCACTCAAATTCACTTCAATGCCTTAATGCTGTGGGCAAAAAAAATTCCATTGACACTTTCTGAAAGAAATAAATGACCACACCCTCCCTAAACCTCTGGGTCAGACTTGTATTCAAGTTTCTTGATCAATTAGAATTTGGCACTCTCGAAGTACAAGGCCCAAATGGTTTCATCCGCAGCTTCGGACACCCTCCAAAGCCTACCGCCACAAATGAAGTTAAGCCAGCAATCCTTATTATCAAAGACTGGGCAGTGTGTCGCAGTATTATTCTTCGCGGAGACATTGCATTTGGTGAAACATACATGGAGGGTTATTGGGACACCCCAGACCTCAATCAACTGTTATGGATCATTGGTCAAAACAGACGAGTGCTGGACTCACCCATAAGAGGTCGAAAATTAGCAAACGTTTTAAATCGCCTTCGACATCTACTTAACAAAAATACCAAACAACAAGCCAGAAATAACATCCAAGCACACTATGATCTTGGTAATAATTTCTATCAACTATGGCTGGATCAATCGATGACCTACTCAAGCGCGATTCGCCACAGCGAAGAAGGGAAAATAGCCTCTAACCTTGAAGAGGCACAACAATTCAAAATCTCACGTGCCGTCTCAAAACTTGGTCGGCTCAATGAAGATTCCACCACACTGGAAATTGGTTGCGGCTGGGGAGAGTTATCGAAAATACGCCTTGAAAAAATGCCAGGGAAACACGTCGGCATTACGCTATCTCAACAGCAAAAAGATTGGGCGATAAATACATTGAAAAACGTCGGGCTTAACAAAAGAAGTTCGATCTTGTTGCAAGACTACCGAGATGTTGACGAACAGTTTGACGCCATTGTATCAATCGAAATGATTGAAGCCGTAGGTAAAGCCTACTGGGAAGCATTCTTTGAGATAATCAAAAAGTCATTGAAACCAAATGGACGAGCGGTCATTCAGGCGATCACCATCAACGATTCGCTAGCTGATGAATATCAAACAGGGGTTGATTTTATTCAGAAATACATCTTCCCCGGCGGCATACTTATGAGTCAGTCACAATTCAAGAATTTGGCCGCGAAGTACAAATTTAATATTCTAGACCGTCATGATTTTGGAGATGATTATGCCTGGACATTATTAGAGTGGTTTAAACGATTTCAAACACAATGGATCAAAATTGAGGCGCTTGGATTCCCCATGCAATTCAAAAAAATGTGGGAGTTCTACCTATCCTATTGCAGATCAGGCTTTTTAAACGGAGACATTAACGTCGTCCAGTACACCTTGTGCCATTACCCACAGAAAGCTCCCACCTAATAAGAATCGAACTACGAACTTAACCTTGCCAATCACTCGCACTCAGTCATTACGATACGGATTATCCGGCCTGGTTGTTTCAGCAACGAGTCTTCCCTTATACATCCTCGTTCCTAACGTTTACGCCAACACGTACGAACTTTCCTTAGCGACGATTGGCGTTATATTGATGTTAGTCCGACTGCTTGATGCAGTCACAGATCCATTAGTAGGCAAACTCATTGATAAAACACCCAGTCGGCATAAATTTCAGTTCTGGTGCCTCCCATCGGCGGCATTGATGGCAGCGAGCTACATCGCCTTAATTAACCCCCCCAGCGCCCTGAGCAGCAATCTCCAGGTTCTGACCTACATGGGGCTATTCACGCTACTTGTATCGGCCAGCGCAGGCGCACTCAGCATAGCGATACAGGCATGGCCAATTCAATGGACAAACAACACAGGGGAACAGTCCGCATTAGTAAGTCGACGGGAACAATTCACGCTCCTGGGAGTCATTATTGCATCCACATTATCAACCATGACCCACACGAATATCTTTTCCATCTACCTAATTTGCATAACAGTCATGACAAGCCTGTGCCTTCTCAGTCTACCCCGATTGCATAACAGCTCACTTACTTACACAGCTTTTGACTGGCAGAGTTTTAGGTTGATGACACAGTTGATGACACCTCTTTTCATTAGCGCGTTAGCCAATGCCACTGCAGCAACACTATTCATGTTTTACGTAACGGATTACTTAGGGCTCTCGAAAGCACATGGAGGAGGACTATTAGGTATTTATTTTACTTCTGCACTACTAGGAATATGGTTCTGGCAGAGAAAAATCGCAACGTACAACACTATTAGCTTATATAAAATAATCCTTTGCATGACTATCATCATATTCATCCCCGGCTTCGCAATCAATGACACTAACCCCGAGTTATTTACCTTAATATGTATCGGCACAGGATTTTTCGTGGGGGCAGAATTATTACTAACCTCGATGCTATTGATCAAGAAAATTAAATTCATCAATCAAGAAAAGCACTCGGCAACAATTTTTGGCGCATGGGGTTTGCTCATGAAATTAGGACTAGCGATCGCCGCTGGACTAGCACTACCACTCTTAAGCTTCTGGGGCTACCAACCCGGACTCACGCCTAAGCACGAATCTCTAGCAATAATTTATCTTTCAATACCAATAATTTTGAAACTAATTTCCTTATCACTCCTACACCTTCATAATCGTCGACATGGCCACATTTACGCAACGAGTAACGACTAGCTTATCCCTAATCTCTATCATTTTTTCTCTCATTGGTTGCTCTAATGATGAAATCGAACAACTAGAAAGGAGCAATATGGCAACATTTGATCTAATTACTTTCTTCTCTGGACAGACTCAAGGTTCTGGCTTTGTTCAAGACAGATCCGGAAAAATAATACGAACTTTTGAAGTGCTGACAGTAGGAACATTCGACGATGAATCGGGCACGCTCAAGGAGACATTTACTTGGAATGATGGAGAGATAGAGAACCGCACTTGGACACTGAACCGCACTAGCGAAACAGAGTGGTCAGGACGGGCGCCAGACGTCGTGGGCGTTGCTTCAGGTGTCGTTATAGGAGATGTGCTGAGGTGGTCCTACACTCTCACGATCAAAGTTGAAGGCAAGAAAATGAATTTCAAATTTGATGACCAAATGTGGATATCAAAAACCGGAACAATGGTCAACCACGCTAAGTTTTCAAAATTTGGGGTTCACTTAGGTGACGTCGTGGTTAGCTTCTCCAAATAACGCCCCGATAAGATGTTCAGGTCTAACACTCCCATTACAGACTGGTCCGATCGTCATGTATGGATTATCGGTGCATCGGAGGGCATTGGACTTGCTCTCGCCCAGGCACTCAAACTACAAAAAGCTCAACTGAGCGTTTCTGCGCGTAACGAAAAGCGACTTAAACTGGAGTTTTCAGACAGAGCCAGAATATTACCTATGGATGTTTCTAGCACTGAGAATGTATCAAAGGTAATGGATTTTCTTATCCAACAGGAAACAGTTCCAGATACCGTATTTTGGCTACCCGCGGTATATCACCCCGGAGGTATCCTAAGCCTTGACCCTGAAGCGACACAGCAACGGCTACATACCAATTTATTAAGTGCGTTCAACTTATTCCCAAGAATCGTGCGCTACTGGAGCTCAAACCCATTGATAAAAAAACAATATCATTGGAGCTGGTTCTCCAGCTTAGCTGCCTATCGAGGGCTCCCCAATGCCTCCGATTATGGCGCAAGTCGCGCGGCCATTTCCCACTTAGCACAGAGTTCACATCTAGAATTAAAGCGGCACAACATAGACATATCGCTTATCTCTCCAGGCTTTGTAAACACTCGGCTCACAGAAAAAAATGAATTCAAAATGCCTTTATTGATGTCCCCCAAACGTGCTGCTCAACTAACACTTAAGGGATTAAAAAGCGGAAATTTTGAAACTCATTTCCCAAAACGAATGAGCTTGTTGTTTAAATTTCTAAACATTCTTCCAATCGATTTATATTTAAAGTTAATGCGAGTTTTAAAATAATATGAGATTCAAAAAAATCGACTGAAAAATCAATTGCACGGATCGCGAACTGGTTGACTTGCTCAAGCAGGTCAACGTGAATCTGGTTTAAAATAGGATATGAATCGCAATAATAATGAAGCAATTAACTGTTTAAATTAAGTCACTTTAGAAACCTCGATCCAGATATTTTGGGTCACGAAAACTAAAAATCAAACAGGGCTCACCTGAATGACCAAATGAGTAGGTATGGAAGCAAAAAATAACGAAATGTTGTACCCGAAAATTTATATTGATTTCGAAAGAGCTCGTTGGACGTTTGACGATATAAACTGGGATCAGTTCGATGCATCGTTACTCACTGATGAGCATGCACAAACAATAAAAATGAACGCCATTACTGAATGGGCCGCCCTTCCAGCCACGGAAATGTTCTTACGCGATTACAGACATGACAGTGATTTTTCGGCATTCATGTCGATTTGGTTTTACGAGGAACAAAAACACAGCCTCATACTCATTGAGTATCTGAGACGCTTTCGACCCGACTTAGCTCCTACTGAAGAAGAGCTTCATCAAATTCGATTTGAATTTGATGAAGCACCTCCATTAGAAACTTTAATGCTGCATTTCTGTGGTGAAATTCGGCTCTATCATTGGTATAAAAGAGCTTCTGAATGGCATACAGAACCAGTCATTAAAATGATTTACGAAACCATCGCGAAAGATGAGGCCAGGCACGGTGGCGCATATCTTCAATTTATGAAAAAGGCGCTCACACACAATACTGAGGAGGCGCAAAGAGCCTTTGCCAAGATTGGTGTCCTCATGGCAGCGGCAAGACGAACCAAAAAAGCGCTGCACCCGACGAACTTACACGTCAATGAGGCCTTATTCCCCAAAGACACGATACAAAGCAGAATGCCAGAACCCGGTTGGTTAGAGCACTGGCTAGATAAACAAATTCAATTTGATAAACATTGGGAAGGTAAGGTATCGGGTAGAATTCTGCACAACATGAGTATTCTTCTCAAACAACCGTTCAATTCAGTTCAAGACCTCAATAAGTTCAGAAAATCACTCTCATCAGGTAGTTCGCTGAACTCTACCTCCGCATAAAAAATGCCACACGATACCGGGTATCGATATGACAAATAAGACATGGATGCACGATGGCGTACAAGTCATCACGAGTGACAAGTTAGATGGCAACGTCCCCTCAACGCCGGGAATGAACCGTAAGGCTGCGATTAATTTCGCGCGTACCGGCGCGCAGAAATTATGGGCTGGGACAGTCACTATCGAGGCGAATGCGAAAACCGGTGCGCACCATCATGGCCACCTGGAAAGCGTGATTTATGTGATTAAAGGTAAGGCGCGGATGAGATGGGGCGAATCCCTTGAGTTTTGCGCAGAAGCCGGCCCTGGAGATTTCATTTATGTCCCGCCCTTTGTCCCCCATCAAGAGATTAATGCAAGTCACGACGAAGTACTTGAATGTGTGTTATGTCGAAGTGATGGGGAAGCAATTGCCGTCAATATGGACATTGAGCCTGCTGAAGCTCCAGAAGAAGTGCTGTGGATTGACCCGACTCATCCTAAAGGTGGCGCGTAAATAAAGCGACGTGAGAATCTCTCCACAGAGCACATACTCAGAATACATATGATCAAATAGATCTTTTCCTCATCAAGCCCCTTAACGTTTGTTGAATAAAATCACATATTCGGGACGACAATCTGGATTACACACCAATAACCAACCATTCCCTTGTTTCTCTAGCGCAATGACCAGGCGAATTAGACTGTCGTGATTATTCGTCAGCTCAATATCGTATACGTTAGTGATTTCAACTTTGGGTCTAAACGTCATAACATCAGTCATCAGTTTATCTAAATACCCACTCATATTTTCTGAGCGAGCTTCCCCGACTTTTACATTAGTGAAGTAGTAAGGTGGCGGGATAGCTGTCAGTTCGTCGTGCGCACTAGCCGGTATGCGCGGTGTGCCAAAAAAACTGCCCGAGTACCTCCATGACCAATTTGATTTAGCCATGATCAATTGGCCATTTCCAAAACATTTAAGCGTTGCAAATTCCTCCAGAGGAAAAGGCAAAGAATCAATCATATTTGGATAGGATTTATCACAATCAAAATTGGTTACTAAGGAATTTTCGTCCCCAGGATGAGCAGATACTGCTTGAGTCACAAGTAAAGAGGCGCACAATGCAATCCTCAATAAAGCCTGTAGATAACACTTCATTTTAGTCCTAGTTAAAAAAGCGATCGGGTGATCAAAAAAATAATGAAAGACAGTTTAAAAAGGCCGGTTGAGTAATACTCAACCGGCCACAAAAAAACGGTTAAATGACATAGACATCACGCCACTTGTTTGTAATTCTTAGTAGAGCACAATGGGATTTCCAGGTGAACCCGTTGCCCCAATAATCCGCAATGGAGACCAAATGAATGCTCCCTCATGGACCTTATTATCAATCAACGATTTTGTGTCTACATTTTCAAGGTTCCACACACCATACTTGACCTGAAGCTCGGTATGACATGGTACCGCCCAACCTTCAACCTCATTCCCTGGTTGAGCATCATTTGCTGAGGTGTCCCCCATCGTGAGCGCAATATTTCTCTGTCCAAAATACTCACAAGCAGAAATACCAAATCCAGGCTCACCCTGAGCAAATATTGCTCGTGCAGCAGCTCGCTCCTCAGAACTCATGGTTAAATAGCGATCATTGCTCCATGTATTACCCTGTCCGGTATGGAGTGCGACACAATCGCCCGCCTGAATGGGTCCTAAACCTTGTAGCTTCAAAATACCCTCAATGTCATCCGCAGTGACAATCCCACCAACATCGGCTGAAGTCATCGGAATCGGCAACATCTCTGCGCTGGCTGAAATTTGTCCAATTTTTTTCTTGTACGCCACGGCATCTAATACAACCAATCGACATACAAACCCAGTTTGAGCAATATTCTCTACTCCAGCATCACCCAAACCGACAACACGTCCGCCAGCGCCCCGCTCGTAGCCATTCTCTGGATTCATTGGATTGAAACCGTTGTACATGAACATTCCGTTTGAAGTATTCACACCAATGTGACCAGGGCCATCGAACTGTGTCTGGATCTGCCCGATTTCAGTTGTAACTAATTCATCATGATAGAAAAGTGCATTTGCACCAAATGGTCCGCCCGTTGGCGTCCCAGGTATCGTCATATTCCAACCCCGCGGCCCAAAAGCAGGTGCCTCTTTGTGATAATACTTTCCAACACTAATTGCTTTAAATCTCTTCACGGTCGCAAGTGCTCTTTGCACATTTTTAGAATCTTTCATGTGATTCGCACTACCCGCCTTATCACCAGCACCCCAATATTTCGATGGCGCCCAATTATCAGTCAACGGCACATCGTAAATTGGCCCCTCTAATGGATCATTCGCTCCTGCATATGCCGTTTGGATTCCCATTGATAAACCAATGGCCAAAACTGTAATTGCCCCTTTGTTTAAATACATTGAATTCCCCTCAGAAATAGTTAATTAATAGGCCCTGCAGCATTGCTATTAATGGGCCAACTCAACCGCTTTTTTATTTTTATAATCCGATAACGTCTAACGGACTGAGAATACGTTTACACAATTACATGGGATTTGCAATCAATATGTACGTGGCTCACACGCTAAGACCGAAGGGCGGAGACAAAAATTATGGTGACCATTAACAAAAAGACCACCCTATAAAGGTGGTCTTTTTATGTAAAAATCTATATTTTTCAGTGGTTTATTTCCGCCTCAATCACTCTCGTTTTGTTTTTTAAACTCCTGAACAGTTAAGAAAGCGCCAAGAAGAGTAAGAGCAGTGCAGAAAAGGCCAACAATTAGAATTAGGTTATCACTCACTTTTTCCCTTTCTTTAACGCTAAAACGTTGAAGTAGATACCAAAGCAAAGAATTGAAGTTACCCAAGTTGCGGTAAATAAACCCTCCTCTTTATTGCCAGAAAACCACAGGTATGCCGAAACCGCAAATGAAATTAATACAGCAATTAATATGAACATATCTGAAACTTTGACCATTGACTCTCTCCTCTTAAATCTATTTTTAAGTTATTTTTCCCAGAAACCCCATGCTGCTAACATTAAAGACCCAACCGCCAATCCTGCATGTGATCGTAGCATCGTTTCCCCAGGTATTTCAAACACAAAAGGAATATATTCGAGAACACCCAACGGTAACCAAACCGCGCATACTCCAGCACATATTCCTGCAAGCCAGCCAATTTTCGTTCTTAATTTTGATTGTTCCACTATTTCTCCCTACGACTTGGCATTCGAAAAAATACGACAAAATATGAATCCAGAAGTTCAATTTTATAGATTCTTGAATGCGCGTGCCTTTAAATAAGTCTCCTTATGTTTTTTTTCTGATTACATCCCTAGCCATCTAAGTCTTAAGGTTGTCCTCATTTTATTTTTAGCGACATATTAATGTCAAACTTATAGACTACTTATTCTAAATTAGTGCCAACCTCACGCAGGCAGCTTGGGCAACAATCGAGATTTAGCTCATAAACTTATATAGCCTGTTCTGGGGTTCTCAAACTTTTCTCATTGGCTAATTAGGAAGAGCGGAAATAATTCCAGTAAGAACTAAACACACTCGGGGGAGCGGTCTACACAGGGTTTAGTTATCCATATGGGATGGTGGTTCGAAAAAACGAGGCTTCAGCGCCGATGTCTGATATGTACAGGATTATTAAAAGATGTAAGAAGGCAATGGGAATAGGAAGAGCGAGTGTCTATCGGGCACTTGGTTCTTAGGGGTTCACACTCAACACCCTTTGCATTTCTTACAGATACATTCACGGGCAAGGTCGTAATGGGTGGCCCATACCCTATAGACTTTAAGCATATTGTTGATGTTTATATTATTTTTTTAATTTGGAATGCCGAGAATGGCTAGAGGCATAAAATTGGCGGAAGCGGTGAGATTCGAACTCACGAAGGACTCACGCCCTTGCCGGTTTTCAAGACCGGTGCATTCAACCGCTCTGCCACGCTTCCAGTGTCTAATTATCTCCTATTTTAGACATATTAACCAAGCTAAAATCTCAGAAATTTTCTCTTATTTCTCTATAATGGGAATAGTTGTAGTATTGATCACTACAAGTCATCATTAAAGCCATTAGACTGGCCGAGTTCAACTTTCCCTAAAACTAAGGAGCTGTAAACCAAATGCAATCAAACATTCCTGCCTCATCTGCTGGTGGTGTCTTAGGAGCGCAACAGTTAAAAGTCCTAAAAAATACTTACCTAATGCTGGCTCTCACCATGGTACCCACAATTATTGGGGCTTTCGTCGGTATGGCGTCGAGTGGTATTGTTTTTAAGCATCCCATCATGAGTTCCCTAGTCATGTTAGGTGCCGTCATCGGCTTACAATATGCGATTGCCGCAAATCGCAATAGCGGTCTTGGTGCTGCGTTACTTCTCGGCATGACCTTTATCCTAGGATGGTGGTTGGGCCCAATTTTGAACGTAGCACTTTCCTTGAGAAATGGACCTGAACTCATCGGTTTAGCCGCAGCTGGAACCGGAGGTATTATGGTTGTCATGAGCGTAATCGCAACCACATCCAAACGTGATTTCAGCTTTATGGGCAAATTCCTATTTGTGGGCATGATGGTACTTATCATTGCCATGTTCGCGAACATGTTCCTACAGATACCAGCCCTAGCGCTAACGATATCGGCTCTGGCCGTCGCTGTCTTCTCGATGTTCCTTTTGCACGATGTGAGCCGCATCGTCAACGGCGGCGAAACAAACTACCTTATGGCAGCCACGGGTGTTTACATGAGCTTATTCAATATATTTGTAAGCCTACTGCACTTACTAATGGCACTGGCAGGTAATCGGGATTGACACGCAGTAGATTTTAAAAAAAGCGCGATTTATCGCGCTTTTTTTATTTCTCAAAAGATGCGATAGATTCAACATGAGACGTATTAGGAAACATGTTGACGATACTCGCTGAAGTTAAGCGATAACCATGCTCATGCACGAGTATGCCAGCATCTCGCGCTAAGGTAGCCGGGTTGCAAGACACGTACACTATTTGTTTAGGGCCATTAGTCCCTATACTTTTAATGAGCTCCATTGCTCCATCACGCGGCGGATCAATCAGTAACTTATCAATCGCCCTAAGCGCTTGATAAGCGGGACACCCTTCTATAAAAAGGTTAGCCACAAGAAATTCACAACGATCAGACAATTGATTACGAGTGGCATTGCCAGACGCCCGATCAATCAGTTCTTGATTCGCTTCTAGCCCAATAACTGCCGCACCACTTCTAGCAATTGCTAATGAGAAATTACCTAAGCCACAAAATAAATCTGCGACGCGCTCACCGGGTTTCAACTTGAGTAGGCTAATTGCGCGACGAACCAATACCGAATTTACGTCTGTGTTCACTTGCGTAAACTCTGACAATCCAAACTCAAACGTCAGGTTCATATCAGGGATACTGTACGTTAGGGCAACTGGAAGTTCAGGACAGATCTGAATCAGCGTCCCTGGTCCTCCACGTTGCGTAAAAATAACCACATCATACTTCTCGCCGAATTGCTTCAATGCCTTTAAATCGTCTTCCGCCAAGTCTTCTAAAATCCTAAAAGCTAGAACATCAACCGCATCGCCACAGGCCACCTCTATTTGAGGCACTCGTTCTCGAATGGAGAATGATTCAACCAATAATTTTAAGGCTGGCAACAGCACTGAAATATGCTTAGGGAGCACCTCACAAGAAATCATATCGACTACATAGCTCTTACCTTTTTCACGAAAACCAACCAGAGCTTTTTCTTTTTTTATCACATAACGGCTCGACAGACGAGCACGAGAACGATAGTTGAATGTAGGGCCACAAATCGGCGACAACATCTGCTCTGGATTAACCTTTCCAATACGGGTTAACGCATCTTCGAGTACCCGTTGTTTGATGGCGATCTGTGTTCTTGAATTAATGTGTTGAAAACTACAGCCACCACAAACACCAAAATACGAACATTTCGGAGTTATGCGCGAGGAAGAAGGAGAGTTAATATAAGTAGAGACCCCAGTTTCAAAGCTTGGTTTACGTCTCTTAATCTCAACACCCACGGTCTCTTGAGGCAGAGCATTATCAACAAAGATAACTTTATTGTCATGACGAGCAATACCACGTGCTTCATGGTCGACGGATTCAATCAAAACTTCAATAACAGTACCCAAAGGATTTTACCTAAGCTTGTAAAAATTTTGTCCAGTGCTCACCACTCAATAGTGGACAGAACTCTGGGTCTATTTTTTTGAATCGTTCCTGGAAGGTATGGCTTGCGATTTTAAAATTATTAAACCATTCGTCATAATTTCTTATTCGACGAACCCCAAGAATGAGGGGAATTGTCTCAATATCAAAAGTTAAAGTCGGGAACATGACAAATACATCACTCGGCAGGGAAAACACCCGTCGATAGGTAACGGTCTCCTCTGTCACAAACAATCGTAACGATGGTTGCATCATCAAGAACTGCGGATAACTGTAGGGCAACCCACATCGCACCACCCGCTGAGATTCCAGCAAATATTCCCTCTTCTTTTGCCATTCGACGCGTCGTCTCCTCTGCGTCCACCTGCGACACCTCGATCACTCGATCAACACGTTTGGGATCAAATATTTTCGGCAAATAAGCCTCTGGCCACTTTCTGATTCCTGGAATTTGAGACCCATCAGTGGGTTGGCAACCGATAATTTGAATGTCCGAGTTTTTCGCTTTCAAATATCGCGACACTCCCATTATTGTGCCTGTAGTGCCCATACTCGAGACGAAATGTGTGATTCGCCCCTCAGTTTGTTCCCAAATTTCTCGACCTGTGTTGTCATAGTGGGCCAGTGGATTATCAGTGTTAGAAAACTGATCCAGAATGACGCCCTCTCCGCGCGCTTGCATCGCTTCTGCGATATCCCTAGCACCTTCCATACCTCGAGGCTGCGGTGTGAGTATAAATTTTGCGCCAAATGCGGCCATCGTCTGTCTTCTTTCGATCGACAAATTTTCCGGCATCACCAAAACCATTTTATAGCCCTGCATTGCGGCCACCATCGCCAAAGCAATACCCGTATTACCAGAAGTGGCTTCGATAAGCGTGTCTCCCGGTTTAATACGTCCAGCTTCTTCAGCTTTCATAATCATCGACAAAGCAGCACGATCTTTCACTGATCCTGCTGGATTATTACCCTCTAATTTTCCCAAAACAACGTTGGTCGTCTGTCCCGGCATTCGTTTTAACCGAACTAACGGAGTGTTACCAACTAAGTCATCAAGTGTTTTGTATGCCATTTTGAAGTATTACTCTTTAAGAACAAATAGAGGTGGTCAAAAAATCAACGTACGCCTCAACACCCGAAGCGACATCATGAAAGGTGGCTTCCGATCCGGAATCCCGCAACCGTTCTAAGTTAGCCTCTGTGAAACTCTGATACCTCGATTCCAAACCTTCAGGGAAAGGACGATACGTGATGACCTGTTGGTCTAACATGTCGTCAAGCGACATCAAAGATTCTCCGCGTCTTTTGCGCACAGCATTGATGGTTGCTACAGCTACCTCGTTAAAGGTTTGTGATCGTCCCGTACCGCAATTATAGATACCTGACCGTTCCGGATGGTCTAAAAATTCCAAGTTCACCTTAACTACATCATCCACATAAACAAAATCTCGTCTCTGCTCTCCTGCAGCATATCCCCCACTGCCCTCAAATAACTTTAACGCACCGCCCTCAGACATTTGATTGAACAAATGATAAGAGACGGATGCCATTTGTCCTTTATGGTTTTCCCTAGGACCATACACATTGAAATATCTCAACCCAACAATTTGTGATTTTGCCCCATTCAGCCTTTCACGTACAAGTTCATCAAAAATGAATTTTGAATAACCATAGACATTTAATGGAGATTCGTTAACCTTATCTTCTTTAAATTGAGTGCCAGCGCCGTAGACAGCAGCCGATGACGCATAGATAAAATGGATCTCATTTCTAATCGAAAAATCTAGAAGTTCAATTGAGTATTGGTAATTATTGTCCAGCATATAATTACCATTCAATTCCATCGTATTTGAGCAGGCTCCTTGATGAAAAATTGCGGAGACTTTATCGTTAAATTTATTTTCGCGCACGAGATTACGAAAGTCATCTTTGTGCAGGTACTGCTTAAACTCGCAGCCTATTAGATTTTTAAACTTATGGGATGAACCAATGTTATCAACAACCCAAATGTCAACGATGCCACGTGCGTTCAAGCCTCGAATTAAATTCGAACCAATAAAACCTGCACCACCCGTCACAATCACCGACATCTATTACTCACTTTCCGGGAAAAGCTCATCAAAATTTACCGTAGCAGTCCCAAGTTTACCCACGACAATTCCTGCGGCACGATTAGCAAAAGCTACTGATTCTTCAACATCACAACCACTCGCCAGCATAGCCGCAAAAACCCCTATAACAGTATCGCCTGCGCCGCTGACGTCATAAATTTCTTGCGCTGACGTAGGGAAATTCAGAGAATGACCTTCACGAAATAAGCTCATCCCTTCTTCACTACGAGTCACCAATACTCCGGTCAAGCCAAGGTCCCTGCGCAACGTATTAACTTTTTGAGTGAGCTCCTTTTCAGACTCCCAAGGGCCGACAACATTCCTTAACTCAGATTTATTCGGCGTGATGTATGAAGCACCACAATATCTCTCAAAATCAACACCCTTAGGATCAACAAGCACGCATTTATCGGCTTTATTGGCCTCTCTAATCATTTGAGCAATATGCTGCAACCCGCCTTTACCGTAATCTGAGAATACAATCGCATCCGCATCCGACACGAGATCGACATAACGCTTTAATGCTTGGTTTAAAACTTCGTGTGTTGGTGTGCTCTCAAAGTCAATTCTTACTAATTGCTGGTGCTGTGCAATCACACGAGTCTTAATCGTCGTTGAGAGCTGCTTATCGATCAGCAAGTGTGACTCGATATGATTACGCTCCAACAACGACTCTAACTCTCGCCCCTCCTGATCATCACCTCTGACCGAAAGCAAGTTAACTCGAACCCCTTGCTTTGCAATATTCAAAGCGACATTACCGGCGCCACCTAGCCGATATTCGGTCTTATCAACACGCACAACTGGAACAGGCGCCTCGGGCGAAATTCGATCCGCACTTCCGAACCAATAACGATCCAGCATCACATCCCCGACAACAAGAATTCGAGTAGATTTTAGTCTGTTTTTTAATTTAATAATGTTCATAACAATCGAGCCTACACACCCAAACAGGAAGTGTACTCGGTTTTTTATACATCAAAATTTACGCTATTTTCTATTTCTTGCATGACTGAGGTTAATACACTGACTGGATCTAGCGCTTGCGTGATTGGTCGACCAATTACAAGATAATCAGCACCTTGTTTTATCGCTTCAGAAGGTGTCATTACCCGTTTCTGATCATGAGAGGCGGCTCCAGGTGGGCGAATACCTGGTGTTACCTTGATAAAATCGTCGCCAAACCTTGCATTCAGTTCCTTAGCCTCGTTAGCCGAACAGACGACTCCATCTGCTCCAGATTTTTGAGCTAACTGTGCCAACCGCATCACCATTTCCGCAGGTTCCTGATGAAAACCAATGGCGCTCAGACTTGCCGCATCCATTGAGGTCAATATAGTTACAGCGGTGAGCAAAGAACGGTTAGGCGCATTTCCAAGTCCACTTCTTGCAGCCTGAATCATTTCTGCTCCGCCTAAGGCGTGTACATTGACCATCCAAACACCAAGATCTCGAGCGGCGGCACAAGCTCGCTCGACTGTGTTTGGAATATCGTGATATTTGAGATCTAAGAATACAGAAAAACCCTTCTCGACTAACATTTCTACAGGCCGAGGGCCGAAAGATGTGAAAAGTTCTTTACCGACCTTAAGTCCACAGAGTTCGGGACTAACACGATCGACAAAGCTCATCAGATGATTCTCATTTGAAAAATCTAATGCAACGATAACTTTTGATTTCACGACTTTTCTCCCACTTGAATCGTTGAAGGCACATAGGTGTCCAAGAGTCTGCACGCCGGGCACCGCCAGTAGTGCACTTGAGCGCGAAACCCACAACTATCACAAACATTGCCTGAATCTTGACGATGCTGTTCTGTCATCTCAATGAGTAGATTAACGTCTTCAAGA
>Ga0302116_1000915_pt1 | contig 17869 bp, 19 predicted proteins | sample AG5_SCM_MG_FD_203124 | JGI IMG/M metagenome (GOLD analysis project Ga0302116, IMG submission 203124) | Marine microbial communities from Western Arctic Ocean, Canada - AG5_SCM | ecosystem: Environmental > Aquatic > Marine > Oceanic | place: Canada: Western Arctic Ocean | collected 2017-10-01 | reverse complement strand
GTAGGTGCCAAAGATTGACGAGTCGACGAACTGCTTGGGGAGGTGTTGTCGGAGGAGGGTGGGGAAGGGGGTGGAGGCGATGTACTTGGGGGTGAGGCGGAGGACGTTTTGGATCTCTATGCACGCATTCAATTTGGGGTGCTCAGCAATCTGAAGAGGTGTGAGGCCTTGGGTTTGGGTAGCTTTAAGGGCAAGTGGGTTCCGATGGATCATTCGAAGAGCAAGAAACACGAGGGAGTCGCTGTATTTCTGGCTATAGCAAGCAATTGGTGGAAGAAGTTGAGAATTGTTGTGTTTAAGCACTTCACGCACCAACTCGTCATCATGCTCATCGATGAACTTGTGGCAGTCTGCATACGATCGTGATTTGATCCACAAAGCCATCTCATCCTGCCAATAAGCCACTGGTGCGTACAAGCGGGCCATCCCCATCCAATCCAACGAACGAGCTTCCTCGGGAGTGTGGGAGAGCAAGCCGATGATCTCAGCACAGGCTCCACTCCTAAGGGCAATGGCAAGGGGAGTTTCGCCTTTATTGTCTCGTGTGGTGAGGGCCTCTAGATTGAAGCAAATCGACGTCACGCCCACATAGGCAAGAATATGTGTGTGTGTCTGAGCTTTCGCTGCCATCCAATGATGTGGCAATCGTCCATGCTCATCTCTCTCCTTGTACTTTCTCCTGAGCAAATCTAAGTCTCGATCTGGGTGATACATAGCTCTATGTACCGCGGGCCAATCACGCTTCTTGAGCCACTCGTGGTGCTGGTTGTAAACCATGTATGCGCTATTATTGGTTTGGGATGCCGATTGTTTTTTGTGTTTAGTCCTATTTTTGTCCGCACTTCCGTGTGCATATGTCGGGTCCAAAAAACATGACTCTCCAGCAGCTCCTTTCAGACCTTGCCCCTCTGGCAGTTTCACAGTCGGAAGGACCTGTTCACAGCCAAATTTGCAGTATTCAGTATTCCCCTCAATTCACGTTGTTGATGAACACTTTCCGCGGTGTTCTAGCAGCTGATAATGGCGAGGGCGAGCTGTCGGCGCGAACGCACGCGTTCGTTGCTCACGTGATTGAAGCGAACGCCGCCAACTACACTGCTTGGCATTTTCGTAGACGAACTTTGAGAGCTGGGTTTGGCTGTGCCACCTCACCTTCCCTTCTCCCTCCCCCCCCCCCTCCCCTTTCTACAACCACCAACAACAACACTGCCAACCTCCCCCCTGACACAATAATCCAAGAGCTTGAATTCACTGAAGAAGTTGGTGGCACAAATCCAAAGAATTACCAAGTTTGGTACCACCGTCGTGCTGTGATCTCGATGCACCTCCCTTCTTCCGACATGATCCTTTCCGAGCTATTTTACATCGACTCTGTTCTTGAAGAAGACGCAAAGAACTATCACGCCTGGAGCCACCGGCAGTGGCTCGTTAACGATTACACTGCCAGCTGTTTAGAAAGCGGGGTTGATTTGATCAAGCACGAGTACGAGACGGTTGAGAAGCTCCTTGCTCTGGATTGGAGAAACAACAGTGGGTGGAACCACCGCTGGTTTTTGTGGAACCTCAATAATGATAATGATAATGATAATTTGGTGGTATTCGAGAGAGAAGCAGAATATGCCAAGACAGTAATTTTGGCGGACAAGCACAACGAGTCGCCGTTCAAATATTTGCGGGGAGTAATGAGCAAGCTGTGGGCGATGGTGGGGGGGGAGGGCGACGAGTTGGGCGAGCAGATCAAGTCGTGGGTGATTGATTTGCGGCTGAATTCGACGAAGTCGAACGATACAAATATGCCCCCCCCACCCTCCGGCGCCGGCCCAACCGAGAGCATCCACGTGCTCAGCCTGCTGTGCGACATCAGCGAGCACGAGGGCGACAGTGAAAACGTTAAAAGTCTCTGCGACAAGTTGAAGCTTCTCGACGAAGTTCGGGTGAAGTACTGGGAATGGCGTAAGCAATTTGAATAAACCATTTTTACCCTAGATTTTGTTGAGTTATACTCTTTATTTCTTGCCTTTGCCCTTGGCGCTCTTCTTCAACGCAGTCTTCAACACAACCTTTGCCTTTGCCTTGGGTTTTGCCTTTGTAATGGGCTTGGCCTTGGCCTTGGGCTTGGCCTTGGCCTTGGCCTTGGCCTTGGGCTTGGCAATGGTCTTCTTGGGAGCCTCGACCTTCACCTCCTCCTCAGCCTCAACCTCTTCTTCTTCGATTGTGTCCAACTCCTCCTCCTCCTCCCTCTCCTCCTCCTCACCCATGTCGCCCATCTTCTCCATCAAGGCCCCCTTCATAGCCTCCAACTCCGCCTCGTCCGGCGCCCTCCCGTTCTCCTTCTCAAACTTCTCGGTAATGTGCCCCATGAAAAAGTCCATCATATCATCCTCCCCATCAGACTCGTCATCCGAACCAAAGTCCCCCTCCATGTTCTCCTTCTCCTCCCCAGATTCCTCGTCCTCGTCCTCGTCCTCCATCCCCTCCTCCTCTTCCTCGCTCTCAACAACAAACTCCTCCACCTCAACCTTCTGCCAGGCCTTGTACTCTTTCTTGGTGAAAGCAACCGGGATCCCATCCTCCCCGGAACGCATCAAAACGATATCCCCGTGAACGGTCTCCGCGTGGAAGGGGGGCTGGAGCTTGTGAGCGTTGATCGCAAGCCCGGCAGAAAGCCCGCCGCGACGCGCGATCAGGACAACCCCGGAGACAGAAGGCTCGGACCACTGCCCGACAAATGTCACCTCGCCACCAATCAACGATTGGATCGTGCGGGTTTTAGGGGTGAGGTCGAGGGTCTGCTCCGAGGTCGTTCCGTCGGCAAGCAGAATTACGCAGGGGACCACAGGACCTGTTGCGTCCATGATGGCAGTCATGTCAAAATCATCAAAAGTGGCTGCCGAGCTCGAGCCCGAGCCCGAGCCCGAGCCATCTACCAAAGGTTCCATTTTGGTTGTAACCCGGGAGGCTGGCGATGTTTTCTTCGCACTTTTAGTGGTGGTGGTGGTGGTAGGCAAGGGGGAACGTATCTTGGCCATGGGTAACTTCACTTGGACGCTTTTTTTATTTTTTTACAGCCTTTCACTTTGGAGGGAATTTTACAATAAGTTTTTGTAAGCACCAGCGAGAGCCACTTAGAACCCTTTTGCCCCTGCCCCTCCTCCCCCATCGAATTTCAATCATCCCCTTCCCATAAATAAAACACCAAACACCAAACAATGTCCTCCCTGGCTCAGTCAACAGAACCCCTCCCCACATCCAAGCTAACCGCCCCTGCGGTGTACCAACACATAGGCCGCTCTGGCTTCGGCGTTGGAACACTCTCGCTCACCCCCGGCAAGGGGATCACTTGGCTTCGAACATCCTCGGCGAAGGGTGCGAGTGGCCAGGATGGTGGGGAGCTGTTCATCAGTGGCGAGAAGATAGTGGCTGGTGCGTGGGTCACGTTTGGTAAAATGTCTTACCTGAGGGTTTCGTACCGGGAGGGTGGTGAAGAGGAGACAAATGATGAGGGCGATGATGTGAGTTTGCGATTGCCACTGCCACTGCCACTACCACTGCCACTGCCACTGCCACTGCCATTCCATCGTCTAACACGCCCCCCCCACACACATTAACAATAAGTTCCTCTTGTGCTCGGAAGCCCGCTTTGACGGGTTCAAGAAGAAGGAGCTGGCAACAATATCCTCCGCCTTTCTCTCCAATTCTCTCCTCCCTCCCTCAACCACCCTCCCCCACCCCCCCCCCCCCTTCCCCCTAACTACCGACGTGTCCGCCACCGGGTCGTCCTTCGGTGTGCCCTCCCTCAATGACGGGAAGGATGCCTACACCTCCGACAATTCAAGTGACTCGGACAGCGACAGCGACAGCAACAACCCCAACATCAAGAATCGTCGTTCCCGGAAGGTGAGGCGAGGCGAGGCGAGGCGAACGACGCGTTTGTGTAATATAATGTCTAACACCCTTTGGTTCACTTCATTTCACTCGGCACAGGCTCCCCAGCTGACCCTCTCGGAGTCAATCGCAATATTTGCCGAGGACGACGTTGACAACCCCACGGCTCTCCCGGTGTCTGTCGAAAAGGGCAGCGAGCTCTTTTCCCTGGACCTGGCGAACATGACGCAGTGCGTCCAGCCCGGCAACAGCCGCAACGACCTCGAGATCCAGTTCGGTGAGAACGACGCTCTCTCGACCCTGGCCGGGCTCGGTGACGACCTGTGCCAGATCCGCTTCTACGTCGCCTCCGGCGAGGCTACGGACAAGCCCCCCGAGGGGGTTTCCACCGAGGCGGAGAAGCTGAGGAGCAGAATCCTCAAGGTTGTGGAGGCCAGCGGCGCTACCAACAGCGACGGAGCGGGCCACGTCATCGCCAGGTTCGAGGAGGCGGTCGGGAACTTCGTCACCCCCAGGGGGAAGTACTCGCTGGAGCTCTCCCCGACCCACCTCAGGCTCCGCGGTGCCAAGTACGACTACAAGATCCCGTACGCGCAGATCAGCCGGTTTTACCTCCTGCCAAGGCTTGACGAGGTTAGGTGAGCGAGCGAAGCGAAGCGAAGCGAAGCGAAGCGAGCGAACCTTGATGCGAGCCTTGATGAAGACGAGAAAATATATGCGAGCCACTACTAAGCTAACATTATTCTCAATTTGTGGTTCGCTCGGCGCAGCATGAACTTCGTCATTGGGCTGGACGTGCCGATTCGCCAGGGACAGCAGAAGTACGGCTTCTTGGTAATGCAGGTTGGGAAGGAGGTGAGTCTCACTCAGTCTCCGCTCGCCCTACCGCCACTACTAACTAACTAACATTATTCCACTCAATCGCACCTTCTTCGCTTCGCTCGGCGCAGGAGGGGGAGGTTTCGGTTTCGTTGAGGGAAGAGGACAAGGTTGGGAGGGAGGATTTGAGCAGTAAGATGGCTGGGAGCATAAGCAACTTGGTTGCCAAGGTCTTCAAGATCGTAACTGGTAAAAAGGTGTTCGTCCCACCAAAAACCCCCACGGCCACTGATCCGTCCGGCTACGAGTCGGCTAAGCACAAAAAGTGCATCAACTGCGCCCTCAAGGCTCAGGAGGGCACCCTCTACCCGCTCAACAAGCAATTCATCTTCCTGCACAAGCCGGTCATAGTGGTTTCCTACGATGAGGTTGAGTACGTCGAGTTTCAGAGGTTCGGGGGGGGCGGGGGCGGCAGCACCAAAAATTTCGATTTGGCCGTAACCTTGAAGAGGGGATCGAAGGAGGAGGTGAGTGCGGAGCGAGACGAGAATGCAAAAAAACAAAACAAACACACGCTATCACCAACACCAACACCAACACCAACACCAACACCAACACCAACACCAACACCCTCGCACAGTCTCAGCGAGAGTACGTTTTCTCCGGTATCGACAAGTCCGAGTACGTGACTCTACTGGCTTTCCTTCAGAGTAAGAAGGTGAGTCTCGATCAGTCTCCGCTCGCCTTGATGAAGACGAGAAATATATACGAGCCACTACTAAACTAACCCACTCAATTTACTTCACACCTTCTTCGCTCGGCGCAGGTCAAGGTTCGCAACCTCAAGTCTCACAGCCAGTTCAACGACACTGGTGGCAGGGTACGAAAGTCCTACAACGAGGGTATGAGCAGCGACGACGGCGCCAACGACGACGAGGACAGCGAGGAAGACGAGGACTTTGTTGCCAAAAACTCGGACGACGAGAGCGTTGACACCATGAACGACTCGGACGATTCGAGCGTCATGAGTGACGCAACCGACGATATGATTGACGACATTCGCGGGGGTAAATCCCAGGGCGGAACAGTTAGCAGCCCGAGGAAGAGGAAGACAGCAGCCGGTGGAGGCGGAGCCAAGAAGAAGCCCGCCAAGAAGAAGAAGAAGAAGAAAAAGGATCCGAATGCGCCCAAGAAGGGCATGAACGCCTACTTCCTCTTCACCAATGCGAACCGGGTTAGGATCAAGGTGAGCGAGCCTTGAGGAAGACAAGCATAAACGCGATGGATCTCCCGAAATGGCTTCATACGGCTATATCCACTACAGAACTAACACGGGCTCGCTTGGTTTGGTTCGCTCGTGCTTCATTAAAAATGCGCCTCATTTCGTTTCGCTCGGCGCAGGAGGAGAACCCCGACGTTGCCTTTACTGAAATTTCCAAGATTGCGAGCACGGAGTTCAAGGCACTGGGGGAGGAGGAGAAGAAGAAGTGGGACGAGGCAGCACAGGCCGACAAGGCGAGGTACGAGAAGGAAATGGAAACGTACGTGCCACCCGAGCAGCCTGATAGCAGCAGCAGCAGCAGCGACAGCAGCAGCAGCAGTGACAGCGAGGACAGCCAGGGCAACATTGTGAAGAAGAAAAAGAAAAAGAAGAAGAAGATTGTTGCCAGGAAGAAGACGGTCAAGGACCCAAATGCTCCCAAGGGACCCACTTCCACCTACCTGTTCTACTCAACCGAGATGCGCCCCATTATCAAGGAGGCCAATCCTGAATTTAATTTTGCCGAAATCGCAAAGAAAATGGGCGCGGACTGGAAGGCGCTAGAGGATAAGAGCAAGTACAACGAGTTGGCCAAAACGGACAAGGAGAGGTTCGTGACGGAGACGACGGCGTACGAGAAAATGAAGGCCGAGGCGATGGCCATGAGCGATAGCGACGATAGTGATGATTCGGGGGCCGGGGCCGAGGTCGTGAAGGAGGGAGGGGAGGGATCGGCCAATGTCAGCCCGGTCAAGGGGAAAGGAGGTGAAAAGGATGATGGTGGTGATGGCTTGGATATGGTGAGCTCGGGAAGCGACAGTGAGTGAAAAGAAATTGGAGCGAGAAACAAAAGCCACAAAAAAATAAATTTTGGGAAAAGTCTATTTTCTACTTTTTACAAAGCATCATTGCCTTTAGCTGTTTGACCACGTGTGCCAAGATGTCGTCTGGTCTTTCTTTAACCACGTTAATACTTATAATTTTTACGAGGTCACTTGCCCTCTCTGCCGTGGCCTTCTTCTTTTCGTTGGAGTGAACCTTAGCTGACTGCTCAATTTCTTTGCCGGCCAACTTGGCCTCAAAGAAGTCCGCCATAGCAACATCCACTTCAGTAGGGCAAAGGTGGAGCATGTGCTGGATTGCCTCGCTCATAATTGGCATTACTTGGGAACTATGAAACTTCTCAGCTGCATTAACTTCACTTTGAAGTCGTTGTGAAATTCTAGTTGGCGATGAGTGCATTGGTTTTGCAGGGGAATACTGACCTGGTGCTTTTGAAGGAGAAAGCGAATGCCTGATTTGAGCTGACTCCGCGTAAAATGAGTTTTCCATGATAAATGTGGTCGCGTTCTTTTAAATTTTTCTTGATTTTTTTTTCCTTTTGCTGTTCTCACTAACTTGCATTTTGAAAGTTTCTCGCTAATAAAGATCATCCTCCCTATCCTCCCTCAGCATCAGTCTCCTATCCGTCCTCTCTCTTCCCATAAAAAAACAACAACATACATTTCTTGCCCACCCTTTTGCAAGTCAAGTCACCATCAAACAAGTTAAACCAAAATTAATATCAAATGGGTGCAGCTTGCTCCTCCTCCCCCCACCCTGTTGAGCCCAGCATTTCTGGATCCACAACAAGCTCAAAAACCCCTGGTTCCAATCCTGACCCCACGACAACCAGAACTGACCCGCAGATTCCAATGACGCCACCTTCCTCCTCCTCCTCCTCCTCCACGAAAACCACAAACACAAACATACACACAATTGACCAACCCGCTCTGACGATATTTTCAGGAACTTTCAATATTAATGCTGCCCAACTAAACCAATCAGACGCTAAGCTCTGGCTTACCGACAACAAAGCGCAAATCGCAACGATCGTCTGCTTGGCGTTCCAAGAGTGTGGCAGTGCCCCCAACGAAATAACACCAGTTCCAAAAAATGCAATAGAATCCCCTCGGCCTCCTGAGTCTCCGTCCCACGTCTACACCCCAAAAGAATATTGCCGTCAAAACTTGAAGCCGGCCGAGGCCGAAGCCAACAACGAATTTCTCGCTGTCTTGAAGGGCGCTCTCCCTTCCCACAAGTTGGTTGCCGACTTGGCCCTGGGAGAGTCACCCACAGGTGGGAAAATAGAAATAAACGGGAAGGAGACTGAGTGGTACGGCTACGTGCGCCTTGTGGTATTTTACAAAGGAGCGGAGCAGTTGGAATGTCAATCTGTCATCTCGCCTGTGGGGGGTAAGGACAGTTCCTTTGGGCAGGTGAGTTTGGTATTTGCATCACCTCCCTTCACCTCCCTTCACCTCACCCCTCATCCTCACCCCTCATCCTCACCCCTCACCTCCACAGAAAAATCAATACAGAGAGAACAACTCCCCCGACAAGGGGGCAGTTGGCCTGTATATCACAAATTTCAACCTCACTTTGATGAGCTTGCACTTGTACGGCACGAACAAGTACAACACACTCGAAAACAAATTTGACGTGATGCGACGAAAGCAACTCAAAACAATCAACGACACTTTCGCGCTGTCGATAGGCCCGCAGTTTGCCAAGAGCATTAAGATCATCATGGGGGACTTTAACTTTAGGTGCGAGGCGTTGGGCGTAACGGTAGAAGACAAGGACAGAGGCGGGAAGGACTTCGAGACAATTTCTGCCATGGTGAAGGAAGGAAAAAAGAACCAAATGAAAATGCGAGAGCTCTACAGAAAGCACGACCGCCTACGGCTGTGGATGGACTGGTTCAAAAAAAACGGTTCAAAACCCGATGCTTCCGCTTCGGAGGAATTCGGGTCACCGTCTGACTACCCGCACTTCTTCACGAGCTGCGAGGACGTCTTCGCAAGCGAGAATATTTCGCTGGTCTCTCCCACCTTCACTTATTCGGTCGGGGACAAGGAGCCGCGTAGCTACAACGAAAAAAGGACTCCAAGCTGGACTGACAGGGTTTTGTACTCTCAAAACGAATTTGTATTAAATGCGGTGGGCAAGAGTTCGTCGGTTGTGTGTAGTGACCACGAGCCAGTGTTTGCGTTGTTCACAAGGAGGAGCAACAGCATAAAGGACCGTGATAGGCGACAGAGCCGCCTGGAGTTTTATCAGGACGATAAACAAATCTGGATTTCTCCAAATGCGAGCAATCTGGAGCGGAGCAAACGGGAGGTGTCAGCAAAGGAGAGAATGGACCGAGAGGCGAAGAACCGCGAGTTGGTGCAGGCTCGAGCAAGGGAGCGGAGTACCAGAGGATAAATATACTGATGACTTTCTAAATGGAAACTTTGTTTTGCATTTCATAAATCTGTTTCCTCGTCTCTTTTACGTTGTCCCCCATCCCTTCCCCCTCCCCTGCCCAATTCTCGTATACCCCAATATTTTCCGCCTGCAAGATGTCCTCGTCCCTTGTCTTGATTGACCTGAAATACCCGCTCATCAAAGCCTGCTTACTCCCCCAGCGCTTCTCCGCGTCGAATTGGAGTAGTCCCACCAGCAATTCTAGTGCCCTCTTCTCGATTTTTTCCACGCCGCCGGGTCCCTTATTTTTCTTGTCGTTCATCAAATTTGCCATTCTCTTCTCCACCCCCACCTCCCCCTCCCTCCCGCTCCCGCTCCCGCTCCCGCTCCCGCTCCCGCTCCCGCTCATGAAGAGCCTTATATCGCTCGTTATCAAGCCCTCGTTCAGCCTACCCAGCTCCTCCCTTCCCAGGGTGCTCGCGACTATCAGTTTCAGCTGACTGATGTAGTCTTTGCCAGGGAAGAGCGCCTTTCTGTTGAGCAGTTCTGCGAAGATTACCCCACAGCTCCACATGTCGATCCCCTTTCCGTAAATTCCCTTTCTGTAGAGAATTTCTGGTGCTCTGTACCACCTCGTTACAACGTACTCCGTCATCGGTGCGCCCGTATCTCCATCCTCATCCTCGTCCTTTTCAAGATCGCCGTTGTTGTTATTCTGCCTCGTCCCTAAGCCCCTCGCCATTCCCAAATCGGCAATTTGGAAGTTGCAGCTCTTGTTCACTAACAAGTTTCCAGGTTTCAGATCCCTGTGCAGAATTCCCGCGCTATGCAGCCTGTGGACTCCCAACAACAGTTGGTACAAGATCAGCTTGTGATGAGTTGGGGAGAGGGCCTGGCGAGAATTGATAACCCTCTGAAGATCACTCTCCATCAAGTTCATGACAACGTACACGCTGTTAAAGTTCGTGCTGCGCCGAGCGGAGCACGAACGGGTAACAAAGAATGGTTAAACAAAAGGCATAAAAATGGTGAAATACTAAATCGGCCGTAACTACTACAACGTCAAAATTGGACACGGTGGCGGGTTCGGCCAGGCTCATCTTTTTTGGCGAGAAGATTGTTCAGGGACGGTCCAAATCAGGGACATGTGCAATTTATAGCGCTCGCTCACCTGCTGTCCCCGTCGCAGAGAACGCGTTGAATCTCGACAATGTTCTTGTGCTTCTGGAGGTGGTCAAGGAGCTGAATCTCGCGCAGCGTTTGGAGGGCTAAGTACGCATTAGCGAAAATGTTCTTGACGTGTTTGATCGCAACAGTGGTTGTTTTGTTGGGGTTCGAATTATATTTTGCCGCCTGGTAAATAACGCCGTAAGAACCCCTGCCAATCTCATTTAACAGCTGGTAGGTTCCGGATCCCAGTAGCTGCGTTGGGGGGGCGGGGGGGGTTGTCGAAGGAGGTGTCTTTTTGCCAAATGTGTGAGACTTGAACAAATTTTTCTTCTTCCTACTAATCATCACGGTTTGCTGTTGCAAGAGCTTCTTTTTACGGGTGGCAAAGTTAAAGCGAACTTGTAGGACTTCCGCTCGGAGCAGAAGAGCTTGGAAAACGTTCCAACTGTCCTCGTACGGGTTTTCGTCTTCTACTTCTTCTTCATCTGAGTCGTCAAATTCCTCCTCCTCCTCTTCCATGCTGAAATACTCCTCCATCATCCCTCGAAGCTCCAACAAAATCGCCTGCAATTTTTCAACTTGGCGCTGCAACACTAGCTGGGCCGCCTCCAGTTGGGGCTTGCTCTCCTCCTGGCTAAAGAGCTTGGAACAGTGCTCCATCGCAATGAGTATCTCAATGCGCTGCTGCTGCAAGTGCTGGTTGTGGTCGGGGGGATCCTCGATTTGGGATGACGAGCGAGTGATGGTCAGCACCTCCTCACTCTGTAAAAGAACGTCGGAGGTGCTGATCATGCACTTGATCGTTGCATCTTCCGTGCCTCCAAAAAGGATGACGTGGAAAAGAATTTCCGTGGCGTTGATTAAGTGCATGTCGTGCAGGAACAGTTTGGGGCTACCCTCACAACAGCTATCTTCGTTTTTACTTCCATTTCCATTTCCATTTTCAGTTCCAGTTCCAGTTCCAAAACCATGAAGACTCTTGATTTCGCAATTTTCACTGCAATGAAATTCAACAGTGACCTCCCTAATAGGCATTGCCAAAAACCCGTTGATGCAATTCTCCCAGAAAAGAGGGTGATTCAGGGAGAATTCATTCAGGTATATGTAGTTGTAACCAGAGCTAGAGCGAGAACAAGAATGGGAGTGGGAATTTGATACATCATCAACCGAGCGATTCTTTAGCGTCGACAGGAATTCCAGAAGCTCGACACAGTGGTTTTTCCCAACGCCAAGCGTGAAAAATGTTGTACACGCCATTAGATTGACTGGCATGGTGTTCATGACCTCTTGGATTGAGGACATTATCAGCGATACATCAGTTACGCCCAAGGTTGGTACCGAGCCGCTGAACAGCACCACTCGGGATTGCCTCGGGGTTAAGGAAAGCTGCGGATGGAGCGAAATTTGAGATAGAGCCTGCATCAAAACTTCACAGAGATCCGTGCCTCCACTTGGTCGGAAGGTGGAAAGAGAATTAATGGCGAGAGCTTTCCCAGCCGGATCCATTGGGGTGGGGGTGAGGGCAATATTCACAGAGTCGTTGAAAAACATGACCGAGACAGTGTCGGTGGGTGTGGTGGCAGTTATCAGCTGCTCGATTTTCTCTAAAGTTTGACTTGTTAAGCTTGGGAATGCGCTCATTGCTGTACTTTGATCGATGCAAATTATCAAGTCAAAGTTGGGTTTTTTGGGGTTTGGGTTGGGTGGGTTTGATGGAGGCAATGTTATAGCATTGTAGAAGTTGCTAGGAATCGTTAATAGTGCAGACACATCTTGCATAGCAGTTGAACAAATGATTCTATCGACATTCAATTCCATTCAAAAAATCAGATTCTGTTTCGTAAGCCTAAGAAGTCCTTTTGCGAATGTAATTTGCTATTATTTCAACAAGTTCATTGCAAGTGCATCAAACTGCAAGAAAAAGGAAAAAAAAAGAGAATTTCCAAAAAGATTTTCCCTCCTTTCTTCCTGTTTCTGACCCTTCGAGCATCACCCTGTACAACATCAATCTCAAATCACGTTGTAATAAGCGATTTAAAAGTCGAAACACTTTTTTGAGAAAAGAAAAAGTATTTGGGTCTCCCCCCCCCCCCCACCACCTCCTGCGATGAGTGATGTGAAAGTAGCGAAGCGTAGAGATCTGCCGGCCCAAGCGGTGGCAATTCTTAAGGCCTGGTTGCTTCTCCCCGCCCATATTGATAATCCCTACCCAACACCACAGGAGCAGAGTGATCTGATGAAGGATACTGGCATTGACAAGAAACAGCTTAAAAATTGGTTCACTAATGCTCGTCGGCGGATATGGAAGCCAATAATGAAGCAGCGGTTGGAGGCTGGGGAGGTGTTCGCACCAACTGGAAGAGCCAAGTTCGCGGTTAACACATTCTTGGAGGGTGTCGGTAAAAACGAGGATGATGAATCCGAGAAAAGAACGACGAAGAAGAGGAAACCGGTTAAGAAAGGCCCCACGCCTGAAAAACGAACTAGAGGAGATTATGGCAACCCGACCAATTTTAGCTTCGGCCAGAAGTCCAGCCCCGACACCAATCCCAACCCCTATCCCACCCCCAACTATAATGAGTACCAGAACCACAACAATTATGGCCAGCAACAGCAAGAACAAATGCAAGGGCAAATGCAAGGGCAAATGCAAGGGCAAATGCAAGGGCAAATGCAAGGGCAAATGCAAGGGCAAATGCAAGCGGCCATGCAACAGCAATGGCAGGCGATTCAGTTCTGGAGCCAACCACACAATGCCAACAAACCACAAAACCCTTTCCGGAATAACCCTAACCTGTTGATGAGCTACATGAATACAATGCGCACCAACATGAACATGAATACGAACATGAATATGAATATGATGAACAACAACAATTACCACAACAATAACAACAATAACAAACCTTGGATGAATAACAACAACAACAACTACTACAACAACAACTACTACAACAACTACAGCAACAACGACGATAATAACACATTAAAAAACGTCCGAACCGACAGCTGGGGTAACTTTGACATCCAACAACCAACCCCGCATAACATTGGTGGTGACAAGGGCCTCGTTCGAGCCGACTCACACGCCATCTTGCACCAAATGTTCCAGCGAGACATTGAGCTGAGCGTGAAGAACAACAATTTGAAGTCGGCAAACACCGCAACTGCCATTTCTGTTACTGACGAACACAGCAGCAGTAATAGTAATAGCAATAGCGATAACAATAGCGACAACCACAGCCATCCCAGTAGCAGCATTTCAAGCAACATTGACACAATAGCACATCAGCAGAGCAGCGACCCTCCATCCCAGCCACAGCCACAGGCACAACCGCAACCGCAACCACAGCAGCCACAGACACAAGATGGTTGGCCCAGCTACAAAACTTCGGTGAACTGTCTCACCGGGGTGAAGAGCGTAACAAATCTGAGTATGCAGGAGTTGCGTGACCAGGGAGATTTGAACTTGAAGGGGAATTTGGCGAACGACTTTGGGGGGGGGGTGAGTTGGATCCTTGCTTTGCTCCAACACAAAAATTCTCCAACATAACTAACGTCGTTACCCTATATCAATACACCCTCCCCCCCTCCCTCCCCCGCCACACTCAGAACAATAAACTTGACTCCTACTGCTTTCTCGAAATATTTTTCCAGGACAAACAGCTGGAGGGCGAAGGCAGAAAAACGTCCACCAGCGGCCTTGCTCATCTTGGCAGCGAGAAGAAACTGCAGGTGACCACGTTGATGATGGACGGGTCAAGCAGCAGCAACAGCAGCAGCAGCAGCAGCAGTAGTATCAGCATTAACCCCGAAACAAGAATAGTCAACAATAACAACAACACTAATAACAATTTCGACAATAACTCTGACGACGCCGTTGGCCTTTCGCTTGACTACGGCGACGACTGCGACGAGAAGGTCCATACCCCTGTCACAATGGCTGGAAGCACGTTCGTCACTAAAAAGGTGGCCTCGGACGACGATTCCAAGCTGGCCGCAAGGGGGCTGATGTCCGTTTCCAAGTCCCATGAGAACCTGTCGTTGTTAAACTTACCAACGACTATTCAAAAGTCGATGAGCCAGGAACTCCTGAACCGTCAGCTCAAGAACTCCTTGAGCGGCGAGATGATGAACACAATGCACCGATCCGAATCGATCATTGAGCTAAAGGTGAGCGAGCGGAGCGGGGGGGGGTTGAGGAAGACGAGCATACGAGCGACTGCTAAACTAATCGTTATTCAACTCAATTTACTTCGCACCTTCTTCGCTCGGCGCAGGTGTCTCCCGACGGAACTACAGTAGCCCCGTTGAAGAAGGAACTCGCCTGCTCGCCTCTGAGCATTTGTGTCATATGCAAAAAGGCTGATGCCGACACGCAGGCGAAACCCTGCGGGTGCAAATTTCACGGAGCCTGTCTCAACCCCAGTTTGAGGGGGGCCATGAAGAGCTACTGTCCAATTGACAATCTGTGCATCAATTCGATAATACTTTGCATTGAGGAGGATAATGGCGAGGAAGAGAAAAAGGGGGAGAGAGAGGGAGAGGAGGGAGAGGATGAAATTGGAGACGGAGACGGAGAGACACTGTCCTTTTAAATTCTGCTGATCAAGAAGGACATTGATTTTTTAATTTTATAACTACGATTAAAGACACAGATCTAGGCGTGCTTGCACATTTTGTTGCTGGGCACTTTCCAAGCGTCGCATCGCCGCAGCTGCAGCTCTGTTGGAGGAGGTGCTTGGTGTATTTCTGCTGCTGTTACTGTTGACTTTTTTGTTCGTGTGTGTGTAGGAAATTGTGGAATTTAGTTGCATCTGCATCATCTCTTGTTGCTTTGCGCGTGCTGGATTGTGGGCTGCTGTGGCACGTGTTAGGGTTACTGGGGAGTGACGAATTCGCGCCCTGAGTGGGGCACTGCTGCTATTGCCCGCTCTCATTCGTCTTCCTCTCATTGACCTTGCCGACGTTGCCAAACACTCGCTGACGGAGGCTCTAATTGAAGCTGCCGTTGGAGTTGGTGTTGTTGTTGCTGTTGCTGTTGCTGTTGCTGTTGCTGTTGCTGTTGCTGTTGCTGTTGCCGTTGCTCCAACATTCGACATGAGCGATGTTGGAGCTGAATCAGACCTCCGCATAGTCAGTGACATTGAAGAGAGACCCATGTCGAAAGCAGTCGGCACGTCCCCCCCACTACTTGATGCAAATTGTTCAGCATTTTGAGCCAACTGGCGAGGAAGCCGGCCAGCGCCGTTCGTTCCTCCAACTGTCCTGACGGTCGCTATCGCTGCTGCCCTTGGCGGTATCCCGACTCCTTGCTGCATTCTGCCCACTCCTCTATTCGCGAAGATGTTACCGGACGTCATTAGCAACCCGTCAAAAGTGTTGCTTCCAAATCCCGAATTAATCCTCTCGCTGGGAATCCCAGCTCCTTCCGCCCCGCCTTCCGCCACTACCGCTTGCGGCTTTCGCCTTTTCGGATGCCTCTTCAAGGCTGGGAACAAAACCACCCCGTCGTTGCAAATTGGACAGCAAGTTCCCCCGACACCACCACCTCCCCCACCCCCGCTCTGTGCCTCGACAAAGATGTTCAGCGCGCAACTTTCGTGAACGACGTGTTCCCCCGCGCACGGAAGCAGCCTAATGCTGTTATCAATCAGCAAGCTCGATTCGCAGATAGCACAGGTTTCCACTGTGCCGAGCGAAGCAATAAGCACGAGCGAAACAAACGGAGCGAGCCAAACGAATTGGTTAGGTCTCGCTTTGTAGTGGATGTAGCCATTTTGTATGAAGCCATTTCGCGCACTTCATCGCAAGTATGCTCGTCTTCCAAAAGGCTCGCTCGCTTCGCACGCTCACCTCCTCGCTGGCTTCGCATTAAGATTGGGTTCGTCTTCTTCAGACCCTGCACCAAGTGTCGGTGCAAAGGCGGGGCGTTGCTGCTGTCCAAACCCAACAGCATCGAGTAGTCGTTCTCGGTGAGTTCTCGGTTTTGCAGCATGCTGCGCCGAGCGAAGGGAGGCGTATTTTTATGAAGGACGAGCGAAACGAGAGAGCCAAACGAAATGGGTGGGTTAGCTTAGTAGTGGATGTAGCCGTCTGCAGCTCGGCTCCCTCACCTCAGTGTCTGCGACCGGTCTATGGGGGGAACAGCCGACTTCCACTCGGCCGGGTACAAGTTTGCGTCCGCGGACACGAACGGGTGGCCCATGTTGTGGTACGATCGATTCGAGTTTGCCTCGAAGCAGCGCCTGCAGAACTCAAACGTAGGGGTACAAACGACGCACCTGTAAAACGTTGAGCGAATTACAATTTTGCAAGCTTTGCATTTCAAGATTGGCATGTTGGCGTTGTAGCCGCCTCTCGCACCTCCCGTGGAGTTTGCAACTGTACCCGTGCAGCTAGAATTTCCATGTCCGCCATCGATTTTTCCTTTCCGTTTACCTTTACCTTTACTCGGGAGCTCGCCCCAATCGGCGCGGCACATAGGACAAGTTACCGGCTTCTTCTCAGACTGCATGTGTGTGGCATACATCAGCAGGCACTTGACGTGCAAATTGTTTCCGCACGAGCTCTCGCAGAAGCAAATTTGCCCTTCGTCCATCTCGGGTTTCGTCATGTCGTCCTGGCAAATTGGGCAAACCTCATCGTCCACAAGTTCTTGGCGCTCTCTCGAGGGTTGTTTAGACGTGCCCGAAGAAATTGCATTGGCACTGGTATTGTCGCCTGTTGATCCCCGCCGGAGGTAGGCGTGTCGCTGGGAACTAGTTGTAGCGGTGAACTTCCCGGCCAACACGGCGGTGACCTCACTATCTACGAGCGAGAGCTGCCATGCAAGAGGATTTGTTTCGGGCACGCGTAATACTTTAATCATGACGAACAGCAGGTGGACGCAGAGTCGACCGCGGCCCTCGCCTCCGCCACACGAACACCGCTGGTTGTCTCCTATGAAGGCCTTGAAGGGCTTCTGCTGTGGAACATCTGTCTTTATTATAAACACAGTTGGACCAGACTTTGAAACCAGGAATAATGGAGTTGATCGCATGGCCGCGACATCCTCCTCAAAAGTATCGTTTTTTTTAATGAGGTATGGAGATGCTCTGGACATGGGTATACTATATAAGACTAAATTGGTTTGAAAAAATTGAAATATTTTTTGAATATTTTTGATTTTTTGTCGATCTTTGATGACCAAGTTTTAAATCTTACATTTTTTATTTGTTATAAACCGAAGGAAGGAGAGCATTCGAGCTCAGCGAAACACCCGCCATCATCACTAGCACAAGCTTCGTGCGAATAACACGTGGTCTTGAGCGAAGAGTTGAATTTGCTTTTGTTTTGTGCTCCAGGGCCTCCGAGGAGCAGGTCAAAAGGGCGAGAAGAAGAGCGGTGAAAATTCTTCCCCAGCATCATGGACTATTTCAGCTCACACGAAACAAATGAATTTTTAGATATCTTCAACTTGTTTGACAAGGATGGTGGGGGGTCAATTGGGGCGGATGAGTT
>Ga0302116_1000912_pt1 | contig 17871 bp, 20 predicted proteins | sample AG5_SCM_MG_FD_203124 | JGI IMG/M metagenome (GOLD analysis project Ga0302116, IMG submission 203124) | Marine microbial communities from Western Arctic Ocean, Canada - AG5_SCM | ecosystem: Environmental > Aquatic > Marine > Oceanic | place: Canada: Western Arctic Ocean | collected 2017-10-01 | reverse complement strand
GACAATTATTTTTGCTGCCTCTCGATCTCAAAAATCGATTTTTTACAAAATTTTTGTTTCAAGCTCTGCCTCTTCATCGACCGTTTAAACCTCTCCACTCAGTTGGATACATCAAACGAGATACCTGAAACGGCAGAACCACCAAACAATTCCACACAAGTGAGTTTAATTTCTTATCGATTCATACAAACTTACCTTTTTAATGTTTTGCAACTGGGTTTGCATGGTGAACTAAAATGCAAACTTCACAGAAGACACATCACACCCTAACTCTTTCAATCACCAATCTTCCTAGCCATGGTATATGACCTAGAAACATCCCTGATTGCTGGTCGTACAAAGCGAGCTTCGAAGAAGGTGAATTATAGTCGTGCAAACTATGAGCTGACCTCTGAGGGTGAAGAGATTGATCCGTTTGAGGATGAGCCTCCCCTCGAACCAACCAAGAAGAAGTACATTCCTGTGGCTCATCAGCAGAACCGGACAATTGAGAATCAGAATCAGAATCAGAGCAGCACATTCGCCTCTCTCTTGACCGGGGGTCTCCCCCCCGACCAACCGATCCCTCGTCAGCACCAGCTCATGTCTCTTCGGGGTTTGCCCCGCCTTTTCACCGAGAAGAACTACCCCGAGGACGAGGCCCCGCTCAGACTGCGGTTCACCTACGACCCGGAGTTTGCGGATGATGGCTCCCCCTCTATAGACCGCATCATTGGACGTCGGCCGAAGCACGAGTCGGTCCGCAATGAAGTGCAGAATGCGGAGAATGCTCTCAACGATGCGCACCAGGAGGGGAAAATGTCAAAGACGGAGTCTCGTGTCAAGCGCGTTCAGGCGAAGAAGAATGCCGCAAAGGTGAGCATTTAGTGAGCATTTAGTTTGGACAAATGCTTGGGCATGAGAGCAAAATGCTATTTATTCAACCCCCCACCCCCCACCCCCCACCCCCCAACGCACACCCCACAGAGCAACTCCAAGGACAGCTCAGGAGGAGTCGAGTACGAATACCTGGTCAAGTACAAGGGACAATCCTACAAGCACGTCGAGTACAAGAACCCGAACGACCTCATGTCCATGAACCAGTCGGCAAAGAACATGCTCCGGCGGTACCTGAAGAAGCTTGACTCGCCGGATAGCAACGTGGAAGAATTGGAGGACGTTGACTTTGACGATTCGTACATAGTTGTCGAGAGGATTCTCGACGAGAAGGTTGACCAAGAGCTGGTTGACTTGACTGAGGAGGAGATTCGGGAGCAGAAGCGGAAGCGCAGCGATTCCGTCGCTGCCCTCGAAGACGGCGAGGACGGCGAAGATGGTCCCAAGGGACCGGATGGTGATGCGATTGAAGACGACTCGTACGACAAGGAGATTGAGGCGCGAATTGTGAATTCTGATTTGATCAGGAAAGGTGAGTCTTTAATCAGTCTCCGCTCGCCTTGAGGAAGACGAGCATACTCGCGATGGATCTCGCGAAATGGCTGCCACACATAATGGCTACATCAACTGCTAAGCTAACCCACTCAACTCGTTTGGCTCGCTTGGTTTGGGTTCGCTCGTGCTTGATTAAAAATGCGCCTCGCTACGCTCGGCGCAGAGCGCGCCAGAACCAACAGGTACAAAAATGTCGAGAAGAAAAAGGCCCACCTGAGCGAAGCGAGCCTCGCGCTAGTCAGCAAGATGGCCACGGAGCCGTACTACGCGGACGCGGAGGAGTTCAAGCACCACGAGAATGCCTACGCGGATGGTTTCATCACCAACGCGCCGAAAAAACCAAGAATTGCATTCTCCATATTCCAGTGGGACAAGAAGGAGGAGATTCAGAATAAAAACGCCCAAAACGAGTGGTCCCTCCTCTCCGCCAAAGACCAAAAGATCTACGAGGATGCAGCTGACGTTGAGAACAAGCAGTTCATGGAACAGTCCGACCTCTACGATGGCTCATTAACTCCCAACAAAATTTGGCAGCCCGTTCGACGGTGTGAAATGGTTCTCAACCACCTTTGCCGCGACCATTTTGCGGAGATATTCCAGGATCCGGTCGACTTGGAAGGTGAGTTTCATTCCGTCTCCCTCGCCTCATGACAGAAGAGTGCGAGGCGACGACTAACCCACTCCTAATTCACTCTTGCTCTCGTGCTTCGTTGAAAATGCGCCTCGCTTCGCTCGGCGCAGCCTTTCCCGACTACGAGGAAGTCATTTACGGTGCCTCCGGCGCCAACATGCCCATGGATCTCATGACGGTCCGCGAGCACATTGAATCAAGAAAGTACGGGAATGAGTGTGCAGGCTTCTGCCGCGACATGAGGAAGATCTGGCGTTGCTGCAAAATTTACAACCAGGTGAGTGAGTGAGTGAGTGAGTGAGTGAGGGACGGACCCTACAACCAAACCAACCCAGCCACTAATTTTGTTTGGCTCGCTTGGTTCGGCTCGCTCGTGCTTCATTAAAAATGCGCCTCGCTTCGCTCGGCGCAGCACGGATCCGCAATTTGGAACGTTGCCGACTACATGTCGAAGCTCTTCGAGCGCCTTTTCCAGGCCTGGGTCATCGATTTCAAAGACGATGCCACCGCCCACTGGATTTCACCCACCTCCAAACCGTGGCTGTTCACCTGCCGTACCTGCGACGGCGCCTGCGCCTCCTCCTCCTCTTCCTCCAAGGCCAAAAACACGAAATCTAAATCCAAACCCAAACCCGAGCTGATCTCCTGCGATCACTGCGACGGTCAACACAACATTTCTTGCCTCACCCCTCCCCTCAAACGAAAGCCCAAGGGCATTTGGCACTGTGCCAGGTGCCGCTCCCTCGGAATTGAGCCCGAGAGGCTCCTCTCTCGCGAGGACGAGGAGCGAACAAGGCGCCTAGCAAACATGGAAGAAACTCCCCGAAAGTGGATCGATAGGCATCTCTTCTTGGTCAAGTGGAAAGGTTTGGGTTACGAGAATTGCACTTGGGAGGTGAGCGAGCGAAGCGAGCAGCAAGCACAACTAGTGTATGGTGTTGCTGGCTCGCGAGCAGCAAGCGAAGCGAGCTAGCCACAACTAGTGTATGGTGTTGCTGGCTCGCTCGCTGACAGCTCGCTGACAGCTCGCTGACAGCTCGCTCACGATGAAGCGCGCGAAATTAGAAATGGCCGCTAACTCAATTTTAACGCAGCGCGAGAAGGACATCGGCGACGATCAAATAATCACCGTCTACCGAAACCGCGACTCCACTAAGCCGGTTGAACCCACCCTACAGCACAAGGACGTCGACAGCACAATCTCTCTGGACAGGTTCATTGCTCCACCCGATTGCAAGTTCAACAATTCCTTCGATGCCTACCACGACCAGATGAACGCTCAGTTCTACGCCCAGGCGAGGGCGCTGCAGGTGAGCGAGCGAAGCGAGCGAGTCTTGATGAAGACTAGAGCGATAAATCCCGCGAAATGGTACGGACGGCTACATTCACTACTAAACTATCATTATTCTACTCAATTCTTTTGAACTCGCCTTCACTCGTTTTTCTCTTGCTTCATTAAAAATGCGCACAATCTCGCTTCGCTCGGCGCAGTTCTCCAAGACCTGCATGCTCGTTCCCGAGAAGGTGGTCACGCAGGCTGGTTGCCTGCCCTCCACAGTGGCCGTCCTCAACAACCAAGAGGTTGCGAGCGTGCTTTTTGAAATGGTGAATTTCATCACCCACGAGGAGTGCGGCCCCACAACCATCGCGACCGACTCTCTTCTCGACCCCACATCCAACCCTACTCCCATCCAACCCGACCACATATCTGAGGGTCGCGTGAACATGCGCCACCTCCAAATCTCTCCCCCCCCCCTCACTGGCGAGTACGACGTGGTCATCCCCAAGGTGAGCGAGCGAAGCCGAGCGAGCCTTGAAGACGCGAATGAAATACTAACAATATTAATGGCTTAGGCGAAGAACTCTGGTTTCGAGGTCGTTCTCGAGTTCAGCAACAACAAAGTCTTACTGCAATCCTTCGCGGAGCCGAAACTTGGCGCGAAACCTGGCACGCTAGAACGCACCAACAAGGTCAAGAAGGACGACGTGCTCATTGGTGTGAACGGGTTTTCCGTGGAATTCCTGAAGTTCGACCAGGTGAGCGAGCGAAGCGAGCGAGCCACAAGGAAGACGAGCATACTCGCGATGAATTCCGCGAAATGGCTACACACATAATGGCTACATCCACTACTGAACTAACCCAACACAAAATGCACCTCGCTTCGCTCGGTGCAGGTGACCGACGTCTTGAGACGAGTCATACGCGAGGATGGGCAGAATTTCGTCTACTTTCGGTTCCTCAAGGAGGAATTCAATCACATCGACGTGAGCTTGACCTCGCTGGCCAGCTTCGGAAGGGACTTCCCTTCCGAAATTCTTGGAAAGAACAAGGAGCAGAGAAAGGCTGCGCTACAAAACGGGAGGATGGCGAAGGGGGCAAAGGTCGCGGCGGCGGCGACTGCGGCTAAGGCGAAGGCCAAGGCGGAGGAGGAGGGTAGCGAAGACGAAGGTGAGTGAGCGAAGTGAGCGAGCCTTGAGGAAGACGTCGAGTGATTGGATCTCTCGAAATGGCTGCAGACGGCTACATTCACTACTAAACTATAACATTATTCCACTCAAACTTCTGACTCCGCTCGGCGTAGCATCGGTGTCCAGCAACTCAGACTCAGACGCGGGCGACAGCATGGATATCGACGACAACGACAACAGTGGCCGACGGCGCAGCAATAGAAACGCTGGTGATTTGAAAATCGGAAACTCGGTGCTCACGGCTTACGGCGTTGGGGCGATCACACAGTTCAGACCGGCTGATAGCACCTACATGGTGGAATTGACCAATTGGAAGCTTGCCAACAACCAAACCGTCTTTGCCTATTTCAGCAGGGAAGCTTTGTTGAGTAGCGAGAAATCGTCCAAAAAGTCACCGATAAAGTTCAACAAAAGAAAGGTCAGCTCCGGGCGCAAAATTCCCGAGTTGTCGGCCCACCAAGAATTCTCCTCACAGTTTTGCGGTGTCGAAATTGGAGACAGCTCCGACGACGGCGGACCGGACGAAGCCTACTTCATGGACAATTACAGGTCCATCGCGGAGAAGAATGCCTACCACGAGGTGAGCGAGCGAAGCGAGCGAGCCTTGACGAAGACGAGAATACGAGCCACTACTAAACAAAACTAAACAAAACTAAATAAACTGAACTAACTCACTCAATTTACTTCGCACCTTCTTCGCTCGGCGAAGATGAAAAAGTCAAACCCCAACTGGGTGGAGCACCACACGGATGAATCAGCCCTGAAAACTCGCGTCCCTCGCAAGGACTTCAAGGACTTGACAGCGATGCCGAAACTCATCGCGTCCGTGATGATTTCCGAAAATCCCCCAGACCCCAACGTTTTCAAGACATTTCCGACTCAGAAGGCAACCCGCGCCCAACTAGCAGCTGCGGCGAATGCTGCGGCCGTGGAAGGGCACGGGGGGGAGGGAGAAATCGAGGAAGTGGTGAAGCGCGGCGCAAGGAAAGTTGAGCAGCTCGACAAGGACACGTTGAAGGTTTTGCGGGTGTTTGCGAGCATTCAGGCTGCGGCTACCTTCTGCGGGCTGCAGTCAGGGAGAAAGATCCACACCATGTGCAGCGGTGCGGCCGGCTTTGACGCGGAAAAGGAGGGAGACACTGTTGGCGGCTTCAAGTGGAAGTTCGCGGCGGCCGACGCGACTGTTACGAAGGATGCGACAGTCGATGCCGGCAGGCAGCGGAAGGCCGAGTACCAGGTGAGTGAGCGAGCCTTTTGGAAGACGAGCATACGAGCCACTACTAAACCAACCCACTCAATTTACTTCGCACCTTCTTCGCTCGGCGCAGGACAAACTCTACGAGTACGAAGCCCAGCACGCCTACAATAACAGCAACAGTTTGAGGGATTACCAGATCGACGGGTTGAACTGGATGGCGGAGAAGTGGTACAAGAGGCAGAGCGCGATTCTGGCCGACGAGATGGGCTTGGGCAAGACGGTTCAGATTGTCACGTTGATTGAGCATTTGTACCGTGTCGAGAAGATCGAAAAGCCGTTTCTTATCGTCGTTCCGCTTTCCACCCTGGAGCACTGGCGAAGGGAGTTCGCGGCGTGGACAGATTTGAACGTTTGCATTTACCACGACTCGAAGCGTCAGTTCAGGGATTTGATGCGAGAATACGAGGTGAGCGAGCGAAGCGAGCGAGCCTTGATGAAGACGAAATATATATACGATCCGCTACTTAACTAACATTATATTATTCCAACAATCTCTTTCGCACCTTCTTCGCTCGGCGCAGTGGTACTTCCCCGATCGGCCGCACAACTTCGAATACCTGAAGTACAACGTGCTGGTGACAACCTACGACACGCTGATTTCGGACTTTGACGTCATGCAGGAAATTCCTTTCCGGACGGCGATCGTCGACGAGGCGCACAGGCTCAGGAACAAGCAGGGAAAGCTGCTTGAGTGCATGGTTGAGCTTTCGCGAGTCGCAATCGCCGAGTACGGCTTCCAGCTGAAGGTGTTGATCACCGGAACACCCCTGCAGAACAACATCGAGGAGCTGTGGGTTCTGTTGAACTACATTGAGCCCGTCCGGTTCCCGGACTACAACGACTTTTTCAATGCGTTCGGGAAAATGCAGAACAAGGAGACGGTGGACGAGCTGCAGAAGAAGATCATGCCGTACATGCTCAGGAGGGTGAAGGAGGATGTTGCGAAGGACATTCCGAGCAAGGTGAGTGGAGTGGAGTGAGCCACAACTCAACTTAACTCAGCGAAACAAAACAAAACTAACCCATCAAAATACCCCCACAAACACAGGAGGAAACGTTGATCGACGTGGAGCTGACTCGCGCCCAGAAGCAGTACTACCGAGCAATTTTCGAGAAGAACTACCAGTTCCTCGCCATTGGGGGCAACAACGCCCCAAAGCTTCAGAACATACAGATGGAGCTGAGGAAGTGCTGCAACCACCCGTACTTGCTTGCAAACGCGGAGGAGCGGGAGAGGAGCAACAAGCACGACGAAATCGTGGCCAAGGGCAAGCCCCTCCCGAGCGACGACGAGGTGGAGAGGATGCTCACTGAGCACGGGTTAATTAACTCCTCTGGGAAGATGGTGCTGCTGGACAAATTGCTGCCCAAGTTGAAGGCGGAGGGACACAAAATCTTAATTTTTTCCCAAATGGTCAAGATGCTCAACGTCATTAGCGACTACTGCGACTTTAGAGACTACAACCACGAGCGATTGGACGGCAGCATCACTGGCAATTTGAGGCAGAAGGCCATCGACAGGTTCAATACCAGCGACGACAGCTTTTTGTTTTTGCTGAGCACGAGGGCCGGGGGGGTTGGGATCAATTTGACCTCTGCCGACATTTGCATCATCTTTGACAGCGACTGGAACCCGCAGAACGACGTCCAGGCGCAGGCAAGGTGTCACAGAATCGGGCAGACGAAGGACGTCATGATTTACCGGTTGATCACGAGCAGGAGGTGAGCGAGCGGAGCGAGCGAGCCTTGAGGAAGACGAGAAATATACGAGCCACTACTAAACCAACATTATTCCACTCAATTCGTTTTCGCACCTTCTTCGCTCGGCGCAGCTTCGAGCAGGAGATGTTCGACCGCGCCAGCAAGAAGTTGGGGCTGGAGCAGGCGGTGCTGGGCACGTTTCAGAAGGACGACGACGACGGACAGCCTACGAGCAAGGTGAGCCCCCAGCGAGCGAAGCGAGCTAGTCACAACTAGTGTACAGACGAGAATACGAGCCACTACTAACCCATTCGCACCTTCTTCGCTCGGCGCAGGAGCTGGAAACGTTGCTCAAGCAGGGAGCGTATGCGCTGATGGAGAACGACAACGACGATGCGGTTGGCGAGGAATTTGTCAGCGACACGATTGACAGCATTCTGGCCAAACGAACTCGAACGCGCGTTGTTGAGGGCGCCAAAACTTCCTCCTGGCTCAACAAGTCAGGCCACAAGGTCACGAAGTCCAAGTTTGCTTCGGAGGGAGGCAATCTGGACGTGGACGATCCAAACTTTTGGAACAAGGTCATGCCGGACTACGTCACCACTGCCATCGTGCTGCAGCGCTACACCAAGTTCTTCAAGGAGTACAAGCACAAGAAGGAAGAGACGTTGGACGACGAGGAGCTCGAGGTCATTGAAACGAAGGTGAACGAGCGAGCCTTGACGAAGACGAGAATACTCGCGATGAATCCCGCGAAATGACTACAGACATAATGGCTGCATCCACTACTGAACTAACCCCTCAATTTTTTTTACTCACTTCATTCGTTTTGCTCTTGCTTCATTAAAAATGCGCACAATCTCGCTTCGCTCGGCGCAGGCGGACGAACTCGTCAAAGACGTCATTAGCGTGATGAAAGATGTTTTCGAGAAGAACGACGATGGAACTCTGGAAGACCAAGAGCGAACCGAGTCTACCAGCTTCCTGCTGAAAATCAGCGTTGACAGTAAGCTGTTCAGCGAGAGCCAGCGAGAGTCCTGCAAGAAAATGCTGATTAAGCTGGAGGGAGCCAGGAAGAGGCAGTGCAGGGTTGACGACCAAGACTTTAACGGCAGCAGCTCGGCGAATCCAAAGCGGAAGCGGAGGAAATCCGCCCCGAGGGCCGCTCCCGGGACCGGAGGGAAGGTGAAAGTGGAACTTTCCGGCAAGAAACGCGGGAGGCCCAAGAGCGTGAACGGGGACCGGGCTAATACCAACACCAATGGCGACGGGGACGGAAGCGACAGCAGCACCGAGAGCTGGGAAAAGAAGAAGAAGGGGAGCAGGAGGGGGAGGAAGAGGAACTCCAGGAGCAAAAACGATCTGAGCAGCATGGTCGGTTGGGGGGCGAAGGGGGAGGCGGGAGCGGCGGATGGGACGCTGGCGTGGCCTACCATCCCGCTGAAGTACTGCGACCACGTGCTGACAACGTTATTGCTGAAATTGATTTCAATGAACAACAACAACGGCAACTACTTCAGCGAGCCAGTGGACCCAGATATTTTCCCGGATTACTACCAGCTGATCGAATACCCGATGGACTACGGCAACGCGAGCATCAAAAAGAGAAACGGCGCCTATAAGGGTAACACGCCGTTGTTTCAAAAAGACGTTGTTGCTATCTACCAAAATGCCATCAAGTACAACGAGCCCGGCTCTGGAATTGCCAAGGAGAGTGCCAGGCAGCTGAGCCTCGTACCGAAACTGCTGTTGGAGGCGTGCGTAGAGAACGATGTGTTTTTAAGTGAGGGTGGCGAGGCGCTGGAGCTGTACAGCGAGAACGAGGATGACGACGAGTTCAACCTCGGTGGGGGAGACAATAGCGAGGAAAGTGACAGCGAGGCTGACATCGACGAAGACCAGCCGAGGAGGAAGAGAACGTGCAACGCGAACAGCGCCTTTAAGAAGGAGCTTCGGTCAAATTGCAAAGAGTGTGAAAATTGTTTGAGGAAGGAGGACTGCGGGAAGTGTGAGGAGTGCTCGAAGATGATCAAGTTCGGCGGTGACAAGCAGCGGAAGAAATGCCTGCACAAAAAGTGCTTAACACCAAAAGTCACAACCCAGTATCTCGGAGGCAACAAGGGTCGACCGGCCGGGTGGCGCAAGGACGGAAACCACGTAGGAGAGTACGCGGAGCACTTGGCAAACCAATCAGCCTTAGAGGCGAAGGCTGAAGAGAAAGAGAAGGAGAATGTGACGGGGGGAGAGCTGTTAGTTTTGACTGATGATGAGGCTGAGGGCGAAGATGAGAAGATGGAGGAGAATTAAGTTGGAAAAAATATTGTCGTCGGGAAATCTTTGTGCAATAGCTAGAAAAACAATTTTGCACACGCTATTCGTCATACAGGAAGGTCACATTCCGGTTTTCGACCCTCTCTAATCCCCCACCAGTCTCCTCCATGATTTTTTCGCGCTCATTCAAGGCGTTGTTATTCCCATTGTTTGTGGCCTGTATTTTTTTCAGCGGACTTTGAATCAATTCACCTCGAGTCTTGATAAGATTGGTTGGCGAGTTTGCAAACTTCCTACTGTACAAGTTTGGAACAGTCCCTGGCCGAGTCCCGCTTGGGCTTTGAATACCGACACAAAAATTTCCCTCCGGATTATTTCCGTCTTTTTCGCTGGCCACAATTCCGTTGTAGGTCGCATTGAAGGATGCATTCAGAGCGTGATACTCAGCGTCGTATTTTAGAATCTCATCAGTTTCCGCCCTGTTCGCCTTGATGGAGTCCGCGTTAATGGCCAGCCTGCCAACACTACCAGCAGCTGGACTTCTAACAACTTTCGCGATATTGACCTTGCTGTCGTTGACCCTTTTATCCGCCATTTGCTCATGCAACTTTGCCCAGTGAACCAACCCCCTGTACGTTGTTCCATCGAATAGCACCGTGGTAGTCTTCTCAACCCGATTGTACAGACTCTTCAGCACTTTCATGTTGTTGTCGTAATCTTTCTTGATTGCGTCCAGCCTGAAGTTAAACTCTCTCAGATCTTTTTCGGTTTTCTTCTTCAGGTGAGTCAGCGCTTTCACCTGCGCCGTAAAATTTGGGTTAGGTTGGGTTGTACTCGCTTCCCTCACAGTCGCTCCGCTCGCCACTCACCTGCTTCTCAGTTCCGTTCTTTACCTTGAGCAGTTTCAGTTCCTCGTTGAGTTTAAGGAGGTTAGTGCCTACGCTCAGCTTCTTGGCAACCACGGAGTTTCTCAGCTTCATGATTGGGACGGATTTTTGCATTACGTGCTCCAACGCTTCCAAGGACCCGGCCCCGTCACCGCCATTTTCCTCAAGCTTGAACTGCTCCATGATGTCATTTCTGCGAACTGCCTCGTGGAGTTCATTGTCAAGAATATTTATGCGTTTTTTCAAGGCTTGGATCACGTCTTCAACGTCCTCGGAGATGTAGTCGGATTTGAACGCTTCGACTTGCTTCTGCATGTAGATTTGCGACTCCACCAAAATTTCAATCTCCTTCGTTTTCAAGCCCTGTTCTTTCTCCTTCTTTTCCTTTTCGGCCTGCTTGTACTTTTTCAATGAGGCAAGGGCCAAGTCCATCGCCTCCATATCGTCGTGCACCTCCACAATCACATTTTCAGTTGATTCAATGCCCTCCTTCATGAAGTTCTTCGGATTATTGTTAAACTTCAAGAGCTCCTCAGGCCGCACTGACATTCTGCGGGTAAAATTCTTGGCCTTGAGCAAGTTGCTATTCGATTTCTCTAAAATTATTTTCGACTCTTTGATTTCTTCTTCTTCGGCCAAGCGCTCTTGCTCCTCCAACGAATTTCCGTTTTCGGGATCTTCGAAGTTGGAAATGTTGATCGTGCTCAAGTGGTCATCGATGATGGCCGACGAGCTTGGGGTGTTGCTGGGGGAAGACATTGATAGCCGACTGTTGCGGCGCGACTGGCTGGGAGAATCCGGACCTGCTCGCATTTGCAATGTCCCTCGGCGAGAAGAGCTCTTCGGCGAACTCTTGGGCGACAGAAAATGGGAGGAAGAGGGGCCGGCGGTGGCGGCTGGGGAGCCAGGCAAACCAGGCATCGAACCCATGATGTTCTTTATGATTGAGCTCTTCCTCGCATCGGCATCGGGCATAGACATCTTCAATATGTCGTGAGCGAACTGTGCAGTTTTGGTGTGAAGGTCAGCCAAAATCTTCCTCTCTTCGTTGAGTTTCTCGATGGTTATGCCTCCCGCTGCTCCACCACTCTTCTCCTTCCTCGCCTTCATCATCGCCGCCTTTGAGCTCTTCCTCAGAGCCTTCAAATCACTCTCCAGCTTCTCGATCTTCTCCTTGTCAATGTTGCGCTTCAGCTCCAAGGTGGAAACTTCCTCCTTGGACATTTTCCAGTCCACCTCCAAGAATGCTCGGATATCCAGCAACATCTCTACCTGATCCTTCATAGACCAATTTGCTATCACGCAGTGCAAGTTGATGTCCCCGGAATCCAAGTACAACGCTGCTCGCCAACCGCCACCGCTCTCAATGGCGAGGGCGAGAGAGGCTAGCTGATTGGGCAGCTCCAGCATCGACTTGTCCTCGGTGTCGTTGTTGTTTCCAAGCATACCCTTCCAGGCGTTCATCGTCTTCCGCTTGAGGAACGTCCTGTCCAGCTGGAAACGCAGGGCGGCGCACGGCTCCACGCCGAATGTGGTGATTTCACCAAGCATCTCATCTTCGATCTGCATCAACGCCTCGCGCTGCTTGTGGAAGGTCTGGTTGCGCATATTGACGGGCTTGTCAAGAAGGGAGTCCAAGGTCTCTAGTTTGAGCATTATCCTCCCTCGGCACTCGCAGACTGACGCCAACGATTCCTCATCATAATCCATATTCAAGTCGTCAAGGGTGAACGAGTCTGGAAGGTCGGCGACCTCATCTCGCTCCCCAGCATTAGCATTGCTTTCGCCGTCATCGGCTGCGTCGTCAATTTGTTTGTGAGCCGATTCTTTGGCTTGGGCCTGGGCCGCCGCCTTGACTTCGGCCTTCGCGTCGAAGGCGGCCTTCTTGGCTGCTGCAATTTCGTTTTTCGAATCGACCTGGAGTTGTTTGTAGTGAAGGTTCACGGAGTCAATTTCAGTTTGGAGAGCCGTGCTGTGTTCCTGCAGCGTTGCAATTTTTTTTTTTCTTTCTCCAAATTCTTTTTCAATATCATGTTCGTGCTGGTGAGAAGAGAAAGCTTGTCAGCCGTGTGACGCGCCGATTTTTTTGCCTGATCGGCCACCGCAATGGCATCGGCAACTTGCGCTGCGGAGTTGGCAGCGGCATTATTGGATTGTTCACTGATTGCAGCTGTGATTGACGATTTGAGTGAGTAAATGATGAGAGCCCACACAATGCTCTGCTCAGGCGCTCACCTTGTTGGGTTGAAACATCATCGATCGTGTGGGACAGGTCGCTCAATTCGCTCAAACTGCTTTCAAGAGACTTGTTCAAGGTGCCCACATTGGCTTCTAGAAGCTCTACCTTGAGGTGCAGATCGGAAATCACCGACTCGCACTCAACGTTTTGGGCTCGGAGATTTCTGATTATTTCGTCAAAATGGAAATTATCAACTTTTGCCGGGTGAAAGTTTGGCCGGCGGGGGACAGGGAAGGGGAGGGGGGGAGGCAGGCAGGGGAAGGGGATAATTTGGTAGCAGTAGCCGCCCCAGGTGAGTTGCTGGCACTCAATTTTCTATACGTCCCGATGGCAACTTCTGCGGCTGTTACATCATGTCGCTCATTGTTCTCCATAACCTCCAAACTGTCGAGCTCTGCTTCGACGGTCTTGAGATCAGCCTCCTGAGTATGGACAACCGCAGTCAGTGCGTGCAGCTTATTCTCCATGTGTGCCTTCTTCGCCTCAATTTCCTCCATGGTTTTTTGCAAGGTGGCGAGTGCTTCGCCGTCCCCGGTTTGCTTTGCAGCCTCCAGCTTTTCAGCATGCTCGGCTTGAACGGCGTGGTGCTGGCGCAACGATTCTTCGTGCAGCTCTTTTTGCTTGGTTTGCTCTGCGAGCTCAGAAGCTTTTCTATCCCGTTCGATGACCGCAGCTCCGGCGCGTTTGGACATTTGTGTAATGAAATTTGCCGCTGTGGACGATTTCACTGCAGAGAAAAGGTTCGCCGATTGCTTCTTGACGCCGTGGTACATCAACCGGTCGTTGAATGTGTGGGCAGCGTCGTCATCGGGGGGGGAAGTGGGTGAGACAGAAGAAGAAGGAGGTGGGTCGGAGGAACCGGAGGAACCGTCGTCGGTGGTTGGCGTAGCACGACGTTTGTTCATTTTCATCGCAAGACCGATCCCAAAGCCACCGATTTTTTTGGCGGGTTTGGGTTGGGGTTTGGTGTCGGTGGGGGAGGGGGTGAGGGAGTTGGAAGAGTTTGGATCGGTGCCAGCTTCAGCTTCAGTTACTGCTTTAGTTTCAGTTTCATTTTCAGCCTCAATTTCGGGGTCGTTGTCGTTATCATTGACAAAGTCATTGTTGGTTGGAGAGACGATTTTGGCCGGAGAAATATTTTTCGGTAAGGCGCTCCTTGCTATTACATCGTCTATTTTGCTGCGCTCATTTTCAACTTCCTTCGAGACAATTTCAGCTACTTCAGCGTCTTCTTCTTCGTCCTCGTCATCGTTCTCCTCCTCTTCCTTCTCTACGAACGACGCCAACTTTACCCTTTCTTCCTTGACCTCCCTCTCCCTCGAATCATCCTTTTTCTCCTCCTCATCGTTGTTCTCCTCATCATGCTTTTTCTCTTCATCCGCACTTCCAATGCCCTGCAGCATTGTCATGCGGCTCTTCTTGCTGCCGCCGCTAACCAATTTTGTTAACGACGTGCTAAAATTTTTCACGTTTTTCAAACTCGCCATTGCCGTCATCCTTCTGTTGTTGCTGGCCGCAGCCGCCTCCTCGCTATTCTTGTCCATGACAGCCGCCATGCTGGAGCCCAAGGAGTTCGTTAAGTTCTTCATCGAATCGCTTCCCTGGGCGATTTTACCGCTGGCGACCCCGTCGATCATTTCCTTTGATTTCTTCAGCAGGTTCTCCAGCTCGGCGATTGTTCTCGTAAGCTCCGCGTTCTTTGCCGTCAGCTGGTGTCCGTTAGCCTCGCTCGAAGCCAACTCGTTCTCACTGTCGCTCAACCTCTTCTGAAGCTCCTTCAGCTGCTTCTCGTGTTTCTCGGCGTCACCTGATTTTTGCTTCAAAACGTCCAGCTCTTCAAGTTTCTTTGATTGAAACTCGGTTTTCTTGATAAGCTCGGTCTCCCTCCTGGCAAACGCTGTATGCCCCCTATGAACTAGCTTCTCAACTAAATGCTTCTCGCCGGCAATCCACTCGCCATCAACGTCCGAATTTACCACAGTGTCAATCACTTCGTTGAGATTTGCCGCAATTTCAGCATCACCATCGTCCCCACTGTCACCACTTTTGCTAATTTCGTTCGCCAACAGCGAACAGAGATGAGAGAGTTTCTTGTCAATATTTTGAACTTTCTCAGTTTCTTTTTTTTGCTCGTCAAGCAATTTAGAGCGCTGAACTTCCGCCGTTTTTACCTCCGTTTCCCGCCGAGTAATCTCCTCCACAATTCTCTTCTCCTCCGCGTTCTCGGCGTCCTTGGACTTGTTAATTTTTTGGTGCAACTCATTTTTGGTTTCTTCGACGAGATCGTTCACGCTCTCGAGCTCCATACGGATTGTGTCGCACTCAAAATCTTTCTGCGCCGAGCGAAGAAGGTGGGGAGTGAATTGAGTGGGATAGTTTAGTAGTGGCTCGTATGCTCGTCTTCATCAACCCCTCCCCCGCTCCGCTCGCTCACCTTTCGCAAGGCCTCTTCCGCTAGCTTCAGCTGCCGTTTCAGGTCGCTTGTTTCTTCAGCGACTTTCTCAGCAACCTTCTCGGCCACTTTCGCCGCTACCTCAGGCTGCATCGGCACTTGATCAAGGAGGGTTACTGCAGTTTGGACATTTTGTTGAGAGGGTTTTTTTTCAACAACGGAAGATTTGGATGGATCGGATGGATCGGATGGATCGGATGGATTGGACTTGATTTCTTCGGCCATGGTTTCAGCCTTCTGTTCGACCTTTACGAGTTTCTTCTCTGTTGCTTTTAGCTGCAACTTTGACTCGCTCATTTCTGCTTTCGTCGTTTCCAGCTCCATTTTTAGCTTTTCCATCTCGGCAGCTTGCTGCTGAAACTTTTGTTTTTCCTCGGGTGAAATTTGGTTTTGGACGGCGGAGGAGGCTTTCGCGGCAAGCTGCCCGTTTTCAGCTTCCTTGGTCTTAAGATCGGAAATGGCCGAGTCGAGCTGAGCCTGGAGGTTGGCGGTTTGGGCATTTTTCTCATTCTCGGCCTCGGCCAAGGAACTTTTCAGAGCAGCCTGCTCAGCCTCGGTATCAGCTTGGGCCGACTTAGCATCGGAGAGTTGAGAGTTCATCGAGTCTATCATGGCTTCGAGCTTCTCGCAATGCTCCCTAGTTGCGTCTCCGGCCTCCTTCTGAGCCTTGTTCTCCGCCGCCGAGATGAGGTTCTTAGTGTTTTGCTGGATGTCTGCCATCTGGTTGTCGAGGTTCGAAAGCCGGAGGGTTTTCTTCACGAGCTCGTCCTTCTTATCGTTGACGGAGAGTTGCAGGGCAGTGATTGTGTCTTCGAGGGCGGCCTTTTCGACCTGCCAGCCGGCGTTGTTGTTCTGGATCGATCCCGCGAGGGAAGGTTCGCGAACAATTTGCTCCAGCGTGCGAGCCTGTGCCGAACGAAGCGAAAATGTGCGCATTTTTAAAGGCAGGACGAGCGAAACGAGCGAGCCAAACGAGATGGGTGGGTTAGCTTAGTAGTGGATGTAGCCCAAGTCTTCCTCAAAGCTCGCTTGCTTCGCTCGCTCACCTTCGTGTCTAGGGCAATGTTCTCGGCTTCCAGGGTGGTCATTTGCTTCGTGAGCTCGGAGACCATTGTCTCCAATCGTTGCGCATTGGCCGTCATTTTCTTGTTGGCATTGTTGGTTTTTGTCTCTTGCTTCTTTACCTCTTGCCGTTCGGTACTCAGCTCTTCGTTGGCAGCAAGAAGGTTGGTCTGGAGGTCAGAAATTGTTGACAGGAACTCGGTTGACTGAACCTTCAACTCGCGCGAAGCGGCAAGGCTGGAGGAGGTGGAGGTTTGGGTTTGGGCCTTGTTGTAGAGGGACTTCATCTTGGCGAAGGAGGTGGACAGCTTCTTGTTGGTCAGCTCGGAAGCGGCCCCAATGTTGCGAGCCGCGGACGCAACGTCCTTGGTTTGGTCGCGAAGGGAGGTGATATAGGAGTCTTGGTAGATGTCGTACTCCTCCTCCGAGTCGGAGGTGGAGGAAGAAGAATTTTGGTACTTGTTGTTTTCAAAGTAGAACCACTCCTTTAGGGAATTGAGGACCTTCTGCTTCTCGAGTCCCATCTTCTCGTGGTCGATGAATAGTGTGGTAACCGTGGGCTTGTTGGCCTGGTACTCGAGAAATTGGAGCTCGGCGACGGTGGGGGGTTCGGGTTTGTGGAACTTGGAAGAGCGGGATTGGGATTGGGGGAGAAAATTGGAGTCGTTTGGCAACGTCGATGTCGACGATGAAACTGGCAGCCCCGTCGATATCATATTTTGGAAATCTTCAGTGATTCTATTAACACGCTTCATGATCTCGCGACAGTCGGTTTGAAGCTTCATCTTCTTCTCAAAACCAGATTCTTCACCCGGAGCGGAAGTTTTAGACTTCGAGTTAGAAGAGGGGAGGTTTGATCTTGTGATGATTCCCCCCCCCACTTTCGTTTTTCGAGATGTTGGGGAGGATTTCATTTGACCGTTGAGGCTGTTCGTTGATGATTTGACTGATATTGGACAAGTGGGTTGGGGTTGGTGTTCTATTGGTGTTGGTGTTTGGGCTAGGGCTGGGTTGTTGCAGAGAATTGGTTATAAGACTGGGGGGTATAGTTGATATCCCCGTTGGAGTTGGAGCTCTGAAGGCCTAAGTTAGTTAGCAACCTTAGTTAACAACTTACTTCAAGATTTTTATAAAAAATAAAAATGATTAATTTCCGCTTTTTATAGATTAAACATGCTATGGAGGAGCTAAACATGCTATGCTATAATATTTGCTATTGCTTAGGTACAGCATAAGGATTTTTTTTTAAAGCGCAACCGGTCAATATAATATCCCTCTGAAATCAGGCACCCCTGAAAAAATAATAATAACACACCTCTCAATGAAACGATGCATAAGACAAATCTCCCAACGCAGCTCATTATTTGCCACTACTCCCACCCTGACACCCCACCCCTCCGACTTCGACCACCACCACACCCGGGTCGCACGGCTCAACCATGGTTCCTTTGGTGCCTGCCCCAAACCAGT
>Ga0302116_1000910_pt1 | contig 17879 bp, 20 predicted proteins | sample AG5_SCM_MG_FD_203124 | JGI IMG/M metagenome (GOLD analysis project Ga0302116, IMG submission 203124) | Marine microbial communities from Western Arctic Ocean, Canada - AG5_SCM | ecosystem: Environmental > Aquatic > Marine > Oceanic | place: Canada: Western Arctic Ocean | collected 2017-10-01 | reverse complement strand
TAGGAGGACGAAACGGGGGAGGGGGGTGCGCAGGCCTTGAAAATGGGTTGGGGATGGGAGAGAGCGAAGAGCGGACGGGCGAACGTGAAAGCTCGGTGCATCCGGACTTTTATGGATTTTTGTGTTTTTGTGTTTTTGGATCTGTAAGAAGGGGAGGGGGGGAGCTAAAATATCTGTTTTCTATTGCTATTTCCTAAGTTACTCCCAGTCAGTCCACTCTATTCATTTCATTGCGCGGTTCACCTCGTCGCAAGTTTTTATTGCGTTTGTGATGAAGAAGAAGTGCGATTCGTTCTCCATTTTGATTAAGGAACTTCTCTCTGTGCCGTTGTCGTCGTTGTTTTTGTTGCTGTCGCAAATGCGTTTCATTAACGTGGCGTTTTCGTACGGGATTATCTCGTCTTCAGTCCCGTGGATGATAACGATGTTCGTGAGACTCGATGAACTTGGAAGTGAGCCTCTTTAGCGCGAGCTTGCCGCCACGCGAATTGATGAAGGATTCTCCAAGGATTTTGGAAAGAAAGGCGTGACAAATTGCATGGTCCGCGTCTGAACCATCGTTTCGGAAGGAACTGAAGGTGGAGAAGAACGTTGGATCGGGGGGGGGGAAGGGAGGAGGGTCAGAGGAGGAGCCGCCGAGTGTTGTGCAGCCGAGCACGAGATTTCGAACGGTAAATTTGGAGTTGGAGTTGGAGAGGAGGGAGGAAAGCTGGAGAGAGACCATGCCACCCATAGAGACACCGAAGAGATCGACTTGATCTGGGGTCGTTGTTGGGGGAGTTATGTGGGTGGAATAGGATTGGAGAACAGAAAGTGCATCCTCCGCCATCGACCGGATTGTCAATGGTGAGGAGGACAACGACGACTCAAGCTTTGTTGAAGATCCCAGCCCACGCGGATCATAAGTGATCACCTCTATGTTTGGACAGCATCTTGGAAAAACCACCAAAGTCCGAACCAACTCCGGCCCAACCGGGGATGAGGAGAAGAGGGGGGCTGCCAGAAGATGATGATTGAGGTTGACTAAACTCAACCTTGAAGGGGAGCTGGAATTGTCTATCAGAAGTGACAGCGGTCGTGGCTCGTGAAGAACGACGAACAACAAATGGTGCTCGAGCTGGTTGCATGAGTATTATGAAGTGTTGGTGCTGGATTTCGACCCCGATGATTGCACCATGAGGACACATGTTTTCTTTCGAGGGAAGCTTTCATGTTGAGTACGCATACCTAAACAATCTTTCGCGAAAATTTTTAGCTTGACAAAACACAAACACTTTCAATTTTGCCTTTTTCCAAATTGAACGATATGTTTTCTCACATAAGCGTGAAACCAATCTTTGCAGCTCCTAGCGAGTACTTTTTTTTTGTTTGTAATTTCCATGCTTCATTGTAATTATTAATAATTATTTATATTTAATTTTTTTGGTTGTTGGTTTCCATTGTGTCGGGGTGATTTGGACGGGGAGGTGGGCTGGGGAGAGGATAACGGAGGTGACGTTGTAGCCGCCGTCGTGCACGCACTCGCCGAGTAGCCTCATGACTTTCTCGAGAGTTGAGGTGTTTTCGTTTGGCTCCAAAAACGACACAAACTCCCACTTGTAGACGATGTGGAGAATGAGGTTGAGGATTGGGGTGAGGGCTGTGAGGTGGTACTCACGGCAGTAGGTGATTCTAACCGTATGGTCTGCGTTGGCCGAAACAATGAAGTTGGAATCGGCCGTGATGGTGAGCTGGTTGGTGCTGGATACCTGCTCGAACGAGTGCTTGAGCTCAAAAGTCTCAGCATCCTAGATTTTCATCGTGTTGTCGTAACCGGCACTTACAAGAACACGCCCGTTGGGGGAGTATGAGACGCTTCTGATCCAGTCTGAATGAGCCTGGTCGATGCTCTTCACCAAGCTTCCATCGGCAGGGTTCCAAAATTTGATGGATTTATCGTAACTTCCTGAGCAAAGGAGTTTGCAGTCGGGAGAGAACGAGAGGGACCTGACCACTGCATAAATAGAACTCGTGTGATCCTCAAGTACTTGCACTCTAGCCCACTCGCCACCTTCCCCCGACTCCGACCAAATTTTCACATTTCCTATCACAACCACCGGAAGCAAAATAGGAGCCAGTTGGAGACGGTGACGCACCAAACACCACCATTGTGTTCCACCAAGGTCTGGACCAACTCGAGGGAAGGGCTGAGTACCTTCAAGCCATTAACCCCCAGGACCACCATAGCCACAAGCCACAAAACCCGAGCCACTCGGAAGACAGCAAAGACCATTGACACTGGCAAAAACATTGTCAGCTCGATATTTTCGTCGAGTGGACAATTATGGTGCCGTCACCGCCCGATACCACTTGTCTATTGCCAAGGCACGCAATTAGTTTGAATGGAAGGCCCAGAGAGGACACCTGCAATCAATCATTGCTTTTCAGGAGTCGATGAAGAACTGAGAACGATAAGGGGCACGAGAACGATAAGGGGCACAAAAACTTAGTGGGGCAACAACGGTATTAATTTCTACTTGTGGAGTAAGATGAGTGGATTAAGATAATGCTACACATCCAAAATTGCGTTTCAAATCACCAACAAGTTCCCAAAAAATAATTTATATATATTTTTCCCTTTTACTCCCACTTACGATGCTCCGCCTGCCAACGTTCGTGTGCTACGTGCTAATCGGCGTGGGTCTGGGGATGTGCGTCGCAATCCAAACGATCACCCTTCACCAAATTCCAATCCCTGACTCCTCCCTTTTCCGCTACCACATGCATGAAGATGAGAACAAGCCCATTATGCGTGGACTGCTCCACACCATCTCCGCTTTTCTCTCCCTCGTCACGCTAGCCGTCTCTACCCTCACCAACCGCCACCGACACCCCTCTGACTTTGTCATGGCCTACTTCTGTTGCCAGTACTTTGCCTCTGCTGTGTACCACCGAAACCAGTCCAACATAATCCTCACTGGCATATTTGTGAATGTGGACATTGGTTGGATAGCCGCAACGATAATTGGTTCATCCGCCATGATTCGCTTTCGCAAGAAGCGACACGTAGGCTTTCTCTTCCTCACCGTTGTCTCCACCTCGATCGTCTACGAGGTGGTGTGCCGCGGCCTCCTCTCTAATTACAACGTAACCTCGATCTACGAAAATTTCCAGCAGAAGGTGCAGCTCCTTGAGGTGAGTAAATTGAATTTTGAGGTGTTGGATAACTTTGGTCGTGGAGGGGGGGAAACCCCCCCACCCCCCCCCCCCTTTCCGCTGCGCTAGGCTCCTGGAGGGTCCGCCGCAAGTGCTGTGTTCGAAGGTTGCCCCGTCCCTCCGGGGGCCCCTGCGGGGGGCCAGTCGATATCGGAGACGTGAAATTCGCCGAAAAAAGGCTATTTTTCTCGGTCAAATTGGCATTTTCCATCTGTCATTTGCTCGGCTTTCCGCTGCGCTCTGGCTCGCAATGAGAACTAACCCCCTCGGCTTTTTCATAAAAATGCGCCTCGCTTCGCTCGGCGCTTCGCTCGGCGCTTCGCTTCACCACTCTACGCAGATCGGCAAGCTCCTGCATGTCGACCGCTTCCAGCAGTACGACAATAGAATTGTTGCATCGATCCTTCAGTATTTAGACTTGGCCAAGAAGCAGGCGAGCGAGAACCTGTACCTGTACAGCTTGCCGTTCGAGGAGAGTGTTTGGGCGGGGTTGAAGTGTTTCAGTGCGATTAGCTTTGCGCTCGTTCCAATCTTCAGCCCCCTGTTCAAGAAGTCAAGCATACTGCAGCGATCGTTTCAGCAATACGTGCTGATGTTCATGGCGGTGGGAAGCTTCCTGCTGAGCTTCACTTGCTTCGCCCTGCAGACACTCACCAGGAGAGGAGTTATAGAGGTACAGATTGGCTGGCACGTTGACAACGTTTGGGGCTACCACGAAGACTTCCACTTCATACTTGTCATTGCTCACACCTTCACGTCGCATTTGTACGACACGCTATTTGAGGATAACAACGACAAGGGGGACTGGGTGGTCGTCTCGGCCCTGATCAAAAATTCTGACCACGCCAAGGTAGCTTACGAAGCTGCTGCTTCTGCCGTTGAGGGGGTGAGGGAACGGGTTGGATCTCGTGTTGAGGGGGTGAGGGAGCGGGTGGGCTCGAGTGTTGGGAATTTGAAGAACGTGGTGATGACGCCCCGAAAAGAAAGGGGGGAATCCAAAACCAACACCTCTACTCCGTTGCGATCAAGTAAGCGGATTCGGAATTTGAATTTGAAATAAGAATAAATATTAAGAAATTTTTGCCTATCAGAAGTTCCTTTCTTTTTTATTTGCTATTACTCAATCAAATTGCGCATGAAGGCTTGCAACGTGCCAGCTTCTCTCGCCTTTCTCCACTCGTCCCAGTGGATGCTCAACACGGTGAAATTTAGTTTTTCCAGCAGCCTCCATTTGAACTTCGTTGTGCCGTTCTCGAAGTCTCGTCCGTCGCATTGAATGTAGTGGGATGGTCCGTTGAACCCAATGGCAACTTTTTTGTTGTCGTTTTGGAAATCACGATGTCGATGTTCAGCATGGTGGAGGTGTTGAAGGTGACGTTGCTGCTCTCGAACGGTGAGACCTCCATTTTGTGGTCGATGTTGAGCTCTTTCAGGGTGTCGGAGACTTTCTGGTGCTGTCGTGACACGGTTACACCTTGTTTTGCCGCGGCTGCCTCAATTTGGCCGAGAAGGGATTCGGGCGGTGACTCAAGGTTGAGATTCGGTTCCTCGATCTGAGCTGCGGCATAAAACAACGCGAGCTGCTGCAGGTTGTCGTCGTTGAACTGCAGCCGACCGTCACACGCCCTCTTCCACAGTTTCTCGACCAAGCCTCTCCCCTCGTCCAAGTATCCCGCAATCGCGAAGGACCACAGTGTATTCGTAACGTTCTGCTCGTTTCCGTCTCTAACGAATCGTCCGTGCTGAGCCGCCACAGCTGTAGAAGTACAGCGAAACGAAGGGGTAGCACTGACTCACTATCGTCTGGAACGAGAACAGTGCCCCCCCACAAATTTTTGGGCCTCGGAGGTGCACCATGCCTGCAAGTAATTGAATTTGTTAGAATGTGATGAAATCGCTTCACTCTGCCTAAATCACTCACTCACCTGTGTAATCCATCAGTATCTTAACAAGTGTGGCATAAGAATGCACCCACCCACTTCAGCCCGCCCTCGAGCCCAACGACCCAAACAACGTAGTCCCTCCTAACCAGCTTGAACAAATGGTAAAAAACTTGCTCTGTTAGTATGATGCTGAACGTTAGCTTTTTGCTCACTGAGAGGAGCAGTGCGGTTCCAATGATGCGGCTGAGGTTGTGAAGACTGGCAAGCAGAATCAACAAAACGAACGTGATTCCGCGTTCCATGTTGCTGTCCTTGATGTAGCCGTAGAAAAGCGGCACTTCCTTCCTGTTTGCCAAAGAAATGTCCATGTCGAACGAGACCATGGCGCTCGCAAACCCGGTCGTCGAGGTGCTGATCAAAATTGAGATTATGAAAAACACCGTCTTCTCCGGGGAGTTGATGAACACGTAGGCCTGTATAAGACCTCCGGGAATGCTCTCGAACGCGAGTTCTGCCATTTTACCCATCACCATCTCAAAAAGCGGACTCATCAATGTTTCTTTATCCTCTAAGCCAGATGCCACCCTGAACGCGTCCACTCCAGGTTTCAAAAACGAGACAACGAAAACACATTCTCGCAGCATTACCACTTGCTCTTCTTAAGGTTTTGGGCGTAGGTGATCAGAAGCTGGACCGCCATGTTACTGCCAATCATGGCGATCAGTGAGTACGCTTCTGACGTGTTGCCGCTCGCTTGGTAGGTGTTGATTACCCCCGCGTCAGTTATCATATCCAAGATTGAGAGCCCCGCCCCAAGCCCGACCCGCCACTTCAGTCCTAGATTACTACTCTGCAAGAGCTGCGCCGAGCGGAGCGAAGCGAAGCGAAGCGAGGCGCATTTTTAATGAATACGAGTGAGTTAGCTGAAGTGGATCGGTCCACAAGGCTCTCTCGCTTCGCTCGCTCACCTGCTTGGCGATCGAGTTGATCATCGGTTCGAACCACGCATTTTCTGCAAAGAGCGGCGCCAAAACCTGGTTGTCCAATTTCCACGCGTCGACGGCAGCCGCGGGCTCTGTGGTCGTGAGCAGGAGGAGCTTGAACGATCTCCCAATCTTCGTTGCTTCGGCCTCAGTAAGATCGTTCAGAGTTCTGACTGCCGAGACTGGTGATCTAAAAACACGAGCGAGTTGGCTGTTTTGAGGCTCAACAGCGACTTTGTTACTATCTCGCGCCTTTTTGTGGAAGAGCTTGTTTTGCAGGAGGGCGAGCATCATGCCTTCAAGTTGGGGGAAAGTTGTGGTTTTTAATTGCTGGAGCGCCTCGTTCTTGGACAAGAATGCGTCTAGCCGCTCTTCCGCGCTTTCCCCCTTCTTCTTGTTCATGAGCATTATTCCCATATTCTTTCCGTCCTCTGCAGTGAGTTGGTTGAGTTTTTGCTGATGTTGGAAGTGAATCTGCCACTTCGTGGGAGCGCTCATGAATTTTTGAAGCTCGTGGTTGATGATCCATCGCGGCATGTACCCTCCGAGCTCAAACTCCGCGTAGAAATCGGCTCGGGTAACGCTATCAGTGATCTTCGATAAAATGTACATATTTCGAATCTCAGCCCGAACTCGATCGGGGTGAACGTTTCTCGCTTCCTCTTCGATGAAGCAGGGAACGCTGACGATAACGACCTTCTCGGCTTCAACTTTAGTGACGACGGACTGGTGCCATTCGCGTTTACGAACTGGCTTCGGGAATGACATTGCGTAGTAGTTGATGGAGTGGTGATCGTTGTAAGCTTCATCGATCTTCTCAATATAGTAGGTGGAGGTGTCTTCTGCTTCAATGTAAGCGTGGAGCTCTTGCAGACCGCAGGGGACAATTGTTGTGTAGTAGCCAGTGGTTGTTTTCTGTCCTTTGGCAATGCACTTCTTGCCCTGAGCAAGAGGGGAGGCAGTTTTCATCTTCTTTGACTTGCTTGTTTTGAAAGCTGCTGCAATTTCAAGCAATCGATTGATTGCATTTTTCTCCATTGGGGAAAATGAAACTGGGGGAGTGTTATCCTTGCTTGTGGCCATTCTGACCATTCTGATCCTACTTCTATGCCTTTTCTTTGTCAGAATCTTAGAACAAAACATTCGAAAAGACAAAATTCAATTGGGCTAAAAATTTTCTTTTCATCCAACATCCAACATCATAAAACACAATAATGAAGTTCTCCCTAGCTTCGACCATCCTTTTGGCTTCCTCCCCCATCATCATCACCACACATGGGTGGAAAACGAACTCAATCTCCACCAAGTTTCAGCCTATCTTCCACACACCTGGTGTTGGCTCTGTTGGTTATACTGGGGATCCGAATGGAATGTTCTACCATAGCCCGTCGGACACTTACCACTTGTTTTGGCAGTGCAGTCTCGACATTGACCGGGCCGTTACTCCCATTGTGTGGTGCCATGCAATTTCCAAGGACTTTGCCAAGTGGGAGCGACTTGAGGCTCAGTCTGCCATGAACTATTCCGGCGGAGCCACCCAAACCAGGTCTGGCGATGTCAAGATGCTTTACAAGGACACCGCCAAGGCCAACGCCTTCTACACGGCCTCTCCTGAGGACCTAACAGACCCCAGGCTCGAGTCCTGGGTGGAGGACGTCAATGCCTCTGCCATCGGTGGCTCGACGGATCCTAGTCCAGGTTGGTGGAACGCCGATGAGACCGGTTTCCTTGCGGTTGTGGGTGCCAACGTTGGCGCCAACGGTTCGGCAACCCTCTGGAGTGCTGACGAGGAGTTCGGCAACTTTGTCAACCTTGAGAAGATGCTGCTCTCCTTCCCTTGGGACAGGACTGGTAAGAATGACTCGCCAATTCCACGTGATCCGAACTTCTTCAAGCCTCAGGGCGACTCCGGGTTGTGGGCCTTTGAGGGAGCGATGAAGATGTGCTACTACGCTGGCCATGATTTCTACGCTCTGGGGACCTACGATGAGGTCGAGATGGATTTTGCCTACGATGATGACACGAGGATGTGAGTTTGTGGGCAATAGTTGTGGGCGAGAATTTTATTTCACTGACCCATCCAACCCAATCCAACCCAACCCAACCCAACCACAGGTTCGCCAACGACCCCTACGATTTTGGTGGCGACATGTTCGCAGCTGAGACTTTCTATGCTAAGGATGGCTCGGTTGTCGCGAGTAGTTGGATGCTTGAGGGCGACTGCGACTGGAACGTGGAGGAATGGCCTCCTCTGGAGCACTGCGTCGAGACCATGAGCAGGGGTTGGGCGGGAGTTCACTGCCTCCCGCGAACCGTGACTGTGGAGACGACGTCGCCTCTCCCTGGCACCGATGTGGCCAGGAACTCGCTCAAATTTAGTCCCATCGAGGGGATTAAGAACCTGAGGTTGAGTGAAGACGGGGAGTCGACTGAGCTGGTGGGGGGGGGTGATGGGAGTGTGGAATTTTTTGATTTGAAATCTCAAAGTTTTGAGCTGGCAGTGACTTTTAAGTTGCCGACAGATTACACCAGCTTTGAGGTTGGAGCCCACGTGCTTGCGAACTCTGACGACACCGAGTTCACCCGTCTGTCCGTTCAGTCTGCCGCTCTCATGGAGAACACGGAGTTGACCTACAACCTTCAGTCTCAGATGGCGTCAGCTCTTTGTGTTGACCCTGCCAGTGTTGAAACGTCAGCCGACTGCAAGGCAATCTGCGATGCCGACGACAATTGCCTCGGCTGGACGTTTATCCCGGGGGTAGACACTGCCACTAACATGTGCAGGTGAGCGAATTTAGCGAGCCTTGAGGAAGATTTGTCATAACGTTTTCAATAAAACTAACATGAAATATTCGCTTTTGGCGCAGCACCCTATGTGGAGTCGTCCCTCTGGCGACCCAGACGATGCTCGCCTGCGACTGGGGAAACAACTTGGGCCACGACCCTGCCCTTTCCACTTCCGGAATGAAGGGAAAGTGGCTTCTGGCGACCATTCAGCGTGGGGCGAGTTCTAGCCTTGCTGGCGCGTATGGAAAGCACGATTTTGTTGGCCTGGTTCGGGTGGAGGAGGACGAGACGCAGGTCGATCTGAGGGTCTTTGTGGATGTGAGCATCGTTGAGATCTTTGCTCAGGATGGCAGGAGCGTCGTCACGGCGAGGGTGTACCCCCAGAGTGCAGGAGGGGATAGAAGTGAGAAAATTGGAGTGTTCGCGGTGGTGGAAGGTGGGGATGGGAGTGGTGTTGATGTAAAAGCGACAGCTTGGGAAATGGGGCCAGCGTTTGAGCCATAAATTTTCATAAACAAAATTGCCAACTTTGACTTGTTAAAATGTAAGAACCGACCCTCCTCAAAAATCTCAACTTTTCACTTCTTCTCACCCTGACCCTCGGCCGCCCACTTCGACTCGAGAGCGTTCAGGCCACTGTTTCCCCAATCGTTCCACCCACAGCCCTTGACGGTCGCGTAAGCGAGTGTCGCCGGGATGAGCGCGCTGCCAGCCCAGCCAGCAGCTAGCTTAGGAGCGCCGAGGCCCGCTATGGCGGGAGCAACATAGGGTTCATACCACGCGGTGGAGGTACCCACGTACGTCGCGTACGCGTTGGATTTCAGCTCGGCAAGCCTCTCGCCGTCCTTGATGGTTGGGTTAACGGCAGCGTCTGCCGCGCAGTACACCATCACACCGGACCCAATGAAGATGAAAGTGTGTGCAACAAAGGCAGCTGGGTGTTTGGCAAAAGAGAAAGAGGGAGTTTTTAGAACTTTGCAGAATGCTGCCTGGGAGGCGTGATCGGTGGCAGCCAGGCACGCAGCAACACCAACGATGTGTTGTATCCTGGTTCCCCAGAAGGGTTGGTCAACCTCCCGCCCAAGAGCTGGGTTGAGAAAACCATAGTCCATCTTCTGGGTGGGGTGCTGCAGGAAGTTCGAGAGAGTGTCGGCCAGACAGTAGGTAGCAAATGTTTGGAGAGGCATAAGAAAAGGCTATAGGCAGGAATATCTTAAATGAAGTGATGAATTTAATTTAAAAACACTTTTCGTATTGTGATATTCGCAACCCACCCCCCAACATCCTCTCTAAAATCAAACCCCAGGCCCACCATATCCTATATATTTCACCCTGCCCAAACTAGATTCCCCAAATCACAATAATGGCCCCTCCGTCAAAATCTCAAATTGGCCCCATTTCCTACAACAAGAAATCCTTCGAGTCCTCCCGAGCTTCCGAATTCCTAACCCGACTCCAAACTGAGTTTAACCCGATCCTCGCAAAAAGGGGGTGGACCGTGGCCAAGTTGTCGGAGCTCTGCTGCTGCTTTGGGGGCAAGCTTGGAAAGAATTTTGGTATTGGCGGCTTCTGCATGCCAGACGGCAGCGGAACCCACTCCCGGGGCATCTACCTCCGCCTCCGCTCCCCCAACAACAACGTGGAGAACGATCCTACCAAGTTTGACGTTGGGCACGCGTTCGTCCCCTGGGAGACCATGGTCAAGGTCATGGCTCACGAGTGCGCGCACATTCAGCACGGGAAGCACTCGGTGCAGTTCTACGACTTGATGGAGGAGCTCTTCCAGGAGCATCAGGGTTTGTACGGGTCGAGTGGGAGCTCGGTCGGGTCGGTCATCAACCGCGGCAGCGGCATGGATGGCATGGATGGAGAGGGCGTGACTCTTGGCGGCGGCGGTTCCCTCCCTCAGGGAAAATTTCGGTCCAAGGAGGACGAGCGGCGCCACCAGGCGGATGCCGCAACCAGGCGCCAGAATCAGAGCAAGATTATGGGGGGGGGGACGCTCGGCGGCTCCTCGGCGAAACCAACACCAAAACCCAAGGACCCCCGGGCGGCGGCGGCCCTAGCGGCGATCCGGAGGGAGGAGGGTATGTGGTGTCAGGAGTGTGAGGATCTGACCCTCGACGATTCGGACTCCGACTGCAACTCCGACATCGAAATAGACGATGCGCAACAGCAGCAACAACAGTCAGAGAAGAAGCGCAAAATATCGGAGCAAGTTATCGACCTTTGCGGCTCTAGCCAGGAGGACAGCCAGGGTGATTGCACTTTCTTCGATTCTCCCCTCCTCCCCCCCCCCCCTCTGAGCAAGAGGAACAAACAGAACTCTCTCTGGACTTGCGCGAAATGTACTTTGCAAAATACAAGCAACGTGTCCACAGTCAAGTGCGCGGCGTGCGGGACTCTGAGAAACTGCGAGCTTGTGAGGCTAGAGGAGGCGAGCCTGAGTGCGATCCGAGAGATTGAGACGAAGGACAAAATCGAAATAGTAAAAAGGAATGAAATCGAAAGGGCAACCAAAACTTTCGGATTCAATGTTTACGCATCCAGCAATAGTGGTGGGTAATGGAATGGAATTTATAGTGGAGGAGTGGAGTGGAGTGGAATGGAGTTGTGCAGTAGTGTAGAAGAAAAGTGTAGACATGCGACAGATCCAGAAGATCATCAGAAGTAGTTTTAAATTAAGATTGATTTTTCGAGGTGAGGGGTAAATCAAAATCGGCCGTTAGTCAACCCGGGCTCGATGAGGATGAAGGAGATGTATAAATTGTTGGGTGTGCAGACTCATTCAAACAGTCACACGTCTCACTTTAAATTTTCTCAAATTGTCATTTTTCCTTCTGACTATAACCAGGGGACAAAGCTCAAAATTGGTTAGCAACTCTCCTCCTCAGATTTTGATACGTTTTTCCTGTTCCTGTTTTATTACTAGCCCCGTGGACGCGTTTTTCTGAGATCGACACCTTCCCACCGACGATTCAATAAGACAATGTCTACATCGACACCTCGAAAGCGTAAAGCATCGAGCCAAGAAACTCCTCCCGCCTCATCGTACCCACCCAACCCTCCCCCTCCACTTCCCCTCTCCTCCCATGCCTCCCCTTCTTCCCAATCACAATCTAAATCATCCCAAACCGAAACGATGACTCTCCAACATAAGCTCGAGATGCAGGAGGTCCAACATAAGCTCGAGATGCAGGAGGTCCAACATAAGCTCGAGATGCAGGAGGTGAAACACAAGAGCGAACTGAAGGTTAAAGAACTCGAGCACCAGCTCTCTTTGCAGCTCTCTTCACAGCGAGTCCCCTTCTCCAAATCCGAAACCGAAAAGGATATCCAACGGAATTTGGCAGTGGGCATCGACAAGACATCAATCAGGAATCGCCCCGGTAGTGGTGGCAAAGGTAACGACTACATTAGTTCCTCCGACGTCATCCGTAATATGAACGAAATTTTCGGTTTCAACGGATGGCAAGACTCGTATGAAGAGAAGGAATTTACGGACAACCTGTCAGCAGGTGAGTGAGCGAAGCGAAGCGAAGCGATCGAGCCTTGAGGAAGAATCGAGCGATGAATCCTGCGAAATGGCTACATCCACTACTGAACTAAAATCTCTCATATATTTTTGCTCACTCGCTACACTCGTGTTTTGTGTGTTTCGTTGAAAATGCGCCTCGCTTCACTCGGCGCAGACAAAGAGAAATACTATTGCTATGCCCGAGTCTGCTGCACTGTGAGTAAATGAGGGGTGAATAGGAATGGGTTTGCTCTTACTAATCCTCCACCAATACATTTTAGGTGACTCTCTACGACGGCGGAAAACCTACAATCTCCAAGGAGGACACAGGCGCTGATAGCAAAGCCATGGGTATCGGATCAATGGAACAGGCTAAAGAATCGTGCATAAAGTCAGCTTACAGCGACGCGTTGAAGCGCTGCTGTCGCAAATTCGGCGAGTACACGGGGAACTGCGTGTACCACAAAAGATACCGAGAAGATCGCAACACCCCAATAAACAAGGAAGCACGACAGAAAATGATTCAGATGGACAGAGAGAAATCTGCTGGTGCGGTTGTTGTCTTCAAGCCCAAACACGAACAGCAACAGCAACAGCAACAACCACAATTTTCCAGTTCTAACAGCGATGAGTACGAAAGCAACACCCTCACCGACTGTTCCAATAGCAACAGCACCTTCAGCAGTAACAACAGCAACAACAACAGCAACAACAACAGCAACAACAACAGCAACAACAGCAACAGTTACAGTACCAACAACGAGAACATCATGATGAAGGCCAATGGCCCCTACAAAGCAGAAAATAAGGCTGTAAAGAAGGTCAACCCGTACGCCGGCAAAGTGTAAAGTGTAGGGCGAGAAGAAATAATGTCCAGAAATAATGTCCCAAATGTTAAGGTAGTGAAAATTAAAAAATAATCCCCTTTTTTGATGTTGGAAGGGCTTTTGCCGTCCCGCACCCGACTCGCAGCACTCTAGGGTGCTTTCGCGTCACGGGGGGGGTGTAGGGGGGCAGGCGTGCAGCGGGGGGGCAAGAAAGAATGCTGCGAAGGATTTTTGACCCTTTTGAGCCTGCGTGGGAAACCGGTGATATTCGAGCAGAGCTGGAAGGAAGCCAGGGTGTAGCAACTTCGTCGCCGTTTGACATCTCTCGTTTGTAGTGACACCCGGCTCATGTACAAGCCGGCCGTTACAGTTTTTTGGCGTGAGAGTGGGCGGCAACGTGAATTGAGAGAAAATCGGCGATGAAGATTGCCAAAAAATTCAATTAAAACCACTTTCCGACCAACAATAACTTGCTCATCGCAGGAAGGCGATGCAAAGCAGCTGTCGTCATCGACATCAAGCTTTTCAGGCCGCGCAAGCAGGGTAACGGCAAAAGCGCAAAAAACATTTCGGGGGAAATTTCCAAAAAACTCAATTTTGTCCACCTTTAGAGTTTTTTCATTGTCGCGGTCATATGTTTTGCTTACAATACGATATATTAATTGACATTTTGAGGTTTTTATACACTTTTGAGTAAAAGAAGTTGCAAGAATTTAGATCAATCATAATAAGCGAAATAGACAAAATTTAAAATGATCTTAATATTAATTTAAATTCTTGAAACTTCTTTTACTCAAAAGTGTATGAAAACTTCAAAATCATAATAAATATACCGTAATGTAAGCAAAACATCTGACCGCGACAATGAAAAAACTCTAAAGGTGGACAAAATTGAGTTTTTTGGAAATTTCCCCCGAAATGTTTTTTGCGCTTTTGCCGTTACCCTGCTTGCGCGGCCTGAAAAGCTTGATGTCGATGACGACAGCTGCTTTGCATCGCCTTCCTGCGATGAGCAAGTTATTGTTGGTCGGAAAGTGGTTTTGATCGGATTTTTTTGGCAATCTTCATAGCCGATTTCTCATCAAGTCACCTTGCCGTGCTCCACCGCCCACCCCTCATGCCAAAAAACTGCAACGACTGGCTTGTACATGCGCCGGGTGTCATTACCATCGAAATGTCAAATGGGGAAGAAGTTGCTACACACTGGCTTCCTCCCAGCTTGGCTCGATCATCACCGGTTTCCCACGCGGGCTCAGGAAGGTCAAAAATCCTCCGCAGCTTTGCCCCTCCGCTGCACGCCTGCTTCCCGAGCCCGCCCGTTGACTTGAACACCCCCCTGGAGTACTGCAAGTCGGGTGCGGGACGGTAACCCCCCCTTCCAACAATGAGAACGATGCGAACCAGATAATTTCCAAAAATAGCAAAATTTCAATTGTTTCTCATGAAATCGGTGGTTTAATTTTATCAATAAGCTGCACCGGGCAACAGGAACTCTAGCACAACGCTGGTCGGTCCATCCCCAGCCCCAGACCGCTGTATGCACATGTTTAGGAGGGCAATGCCCTTGTGGAGGGTGCGGAGCTCGGCCTCGGTGGCTGGAGGGGATGTCGGCGCCTTGCACGTCTTCTTGTGCTTCTTCCACGCTGATTTCTGGCACTCGGTCGAGCAGTAGAACGTGCACTTGCACCGTGCGCAAGGTTTGGCTGGGGTGGAATTGCAGACGCCGCATTTGCGAGCCGGCTTGAGGACCGCCTCAATTTCGACCAGCTCAGCCTTGTCGTACTTCATGTGCTTGATGAACTGGCAGACGGTGTTGCAGGGGCCGTAGATCTCGTGGTGCTTAGTGGGGAGGAGGTCGAGGAGGAGGGTGGGGAAGGGGGTGCGGGAGACGTGGGTGGGGGTGAGGCGGAGGACGTTTCGGATCTCTCTGCACGCATTGAATTGGGTAGACTCAGCAAATTGGAGGGCCGTGGAGCCACCGGGGCTTATACCCTTAAGTGAAAGGGGGTGCCGATGGATCATTCGAAGAGCAAGAAACACGAGGGAGTCGCTGTACTCTTGGCTATTGCTGGCAACATGTGTGAGAAGTTCAGAATTCATGTATTTGAGCACTTCACGCACCAACTCGTCATCGTGCTCATCGATGAACTTGTGGCAGTCTGCATACGATCGTAATTTGATCCACTTAACCATCTTAGTCGTCCAATAAGCCACTGGTGCGTACAAGCGGGCCATCTCCTCCTCACCCAACGAACGAGCTTCTTCGGGAGTGAGGGAGAGCAAGCCAATGATCTCAGCACAGGCTCCACTCCTACGGGCAATGTCGATGGGAGTTTCGCCTTTATTGTCTCGTGTGACGAGGGCCTCGTAGGCCTCGTAATTGAAGCAAATCGAATGCACGCCCACCATGGTAAGAACATGTGTGTGTGTCTGAGCTTTCGCTGCCATCCAATGATGTGGCAGTCGTCCATGCTCATCTCTCTCCTTGTACTTTCTCACGAGCAAATCTTTGTCCCTATATGGGTCAAACATGGCTCCTTTTACCGCGGGCCAGTCACGTTTTTTGAGCCACTGGTGGTGCTCATTGGAAGGCATAAAGATATACTAGTGAAAAGATCTCAAACGAACGGGGACAGGGGAGAGTGAAGAGCAAATATTGGGTTAATATTAGGGTGGCTTTTGGGGTATAAACCTGTAGGTCTTTAACGTTGCTTGCTTGAAGTGTTGCAATTTTAATTCTCACACATAACACACATAAACACGAATACGCACTGTGTTCGTTCTTTCTGGTCTCCACAATTTGCAAATCACCCCTCTCAATACCCATCACCCCTCCAATTCGATCATCTTTCACTCCATCGCATTCGTGCTACTGCTCCAAGTTGGATGCCTCACCTGGACTGAGTTCCTCGCCTCACGAACCCCATCCTCCCAAACGTACCTTTCCGACATTCCCCGGTTTGTGGCTTTCACAGATCACCACCAACGGCGGGCCCTCCAACTCACCAACAACACCTCTTCCCACATTCACAACCTTCTTCAAGGCGGCCGCTCTTCTGGTCCAATCTCTCGAGGTCCCAAAGGCAACGTTGTTCGAATTCTCGGAGCCTACCCTCACCTGACCACACAACCCGTTCACGAACCCACCACCACCTTCCCTTGGATTTCCCATCTCGTCTCTCGCCTCCCCCAAATCATTTCCGAATTCGACAGCGCAGAACAGTCACTCCCCCCCTCCGCGTGGACCCCGTTCGCCACCAAAAAGGGCTTGGCATTCAGTCTCGCCACAGGCTGGTCTCACGTTGCGTTCGTTGACAATTTCAAAATCCTCAAGCGCAACGTTGAGCTCCTTCCGAACACGTTCAGAATAATCAGGGAGGTTGTGGGTGACGACCTGCTCGGACCTCGTCACGTCGCCATTGCTAGACAAAATGCCCACACCGGCATTCCCGCTCATTCCGACAACTTCAACTACATGCTTACGCTCCACCTGCCAATTAGATGTTCTTGCACCGGTGTCGGAATTACGATTAACGGCACATACTACAAATACGAAGAAGGCACGCCACTAGTAATGGACACCACATTTCCCCACGCCACGATTAACGAATGCGAATCAGATGCGATAATTCTCCTAGTCGATTTCTTCCACTCAGATTTAACACTCGACGAGCGAGAAGCTTTACGATTGTTCTGGAAATTTAATAGCGGAATTTGACAATCTTAATTTTCAATTAGTTTTCAGAATTGTTTGAATTGTATAGGAATGCCATTCCTATTCCTATTCCAAAAAATCAAAATTAACTTGTTATTTTTATAGCATAGGTTGCACTCATCTAACATTTGTTCGCAACCACATTCAAACTAATTTTCTTCCCCTTCCAAACCATACTACTCGTGTCCGCACCCACGACCCCCCCGAACCCCTCAACCCTTCTGATCCTGCAGAAGCCCGCAGCGCTCAAAAACTCCACTAGGATGCTTTCGTCGAAGCCGACGAGGTGCGCGTCCTTTTCGTCGGTTTGGCCCCCGAACATCATCCTCATCAGGTGGAACTTCTCGTCGCTGCGCAACCCCCCGTTCGCCCACAGCTCCGCAAGAACGTCCATGTCAGGAACGCTAACCATAATCTCCCCCCCCATGACCAACAGCCTGCTCCACTCCTCGAGCGTTTCCCCCACGCCATCTCCATCTCCACCTCCACCTCCACCCGGTCCAACCTCGCCGTAGTGCGCGTGCTCAAGAACGTGCGACGCGTAAATCACTGCCACGCTCCCATCGCCGAGCGAAGGGAGGGACGACATGGGCGAAATGACCGTGACGTGAGGACCGGGGAGAGCGTCAACGATCGACCAGCCAGCGGTGGGGGTTCGGCCGCCGATGTTTAGCTTTAGGAGGGGTGTTGTGGTGGTGGCGGTGGGAAGGTTGCTTGGGATATTTGTGTCTGTGTCTGTGTCTGTGTCTGTGTCTGTGTCTGCATCAAGCTGTGAGAAAATATTTATTTTGCCACTACCATTGCCACTGCTGCCAATCGCACTCGCATTCGAATTCGCCCCAGTGAAATAATGAAACCTTCTATCCCTATCCCTATCCCTATCCCCACCCCCACCCCCACCCCCACCCCCACCCCCACCCCCATTCACATTCACAATGCTTCTAAGAAGCCCCCCAAACTCCTTTGCGTACC
>Ga0302116_1000909_pt1 | contig 17880 bp, 17 predicted proteins | sample AG5_SCM_MG_FD_203124 | JGI IMG/M metagenome (GOLD analysis project Ga0302116, IMG submission 203124) | Marine microbial communities from Western Arctic Ocean, Canada - AG5_SCM | ecosystem: Environmental > Aquatic > Marine > Oceanic | place: Canada: Western Arctic Ocean | collected 2017-10-01 | reverse complement strand
CCCCCCTCTCTCCATCTGTTTTCTTGGCAAAATCAAAATCACTTCCCTTCACGCTCAATGTAATTGAATCCTCGATCTTGACAACCCTCCTCCTGACAGCGGCCACTCTCTCTCCCCCTCCCACCGTTCGAATTGCTGGTGGTTGGGTGCGCGACAAACTTCTTGACCTCCCTAATGACGACCTAGATGTTGCCCTTTCCACGACAACAGGCCTTGCATTTGCTGAGGCTGTAAATAAACTTTTGCAAGCCTCTGATCCAGACCCCGACTCAAAACCCACCAAGATAGCCGTCATCCAAGCCAACCCCGACCAGTCAAAGCACTTAGAGACTGCAACGATGCGAATTTCCGGCCTTTCGATTGATTTTGTAAACCTCCGCTCTGAGGAATACGCGGTTGACTCTCGCATACCTACGATTGCGTTTGGCACGCCAACAGAAGATGCTCTCCGCCGGGACTTCACCCTGAACGCCCTGTTTTTCAACGTTTCCACCTGTGAGATTGAGGACTTCACCAATAAAGGGGTGGCCGACTTGAAGGCAAAAATTCTCCGGACCCCACTGGATCCGCTGGTGACCTTCCTTGACGATCCCCTTCGCGTGCTGCGCGGCGTGCGGTTCTCGGCGAGGTTCGGGTTGGAAATTGAGGCCGAGGCGATGAAGGCCGCGTCAACCTTGGAGGTGAGCAAGCGAAGCGAGCGAGCCTTGTGACAGAAGAGTGCGAAGCGACTGTGTGCGAAGCGACTGTGAGCGAAGCGACTGTGAGCGAAGCGATCCAGCAATACCATTCACTTGTAGAGTTTCACTTGTTCAGACGTTATGTTATGCGTTGAGGTTACGGATTATTTAGTGATTCGCTTTTTTTGGAGATTTTTTTGCTTTTTTTGACTTTTTTTTTATCTTAAATTGGCGTGCACATGCCCCTGATCTGGACCGTCCCTGAACAACCCTTTCACACAAAAAGATGCGCCTGGCTGAACTAGCCACCGTGTCCAATTTTGAGTGTTCAATGACGTTATGCGTGGAGTTACGGCCAATTTAGTGAATCGCCTTTTTTGGGTATGTTTCACTAACCCCAACCTACTAACTATTTTTGCACGCTCACTGCTCTCTTGCTTCGTTGAAAATGCGCCTCGCTTCGCTCGGCGCAGGTGAAAACAGCTCTAGGGGAGAAAGTCAGTAGAGAGCGCATCGGAACGGAAATTGAAGGTTGCATGACGGGCAAGGGGAAGAAGCCATTTGTCATGGCATTGCGGGTTTTAAACGAGTGCGGATTGCTATCGGTTGTTTTTGCGGTTCCGGTGGGGGTGAAGGTCGAGGGAGGTTTTGGGGTAGGGATGAAAATGGTGAGTTTGTGCGAGGGGATCGTAAACTCGAATTCGAATGAGGGGGGAACAACAACAACAACAACAACAACAACGACGACGACGACGTCAATCGATGAGAGAATCCTATACTTGAGCGCATTGCTCATAGCGTTTAGGAACATTCCCCTGACTGAAAATAGCAACAAAAAATTCAAGTTCGTCACGTACTTCGTGGTGAGGGAAAGTTTGAAATTGAAGAATGCTGATGCTGATTGTGTGACCAACGTGGTCAACGCAGTTGACGAATTTGTTGCGATATTTAAACTTGGTGATGGTGGTGGAGATGGTGGTGGTGGTGGTGGAAATTGGGACAGGGTCAAGATCGGACTGCTAGTGAGATCGTTGAAAGAAATGTGGCTCACGACTGTGGGTGTTGCGTGCATTTTGATGGAGGTGGAAGGGGGGACAACGGCTGCTACGAGCTTTGAGAGGATGGCGGGAATTGTGGCCCAGGAGCTGAAACTTGACAAGGTGTGGAAAAACAGACCGAAACTGGACGGGAAGAAATTGATTGGTTTGCTGGGGATTGGGGGGAAGGAAGTGGGCAGGTTCATGCAGGTCGGGCTGGAGTACGAGTTGGAATTTCCAGAGTGCACTGTGGAGGATATAGAGAAGCACGTTCAGAAAATAAAAAATACCTAAAATTGAGATTAGTTGAGAGAATAATGAGAATATTTGTTCTCAAAAATTTGCCTTGGTCAGCTCGTTGGACAGATCCCAAAGTGCCTGCGCAGCAGACTCGTCATTGGCGGGGTCACAGGGTTTTGTTGGTTTCTTGTTGTCGTAATATGTGCTCATGCCTGGTTCGGTGGGGAGATTCGCAAATGAAGCCAAGAAGACTTGGTTGGACGCGCCATGTTGGACGTCCTTGGTAAACGGTATGAATGCTGCGCTGAAGAGAACCTGCAGGGCTCTCGATGTAAGAGAGGAGGAGTTGGCATCACTGGGCTCATATATGTAACGCGCAAGCTCTGTTCGAACTACTCCTGGATGCAAGCTGACTGACTGAACAATATTCCGACGGTTAAGTTCGTTCGTGAAGAGTATGTTGGCCAGCTTGCTCTCGCCATAAGCTGTCCAGGCCCCGTATGCTGACTCACGCTTTGCAATGTCTGGGGAGAGGCCCTTGCTCGCAATTCGGTGAGCAGTCGAACTCACGTTGATCACTCGAGATTCCTTGTTGAAGAATTTTGCTAGTCTCGCTGTCAGCAAGAAGTGGCCAAGATGATTTGTGGCAAACTGTTTCTCGTAGCCATCTTTTGTCAACTCTAGAGTGGGGATTGCCATTACGCCGGCGTTATTAAGCAGCACGTCGATTTTGCCATTACCGAACTTCTCACTCCAAAGTTTGTCAAAATTGCGGACAGATTCAAGATCGCATAGGTCTAGCGGAAGAACGTGAATGTCGCTGTTGGACGTTTCGCTGATTATTCGTTCTACTGTGGTTTGGCCTTTCGTGAGAGATCGAGATGTGATAACAACTCGCGCACCGCCAAGGGCAAGTCGCTTGGCTGACTCAGCCCCAAGACCGGTATTGCCTCCTGTGATCAATATCGTCTTGCCTGCGAGACTTGAAGGTTCTGGGGTGAACGGTGCACCGATGCCATCGACATTGATTATTTTATTTATAGCTGTCCCTCCTACAAGGACGCTGGTCGTGATTGCTGCCTTGGTCAAGAACGAGCGACGGGCCAAGGACCAACTGAGGGAAACGACCTTGCTGAGAGGCAGCAGCAGGAATGTGTATACCTTAACCATTGATAAAATGTGTTATAACTGAGATTGAGAAACCCTCTGGCAAAGAGAGGGTGCTATGGTGTTTTGAGTTTTGAGTTTTGACACAAAATTTAAAAATTCTCTCGCTCGCACTTACGCGCTCAATCACCAGTTGTGACTTTCGAAAATGTATTCTACAGCAGCTTTTGCTTTGTTAGTGATAGTCTCCTCAACCACAGCATTACATGTTCACCTATACAAAACTCCTCTTCTTCAATTAACGGTCTCGCCTCCCTCTCCCCTTAGACGTTCTCTCATCCAAGGCTCTCTAGTTTCTCTTCTTCCCCTTACACCGGCAGCTGCCTCCACCACCTCCACTACCACCACCACCAAAGTAATAAAATCTCCGAACGACAAGCGAGAGTTTTCCCACACAATCCTAACGAATAAACTCACCCTTCTCGTCGTTCACGATCCGTCCTCTACTTCATGTTCTGCCGCTGTAGACGTCCATGTCGGTGCAATGTCCGATCCCACATCAATCCCAGGACTTGCCCACTTTAACGAGCATATGCTTTTCCTTGGCACGAAACAATACCCCGTCGAGAACTCCTTCTCCCAATTCCTTTCCTCCTCCGGGGGCTCGTCCAATGCGTTCACCGACTCGGAACACACGAATTTTTATTTCGATACGTCGTCAAGCCAGTTTCCCCAAGCGTTAGAACGTTTCGCGACCTTCTTCTCCTCGGCGTTGCTTTCAGAATCCGGCGTTTCGAGAGAGCTCAATGCGATCGAGAGTGAGCACAGCAAGAACCTCCAAAATGACAATTTCCGAGCGTACCAATTAGAGAAATCGCGGGCCAACCCCAATCACCCTTTCTCCAAGTTCTACACTGGCAATAAAGCCACTCTTCAAACGTCAACAATTCGGGCCGACCTAAAATCCTTTTACGAGCGGTATTACACAGCCGAGCAGATGTTTGTTGCGGTCGTATCTCCCACTCCTTTGAGTCTCATGACTCCTTACGCCACAAAATTATTCTCCCAGATACCGAATCGAGGTGGGAAAAATCACCTCTACGACCCACCCGAAACCGCCTGGAACTTTTTTGTCCCTCCGTTCCTCGCACCACCCAATCTCCTGAAAACCGTCCCCATTAACCCCACGAGGAGTCTCTCGCTTCACTTCCCCCTTGTTTACAAGGACGTTATTGAAAAACGCCAGATTCAGCTCCTTAAGCCCTTCGCCTACCTCGGCCATCTCATCGGCCACGAGGGACCTGAGTCTTTGTTGTCGTTTTTGAAGAGTTGCGATGTAGCGAGCGGCGTTGCGGTGTACACTAGCAATGACTTGAGCGACTTTTCGACCTTCGAGGTTGACTTCGAACTGACCAAAAAGGGAATTAAGGACTGGGAGTTTGTTGTCAAAGCTGCCTTTAGCTTCCTCGATATGCTAACAAAAGAACTGAAAAATTCTGACAGCGACTTCATCTTCAACGAATGTATCCAAACCAGCGATATCGCCTTTAGGTTTTACGATCCTCCCCGGCCTGGAGGTGCTGCGAGCCCTCTCGCTGGCAGCTTGAAGACTTGGGAATTTGCTCCAAATTTGGTGGTGGCGGGGTCGATGAGGTTGGGGTTGGGTGATGGCCTGCAAGGGGCACGAAAGACTGTTGACAAAGTGCTGCAATCAACCATGAGACCCAGCAACGCTCTCTTCACGTTGTGCGCGAGCAAATCAGAACTGAACGAGGGGGGCAAAAAATTCGATCGCGAGAAAATATACAGCACCGAGTACAGAACATCGCAAATTTCGGTGGAGAGCTGGGATTATCAGGGGGGGCGCAGCAGGTTCTCGCTCCCAGCAAGAAATTCGTACATCCCCACCGACGCCGGGCTGCGATTCAAGGGCAGGGGGACGTTGAAAGAGAGGAAGATGAAAGATTTTAGCAGCCCCCCAACCAAGCTGAAAAAAACATCCTCCGATAATTTCTGTTTCTTCAAGCAGGACATTGAGTCGTACGGAACGCCGCGAGCGTACTGCGTTTTCGAAATTTTGACCAACGAGGCCTACAAGAGCGCTGAAACTGCAGCAGTTGCAACTGTTTACAACGCCCTCGTGGGGGAGTTCTGCGATGAGGCGTTCTACGATGCACGAGTTGCGGGTCTGTCCGCAACGTTCGCAGTCGTTCCGAGGGGGGTGCGATTCACTTTTGGCGGTTACAACGAAAAGATTATGCAGTTTGCGCAAGATTTCGTAGAAATTGTAAGGAGGGGAGAGTTTCTGAGGAGTGACAAGGCGATATCAAGGAATTTGGATCTGTGCGGTGAGTGAGAGAGCGACGAGAATATCGAGTTTTTCCGTCTGAAACCGCCATGCGTTGGGGTTACGGTCGATTCCGTGATTCGGTTTTTATAGTCAATTTTGAGCCGCATACTAAAATTTTAACACACACGCTCGGCGCAGTTCGAAGTGCTGCGGGGTTTGATACGAAGGAGCCTTACGCTTTGTGCTCGTATTACACCGAATTGCTGGTCACACCTGAGCAATACAAGTTCGCCCAGCTCGACGTTCGGGAGAAGTTAGAGAACACCGTCACCAAGTCAAAATTGATGAATTTCCACGAGAAAATACACCGGGGGGGGAAGCTTTTGGGGCTTGTTCAAGGAAATCTCGTGGAGGCCGAGGCTGAAGAGATTGTGAAAAGTTTGGGGAATTATCATGATCATGATCATGAGGAGGAGTACAAACCTCCACTCGAGGCACTTTCTCTCCCCCCCGGGATTCAAACGACTGCGATCAAACTCGACAAGCTCAACAAAAATAACGTCAACGAGGCTGTTCAAGTTTCGCTTCAGAGCAGTGTCAATTCGGAGAGAGACGCAATTACGGCAAATCTGATGGCGGCTGTGATAGAGCAAAAGTTCTACGATGATCTGCGAACAAAACAGCAGCTCGGGTATATTTGCTCGAGCGGGCTCAAGCGAGTTGGAGCGAAGAGCCTTCTGCTGAGTTTCATTGTGCAGAGCTCAGATTTTAATTCGGCAAAGTTGGCCTCCGCTGTAGACGTTTTCCTAGTAGGAATGAGGCAAAACGTAATGGACAGCATGACCGAGGACGACGTGAAGTTGTTGTGCGAAGAGTTATCTGTGCGAGTGCTCGAGCCCGAAGCCAACTTGGCGAGCGAGGCTTCAAGGCACTGGGGGGAAATTATTAGCGAAGAGTACAAGTTCGGTAGAATTCTAGACCAGGTGAAGGAACTGAAGACCATAACGAAAGCGGATTTGAGTGAGTGGTGGAGAAAGGTTTACGAAGATGCAGAAGGAAGGAGAATGTTGGTGGTGGAAATCACTGACAGAAAGGGTGGGGGGGGGGGGGCTGACGACGTGAATGCTCTGCGTAAACATTTGCAAACCTAACAACTAGTTGAACTGAGTTTGTCTATATTTTACTAATCTTTGATTCCGCCATGCTGGCCATTGTCTTGGCAACGCAACTCGAAATTGCCTGTTGCTCAGCTCTGCACTCGTCCTTCGCACCCTTTCTATTACAAACACCAAGGCTCTTCAGCTCGTTTCCGCAGCCGGCGGCCAACGCCCGACAGCTCCAGAGAGCATGGGTGAGCGAGTCGCAATCAGGGATAAGGGAAATGAGAGCATTTTCTTTGACCTCGAGAGAAACTGGGGTGGGGGGAGAGGAAAACCACCACCATTTTTTTGATGGCTTGGTGGCACTCTGGTGGAACTGCTCAAGGTTTGCAATTGCTGACCTTTGCTCTATTTGGCACGATCTAACATCCTGCAGAATGCTGTCACACTTTGCCATCCGGAATTCACGCCCTTCTCGGCGAACCTTCTTCAATTCCTCGAACATAGTGTGGGGAGTGACGTGCCAGAGTAGTAGATGGTGTGTTGGTTTCTTTTCCAGAATCTTGCGCTACCAAAGTGTGCCTAACTCTTCCAGATAGGTTACTGAAAGAGCAATTAGTGAAATTTAAAGAGATCTGAGCTGAAAAAGTTTTTACCTTTAAGATTCCGGTTTTATCCCCATATAGACCCAATGGCCGCACTCACAACACAGCCATCTGTCAGGCGCCAGAGCTTGAAGAGCTTACCGCGTCCTGCACTACCCTCTCTCGAGGCAGGACAAACCCTTCTCAAACTTGGGCGAAGGGGATCCCCTCATGGCCGTGTGTTCAAGCTCAGCTCGTGCGGCACTCTCCTGGAATGGAAATCCCCCTCGTTTTTCAAATCTTCCTCAATCACTAAAGTAGACATGTCTAACGTGGCTCGAATTACTCGAGGGCAGTCTACTGTCCCCTTTGGTCGCGTGAAAAGCAGCCCCAAGGTTGCTTCCAAGGAGTCCCAATCCTTCTCGGTCATTTATGAGAACTGCTATGGGGTAGAGACCTCCCTGGACATCATCGCCAGTTCCGAGGAGGAAGCCAACCTCTGGTTTGACGAGCTCAACCTCCTCAAAACCTACCTCAACGAAGAGCGTTGCCAAGTTGATCCGGTGCTTCGCTTCGCGAAGCGCGCGTGGGGCCACGCTGATTCGGACAAGTCCGGGTCCCTTGACCTCAAGGAGATCAACGCTGTAATTCAGCGGTTGAACATCTCTCTCACCAACGCATACATTGCAAAGATGTTTGCCGAGGTTGATGTTGACAACAGTGGTTTGTTGGACTTTGACGAGTTTTTGGTCCTCATGGACAAGCTTGGGAAGCGTGCTGACGTGTTTGGCTGCTGGAGTGCCTTGATTGATGGTGAGTGACAGGAATACGTGAAAAAATTGAAAAAAGAAAAAGTGAAGTACTAACCCCCCTCCCCTACTTCCCCCTCTTTCCATTCCCCCATTTTTAGGCTCCATGTTCGAGAACAACTGCTCCACGACTGTCGCCACAATGACCGAGGCGGTTGCTAAAGCCGCAATCTCCCAAACTGAGCTCCGCAAACAGAAAATCTCCTCCGATGTGTTCCACCGGTTTTTGACCGAGGTGCAGCACATGGCCGTGACCTTGGAGCAGACCAAGATCAAGATTGCTGTCATGAAATCGGAGGAGGAGGAGCAGGATGACACTGTCAGCTACCGCGGCTTTGTCTCCTACCTGACCCACGACGACAACAGCGCTTACGGCCTCGACACGAGTGTCGTTTATCAAGACATGGACCAAACACTGTCAGCCTACTGGTGTGCCAGCAGTCACAACACGTACTTGGAGGGCGACCAACTGAGGTCAGGCTCCTCGGTGAGCAGGTACATCAACGACATGGTCAAGGGGTGCAGGTGTGTTGAGCTAGACTGCTGGGATGGCAAGGACGGCGAGCCGATCATTTTCCACGGTCACACGCTCACCGGCCAGATCAAGTTTTGCGACGTGATTGCCGCGGTCAGGGATTACGGCTTTCAGACGAGTCCTTACCCCATCATTTTGAGTTTTGAGAACCACTGTAGTATTCCGCAGCAGCAGAGGATGGCGGACATTTGCGAGAAGGTGAGGGGGGTGTAAGCTAAGCGAGCCGCGAGCGAAGCGAGGTAGCGAAGCGAGGAAGCCAGCTAGTCACAAAAAGAGTGTATCTCGCAAGCCTACCAAACTAACCAATCCAATCCCCTTCGCTCAAACCGCCTTGTAGACCTTGGGCGACATGCTCTGCGTTCCTGAATTGAGGGAGGACGGCATGATGCCGAGTCCTGAGCAGCTCAAGGGCAAGGTGATTGTCAAGGCCAAGAAGTTGAAGGCGGCGAGCGCTGATGAGGAAGAAGAGGTGGACGACGATGCCATTGAGCAGCAGGTGAGCGAGCGAAGCGAGCGAGCTTCGAGCCGTTTCTGAACCGCCTCTATACTTTGGAGTTACGGCCGATTCAGTGCAATTGATCGTGATCTGGACTGAACAATCGCTTTGCGACGAGCATACTCGCATTAAATCCCGCGAAATGGCTAAAGACGGCTATAATCCACTACTGAAACAATCTTCTCAACTATTCTTGTTCTTGCTCGCTCGCTTCATCTTTTGTGCTTATTATAAACGCCTCGCTTCGCTCGGCGCAGTCCGCGGCATCCGCCGCCGGCGCCCACTTGGAAGACGACGAACCTACTACTTCTCCTCGGAGCGAGAACGACTCCTCGCCCAAGAAGGTCAAGAAGCCTAAAATTGCCGAGGAGCTCAGCAACATCACGTTCCTGAGTGGAGTTCACTTCCACGCCTTCGAGCAAAGCAAGGCGGAGGCCAAGGCCAACGAAATGTCCAGCTTCAGCGAACCAAAGACTGAGAAATTGCTCGGAAAATCCCCTGCTGATTGGGTCGAGTACAACGCGCGACAAATGAGCCGCATCTATCCGGCCGGTAAAAGAATAGATTCTTCCAACTACGACCCGGTGCCCAGCTGGAACGTTGGCAGCCAAATCGTTGCGCTAAACTACCAAACTGGTGGCGTGTCGATGCACCTAAATGACGGAAAATACAGAGACAACGGCAAGGCAGGATACCTGCTGAAACCCGAGTGCCTCCGGGAAGGCAACTTTGACCCGGTCAACGGACCATTCCCACCCTCTGAGAAAACGACTTTGAAAATTGAGGTAACGTCCGCGTCTCAGTTACCCAAGCCAGGGGGAAGCGCTAAGGGAGAGGTTATTGACCCGTATATTCGTGTCGAGCTGCACGGTGTGCCCTGCGACGAGAAACACATGAGGACCAAAACGTTCGACAACAACGGTTTCAACCCAGTTTTCAACGAAACATTCAAGTTCGACGTCAAGTGCAAAAGCTTAGCTTTGGTTTACATTGCCGTCTACGACTCGGACAGCCTCCAGGACGACTTCATCGCACAGACGTGTGTGCCTCTGTCGTGTTTGAGGCCAGGAATCCGCAATTTCCAATTGTACTCGTTGAACGGAAGCGATGGCGGGGAGTTTTCTCACAGCTCAATCATGTGCAAGATCAGCTTGGAATAAATTACTAATTTGGATCAATGGTTACAACTATAGAATTCTTTATGCTATGTGACGTGTGAAGGCTTTGGTGCTCTCCCGGACCATCGGGAGTTCTCCTGTTCTCAGCATCTCGTATTCCGCTGTGACTCCTCGGAATTCAGCCTGAAGTTGCTGGATGTGTAGTGCCTCCTCCGTGGCGAGGCTCAGGGCGCAGTACTCTGCTTCACAGGTGGACAGGCATACGTGTGATACGTACGATGTTTTCCATGTGATGGGGCTGCCCGCCGTCTTGCAAACGAAACCGTATCGTGGGTTGCCGTGTTTCTGGAATTCGCCCAGCCATGATGCCGTCTACAGACAGTTCCGTGGCTGCGCCGTTCGCAGGTCGGATGTGAGCCTCTGTCCTCTGTTGCATGTAGGTATTTCACCACGTGTTTTGCCGCTCGAATTATCTCCTTGGTGGGTCTGGTGACGTATCTCTCGATATGGGAGACTGCAAGCAAAATGTCCGGCATGTTTGTGGATACGTAGAGGAGGCTCCGATTAGTTGCTGTAGGTTAACGTTTTCAGACTTCTCGAGTGCTTCGATCTCGCCCTCCGAGGGGGGGAATTCGGAACCTTGAACGAGTCTTACTCTTTGCAAATTTGTAATTTTCTTCATCATTATTCACGGAACCTTTGTAGAACATACACTTCACACACAAAAGTGGCACCTTGCCCCCCTTGCCCACTACCGTAAACGTGGGGACACGAATCAACTTCAATCCCACTAGATGGCCAATCCAATAATGCAAAGCATATCGGCACTGAAAACTGCTGATATAAACTTTCTAGCACTAGACTTTGACTTAACAATAGTGGATATTCACACAGGGGGAACCTGGCCCGGCACTATTGAGGAGTTAGCCACCCACGTTAGGGACATTTTCAAGCAGCTGATATTTGCTGCCCACGAGGCTGGTATTCAAATGGCAATTTGCACTTTTAGCCCCCAAGTGGCTGTAATTCGGGAAGTTCTTGCCCTCACTTTCCCAAACTTTGGGGAGGATATTCCAATTAGGGGTGCAGATAGGAGTTGGACATATGAGGGGGAGGTGAGCTTGCGCTTTTGACTCTCTTGTGTGGATGCCCTAACCCCAACCCTTTCCCTTTCCCTTTGCAGGGTTCGCAAAAAGGAAAGCAATCTCACATTGCGTCGGCCGTGGAGGAAATTTGCGATCGTGACGCTTCTATAATCATTACGAAGGACTCCACAGTGCTTATCGACGACGACGCGAACAATATAAAAATTGCCCTGGGCGAGGGCGTTCGTGCAATTTGGTTGAATCCCAAAAACTCCAGCCAGCTGATCCCTGATATACTGAACCTGATTGGTGGGTGATGCATTTTTTTTAAATAAAACAAATTCACATTTTACATTATTGAGCATGATGACTTGAGCTGCTTCAACTGCAAATACGTGCCAAGGCTAGCCCTTTCCAGTAAAAGTTCGGTTTTCCGACCATCCATCTTCTTTATTTCCCGCTCAATACCAACTATTCCCTCACCGCTCTCGTTTAGCAGCTTGAACATGTCCCTGTTGCACTTTTCAACCTCGAGCAGTTTTAAGGCATTCACGTGGTGCAAGCCAATGATCCACATCACAATTTCCGAGTTTCCTCTCATTGGTTTAGGGATCATTTCAAGTCCATTGTTGTTGCTCACGTCAATCTCCCTTAATTTTTCGCTGATAATGCCGATTTCGTGGGGCAGCGTCTGCAATTCGTTGTTTTGCAGCTTCAGCACCTCAAGTCTCGAGCATTCACTAATGCTGACCGGCAAGCCCATTATTTTATTCTCATTGAAGTGAATGATCTGCACGATCACATTGGATTGAATTGGGGGATTAGAAAGGCGGTTATATTCGGAAATATCATTAGTCTCCCCTACCCCCCCCCAACCAATCCTTTCCCCACCAAAAATGTACCTCACCTTAATTGATTTACATTTGCCAATTGTGTTTGGAATGATTTTAATGTGATTTCCATTTGCCTTCAAGGTTTGGAGCTTTATTAATCTTCCCAACGTATTGGGAAGTGCATCTATCTGGTTGCAACTGCAATTGAATAGCTTCAACTGGTACAAGTCCCCAAGTTCTTCGGGAATGAAAGTGATACTGTTGAACGATATATCCAAATATATAAGTGTTCGTGCCATAGTAAAAACTACATCGTCGACTTCAATCCAGGCTCGGTACGTGAGTTCCATACGTCCGTCTTCGTCAGGCTGTGGAACGAGATCTTCAAACTCCTCCATTTTTTAGTGTTTAGATGAACTAGGAAATGCTTTAACGTGTGTTCTAAGAAAACGGTTTGTCGGGCGAGACAAAACCGCACACCGCGTATTTAGTTACTTCAAACTCTTTGGATTTGTAATGATTGTCTTTGAACTAACGTCGTAGTATTACACACAAAACGTCGTTTAATTTTTAAACAAATAAAAAAGTTTATTTTCAAACATCATTATGGACTCGAACCACGAATCCAGCTCTTCTGGGGATGAAGGAAAAGTAGACTATCAAAATATTCTCCGATGGGGCGAAATTGAGAACCAAGGCTGGAAACCACCGGGTCGTTATGGTCACTCCTCCCACATAGTTGGCGAAAATTGCTATATGATTGGTGGGATGGAGCGCTCGAATCGGGTCAACACAACCGTCGTGTTTAACCTAAAGAAGAAAACTTGGTCTCAGCCCAAATGTGATGGCACTGGAGATGATTTGCTTCCTGCCGCATCGATAACAACAACAACTATATTTACAGTGAATACAGCCCCAAAATCCCCTATCCGCAAAAGACCTTTCTCCCCCTCCGCTCTCCCTCCTCCACGCATGCATGCCGCCTCATTCACCTTCGGCTCTACTATCTACATCCACGGGGGCGAATCTGCAATGCAGCCAAACCCAGATGGCCAACAAAATTCCGACGACTTTTACTTGAACGAGGGCGACCCCAATGAAGCCTTCAAGAGGCAGAAACAATTTGTAGAAAAAACGATCCTCTCGTCGTCCCGCCCCCCTCGCACCTGCTTGGACGACTGCTGGGCTCTGGACGTCTCCGTCTCCCCCCTGAGCTGGAAAATGATCCCCTCAAAACTGTCCCCCCTACCTCGAAAATACCACACGACGACCGTCGCAATGCACGAAATGAATCCTGCAGTGCTGCTGTTCGGCGGCGCTCCCTCCGGGCGAAAGCAGCCCTCCAACGCCCTTTACTGGGTGAGGGTGAGCGACTTGGAAGGAACGGGGGGGGTGTCGGCTGCTTCGAGAATGGCGGTGTGGCACAGAGCTGCGGCGAAGGTGAGTACGTGGAGTGGAGTGGAGTGGAGAGTGGAGTGGAGTGGAGTGGAGTGGAGTGGAGTGGAGTGGAGTGGAGTGGAGTGGAGTGGAGTGGAGTGGAGTGGAGTGGAGTGGAGTGGAGTGGAGTGGAGTGGAGGGAGTACCACTGACTGACTACAAAACTTACCTCTTACCTCAAACCAAACCCTAACCCAACTTGCGCAGGGCAACCCCCCGGCACCTCGGTATGGGCACTCCGCAACCAGGCTCAGTCAAAACCAAATTGCTGTGTTTGGAGGATGCACGGGGGACGGGGAGCTGCTGAACGACATTGCGGTGTTGGACACTGAGGAGTTTACCTGGACGCTCGTTAGCAATTGGATAGGGAAGGAGCCGGCTCCGCGGTTTGGCCACAGCGCAGTTTGCGCTTCTGCCTTCAGGTGAGTGAGCGAGCGAAGCGAGCGAGCCTTTTGGAAGACGAGCATACGAGCCAGCGAGCGAAGCGAGCTAGTCACAAGTAGTGTACAGACGAGAATAAGAGCCACTACTAACCCTTTCGCACCTTCTTCACTCGGCGCAGTTTTGACTTGAATCACGTGGCCAGCCCGAACGAGAACAGCTTGATCGTGTTTGGCGGAGCGTGCCGGAGTGGAAAGCACGATGGGAGTGCTGCGAAGAAAGTCAGGAAGACGGGCGGCGTTCGAGATGGACACGTGGTCTACTCTCACGAGGTGTCGTCGTTCGACTTTGTGACCAAGACTTGGAAGCTCATCAGGTCCGGGCACAGCTACCCGAACGCGAGATACGACGCAACGCTGGCCGTGAGTAGCGAGTACGGCACGGCAAATTTGCTAGGACCGAGCGAGCCTCCTGCGGCCGTGCTCAGCAATGTGGGGCTGAGCCCCGTAGTGGAGCGCGATGGGGGTAGGTATGCGGTGCTGCTGGGAGGCTTCAACAGCATGTACGTAAACAGCGAGCCCTGGGCTTTGAGCATGGAGTGGGAGGTTGCTGGCTGCGGCAGGGTAGATCCCGCAGAGTACGAACTAAGGAATGATACTTTAGAGAGCATGGTGGGTGGTTTGAGTTGGTTGAAGAGCAAGTCGCTCGGTGTTGATGGGGAATTCGCACGGGGACCAATGATGCTGGCCTCCGCCAGCACACCAACTCTCGGAGCTGGGGTTTCAGCTGCTTCTCTGGCGCCGAGCAACGCGTCCACAACCGTGCGTTTCGGGGCGGGCACCAAATTTGACGAGCTTGAAGCTGCTGAAGCAGAGAAAGAGAGGAGAGCAACTTCAAATCCAGAGTCAAAAACAAAATCAAGAAGGAAAAGAAAGGGGAGAGAAAACAATGGCGGTGGTGGTGTCAACCCCGCGACGAACAACACAAAAGACTTCGCAGAGATTGACCCCGAGCAAAGAGCAGAAATTGAGAAGGCCCTGATGAACCTGAAAAGAGAAAAAATCATCGCGCAGAAGCTCGAGCAAGAAGAAAAGGCAGAGAGAATAAAGTTGGAGGATATTATCGATCAGCTGAAAAACTCGATAGCCAGCTTGGAGGCCACAAAACAGCTGCTCCAGGAGGAGGTTCACACGATGGGTGAGCGAAATCGAACAGTCGTCGATAACCAAAAAATCGAAATTTCCAACTTGAAGGAGCTTATCGATGAACAGCGCCATTTAATGCTACAAATGGATATGGCAAGAATTGAAGAGATGGGGATTAGCAGGCACGCCAAGGGAGTTGTTGAGGACAATAAGAGGAATTTTGGGAACGACACTGTCGAGGAGGTGAGCCGCGAAACGGCTACAGACGGCTACATCCACTACTACACTAACCCACTTTCGATCGGCGCAGCACAAGCTCGTCCCGCTAGCGAGAACAATCGACGTGGATTGCCAAGTGGAAATGTTCGAGCTGGGTGTGGGAGATGACGGGGGCGCGGTCAGTGCGCAGACTGCTACGCTCAGCCAGCTTGCAAAGGCAAAGAGAAACAAGGACGAGAAGGAGAAGGAGGGAAATTTGAAAATATTCATGAAGCACAAAAGGCTGAGTGACGAGGAGGAGGTTAGGCTTGTGGTAGAGGACAGCGTGCTGGCACCCAACGATCATCTGGTCAGTTCAAGTCCAAGAAAGGTGCGGATGAAAATGGAGCCTGAGCCAGAGCTGAGCAAGAAGCTTGAAGAGGGAAATGGAAACTATGATAAAATTGGAGGGGAAACTGCCCGCGGAACGGTTGTGCCAGGGTTCGAGAGCGACGATAGGCCACCTAGTGCGAACTCAAACCTGGCGGCAACCGTCAACTTTGACGATTTGAAGCAGGAAATGACAGAAAAGCAGGACAAGGAGGACAATTCAGAGGGCAGCTTCTTCAACCCCTTTGTAGACGCGTTCGACAACGTGCCTGCCACAACGCTGAACCTAACAGCGGATCCACCGCCCACTGTTGACATGAGAAACACGAGCGGGGGAAGGGGGGAATTCCCCGGCGACGACACCGTGGGCGATCTCGCAAACTTTACTGGGACAATTCCTCGAGGGCCGCCGACTGCCTACAACTCTGCCAGGAGCGACATGAGCGAAATCAGCGACAGCGTTCTGGGAACGCACAGATCAAATATGCTGGCAATGAACACAACGAGGAAGGAGGAGCTGCTGAGGAACGCCGAGCCGGTGTATATTGAGCCGACAAAGATGAGAATTTTCGCTGTAAAAATTATGCAGGGGCTAGTGCGGAAAAGGTCCGCATATTTGAGGGTTGTGGGAGTTAGAATACTGGCAGGGAAGGAGAAGGAGCAATCGGAAGCGGAAGAGCGAAGGCGGAAGCAATTGGAGGCCGACGGAACGGATTTCGAGTACAACAGTTTGGTCGATGAAAACTCGAGTTTGGCGGATGAAAATTCTAGGTGAGTGAGCGAAGCGAGCAAGCTTTGAGAAAGACGAGCATTTACTCGCGATGTATCCCGCGAAATATTTACAGACGGCTACATCCACTACTTTAACTAATATTCTTCCACCTCAATTTCGTTTGGCTCGCTTGTTAGTATGAAGCATCAGTTGTACCAGATGAAGAAGGAGGTCGAAAGGTTGAAGCGGGGGAAAAGAGATGGAGAAGAAGAATGAGCATGAGATGGAGATTGAAACGGAAATTGTAAACGTTAAAAATTAAATTGTTGTGGCACTCTGTTTTTGAATCCATCCTAATCCTATCCTATCCTATCTATGATTTTCCTTCAATTTTTTTAATCAAACTCCATGTCTGCCTCCTCTGACTTCCAATCAACCTTCAAACCAGGCTGCATGAAATGACGCTGAATCCTCTGCATGATTTCAAGCTTGACAGAGTTGAGACTGGCACTCGCTCCCATCATGTTCAGTGTGACAACCGGCTGCACGCTGTTGACTCCAACAATGTCCACGCAGTCAATCGTTCCCCCGGCTACGGACAAAAACGGTCGCACACTGTCCAACACAACATCGACCTCTTTCTGGGTTAGGTCTGGCCCAGACGGAATTACTTGAACGACCTCCTGAATCTCTGGGATTTTCTCTTTCAAACCCTTCTCAAGGCCCATTTTCATCGTTTGTGTGGATGAAGGGCACGTTCCGCACTCGCCTACGAGCTCTAACCGCACAACTGGACCATCAATCTCAACAACATTGACATTGCCACCATCCTGAAGCAAATAGGGTCGCATCTCGTCCAGCACAAGCTCAACATTCTCCAAGGTCAGGTCAAACGTTTCCTTGGTTTCGTCAAGGATGTCCTCCTTCGTGTTGTCAAACGGAGACACGATCTGAGGGTAGGGTTCTTCTGTTGTTGTCGATTGGAGCTTGAGTTTATATTTTTGTAATGTGTGGAACGATGGCTTGATCGTTTTAGTGAAGAGGAACGAGATGGTTGTGGTGAACACAAATAGGAGAATCAATGCAAATTTCATGGGGCAAGGGATGTAAGGGAGAGAAAATGGAACACTGGAAGCACCAAAAATAAAAATCTTTTCCCTTGACACCACTTCACGTGACCTTTCTTTTATCCAATTTTCTGGGTAATGTTTACCATTACATTTCTCTTCCTCTTGCTTGTTGCTTTGGGTTGTGTAGGGTTGGCGAGCGCTCTTCAAGTCCCAAAAGGTCCAAGTTCAATAAGAATCTTTTCAAAGGGTTCCCATTCCTCCCTCTCTTCTTCCTCCTCTTCCTCTTCCTCCTCTTCCTCCTCCAATACACCTTATGTTTTCGATGCGATAAAAAATGTCCGCGATGTAGCATCTGTTGCACCAAACATAATCAAACCAGGCCTTCTTTACCGCTCAGGCATGCCATCCAATGCAACTGAGGAGGACAAACGAGAGCTTTCAGTAAATATGCAGGTGAAAACCCTGATTGATTTGCGCTCGGTCACAGAGCTAAAGGAAGATGAGAGCCTGAAAGACGGCCTAATTTACCAGGGGTTCGACTCAGTGATTTGGACGCGTTCTTCCGGAGCGTGGCTTGTTGATGGCGAGGGAAATAAAATTAGTCGAATAACTCCATCCAAGCGCCACCGAATCAAG